>QWBZ01000006.1_pt1 | contig 138064 bp, 172 predicted proteins | sample 1972441 | NCBI WGS metagenome assembly QWBZ01 (sample SAMN09866721, study PRJNA288562) | Human oral metagenome isolate term6_saliva, whole genome shotgun sequencing... | isolation source: mouth | host: Homo sapiens | place: USA: California
CATTGCCGTAGCGTTAGCGTAGGCAATGGCCCCGATAGGGGCCTTGAATCCTTCATGAATTCCTTGATGGTTCCTTAATCGTTATCTTAAACAGAAATTCATGGAATGGCGTAACTCATTGATTCCATTCATGAAAACGAAAAAGGCCGTCAACCCGAAGGTCAACGGCCTTTGCTTACTTTTTAATCACCTCAATGTCGAATCCCGTGAACTTCATCGAGCAGGTTGCCGTCACTGGTGTGCTGTCACTATCAGTCACGTTGACGGAGAACCCGCTTAGGTTCACGGGGAAGCAGTCCCTCATGGTATACTTGATCGATGGGTTCTTGTGGTTAGTGAGGATTGTCACGGTGATGTCACTAAACTGATTCCCGATCCTGCTATTAGAGAGGGACAATAGATCCTTACTACCAGTCCTTCCATTGATGAAGTCTTCATGCTGCTTATAGTCTTCAGGGAATCCAAGACCTTGCATCCATGCCAGAAGTGCTCTATAATTGGCCATGGTTTCATCAATGATGAACGTGAACGTGAAGTCCTCCTGTGTGATATGATCGCCAACAGCATTCACGGCTCGGAAGGGGTTGCCCATCTTCACTTCAGGAAGGCTAGTGTCGGGGAATGTGATTTCCTGTACACTAAACTTCATGACGGGCATGCGGGCGATCTCCATCACGAAAGAGTTGATGTTCAAGAAGTTGAGTTCACGTTGTGTCATAAACGATTCACCATTTTTTGCGTAGAATAAGAGGTATTTAAAAATGATTGAAAAACACCTGCTCCCTGTTGAGGAATACCAAGAGCCGATTGACTTTGCCACCCAGCAGCTATCGGTGTTCTGGCTTCCCGATGAGATTAAAGTAGAAAAAGATATCCATGACGTGCTGACCAATTTCACCGAAGCCGAAAAGCACGGTGTTATCACTACCCTGAAGCTGTTCTCCCTATACGAGACCCATGCTGGCGATGAATACTGGGGTGGTCGTTTTAAAAAGATGTTCGACGGCGCTGAATTCCACCGCATGGCTTCCGTATTCAGCATGTTTGAGCTTGCGGTGCACGCCCCCTTCTATAACAAGATCAACCAGCTCCTGCATGTCGATACGCCAGAGTTCTATCTCTCCTATCTGGACAACGAGACCCTGAAAGCCCGCATTGAACATATTGGCGAGATTATCGGCCATCCTGATGATGCCGTGTCGCTGGCGATGTTCTCATTCGTTGAAGGGGTTGTCCTGTATTCATCATTCGCCTTCCTGAAGTCCTTCCAAGCCAACGGCCGTAACAAGCTCGCCAACGTTGTTCGCGGTCTTGACTTCTCTGTGCGTGATGAAAACTTCCACTGCATCGGCGGCGCGTGGTGCTATCACCTGAAGACGAAGGACTATGCCAAAGAGCAAAAGGAAGCAGTTGAGCGCATTATTCTGGACGGCGCGAAGACCATCTACGAACATGAGGAACAAATCGTAGAAATGGTTTTCGAGAATGGCGAGATTGAAGGTATCTCCAAAACCCAAATGAAAATCTTCATCAAGTCCCGCATTAATGAAGTGCTGCACATGCTAGGGATGAAACCGCTTTACAAGGTTAGCGAGAAAGAGAACGTAGTTTCTTCGTGGTTCTACAAATCCATTAACAATTATCAGTTTGTAGACTTCTTCAGCGGCACGGGACGTGAATACCATCGTCAGTGGGATGAACGGGGCTTTGTATGGAAGACCCCAGATCCTGAAGCGAACAAATAATTAAGAGACGGGGCGGCGAAAGTCGCCCCTAAATCATAAACCATTAACAGAAACAGGATTCGGAAATGTCCGATGTCGAAAAAGAACAAGACGTATACACGCGTCTGAGCAATGAACGGAAGCAGCTACAGAAAGAAGGGCTAGTTCCTAGGTGGTATACTACAGGCGGTTATCAGCTCTTCAAAAGCAAATACGAATATGACACTAACGGGCGTTCGGTCCGTGGTCAGTTTGAGCGTATCGCCAAGACGGCAGCCAAGCATCTGGAAGGAACCCCTCTACATGAAGGTGCGGAACAAAAATTTTTCGATCTCTTCTGGAAAGGATGGGTCTCCCTATCAACACCCGTCCTTGCCAATATGGGAACCACACGGGCGCTACCTGTATCATGCTCTGGTGGCGTGGTTGAAGATAGTATCCACGGCTTCTATCAAAATCGCCTAGAGACGGCGGTTCTAACTAAGCACGGTTTCGGCACGTCCGCATATCTCGGCAATATTCGCCATCGCGGTGCTGCTATCTCCACTGGCGGTAAGGCCAACGGTGTCGTTCCCGTCTTTAAAGGTCATGTTCAGGATATGCGGGAGGTCTCGCAAGGATCGAGCCGTCGCGGTGCATGGGCGGGTTATATCGAGATTGACCATCCAGACTTCGACGAACTGGTAGACCACATCATGGCGGAACCTGATGATTGTAATATCGGATGGAACGTCAGCGATGAATTCATTTCACGTCTGGATAGCGGAGACACCGAATCGGTTAGACGGTTCCAGCGCGCCATGAAGATGAAGATGGTTACAGGCCGTGGATATTTCCTATTCGTTGATAAGGCTAACCGCCAAGCCCCACAGATTTACAAGGATAAGGGGCTAACGATTAAGGCGAGTAACCTCTGCAACGAAGTCATGCTGCATTCGGATTCTGATTTGATCTTCACCTGTATCCTTGCATCCATGAACGACGCACGTTGGGATGAATGGAAAGACACCGACGCGCCATACTGGGCAACCATTTTCCTCGATTGCGTCGCCAGCGAGTTCATCGAACGGGCTAAAGAGATTGAAGGTCTGGAAAAAGCTGTGCGGTTTACGGAGAAGTCCCGTGCGCTAGGTCTTGGACAGTGTGGTCTCCATACCCTGTTCCAAAGCAAGATGATTCCGTTTGAATCATTCGAGGCCCACATGCTTAGTCAGGCAATTGTTACACGGATTCATGCCGAAGCTACGCGGGCCACTAAGGATATGGCGAAGGTCCTAGGTGAACCAGAATGGTGTAAGGGTTACGGTGTCCGCAACACCCATTTGATTGCTCTTGCCCCAACCAAATCAACGGCTCTGCTAATGGGCGGTATTAGCGAGGGTATCAACCCCGATCCAGCCATGGTGTTTACACAGAAGTCGGCGGGCGGTGACGTAGATCGCGTGAACCCTACTCTCCTTTCAATCATGAAGAAGAAGGGGGTCTACACCAAGAAGGTGATGCGCGATCTAATGGACCACTTCGGAAGTGTCCAGCACGTTGATTGGCTGACTGATGAAGAGAAAGCGGTTTTCAAAACGGCCTTTGAAATTAACCAAATGGCCGTGCTACGGATGGCCTCTGCCCGTCAACGATTCATCGATCAAGGTCAGTCTCTGAACCTGTTCTTTAGCGCCGAGGAGAAGCCAGAGTGGATCGCGGAGGTGCATGCAGCCGCCTTCCATGATCCTTATATCAAGGGGCTCTATTACGTTTACACGCAAGCGGGCGTGAAGGCCGCACAAGAGAACGTATGCGAAGCCTGCCAGTAAGTTGACAACGAAAGTCTAGGGTGTAAACTCTAGGCTTTCTTCTATTGGAGAACTAATATCATGAAACTACTAAAACTAGGCGCTGAATGGTGCCAACCCTGCAAAGCTCTTGCTAAAACCATTTCCGAGAGCAATCTACCCGTAACGGTGGAAGAGGTGGACATTGACGAACACCCCGATGTTGCTGCAAAGCATATGGTGCGCGGGGTTCCTACACTAATCCTGCTGAACGATGCAGGTGATGTTCTGAAACGACACACAGGCGCGATGAATAAGGCCCAACTGCTGGAATTCATCAAAGCCTAGCACTTGACAAGGCCGCTTGACCCGTATATGATTACGGTCATCAAGCGGCCTTTTTCGTTATGGGAGTTCGAACCATGGGTGGTAATGCAATGATCGACGGCGAACGTTCGGAGCGCATCATCTTCTCGGCTAGTGAGAAAGCCATCGGTGCGGTTACGCGGCAACAGTTCAAGAACGATCTAGTGCTACTCATGCTGGCAATGGATAACGCGGTGTATGCTGAGCATGGCGACCTCACGCCATTCCAGACTATCGGCTTTGACCGACACGTGTTTGATCCTTATTTTGTTGCTTCGGGGTCAACCCAGTTCCTATTTGATGCGGGGATTAGTGACGCGGCCTTCCTGCACTATAAGCCGTCCATGGGTGACGTAGACCTGATGATCAGTGACGTTGCCCGTCTGGATGCTCTCTGGGACATCGAAGACCAGCCGTTCATGCTCGTGGCCATGACGGAAGACAGCACGCAAGCCATCACCATCTGGCACTACAAACGGACTGGTAAGAATGTTCAGATTGATCTAGAGAAGACCTGCTACGTCTACGGGAAGCCGATTAGCTGGGAACGCTTTATCCGTTCGTCTTCATGGGACGATCAGGTAATGGGGATTCGTGGGGTCTTTCATAAGTGGCTGCTGCGTGCGTCTACATGGAAGGAAGCACGTTATATCGATCTATGGAAGAAGGGTCAGACAGAATGCGTGTATACTAACATGTTGTCATTCAGCGTCCCCATGGGTCTGCGTGACAAATATATCCAGAACAAGGACGGGTCTTATCGAATCCCGAAGCGGGATGAAATGCGGTTTGTTAGTAACGTGGAAGCGGTGGCACGGGGCTTATTCGGAATCCCCGATGCCGACATCACGTCCTTTATCTCAGTGGCAAATATCATTAACTGTACGTTCAGCGATGAAGAGAAAGCGCGGGTTACAACGGCTTTCGCGGGTATCATGTTTGACAAAGGGGCGCAATGCCTCTATAGGGATGACAAGATGCAAGATTATAGGGAAAAGCTCGGTGCATATAACGTGCTCCTGAAACTGATTAATATCAGTTCCCCGCTGGACATCAAACAAAAAGCGGGGTCATACTATGGCAAGTGCTGGCAGGGAGAAATGGAGGAAGTATTTTCACGGCAAGACTGAGGTAGGAACAATGACCAAGGGGATAACGGCCGTCTATGATTCGGTAGACGGCAGGGATGTCCGATATCACCTAGCAGACGGAACATCCATTACCGTTATCCCCTGCAGTGAATGGAACGGCAGGTATCATGTCAAGGACCACGGCTGGCTAAGTGATAACTCGGTAGCCAAGCCACTGAAGAGAAATAATAACCTAGCCTTCATCAATTCCCTTGCATTCGCCTCCCTAGGTGATGATGTTGTTATCAACTGGGGAGGCACAGAAGTTCCATGTAAGCGGTTCACGTCCCTATCAACCCTGAATGAATCCATCCGCCTAGGGTTACCAGAATACGTCAGAGATTCCCTAGATTCAAAAGAGATTAATGATAATGAACTGGACGCCCTGGGCTGTTATCTGGGGGAGGTGATGATCGGGGTTCATGCGCTATCAGGTGGTAATGGGCCATGGGTCTGGCATCCGACGGCATTCTATCTTCCAACCGATCCGAGCTTTAGCGGCGTGGATTCGTTTGTAGAGACGGCTAACGGGCTGACACCACTGTCCAGTAAGTACGGCGCTGGGGCGGCAGCTTCCTTCTTTTCAAATATCCTCATCGGCGGTATGGATATTGAGCTGGAGGAATCGATCTTCTCTAGGGTAGTCGAGGCGGCCAAAGATCGAGGGGTGACTGCTGCCGACCTTTTCAAAAAGCAGAAGTCGAAGCACGTACTCTATCAGTTCGGGGTCAGGAGAATCCTAGGGATGACGATTGATGATCCGTATGGTGTCTATGAGGCCGTGAAAAACGGGGAGTTGACAGAGGACCGCTACCGCGTATCCAGAGAGATTCGGTTGCTAGGGGAGTCGGTGGACCCAAGGATTCTCGAATATCTGGATAGCTCCATGACGGCATTCTTCAGTCGGTCGACGGCGGAAGCCTTGAATTCCTGTTCCAAGAGTATGGAACAAATGAAAAGGATTCTCATCAAGAAAGACTATTGGCAGGTCAACTTGGATAAGAACGCATGGCGCAAGGGTGTGACAAAGTTCACATATGTCAACTCAGGAGAAGCCAAGCTACAGATAATCGGCAGCAAGGCGGCGATGAACGACATCACGGGATCGCAGGGTATGATCAATTACCGCCTGTCCTATTGACACTTGAGGTTCATGGTGCTATGATTCTTCTATCCATACGGAGAATCTACACTATGAACCTCAATCGCGTTTCAATCCCCCATCTGGAAAACCTGACGGATGATCAATTCAGAGCCGTTCTGAATGCCGAAAAGATCGACATTCATCTAAAGGTGGACGGTGCGGGTATCCGTTTCTGGAAGGAAGACGGGAAGTTCGTCATGGGAACCTCGAGGGTTGCACGTATCGAGTCGGCTCGACAGTTCATTGACCACAACCCGCGTTCCATGCGATGCCACGTATATGCCAAACTCTTCCATACGCTGGAGGATAGTCTGGTTGTTAAGAGCTTACCAGAGAACGTCACGGTAATCGCCGAAGTCCTCTATAAGCCCCTTGGTTATAGTGAAGGATTGACTCACGTCTATGTCAAGGTGCCGTATATGATTAACTATGATCTCGCCATTGCGGTTATTGATGTCCTGGAATCGGACAGCATGACACCAGTCGATGAACATACGAACCATATAATCATGATGGATATGATTAGAGCAGCAGGTGGCGAGCACATCCTCCTGTTCGGCACGGATCTTTTCAGTATCGATTGCGAGCTTCTTCCTACCATCACGGATCGGGCAGAGCTGCGCAACGACCTACTTTTCCTTGCGGAGAAGGACGTGTTCTGGACCCTGCTGGGGGATATGAATGAAGGCATCGTCTGCCGTGCTGGGGATGTCGTTTTCAAAATCACCACCGACGAATACCGCGCACTGAGGAAACAGAAATGACAGTCTTTGTCACCTCCGACCACCACTTCGGTCACAAAAACATCATCCATTACTGCGGGAGGCCGTTCATCGACGTCCCGCACATGGATCAATGTCTGATTGAGTTATGGAACGCCAATGTTCAGCCGACGGACGCGGTTTTCAATCTGGGGGATGTCAGCCTAGGGGAGGGTTCATGCGTTGAGGAAAGGCTGAAGAAGCTCAACGGTCGGCAGTGCCTAATTACTGGGAACCATGATCAGAAGTCGCTGATTGAGCTTCCTATATGGTCCAAGGTCGCCCCTGAGTTCCACTGGGAACGGAAGGGGCGCGTCATCCATATGCGCCATATCCCATGGACGGTGGAAGACGTGATGGAGATTGAAAACGGTTTCGATTACGAAAAGCACGTCTACCTGTCGGGGCACACCCATGGCCAATACGGACCCGTCCATTTCAACGGGGTGAAGCAGGTTGATGTAGGAGTAGACTGCTGGCAGTATCAACCTATCCCGATTGATACGGCTATTGAAGCGTTCGATTCGTATATTCCTCCGTATTTCTGATGCTTGACAGGTCATCCGACATCCTGTATAGTTCTAACCATGGAAGCGCGGAGCTTCCATGACAAACACAATTGAAGGGGTATTACATGGAAACGATGAAAAAACTGGCCATCCTGGCCGCTGTGATTGGCGCGCTGGCTGCTATCCAGACCTGCAGCCTGAAGAATGCCAAGGCCCATGGTTGCGATGCGTATAATTCATGCAGCCAGAATAGTCCGATTGTCAACAATGATCCGTCCGTAACGGCCAACGTCCAGCCGACCATTACGACGAACAATCACCAGCATCAGCAGCAGGACCAGAACAGCCAATCTGGTGCACAGGCAGCAGGTACAGGTGGTAACGTGAACACAAACAGCCGCTACCTCAGCGTGCGACCTGTAAGTGTACAGGCCACGCCGATCATCACCCCCGCTGCCAACGTCTCGCGCTATGCTGGTGGTGAGTGTGGACCTCGGATGAAAATCCTACGCAAGGCGGTTCATGGTCTGAACAATCGCCCCATGAGCGTGCAGGAGTTTGAAGCGGGTGAAGATCAGACCCTATATCCCGATGAAGTCCCATACAAGCGCATTGCCGTGATTGAAGGTCTGGACCATATCATCGGCCATCGCGTGATTGAAACGACTGCGGTTCAAACTGTATCCACGGGCGGCGGCTTCGGCTTCGGCCTGAATTTCAACCAAGGCGCTGGCGCCTCGGCTGGCGTTCAATCAGCAGGCGGTGTCCAGCGGATGGTAACGACGATTCGCCTAGTAGACTGTGTACTAATGGAGGTCGATACGCGGAACCTGAAGCCCCGCGGCTGATATTGTGATAGAATAAACAAAAGGCCCAATCCTGTAATTGACAGGATTGGGCCTTTTTGCTATCATTGGATATCTGGCAACTTGGCTTGTGTATATGGACATCACGAAAGAGAATATTGAAAAGTATCTGCTGGATAAGAGGGGCTGCCTGTCCAGACCGAAGAAGACACAATATAAAGAATTCGTCGCCCAGATCGCGGAACTTGGTCTGCACGAAGACATCAATACGGCAATCTACCTTCTTTATCATGGTGTAGAATGTAGAAAGTGTAAGACTTGCGGTAAGCCTCTGGCGATCAGCGGGTTTCTAATGGGATGGCGGTCTAAAGAAGAATGGTGTAGTAAGAAATGTCGTGACGCAGATCCAGAGTATAAAGCCCGCTGGCGTGTCAAAATTGATGCCATTGACAAGAAGGAAGTCCGTGAACGGATCAAAAAGACGAACATTGAACGGTTTGGTGTTGACAATTATTTCAAAACCGATGAATGGAAGTCACGTATCCGCGAATTCTGGAAAGATGAAGAGTACCGCCAAGCCGTTACCTCTAAGGCTAAAGAGACCATGGCGGAACGATATGAGGGGGGTCACTACCTGAAGACCGACCGTGCAAAGGAAAACATACGCGCACGGTGGAAACGGGGGGGTGAGAAGGAACGATACAAGGAAACCTATCAGAAGACCTGTATGGAAAGATATGGGGTTGAGAGCTTCCCAGCTTCAGAGCCGTATAAGGAATGGATGGAAGAAAATAAGGAAGAATGGAAACAGGCCGTTCACGACGGATGCGTTGAGAAGTATGGTGCACATCCGATGAAAATTCCTGAGATTGCACAAAAGGTTTCTGATTCTTCACCAGTGTGGCTTAAGAAACGCGAACGGACCTGCGTGGAACGATTCGGTGCACCGAACTTTTTCAGTTCAGAACAATATAAGGAATGGTTGAAAGAGAACGGATCTTCGCGCTCAAAGATTGAAGAGAAGGTTGCCGACTTTGTCAAGTCCCTCGGTTTTGAGATTGTGGAAAATGACAGGAAGATTCTACCGAACGGCAAAGAGATTGATATTTGGGTAGAAGAGAGGCGGGTGGGTTTTGAAGTGAACGGAGTCTATTGGCATTCTTCATGGGATCGTGAATCGGATAGAATCGCCAAGAAACGCCACCTCGAGAAGTCGAATTTGGCCAAAGGGGCAGGAATCCGCCTTGTTCATTTTACGGATATTGAGATAGAAACAAAGTGGCCTATTGTCTCCTCCATGATAAGGAGCATCCTGGGGAAGACAGACCGCCGCATCTATGCGCGCAAGTGTGAGGCGAAGATAATCGACTACACCACTGGTCATGGCTTCCTGAATGAAACTCATATTCAAGGCGGCGCGCCTTGTGCTATCTGGATTGGTTTATTCCATGATGGGGAGCTTGTGTCTGCGATGGGGTTCAACAAAGCCCGATTTGACAAAGCCTATCAGTGGGAGTTGGTGCGCTTCGCCAGCGTATTAAACACCACTGTGGTTGGGGGGTTCTCGAAGTGCCTGAAAGCCTTCCGCGAACTCCATATCGGGTCCGTAGTTTCCTATGCGGATTACTCACGGTCCAACGGGGACGTGTATAGGAACAACGGTTTCGTTGAAATGGGGTTGAGTAAGCCGTCTTATAGGTGGGTGAAAGGTCATACACTATACAATCGCCATAGCTTCATGCACAGAAACCTAGCAAAGATGCTGGGAGAAGAAAACTATAACCCCGAAGAGACGGAGGTGGAAAACTGCTGGCGCAACGGATATAGGCGGATTTGGGACTGTGGTCAAATCAAGTTTGTATTAGAATAGAAAAAGAAAAGCCCCTAGGAAATGAATCCTAGGGGCTTTTTGCTTAGTTAACTAATGAAATCAGATCACATTAGCAACGTTGGCGATACGGTAGTAAGCGTTGCTGCGAACGGCTTGCTGGGCGTTGAAAAGAATGTTCTGCGAGAGTGAGTACCTCGTCTTTAGACCCAGCTTAGGCTGCATGGAAGCAGGGTCTACAGCGCGGTATAGTTGAAGAGGAACATACGGGCTGTAGATCAGACCAGCGTCCATGGCGCTTTCACCTTTGTAACCAAGGCAGTAGAAGTCGTGCTCAGCATACGGGTCAACGTAGACCTTGATACGCCCGGCGATGCTCCCGACGAATGTCGATTTAGTCCAGTCGCTGGTGACGTTCACGTCCAGATTGCTCGTGCTCAGGATGTTTGCAGCGGCTAGGGCGGAAGCAACGTCGGCGGAAACGATCAGGATATTACCTTTACCGCGCTTGGTGTCGAAAGCGATGCCGTTAGCGTCGCGCTCGATGGCGAAGTGTAGACCTTTGAAACGCTCAGCTGACCAGCGGCCGTCGGCGTCTTTCTGTAGGTCGAAAATACCTGGGATCGTGGTGTCTTTGATAGCGCCCAGTTTAGCAGCGTTATAGATGTTGCGCAGAACTTCGCGGTTGATCTCGGCAAGAACTTCGTTGCTGCAGATATTGATCAGTTCGTTCTCAGCGTCAAGACCGTGTACGGCTTGCATGTCTTGGGCTAGTTCGACTGAGTACTCGGCTTTCAGGGCACGGGTCTTAGCTTCAACAGCAATCTTCTCGATTGACACACCCATCTGGGCGGAGATATCACCTTCACCCTGCGCGGTGGACATAGCGGAACCAACGGTCGGGACAAAGCTCAGAACCGCGTCGACGTTAGTAGCGGTAGCGCCGTTGCTCAGGGTAACGGTGGTACCAGATACTGAAGCAACCGTGGTGTTAGCAGGGATGCCTTCACCATAAACCAGCATACCTTGGGCAACCTTACCAGCGCCGTCACCGACGGTAACTGAGGTGCTACCAGAGGTTAGGCTACCTTTACGAACAACGTTCATCACGCCGCCGACGGTGTGGGTACCAGTACCAGAGAAGGCGGTGTTGGCTTCTTGCCACAGAGCTTCCGTGCCAGACTGGGAGGTGTAGCGGCTGCGCAGGGCAAACACTAGACCAGTTGGCATGCTCATTGGCTGTACGCCACAAACATCAAACGCGATCATCGCGGGGGCGGTACGACGAACCATTGACATCAGCACTGGGTCATACTTAGCGGCACCAGCGGTAACGTTGGTCGGGGTTGATTCATGTAGAGCTTGGCGCTTGTTCTCGGCGGCTTGGTTCTCTAGCAGGGCGGCCGTTACTTGCTTACGATAAGCATCTTCGATCTTGGGCATGGAGGCATGCTCTAGAATCGGGCTCCACTTCTCTACTAGAGTTGTGTCTTGTTGCTCTTGCAGGAATTGATCCATGTTTGTTTACCTCGGAGGATTTAAAAATGAACAATCTTATTTAGGTGAGGCAGAAGACAAACGGCCTGTATGCTCGCTGGCGTGGTTTGAATCCGTGTCTTCTGCGCATGACTCTATGTATAGCTGAAATTACCGCATCATTGCTGCAAGACGGGCCATATAGTCGTCTGTTACGACTTTCTTCTTAGGCGCGTCTTCTACTGCTTCAGCGATAATCGGAGCTTCCTCAGCAACCATCTTTAAGGCCTTCTTGGTGAAATAGCCTTCCTTGATGATCGCGGCACCTTTGGCGAACGCTTCGGCGCTGGTGTAGGTCTTGCCTTCGACTAGCTCGCGCATTTTCTCTTTGTCAAGAGTTGACATGCCTTCCGTTAGTTCCGTGAAAGCAATCTTGCGCTTGGCTTCATCTAGGGCATGCTCAACCTTAGCGGCTTCATTAGCTGATTCAGCTAGGCGGGCTTTCAGTTCGCTGATAACTTCGGCCTGCTCGTCAACCTTGGCGATGTCGCCCTCGGGGATGTTGAAATTGTGCTCTAGGAATAGACGACGGAGGCCACCAATGAAGCTTTCCATGATATCAACTTTCACGCTGTGACGGAGAGCTACGCGGTTTTTCTCGGCCCATTCGTTAACAGCATACGTCAGATATTGGTCTGCCTGCTCTTCCAGTTCAGCTTTAGCGGCGGCGACTTCCAGCTCTTTCTCTTCCTGTAGACGCTTGGTGGTAGCTTTCACGCGCTTATTCACCTCGGCACCAATGGCGCTTTCAAATAGGATTGAAAGATTGCCGATAGACTCTTCGGATAGTTCGGTACCTTCAAAGATCGCCTTGAAGTGCGTTCCGAAGGACTCTTTTAGATCCTTCTTCTCGTCATCATCCTCATCGTCTTCGGAGTCGTCTTCGTCGTCTTCTTTGACTTTCTTCTTGGCTTCTTTGACTGGCTTCTTACCACCTTTCTTGGCTTCCTTGACGTCGTCCTCGTCGGAGTCGTCTTCGCCGTCCTCGTCGTCTTCTTCCTTAACAGGCTTCTTACCTTCCTTGACTACCTTCTTACCTTCCTTGACGTCTTCCTTGTCGTCATCGTCCATATCTTTGTCTTCGGCGTCGTCCATGTTGTCTTCCTTGTCTTCGCCTTCCGACAGAGCCGCGTATGCAGCATCCGTGACGTGCTGAAGAGGGGCCTTTGCGGCAGCTTCCGATAGCTCTTCACCTTCCTGAAGCTTATCAAGACCGTGCTCTTTGATGATAGCTTTCAGTGCGGCTTCCTTGTTAATCTTTGGCATAATGCCTCCAAAATGATTCATTGATAAACCTATTTAACCACCGATAATTTTGGCCAGCGCGGCCTTGGCGGATTCAAACATGGCCCGTTCACGTTCGGCCTTGCTTGGGATATTCTTTGCAGCTTTCTTCTGCTCTAGGAATTGCATGAATTCCTCAAATAGAGCATGATTAGCACCTAGTGCATTTTCGATTGCCATTTCATTTTCATAGACGGCATTAACCAGTGCTTTCGGGGCTGAGGGGTTCATTACCGCGTCTACAGTATACAGGCGGAAGTCGTCTTGGACTTCGGAAATACCCTCTTTCAGCGCCTTCACGGAACCGCTACCACGGGTAGAAACACCTAGGACCACACCGCCTTCGAGCATCGCTTGGATGATCTTGCCGCAGGGTGTGTCCAGCACCTTGGCCTTGCCGATATAATCGGTGCCTTCTTTGGCGATTTCCGTAATGAGGATGGCTGCGCGGTCGGGGTTGATTTGGCTATCATTCGGATGGGATAGCTCACCGACGGCACGACGGGTAGAAACAAATTCTTCAGAGAAGCGTTTCACTTCCCGATCAAGCGTAGCCTCTTTATAGATGCGACGGTTTTTATTGACGGTTTCGGCTTGGGCAAATACACCTTCAATATACCAGTCCTTACCTTCTTTGGTAGATTCGGCGATTAGTTCATTTTCAATCAGTAGCATGATTATTTTCCGTATAGGGTTTTCATTCGGACTTTTGAACGGATCATAGTCCGTTTGGCTTTCTGTTTGCGTGCCGCCTTCCCGACACGCCACGCTTTCCGTGCTGCTTTCCGCCGCGCGCGCTTCTCCTTCTGAGTCATGCGCACGAACTTCACAGTATTGCCCTTCCGAACGACTTTAAAGCCCTTGCGCTTGACCTTGACCTTACGGACGATTTTGCCATTGCGCACAACCCGTTTCATCGCTACCTCATCTAGGAATTCTAGCGTATGGGCGGCTTTCCAGTCTTCTAGAAGAGCATCCATTCTTGCAAGAATTTCCTCTCTACTGAACATCGCTACCTCTTCGGATTATAGACCCAGCTTGTTCTGAATATCGCGCTCGGTCATGACGATCAGGTCATGCTTATCGCCAGCGGCGCGTTCGCGTTCCGCACGTTGTTTTGAATCGAACGGACCCGCTATCACTTCATCGCCTTTCTTGCTGTATACGTAGAAGGCTTCTTCGGATAGGGAGTCAAACATCCGCTGCGCGATCTCATGACGCATCTCTTCTAGCTTTTCATTTGCCTTGACCGCCAGTGCGTCCAGAACTTCGTCTTTATCAAACATCATGGTATTCCGTAGTTATTGAGAAGGTAAACAACCGTCTACGAATATTTAGACGGTTGTAAGCGGTTACTGTCGGGAATTAGCGCATATCAGAAGTTAACGCTATCTAATGCGGCCTTTGCCGTTTTGATGCGCTGGCGATCAGGAATCCCGTCATTATTGCGGTCTACAAAGTCGTGTCCGTTGTCGTCCTCTTCACCATCTTCTTCTGGCGGGTCTTCAGCGTTCTCTTTATCCATCTGCCGCTGCATGTCGTCGACCTCGTCTTGTGACAGGTTCAGGACGTTACGCATCAGCCAATCCTTGCTGAAATACTGACCCTTATACTGCTCTAGCTGCTGTAGTAGTGCGGCACGTTGTTGCCACATTTCATTAAACATCAGCTCGTCCCAGTATGCGGAGGACTGCCATTTGAAGGTAAGGCTTGGTGCCATTGCTTCAAAGTCCTCTGCCGTAACGATGTTCTTTGTCACGCACTGGGTCTTCAGCATCTGTACAAAGATCATGGAGAACTTATTGCGGAGATAGTTCACAAATTTGGTGAACTTGATTTCCTCGCGGGTGATTTCACCGCTGCGCCCCATGGAGAACGTGCCCTCTGGATTTAGACGGGTACGTGGGATATTCAATGCCTGATACATCTTCTTGTGGAAATAATCCACATCATCCATTTCCCCGAGATTCTGGCCACCAGGCAGGGTAGTAACCTCCGTACCTCGTCCGCCATCACGACGCGGAAGCCAATAATCTTCCAGCATCGACATGGTCTGGCGACTATCCTTCACCTCACCCGTTACCGTATCATAGGACATTTTATTTTTAAAACTATTCTTGACGCTATTCAGATACTGTTCTGCTTTTGTGCGCGGGAGGTTGCCGACGTCAACATAGAAAATACGACGCTCTGGGGCACGGGCAAGGCGATAGATTACAAGACTATCCTCCAGCTGCTTCATTTGGTTAGCAACCTTCAGGGACTTATCAAGGTGGCTGATCGCAATCGTTGATCCGTCACCCTTATCACGGAACACGCCGCTATTTGCATAGGCGATTGCTTCTGGGTGAACTTTAATAGATTGCGTCTGACGCCCTAGTAGATTGGCCGACCTGCCATTGGTAGAAGACGTATAGACGAAGTAGGTGCCCTTTACCTTATCAACTTCGATCCCGTTCTTTAGCTTGACCTTCTCGGTCTCCACCACTTTACGGATAGTACGCGGGTCAATGATGCGGATAGAGGTGATACCCTTGGTGTTATCATCAGGGTCTAGGACTAGGTGAATCAACATCCGACCGTCTACGTACCACTGGCGGAATTTATCAGTGGCCGTTCGATTGAATTCAAGCAGCTTCAGGCATTCTAGGAACTCCTCCTGAATTTTGTCCTTTACCTTCTTGGGCAATTTCAATTCATCGGGAACCTCAATATCCACGGGGTAGCTGGAATAGTCTGTCTCAATCGCCTCATTTACGATCTCTTGAATCGCATAATCGATCTCGGGGCGGGATGCCAATTCGCGCCACGCGTTGATTAGCTCTACCTCATTGGTCTCGTTTGTCGTTGTGCAGAAGTCGATGGAACGGGCCACTACACCGCCTGTCTCGATAATGACGGCATCGTCGACCGTTGGCGGTACGAATGAGGAGTCCCTGATTTCAGGTTCCTCTAGCGCCTTTTCTTGTTTCTTGCCGAACTGGCTGAAAAAATCGAACATTGCCATAATCGAGTCACATTAGGTTAGTGATAGTTAATGGTTATTTAATAGACAAAGAAAAGGCCGCCTTTAGGGCAGCCTCGATGTTAATTACTGAACGCTTTCGTTAGTCCAGAAGTCTACGCTTAGTGAAACCGTTAGCTCCATCACGGTATCGGTTGAATCATAGGATAGGTCGGCGGCACTAACGTTAGTCGGGAAGCAACCCTCGAGCTTATAGGTCTTCAGGACTTTACCATCACGCCCAAGCGCTGTAACAATGATATCCGTCTTATATTGGTTCGGGTTCACGACACCAAGGTTGGAGCGGGTCCCGTTAATCAGGTTCATCCACTTCTCGAAGGAAGTGCGCGGCTCGAAGTCGGTGTCAACGATAAAGGTTAGTGACACCTCTTCACTGGTTCGATCTCCCGCCACAAACGTCTGACGGCCCATATACATCACAGGCACGGCTGGGATGTTACTAGCAGGCAGTTGCGCGCCCTTGCACAGCAGCTCGGCCTTACGGGCATTAGCGCCCTGTACACCAGCGGGGAAGCTTAGTGAAACACGGTATAGAGACGGCCGCGCACCGCCTTGGAACACCGATTTAAATTCCATTAGAGACATAGGTTATAACCTCTTTGAAAAGAGAAATGTACACTTCAGTATTTAAACGAAAAGCCCCGAACCGATGAAGGCGCGGGGCTTTCTTGTATCTACTACTGATTACGCGATCTCTTCAAAGTTGACGCCCGTTGGTGTGGCGACGAAGTTGAGGGTCACATAGTTGATGCTGCGGCTTGGCTTCAGGTAGATATCCGCTACGAAGCCGTTAGAATCAATCACCTCGGGGGTGTTGTTCACCGCATCGCACTGTACGCGGAAGTCCGTAACGCCCCGCCGCCCTTGAACCTCACGTAGATACGGCTCTACGCGGGCGACAAATTGGCTGCGGGTGAACTCGTCGTTAAACTCAAACATGACGTATTTGGCCATCGTGGCGATTGCTTTTTCTAGCACGATGAAGAGTCGGCGGACATTGATACGGTCGAAGGCGCTTGGTTTGGTCTGTAGTGTTTTGTCACCATAGAGCATTACACCTTCACCAATCTGGCTGGTAACAGGGTTGACCGCGTTCTGGTAAAGCGTATCGCGCTCGGCTTTGGAACCAGGGTTATAAGCCAGTCGTACAGTGTTGCGAATTAGACCGCGTGACCGACCAGCAGGTGAGAACCAAGGATCAGCAACGTTGTCGGTGTTAGCACACAGACCAGCGATATCACCGCTCAGCGGAACCCAACGATTCAGGTCGCTATAGCGATCATACATCAGCTTCCAGCTAGAAGCCATGACGGCATATGACGTGGAACCTAGAGCAGCACGGTCGTTCAGAACGGCCTGTAGCTCACCACCTTTATTACCGACCACCGCATTCTTGCTCGGGGAAACTAGCGCGATGCAGTCCTTACGATAGTTGGCAATATTCTCAATAACGTAGTTTGAAAGCGTTGCTTGATCGGCATCGCTGTCCAGACCAGCAACGATTACTAGGCTAACGTCGATGGATTCGGCTTTCTGATACACGGCATAACCTTTGATACGGTCACCGACGGTAACACCTTCACCGTTATCGTCCTTACCGTTCAGCAGTGGCTTATCATAAGCGGCGGATAGTGAACCGAAGTCGCTGGTGGCGTCCTTACCGAAGGAGCTTTCTTCATGCGTGCCACCAAACCAGACATATTTTGATGTGCGGTTCAGAACATCAGCATAATAATTCAGTGCGCCTTGATAATCCTTGGCATTGCGGGCTTTGGATAGACCCTGATACTTTTCAAGGATCGTACCAGCTTGTCCAGACCATTTGCCCAGCTCATCCACTACCACTAGGTGAAGCTCATCGTTCTTGCCGCCTTTTGAAGCGACATATGAAGACGTAGCTGGGGCACCAGTATACGTGGTGAACGTTAGAGCCGTATCCGTACCTTCGGCGGTCGGGGTCTTGTCTAGCTCAATCTCGGTGGCTGACGTGATGGCTTTAACGTGCGTGCCTTCGGCGATACCAACACCCTTAACCACGGCACCGACGGCTAGGTTAGCGGAAGTGACAGCACCTTTGAAAGTCACCTTAGCGTCCGTGGTGTTGAATGACCCGACCTTGTTCTGGGTGATAGCGGAGCCGAATAGATCGCGGTATTTCCACGTCTCAAAAGTCGCGCTATCGGCGAATGACACGCGGATGGAGTTGCCCAGAGCACCAGGATATTTGGCGGCGAACTTCACGCCAGTTAAACCGCCAACTTTCGCCTCATGATCGTCGGCATTTTCGATCAGGGGGGCGGTGCCACCATCATGGGCGTTCCGCGCGGCTTGACCGACTACGCGGGTTAGACGTAGGTTGTTACTATAAGCCAGATAGGAAGCAGCGGTTAGAAAGTCTGTAGCGGTCTCATCGTTAGGTTCGCCAAAGATGGACACTAGGGTTTTCTCATTATCGATAACGGTAGCTTCGTTAACAGGCCCCCACTGGAATACACCAGAGAAAGCGCCAATTGACGTAGATACGGCAGGAACGATCAGGGTTAGATCGGTCTCTTTGACTTCTACGCTTGGCGACAGGGAAAATGATGCCATTATAGACCTCTTTGATCAAAGAAAGTTGAAATTCTGAATAGAATTCTATCTGGTTATTTATTGACCATGGCCTTGTATATTTCCGTCAGCATGGCCCGCATATCCTTCACCTCATTCTTCAGGGTCTGGAATTCACGTTCCCTGTCCTGCTCTCGTAGAAGGTCGGCCTTCCGCTTACGATACCGCTGCAGCTCTTCCTCATCAATGTTAAGGATAACACCAGTGCCGCTATCCCTAACCACATCATCATGATCTTTTACTTTGATATCCATTTCTCACCTATGAAAAAGAAACCCCACCACTATGATTTATAGTGGTGGGGCGTGTCTATTACTACTCTAGAATTAGCCTGCTACTGCGATTGCGCGCAGCTCCTTCAGGGCTGGCCTACGTGCAGAGTTGGTTCCTTTCAAAACAATCTTGAGTTGGAACTCATCGAACTCAGGAATACCCTCTACCCGACGCTCATGCTCCGTAAACGTATCATTGTCGAAGGCCACCTGAGACGCGACGGGTTCCATCTTCGTCCATCCCTTCGTTTCAATGTCGCGGTTAACCGAAGTCCGATACCAGACTTCGATATCATCATTCGTAGCCTTGTTCTCGCTGGTGTAGACGCGGAGGGTATCGGACGCGGCCTTCAGGCGGATGGACTGCGTAACCACCTTACTAGCTGCGATGCCGCCTTCGGGCTGCTCTTCCTTGTCATTGTCAGGCTTGTTCAATGCTAGGGAAGCCACTACTACGTTATTGTCGTCCAGTGACATCATCGGGGACACGTAGTTATTACCCGTCTTCACCGCGCACCGTACCATCATTGACTTGGACGTTTCGTTATCGGCTGTTTGAACCAAGCAAACATCCTGTAGCGCGTTGTCGTCCTTGTCCTTGATTTGGAACTCGGCTAGCTTGACCTTCGGCGTCTGACCACCATCAAAGTCCTTACCAGTAATCAGGTTAGCAAAGTAACGAACCTCAGCCTCGGGTGGGTTGAATGTATCGGTCACTAGGCGGAATTGATTATAGTTGATATTGGACTCGATGTAGACGTAGCGGCCGACATCCTCAAATTTGCCAGTTACGGTCGCGGGGGTTGCTACCTCAATGGTGTAGCTGTTAATCCCGTTAACCGTCTTGACAATCTGATTACCGTAGACCTCGGACATCCTGATGCCGTTGAAGATCGTAGCTGCATCCGCGCTTTCTGCCAGCATTGTTACCGCCGATTCCGCGCCAATCTTAACGATATCATTTACCGCCATGCCGTGGTTAGGATGTTCAATCGTCAGGAACCGACTACCTGCCGTGGTGCGGAATGCGGAGAGGAGAACCTTGCGGGTTGCTGCCTTGCCGTTGTTTTCAAACTTCCAGTCACCAGATACTGACGTATTGAACTTGGCGCGGTGGATACGGAACTTCAGGTCTTCCAGTTGGAAGGGTGTCCACGTCGTGGCGTTCTGTGATTTGAAGAGGGAACCCATGGAAGGCTGTTGGCCCACGATGCGATCCTCATTAATCACCTTCTCGCCCATGCGGCTAATGTAGACGCGGTACTTTGCGCTATCACCAAATACAACGATACAGAACTCTTTGCCGCTAGGCAGCCACACTGGATGGTCAAACTCGAATGACGTCGCCACCGTGCTGTCTTTTGAAACTTTGACATCAGCCGCTGCTACTGCAACCATTGTACCTGCGATGCGCTCACTTGCGGGCATCCCGTTCACCATCTCCCGTAGCTCGATGAAGACGGGAGCTTCGGGGTCTTTCGTCTCAAAGAATAGGTCGATCTTAGTAGCATACATGCCAGCTGATTGAATATCTTTGGTGAAGAAGGACTGTGCGAGTGGGTCACCCACCTGCTGCTGACGATTGAAGCCAAGATCAAATTGACTTGAGTTGCCGTCTTTCACTACCGTCACACGCGATACGCTGTTAATGCGGTTAATTGTATTGGTGGTAACGTTAGTGCGATCAATCTGCTCCTGCATCGTTACTAGCACGCCAGTAGACCGATAGTTCGCGGAAGCTTCGCACTCAGTGGCGGCATCGGGGAACTTCAGGACGTTGACGTCGGCTAGGGCAAAAGTCTTCGTACCTGAGCTGAACGTGTTAGGTGGTAGCTCAAATTCACCTTCCACCGTCCCCATATTGTCGCTGATTAGAGCCGCGCCCCAGTTGCCACCTACAGGACGGCACCACTGATTTACGTCGGTAGCGTCGAAGGTCGCCCAGTAGCGGGTGTTCGGTTTCGCCCCCTTCACCGTGAAGCGGATAACCCGACTACGCATATAGGGGATGATGCTATTCCCTAGGAACCGCGTAAATTTGCGTTCATGCGTCTGCGTGACACTAGTTACAGATTCACGATAGTTAACCAGCGTACTGATGTTACGGTTAGTTGGTCCGATTTGAGACCAGCCTGCGAACTGCGATGCAATCTGGGATTGCGAAACGCGTTGTGCGCGCCAGTTGTTCTCCACCACGTCACGGGTCTGCGTCTTCGTCAGGTTAGTGACGTTAGTAACCGTCGGCTCCCATTTGGTCTCCATCCATGAATCAGAGGCAGGTGCCATCGTCATCTGTGGATTCCATTTGATGATCAGATACGGGTTGATGCTTTCCGTGGTAGTAGCATACGGCTGTTCAATCTCTACGACGTGGCTATATGGTAGGAAGACCTTACCGCCTTTGACCACATAGTTTGTTGAGGAGTTTCGATTCAGCTTCAGGCTGATTGATTCGCTATATTCCATCGCACCTAGCATGTTCTTCTCAGGGATCAGGGTAGCTTGAAAGCCGCCATCAAACGGGGAGAACACACCGAAGTCGCTGAAGTCGGAAACGAAGAAGCCCGATTTGAATCGATCCAGACCAGCCGTGTCCGTAATCTTCAAGTCCTTGGTTTCCAACTCACGCATGGTTAGCGTGGTGTAGTATTCCAAGTTTTCGATACGGCGCTCAAGCTGACCGATATCACGCATGGTGTAGCGACGGTTATCGTCCTTGACATACTTGACGTATGCGGCCTCGCGTGTATATGCGGGGACGATCAATGTAGCAAGGGACATAGCATCTACGGGAACGTCAGGATAGCGAGTAATCCCAGGTACACCATATACGTACTTAATTTCACCGTTCTTGTAGTAGACCACACGGTCCCAGCGGTCAACAAAGTAGCTCGCGTCATATACGATAGACTGACCTGCCACAGCACTCCATGTCGTAAGTGCGGAACTGAATGGTTCGGCTGCCGAAGCAACCCCGTTGCCGTTCACCACAACATAGACCGTAGCAGTCTTGCTTGCGTTCTTGCTTGCCGTGATGCCGTCCTTGTCTACGCTATTGACGATGGTATCCGTATCAAACCCGTCGGCATGAATCCGTGATGCTACACCGATTACGTTGCTGTAATCGTGCTCAAGCTTGATCAGAGCTTCACCCTCTTTGATTTGACCCTTCAGAATGAAGAAGCCATCACGCGGGGACTGGCGGAAGTCCAGATAGTCGCTCAGGATATAAGCTTTCTCCTTGGTGCGGAAGACGGGGATGCGACCAATATGCGTCACGTCATTATCGTCCGTCGGGTTGTCCTTCAGGGACTCATAGGAATCAACCGTGAATGCTTCCCCTGCACTATGCAGGAAATACTCATAGACGACCTTGATTTGACCAGCAGGTGCGGCGAATCCCGCTTTAGCTTTCAGTAGCGTGTTCTGGTAGAAGTCCAGCGTATCGTTATTGACAAGCTCATAATACTGTGCAACATCCGTATCGGTGTCCTTCGGCTCCGTCGTTTTATTCTTGCTCATGTAAACGTGCTTGATTTTATACACGTCCTTATGCGCGAGAACCATATGACGGTCAGACGGGGACTTGATCAGGGTGAAGCCTTCTGCAATGGTCTTGCTACGGATACTAACCGCTTTCTGTAGCTGGGCGCTGATGGCAAACGTGGCGTTAGGATACTGGACGTTGTTAATGACAAGCCGTTTCCCGTCGTTCTCGATGTTTACGATATTCGAGAAATAAGCGTTGTCTACGCCAGTGTGTGCGGCTACGGGGCGGCCGACAAACACACCATTGCCAAGATGATCATATACACCGTAGCCCTGTGCGTTCGTCCGAATCGTAGCCGTGAAGCCCATCGGGGTCGTTAGCTCAAAGTTACCAGCGGCATCCTTCGTCGTCTTGACGTTGGCAACGTCCATCTTAACAAGATCACCCGTACCGTCAGCGTAGGACTCTTTCTGGCGGATGCTCGTTGCATAACCACTAGCAGGGGCTTTCTGGACCTGAACCGATTTGTCAAACGGGGATGCCGACTTGCTCTTCTTCACAAAGAGGTGGCTGTTCGCACGGTCCCAAGCATACGGGGTCCAGCCGCTATGGGAAGTCAGCGGCAGACCATCGTCCACCTTGAACGTTGACACCACGTTCTGTAGCGTTACCTTCTGCAAGATCGGGCCGTTGCGCAGGTCATCCAGTTTCCAGCCACCTAGATGCTGCCATCCATAGGTCTGCGACTGTGACAGGTGGAATGAACCGAAGAGCTTAAAGATGGTCTGGCCACTGATACTAATGGCTTCTACGTATTTGGGAATCACGTAGCCCATGACATCCGACGTATTTTCCTGACCCGCGGTAAGCCAAAGAATCGGGTGTTTTGAAATGTCGATGAACTGGTTGCCTGGGGCGAGGTAAACATATTCCCCGTTCTCATTTGACTGGATGACGTTAGTGGCGACCTTGACGCTATCAGTCGTGCGGGCCTTGTCAGCAGTCAGATATATGGATGCTAGGTTCTCGACCTCATATCCCTTAACATAGGCTTTACCAGCCGTGATTTCAATTGCCAACTTGTTATCGTCGCCGCCTTCCTCTTTGGTTTTGAAACCTGTCGGGCGAGCGTCGTCTTTCAGGTGGTCCACTACGCGGATATCGAGACCATGAACCGCATAGTCCCCGCTTTCATCATACGTGCGACGTGCTAGGGTGTCTTCCAGCGTGTTATATTGCGTGTTCAGCTTCGCAACCCGCAGGGAGCCGTCTTCATAGCGTACAAGCTCGATGAAGTCTGCCGCCTCTTCATCTAGACCAGTTGTTACTAGGTTTAGACCGATATAGAAGCGGTCTGCGCCTACGGCTGCTTCATTAGGTGAACCTGCTGCATTGTCGAATAGAGACTTATCATCATAAGCTGTCTTGATTCCCTTCTCCACGCTGAAACCAGCTTTGGCTGATAGTGTCTTGACCTTGTTCCAGCCGATCAGGGTTTGTTGGCGAGGGGTATAGACAAAGTAGCCGTCAATGTAGAAGACGCCCTTTTCAACGACAAGGAAAATGGCTGGGCCAGTGGATGGTTCGTTGTTTGCGCCCTTCTCGGCAACCGCTACTTTAATCGTTGGCTGATCGACAACCTCCAGAGCTAGGTCTTTTGAGAAAGCGGTGATGTTCTGAACTTCACCAGCTACCGCCTTCGTCGCGCTGTTTTGATAGCGAACAACAGCTAGGACTAGATCGCCCTCGGCTTTCGTCATCAGGACCGTAGCGGTAAGAGCATTACCGTCTACGTCTTGGGTGAGCTTCGCCCCTTCCAGTTTCTTGATCAGCTCAGGGTCATCATCAACATTCTTCAGCAGGACATATTGTGCGTCACTGTTCAGCTTGCTTTGTCCCAACACGAGAGAACCCTGTTTGAACAGGTGGGTTCCGACGCGGCTGATTTGCTGCTGTAGGATTTCCTGTAGCTGATTCAATTCCCGCGCTTGTACGGCATAGGACGGCTTGAAGAGGATTTTATGAAACCCCTTCTTCTCGTCATAGTCGTCAAAGTACGGCTTTGTATTGAAATTCTCGGCCATATTGGACTCTTAAGGGTTAGTAATAGACTAACGTATTTACGGCTAGTCTTTCAGATTGAAAACGGGGAGGTGCCAGACCGATTCGAGACCGACTACATCCCCGTGCGCCATAGGATAAGAAGCCAGAACTTCAATAGTGTATTGCTTCGGGGAAGACGGCATCATGACATGCACTGTCTTCCCGCTTTCGGACGTTACTAGCTGGTCACTGGGTAGGTTGCCTTCGACGTTGATTAGACCCATCTGATCCTTTCCCGACCATCGCACGAATGTACCGCTACCACCGTTCCATGTTAGCCGCTCGCCAGAACGGAACTCGGGGTCTACGCCAGTATAGCAGTCGTTCATGCGTGGTAGGAAGCGTTCGCCTTCCGTATTCATGGATACTAGGCGGGTTCCATAGAAGCGCACTGCATAGTCAACGTCTTCGGGTTGAAATGTCATAGAGACGGCAACATGGGTTGCGTTCATCTTGTCGGCGACCTCTGGGGTAACAGGCAGCCAGTTAGAATCAAAGAAGACGGCCAGCGAATCGGGGTCAACCGTCTGGATATACTCCCACACGCAACCATCCGAAGTCGTCACCTCTTCCATAATCGTATAGCGCGGCTCTACACCTCCAGCACCAAATCCCTTGGATTTCAGACGCCAGATTACTTCCTGCGTCTCGCCGAATACTAGGTCACCTTCCTCGTACACCCCGTTTTCAGACCAGACCTTATATGGGCCGACTACGTAGCTCACGTCCTGCGGCAGAACTCTCTTCGCAAACACGTCATCGCTATCTTTCAGTGTCCGTTCCTCGCCTTCTGCCCATGGCGTGACTCGACTGCACGTCATGTAGATATGTTCCTTTTGAAAGCGTTCATAGAAGGCTTTCGCTTTGTTGGATACAGGCATCGTCTGTTCTCCGTTGTATGATCGATCGTATTTACAAACGACAAAGGGGTTGGACCTATTTGATCCAACCCCTATATTGTATCACTCTACGTCTGGCTTGACAACCGCTTCATAGAGCTGCTCAAAATCGTCTTGCTCGTCTACGTTGTCCTGATAGCTCTGCTTGTGAAAGACCCTCGCCATCTTGCCGAGGAATTTCTTGGGAATCTCGAACTCTTCTGCTAGAGCCGCGATCTCGTCCTTGATCAGGTCTTTCTCCGCCTCGATCCGAGTATAGCTGTCGCTGATCGTCTGGAGGCAGTTCTTGATCCGTTTCTGATCTTCGGGGGAGCTTGGGATTACTACTGATTTTGCCATGGTGATTTCCTTATAATAGGATATAGGGGTTCAGGTGGAAGAACTCATTCTCATAGATGCCGTTCAGGTAAACCTTATCACCCATGAAGGTAGCTGACCATGCGATTTCATGGAGTGATTCGGTTTCGATACGCTGGATACTGGCGTAGCCTTCGGATTCGATAAGCTCCCAGCCGTGCCATTGGCGGATCGTAAAGTCACCGTCTACGACCTCATCCATCGGAAGCTCGTGCATCAGCTCTTGAAGCTTTTCAAACTTCCAGAGAAGAATCTCATTATCGAACTCGTCGGCGGACCGCTCCACGTAGTTTTCGTCATCTACGATGGGCTGCTCGGGGTTCACATCAGTAATCCATTGCATGTCGGTGTCCTCTTGGGAAGGTGTCGTTATAGTACCCTCCTCTAGATCAATAATCAAGTGGACTTCTTCATGGGTTGAGGCAATCAATGACATATTGGGCCTGTTCGCGGGCGTCCTCTAGGGCATTGTGATGCTTGTTCTCGTCCCGCTTGATTTGGATGTTAAGGAGGTGCTGTAGGGTTCGACCGTCCATGACATCCCAGTATTTCCACGGGGCCGATTGGCCGATTACCTGCAGCATGGCCGCCTCTACATTGATGACGTCGAACTGCGGACCCCAAGCCCACACTTTCTGCCCTTTGAAACGCTGGGCATATTCATAGAACTTGTTATAGGCTTCCTTGGCGTGGAGTGCGTCCCTGATGGCCTCTTTCAAAGCTTCGGGGCGCTGTCCTTTCCACCATTCCAGCGTTTCGGGGTCCGTGTGTAGACCATGGGCTTTGGAATCTGCGGCGTCGATTGTGACATAGAACTCATCGCTGATCGTCTTGGTGTCGATATCGAACCGTACCGCGCCAATGGATAGGATAACGCAACCAGCACGACGGCCTAGGGTTTCAACGTCAAACATCATCCCGCTAAGGTGCTTATAGCTCATTGTTCAATCCTTCAATGCGTCAAGAGTTGCTTTATTGAACGCCAGAAGGGCTAGTGCATGCTTAACCGCCGCCTGCCTGTTCTTATGGATCAGACCTGCAGTCTCTTCATGGATCGTAGCTGGCCAGATACCAGTGTACGGGTTTAGAGGATACCGCAGATTGGGGATATAGTAAAGCTCCCCGTCGTTGACCGCCTTCGGGTCTGGGATTTCAAACATGATGCCGTTCATAGTTGCCCGCTTTGGTGGCGGGGCCGTTGGCTTCTCTTCGGCCTCTGTGTACTCTAGGAAGTCCAGCCATTCGGGTGACGGGACTTCAACCCATTCTTTCTGGTTGGGAGACCAATACCATTTCCTCATAGCCATTTCTCCATCTCCTCTTTGTATCGACGGAATGCTTGCAGATTGTCATACAAGCATTTAGCCTCTGCTTGTGAAGGGTTGAAGATGTTCACGATCAGCAGCTCGTCGCCAAATCGAAATGGTGTGCAGTTCGCCAGTTCAGCCACCGCCGACATGGTCTCACTGTACGGAACCGCGAGAGCAATATGATCGTCGCGGACCATATACTTCACGTGGTTGACCAGATATTTCTCTGGGCAATCCTTATCCATGGCGTCGATCAGGCGCGGCATGTTCTCGCTGAATGGGATTGTAGAAACACTAGTCCCGTAGCGGTCATAGAAAAGCTCAAGGGCTTTACGCACCGCTTTTTCATAGTGATAACCGTCGAAGTTGTTCGAGTGCAGGTACAGCGCGTTACCGCTTTCGTCTCGAACCAGCTCAGCTAGCGCTCCGTCTTCTACGTGCGAGATAACCATGGGAGCAATGGCCTTCATATTCTGAAGGTTATATCCCTTGCGATGTTCCATCAGCGGCTCGTCGTTCTGAAAAGTCACGCGGAAGAGGGTGTTCTGCGGACCGTCATCCTTCATGCTTTCGTAAATCGCATGATTCAGCGTGGTGGCAACGTCGTCATAGAGGTCTGCGTTCTCTTCCAGAGAACGACGGTAGGTGATACAACCCATCAGGTGGACGTCGTTTGTACGGCCTTCGCTATAGACCTTCTTCATCAGGGACCAGAACTTGTCGTATTGCGCTTGGCTGAAGAAAGATACACCTTCGAAGGTGTGCGAATGGTCGCGGAGCTTGATGAACATGATTTCAGACCTCGCCAGCTACCAGCAGGCAGTATTGTTCGATTGCAGCCAGGCGGCTATTGATGGAATGCAGGACTTCGTAATCATCCGTCGAGGAGCGGCGGCTGATGTAGTATTGACCCTCGTTGTGATACAGATTGATGACGGCCCGTGATGATTTTGAAAGAGTCTGTAGGACGGGAACCGCTTTGCCGATCATCCCCGCATGGAGGCGTCCGAAGATATCCCGTGCTTCCTCTTCGTGGCTATATTCATGGCCGTTCACTACGGCACCGCTGCGACGTACAATAATCATTTTGCTTACCCCTTGATGAGCTTCAATGTTTTGCAAACATCATACACCACTTCCATGCGTTCGTCAAATGAGACGATGTCATTCGGCATGACAAAGTAGTGGTTTGCGGGCAGGTATGCTTCAGCCGCCTTGACAATCAGGTCATTGATGATTTGCTGTGATTCTTGACTTGCCTTCGTAGCATCCTCGTGATATGGGATACCAGTCTGGATAACGAAGGTGAAGTCCTGCAGAACCATCCGTCGAACCACCTCGCCCAGCAGCCTGTACAGGGCTTCGATATGGCTGCCGTCATGATTGAAGGAGTTCATTTGCTGGCGGAGATAGTACGTGCTGTACGCATATACGTCGAGCATTGTCCGATCAAAAACTGCGGTCGGCTCGCTATAGATCAGGATTTTTGCAATATGATGCGTAATCATTTCCTGCTGGGCCAGCCGTGCCTTGAATCCGTCAGGACCCGTCATGGATTCCATGGCCCGCGCCGACTGCTGGGCGAAGGTGGACGTCACCTTCGTCTCGTGGAAGGGGAGACCGTGTTTCTCTGCAAAAGCCCGTGCCAGAGTCGTTTTACCCGTCCGATGCGCACCGCTGAAACCGATCTTTTTCATTTGGAGAAGCCCCGTTGATGGAATGGAAGCATAATAGCAAAAAGCCCCTAGGGTGTCAATCCTAGGGGCTGTGATATATTACTGATTTTCCATATCTGTGGTCCACTCACCGTTCATGGTGTGACCCCAGATTAGTTGTCGATATTGAATCCAGCCTTTGAAATTACCCGACCATAGGTTCCCATGGATGTCCTTATGGGTGACACCTAGCTGCCCAATCTGGCCGTTCATCGGGGAGGCACAATGCTCGAATGCCGATGAGTGTTTACGGGAAGCGCCTACCAGACGTTCATAGAGCTGCTCGGCCTTTTCAATCGAGTCATCCCGCTTCCGATAGGAGACCTGTGCGCAGCAGGATGAGGAGACCTTGAGTGCCGTCTCGCGGTCATACTTGCTATCAGGTGTCCAGTATCCCTGCTCAAAGTATGGGGTGTGCCAATGACCAACCTCCAGATTGATGGGCGTTGAGGCGGCACGGGCGGCATACATCTTGCGGGCCAGCTCCTGAATCTCAGGTTGTGCGTCTTCATGGCAGCGAAGCCAGAAGAAGTTACCCCACTCCGTAGCGGTGGTGATGGTCTTCACGGTCTGGAACGGCTCAAGGATACGGTTAACGATTTGCTTATGCGCGCCCTGTGAGGCCATATACTCAGCTAGGTCGCAGGCAATATCCTTTGCAACATTCCATGCGTCCTGTACGTTCTGGCGTCGTTCGCCCTGTAGCTCCTCCTTCGCCTGCATACCTGCTTGAGACTTACCCCAGTGAACAATGACACCATCTTTGTCATTGCGGATAAGCTCGATCATCTTGGCAACGGGGATGGCACGGGAGGACGCGGTGTTGCGGCTCAATTGGCGGTGAGTGTTCATCTCCGACAAAATCAGTCGGGGATATTCCAGCTCAAAGGTAGTAATCCGACTACCGTTCGGCGCTAGGCTATCCGCAACGACGCGGGCTTTAATTTCCATATATCAAATTCCTCTATAGTAAAAGGACCGCCAGTATACACTACTAGCGGCCCCGTTGTCAATCCTTTAGTGTCCAGTCAAGCCATCCTTGATCGGCGGCATGGTTCATGATCAGGTTGGCAAGCCCACCAGATTGAACCCATGCCCCCGTATACATCTTGGCTAGGGTGTCAAGGTCGTCCACGGCCCCGTGGCGCAGGGACTCATAGATGTATGAGTTCTCGCCCTCATAGTATTCGTAGACCGTCTTCACCCCGCCTTCGTCTTCCTCGAACTCGTCCCACGTCAGGGTGATGGGTCCACAGTCGTCCTCATCTGGGTCATAGAAGTCGTCGGGGTCTTCATCCCCGCCCCATGTCATACGTCCCATTAGTGATACATCCTCACTACTAGCGTATCGATGGTGATACCGCATACCTTGAATTTGAAAAGCAGGCCGTTCTCTCCATCGGGGACGATATGAACTGAGCGGATGCCGTACTTTGCCAGCTTCAGGACCATCTTGTCCTTCTGCCGCCACGTTCCGAATCCCTCTTCAAGGTAGACCATGCCAGCATTGAAGCAGGTATCCTCGCAGTATTGGAGGGCAATACTGCGACCGCCGAAGAATTCCTCGGTTTTACGATATGCAAGCTTCAGGTCCAGTGCATCAATTGCATAGACCGCGTGGCCGTTGACCTTCAGTTTGAAACCGACGATTTGGTAATCCATGGTGCGCTTCCTCTAATGGTGTTTGACTATGGGGAGGATTCTATATGAGCCCTTCTCGACCGTCAATACTCAGACCCAAAGATTCGTGAAATATTTCCCGAAGAGGCGGAACCCGTTGGCCATTTGCCTCTGGTGCTCCGCCCGCAGCTCATACGATTCGTCAATATCGTAGTATTGCTCTTCCCAGTCATAGTTGGGCTGAACCTGCTCAATTGCCCAAATAATCTCGTCAACAACCCACTCCCAGCGGGCATGGATCTTTTCATCTTCCGTCAGATAGGCCGTGACGGCCTCTGGCACGTCCTCTTCATCGACGATAGCAGAGCCGCGCATATCCTCGCGCATGGCTTTCAGTAGTGGGAGAGCCGCGGCGGCGATGACTGTATATGCGTCGAAGTGGTCCCAATGATCCAGCTTCACCTTTACCGTATCTTTCCGCTTCGATTCGATCCATTCGAAGAGGTTTTCAAGCGGCTTGATCCGCGAGAATCGATTACCCCATTTCTCGATGAAAGCCTCAGCGGCTTCTGGATCTCTCCATGGGTTCAGCGTGCGGGCCAGGCTATATGGTCCATACCAGTTGCCTCGGGCTTTGTAAACGAACTTCATTTGACGTTCTCCATCATGGCTTTCATGATTGCACTATAGCGCACGCGCTTGACCTTGTTGTCGCCCGTCTTCATCTTGTAGCGGCAGGTACCACCGTCTTCGATGTCGCCTTTCAGAACTTTCAGGAACCCGTCGCGGTCGGAAAGGATGCGGCCAGTCGAATCGACGTAGTATTCGGAGGTGATGTGCTCGAAGCCTTTCAGGCGGTTGATTTGGATGCGGGTTACTAGTGCCATGGTGATGTACCTCAATGGTGTTGAAAGTGTGCTCATTATGACGGGGTTGCTTTCGTTTGTCAACCCCGTCTATCGGGTGTTTACAGCCGACTAACCGTGACCTTGGTTTCCATCTTGCCTACTACCACATCGCGGATGGCCAGCTTGACGAAGAATACGTCAGGATACGTAGAAGCCAGACGGTCTAGCTCATTATCACAGCTCTCTTCGTCGTGGTGTGTCTTCGGGTTTCGGGCAATCCGAATTGCACCATTGACCAATTTTCCAATGATGAAGCCCCGATTGGAAGGGATTTCATCACTTTCTTCTACGGGTTTCGGGGTCATACCCAACTGCTTCATAATCATCCCGATTGAAATGGGGTAGAGCCGCCCGTTGTTCCCTGATACGACATTGACCATCCCATGAGACAGGACTACAGGGTAGACCCGCTCACCCTTCTCGATGATGTAGTAGAGCTTCTCTTCGGTCAATGAGAAGTAATAGTTCTCAGCGACCCAGTGGAACCCACCTAGGGTGTTCACCTTGACATTAACCTTCTCGCGTTCGGTTTTCTCCTCTTCTAGAGCATGGTCCACACACGCGGAGACAAGGTTGCTCATCAGTGTAAATGGGCACCCGTATTCGTCCTTATTTTTCAGACGAATCTGACCGTTCCGTTCGAGGCCAATATACCACCGTCCCCCGTCCGCGCCGCTTTCAAAGACCTTCTGCTCGCTGACGGAATAGAAGAGGTTGTCGGCAACCCATTCATATCCCTTGACTTCGGAGATTTGAACGATATCCCTCATTTCTGCACCTTTTTGTGTGACATATACCCTTCCATCTTTACCACGATGAAGGTCTGATCGGGAAACTGCTTCAGCATGTTGCGTGCCATGGTCTCGGCGGCTGATTTCGTCTTGTGCAGAATGGGTTCCTCTGCAAAGCGGATGATGCCGTTAATGGCGTAGCCGACAATGTACCCAGCCTTGTGGCGTTTCACACGGTCGCGGTTAACTGCATAGATCGCGATAACTTTGTCCATTTGTCCTTAACTCCTATGAGTCGATGGAGTGAACTATACGATTAAACCTTCTGAACGTCAACCCCCAGCTTCTGTAGAAACTCAATGCCCTCCGATGAACGGTATGCGTTGCGGTAATAGACGGTCTGGATACCACATGTCTTGATGGCTTTGGCGCATTCCATACACGGGGAATGCGTGACAAACATCACGGACCCCAGGGCTGGCTGACCGTCGCGGGCCATTTTGAAAATGGCGTTCTGCTCAGCATGGATGACTTCGGCACGAGTCGTCAGGCCGCCCTCAGTCTCATGCTCACAGTTGTTATCATAGTCTGGGGGTGTACCGTTGTAACCAATGGACAGGATACGATGGTCCTTGACGCACACGGCCCCCACCTTGAGCTTGCGAGCACTTGAGGTCTGGGCAACCGTCTCGGCGATCCCCATATACAGGTCAATGAATTTCTGTTTCACGTTCCTTCACCTTCTCGGTGTTAACTTTTGGCGGCTCGATCTTCTTCAGCCACTTCACAGGAATTATACACTCAGATACCACATTCCCGTCAAGTTGCACTAGCTGATACCCGATGATGTAGACAATGCGACCGAACAACGGCCACTCACCATAGGTCTTCCCTACCGTGACAATCTTGCCGACGTTCTTGGATTCCTCTCCCCGTGCGCCAGCGATAACGATAGCCAAATCTCCCGCTTTCAATGGTTCCATATTCCTCCATCTCCATAAAAGAAAAGGGGATGCCCATGGTAAGGTCATCCCCTATAGGTTACTACTCTATCTAATTAGCACTGACCCGCACCGATGAACCACACTGAGGTGACTTTCGGTGTCTGATTAGCCTGCTCAATTTTGAAACGTACGATATCGTTTGTCGGATGGACTGTCAGTACCGTCATACTCTCGCCAGCAAACACGCTGCCGACCGCCGCGTTCCATTTTGACTGTTTGTTTAGGATGTTTCTAATGGAGAAGTCCATCAGGCCACCATTAATCCTAGCGTTACCTACGTAGGCCGCATAGACGTAGATCCCACCAAGCCACGCGGGGAACTTCAGACATCTAAACGTACCCGACGGGGTCTGATTACCTGCTGCCCCGAATGCCGCACCTGCTGCTTCTGGTCCTCGTTGCAAAGCACCTTCCCGATACTCGCCGCCGAATGCTTTAAAGGCCCACTCGACCAGCTTCTGGAATACCTTCCGCGTAACAAACAGGTCATGAGTCCCAGGTAGCGCGGGGTTCTCCACCGTACTAATGAACTGGGATAGCGTGTTATTTCTATGGCTGTCACCTGTCACCGAAGCGGCCGTCTCGAACGTCCATGACCCCATACCCGTCCAGTTTAGGATTTTGTTACCCGTATTCGTATATGATTTCAGGTCGGTGGTACCTGCCGTCGGATATAAAGCCATGTTCATATATCCGAAATTCGGCACATCCCCATCGGTAACATAACGGGCCGTGTGCTGCATACGTGATGCTGTCATCGTATACGCTGAACGGATCGGGGCTTGTGGGATGATGCACTGGACGTTATCATAACCCTGTGGCGTCGACGTATATGCGTCCACGTTATTGATTTTGAAAACACGGTCCATCAGGCCACGGGTCAGGACGATCTTAGGGTTGCGTGTCAGATATGCCGTGCTGTTGTTATAGTTCGCTGTGACGCCACCACGGAAGTCGGTGTTTAGTGTGATGCGATTTAGGGTTAGCGCCGACGTGTTGTTATAGTACAGCTTATCTTCCGCAGCTGCGCCCGTCGTCGTTGAGTAGGTCACTGGGTTAGTAACCGAAGCTTCCCGCACTTTCGTATCTACGTAATCGCGGTTAGCTGCATCATATGCGTCCGTCGGGGCTGATACGTGACGGATACGGTTATGTTTCATGTCACCATCAAAGGTGATATTGATCTTGCGGATAGCAGAATCAACATAACCTTTAGTAGCCACACCATCATCGCGGTCAGGGTCCGCTAGGCCGATGAGTTTTTGGGGTGAAGAAGGCAGGCCACCAAGAATATACCCGTTCGCGGATGGATAAAGAACATCCCGCATAGCAGTCTTAACATATGAACGGTTAGCCGCATGATGGTCTTCCGTAGGAGCCGCCACGTTCTCAATCGACTTGCCCTCAGCATCCCACTTCGCCTTAGTCTCATCGGAGTAGGACATGTAAACATCAAGGTATTCTTTCAACACCTTATTGTTCACAGCATGAGTCGGCTCATGACTGTCTGCTACGTTGATGATTCGTTTAGTGCCAGCATTGAAGTCGGCGGTCATCGCCACCGTACCGTCAGCCTTCAGGCTTCCGCCTAGTCTAGTCTCGACATAAGACTTAGATGCGCTTTCATTGATCAGAGCCTTATAGCCGTCGGTAAAGTCATTGGATGACAGACCCTTGCCGATCTCGGCGGTCACTTTGGTCTGTAGCGCAGATTCTACGCGCCCGACCTTGGCAGTCAGGTTATTAACATCACTAGCCGCTGCTTTGGAACCGATTGAAGTCTCTAGATCGGAAACCTTCTGAACCAGCGGCGTAACCATGCTGGCATCGGCTTTTGCGCCGAATGAAGTCTCTAGACCGTCTACCTTAGTCTTCAGGCTGGATACTTCACTAGCAGCGGCTTTCTTCGGCAGCTCTTCCTCTAGGGTCGAGACCTTCCCTTCTACGGTCTGGAGTGCATTAGATTCGGCTTTCCCTGCTACCGCGGTCTGTAGAGTTTGGATTTTACCAGACAGGTCGTCGGTGGTTTCCTTACTAGCTTTACCCGTGAGTGCAGTCTCGTTGGCCTCTACCTTCTTGGATAGCGCTGTAAGCTCTTCCTTGGTTGCTCTTGCGTTCAGTGCTGCAGAGTTCGCGTCAATCTTATTTGAAAGGTCTTTATCCGCAATCTCTAGTTTCTGGATGCTCTTTGCAATCTCCGTAGCGTCGCCGCTTTGTTGACCAAGACGCTGGACCCGCTCCTCTAGACCGTCTACCTTACCCCCTAGTTCGGTAACGGAGGCAGCCGAAGCCTTGTCACCTAGGGAAGTCTTCAGGGTCTCTACGGAATCCTTGGAGGCATACCCTTCAGCAGCCGTCTCCAGTTTCTGAATTTCCGTCGCATGGCCAGCTACCTTGGCATTAGTTACCGCGAGTTCTTCAGCAGCGGCTTTCTTTTGAATATCGGTCTCTAGCCGTTCAATCTCGGAGCTATCAACTTTAGAAAGAATCGATGTCTGTAGAGCCGCCACCTCTTCCTTGTCGGCTTTACCAGCAACCTTGGTTTCCAGAGTGCTTACATTGTTCTGGACCGTTGTTAGGGCGCTGGTCTCCGCCTTACCTTCAATACGCGCATTGTTTGTTTTGAACGTTTCGGTGTGGGAGTCTACGACTTTCTTCAGGTCTGCTAGAGCTTCATTAGTAGCCTTCGCATCAACCGTGTTTGAAAGCTCCTGAAGCTCCTGCTTGGAAGCCTTCGAGTCGATACTGTTGATCTTGGCCAGCGTCTCACTATCCAGCGTAGGCCCTTGACCCTGTGGAGCACCTTTATCTGCTTTCCCGTCAACCCGCTTTGAAAGCGCGGTTAGCTGATCGCTTAGGGTAGTCACACTTGCCGTCGTGGCCTTCCAGTCGACTGTAGTAGTTAGCGTGGTGACTTTCTGATCAAGAACTGACAGGTCTTCAGCAGAAGCTTTCTTGCCGAGTTCCGTTTCATTAGCACCTACGCGGGTTGCTAGTGCGGCTAGATCAGCGGATGAAGCCTTCGTCTGAACCGTCGTGGTAAGAGTCGCCAGCTCAGTCGTTGAAGCTTTCGACTTCAGAGCTTCGGTGTTACCGTCAGTGGTGGTCTTCACCGCTTCGATTGCTTTCTCAAGCTTCGCAACTGCCGCCGCGTCGGCTTTCCCATTTACAACAATGTTCGTAGCGTTCAGCTCTACCTTGGTTGCAAGGTCGCTCAATGCAGAACTATCCGCTTTCCGATTCAGGAGACGGGTCATGTCCTCGCGTAGCTGATTAGTAAGACCAGTAGCAACCCCAGTAGCCGCGTCAAGAGTAGTCGCCGCATTGATCTTGTTTTTCAGGTCTGGCGTGAAGCCCACCTTATCAACAATTTGTGCAATCGTTGTTTTCTTTGTTTGTGAACCGTCTACCAGTGGGACGACTTCGCTACCGTCCAACGTCTCGTCTTTCGGTAGCTCCCCGATTTTCACTGTAGTAAAATTTTCCGCCATTTCCTGCCTCAAAGTTTGATCAATGAATCACGATAGAAAGCCAGTAATTCATCCCGCCCGATACCCAACACATTATGTTTATATTCGCTGTAAAGATGGATGTCAGGATTTCCAATTGTCGTTACAGGATATGAGCCGCCGTGAATAACCACGTTCCCATGTCCGTTCACTTCAGAGAACAGCAGCTTATGCTCTAGGTCTGCGTCAATCATGTTATTGAAAAGGACGTTGTCACGCATCCCTAGAGAAGCATACCCGTCATCATTTGGCGCATTGAATGCCCTATGATACGGATATGGTAGCGTGCTATCCCAGTCGCTTTCAATCCCGATACATGCCCGCTGCCAGTTACCTTCAAATTTGTTATCTGTAATCCAGTTGAAGGACGACTGTACACCGATATATGCGTGGTACTTTGGACCCGCGCCGATTACCTTGGTGTGGTTCAGGAAGAAACGGTTATGTGTGCTTCCTACGTAGGCTTGTAGTAGACCCTCACCGTGGGCAACCATCGTTTCAATGATGTTGCAACCGATCTCGTTATAGGATGAACCGTAGGCGAGGTGGATACCAGCAGAGACGTTATCAATGATCCGATTGAAGTGAACCGCGTTCCTGCATGAACCGTCTTGCATGCTGATCCCACGTGTATTGTTCCGTAACGTGCAATGATTGATCTTCGAATCAACCACGCCTGAGAACATGACACCGTAGTAGCCACCGTCCACTGTAGTATGACTGACACGGACCTTTGATGCAGGGATGGGGCTTACCAGCGCGCTATGTGTGCTTCTCCACGTTGATCGTGCGTTCCCGTCCAGCCTCCCGTCGATCCTGATCGGCACAGGGATATCTTTACCCGTCCCGATTTTTGATCGGATTCCTACGTCCGTGATGTTTACCTCTGAAGCAGGTTTCTCCCTGCCTCGGATGAGTAGAGCCGCGCCCTTTTGGATTCGAGAATCTTCTCCCGCACCCAGAAAACGAATGCCACGAATATCGAGATTAGTGGGGTCTAGACAGTGAATGATTGCTTCATGGTGCTCATACTCTCCTTCTGATATGAAGCGACCACCTCGAATCGTGCCATTGGCGTTCCGCCAAAGAAAGCCGCTCCGTGTCTCGTTTGCGTCGATTTTAAAAGTTGTCCCACGCGAGATAATGCCGCGTGCGTGCGCTGGAATAGTAACCTCACCTCGGATAGTAATAGAGCCCTCACCAAATTCCAGTAGTTCGCCCGCAGGGAGATTGGTGAGAGCCCGCCTAATGTTGTCAGTTTGGTCACTACCGTCTAGCGTCACTCCTAGTTCGGTAGCTCTCATGATTTTGATTATTTCTTGGACAGTTGGGTAATCACTACGGTCATGTCGGGTAGCGGCTGGCGGGTCACGCCTACAGCTGCAAGTGGTAGACGTACAAGCCGATTCGGGATGTTCGTGCCGAAGATGAAGCTAAAGCCCGTTCCTAGAGGAACCGCCTTTGATGCTTCGCGCGGCCCCTTGTAGCCGTCCATCGTGCCCTGAAAATCATGCAGGTAAATCTTGGTCTCGGACGGCTCGGACGGGATTAGCTGACACATATACATGCCTGCTTCTGGTAGTGTCATTACCCAGTTGTCTTGTGGACTCGCGTTCGGCCACGTCAGCTTCACGGAACCAAGGTCTGCTTTCGTTAGCGTTGCCACAGGGACTAGTGCCGCACCCGCTGCGGGTTTCGCACCTGCTTGACCATTCGTATATTCAAGAGCCGCGATGAATTTTGGGAAGTGCTCTTCGGCGGCAGGTTCTGGGCCACCTTGCGGAATCTTCTTGATCTCATCCTGAACGAACTGCTTTGACGCTAGGTCTTTCGTAGCATTCGTGATAGCGGTCGTCACCTCCGCAGTGGTGGCGGCATCGTTCAGTTTCTGGGTCTGTTGTGGGGTTAGTCCAGCAGCTTTTGCTACGATAGCATTCACCGTCGCCTTCTTCGTAGTAGCACCGTCTGACACTGGCACTAGTTCATTACCCGTCAGGGTTGCAGCCGCCTGTAGCTCATCAATGGTAACAATTTTTGGATCAGCCATTATTCAACCTCGATCAGATTATTTTCAGTTGTCAGTAGTGCAGCGTTGTTCGCACCAGAGAGAACCCGCTTTGGTTTCTTGGGTTCCGTCTTTGTAATTTTAATCAGGATATCACCATGGAATTTAATGGCGGTATCTGATTTGCTACCCAATACCTCGTCAACCGTAGTCGGTGGGTTAGGTTTCGGATTTGGTTTAGGTGGTTTCGGAAGAATACCTTTCCCGCTGTAGATTGAGATAGCGGAGGCGAAGTCACCATAGTCGTTCCAGTCCTCAATATCCCTATTGTGAAAATCATCGGGGATATTGTTTTTAGCGGAGTTATAGGCGATATGGAACTCTTCCCACGAATCGTTACCGCTTTCATAATGGGCTTTCTTCAATGCCCCGAAAATATCCCATGCAACGGCCCTTGGTGACATGATTGGAACGGGATTGCCTTTTACATCCACTGCGTTCCTGTATTTCACCCATTTTGCACCGCCGTCTAGGATGGCAATAGCTCTTGCCAGTAGTGCTTTAGCATCCATAGAGAACCCTTATTGATATCACTAGGATTATTTAATTAGCTTTCTATTAGCGTCCTTATGAATCCCAGCGGCAGCCGCGAGCGCAATCGCATAGGAGTCTACGATATCATGGGCGGGGGAGTCTAGCTTATCCATATAAAGCCATTCGAGGATATCAACGCCCTCCTTTTCCTTCAGGGTCTCCACCATGGCTTCCTTTTTCGCGTTCCCCCTCCCAGTCCAGAACTTCTTAACCATGGTCGGCGGAACCACTTCAGGATAGATGCCGAAACACTTCCATAGGTGATATTTCAACATCATCCCGTTCTCGGCAATGTTGAATGATAGTCCAGCGGATGCTCCGAAGGCATATCCTTCCATGATGATCTTCGTCTCGGCGTTTACATGAGGCTGGATGTTCTGGCAGATAGTCCGTGCAAGGAACTCATATCGCTCGGCGTCGTTCCGCCACCCCTTTTCAATCAATGTCCCCTTATAGTTCCTAGCTTCTACTGCATGCTTTTTCTTGGTGTTGCAAAAGTAAAATCTGGAATTAACAAATGAGTCGCCTAGGATACAAACAGCGGGAGAGGTATAGCTGTAATCGATGCCGATGATATTCATTTTATGAGGATATCCGTTTAGGGTATACCCTCATTTATCTTTTAACGAATCCACGGACCCCGAACAGCTTTAGTCGTTGCCGCTTTCTTTCCCTTCCATACTTTCGGCTGGCTGGTAACCCGTTTCCATTTTGAAAATTCCAGCATGGCCTGCACCCCCTTGAAGACACGTGAACCGATGACCTTCAGGACATTGACGCCAGCTAATACCATCGCGTTGATGTCCTTCTCTTCGATATCGCTGGGGAAGATTACCACGCGCTCACCCGCATTGATGGCCTGCTCAATCCTCCTACAGGTATTGACAGACCGTGCTTCATTATCCCAGATATGAATGGCGTTCTTGATTCCCAAATCCCACTGCTTATAGGCCATCAGGTTTGCATCCAGCGTTGCAATGGCGTTAGGGATAAACAGACTATCAATTGCGCCTTCCACGACACAGACGGGTTTGGATAGGTCTAGGTCATGTAGACCAAATAGCTTCGGTGCCGTCTCGTCTACCTTGATTGTGACATAGCGCAGCTCACTTGCTTGGATGGCACGGGCGATCATGAGGACTAGTTCCCCGTCCTTGTTCGTCTCTACGAGGATGAGACGAGGATCGGCGGGCACCACTTGATCAAGTCCAAGGGACTGTACGAACTCGCGGAAGTTTGCCGCATACCAGAATTTTGATAGCTTGTTCTTTGGAATCTTCCGCGACTTCAGGTATTCACGCACGGGGTGAATACGTGATAGCTCTCCCACGGGGGTTAGCCTTTCCTGCCATGCCTTCTTAGTGATCCCACCCCCCACGGGTTCAGGGAGCTTCATGATATCGGCAAGCTCGGCTGCGTCGTCGCCCTTCAGAGTCTCTAGCGTATACTCATCATAGAGCCGCTTGTTCATGAAGCGGAGGAACGTCTTGAACTTATGGTTCTCACCGCAGTTGTGACACTGATACGAAAGCAACCCTTCCTTGTTACGATATACATATCCCCGTGCCTTCGTCTTGCTTTTATCACTGTCACCGCAGTAGGGGCAGCGGCAGTTCCATAGCGTAGCACCCTTCTGCTTGAACATCAATAGCTGCCCTGATACAAACGAGAGGTATTTCTGCTGCAAGAAAAGTTGTTCCATAGTGATAATGCTCCTATGATAGGAGTACTAATACTACCATGACGATTTCCGATTGTCAAACAAAAAAAAGCCCCTAGACCGTAGTGGTGTAGGGGCTTTGTCATTATGGAATGTAGACCTTCAGGGCTTTCTCTGGGTCTTTACCTGCTAGGGTTGCGGCCTTGTCGGCGCGCTGAATGATCGTATTGAAGTATTCGATGACTTTCGGATCGGGCTTCGGGATCATCTTCACGTAGGAAGCCATCTGCTCATGGGCTTGTTTGGAAGCCTCTTTGTAGAATGCAACGTCTGGTAGTGCCATCACTTCTGCCCCTGATTAATGTATGCTTTAAAACCTTTGATCTTCTTCCGCGTCACTGGATCGATTTGTCCTGTCTCTACAGTCGCATCATTGATTTTCGGCGGAATCTCTTCTACCCATCGAACAACCGTCTTAAAAGACGGCACGTCCAATTGTGTCGCCACCGCTGGGCCTGTGACGTTCGCTGGCGTGTCTTCGTTCATTACCATCATGCCTTCCTTGATTGTTTCAATCTGCACCTCGGATAGAACTATACCCTCCTGCTCAAGTCCCTCTTTCAAAAGCACGAGGGAAGCGGTAGCGGCAGCCGTCCATGTCTTGCCAAATGGGACTTTCTCTAGAGCCCGCTTCATGTTGAAGACCATACGATGAAGGTACGTATACGAGTCCTTCTCTTCACTCGTCTTCAGGTCGCGGGACTTCTTCAGTAGATTTCCTTCATCATCAATGATGCCTTGTTTATATGCGGCCTGTTCTTTCCATGGCGTGCATAGCAGGGTAACAATTCTAAGCGCATATGCAAAGTCTGTCAGTCGGGAAATACTCATTCTAGTGCCTCCTTTAGATCAGACCGTAGCCGCTCCGCGAATTGATGAATGAAGAGACCCTGCTCGTATCTAGCCATCGGATGATTACCCAGAACGGTAGCAAGGAACGTCATCATGATAGCATGATGTTCGAGCGGAAGCAACACGAACAGGGTGTCGGTTACAAACTCGGTGCCAAAGCAATTACAAGCAATAATGAACTCATTAAGAACTAGCCTACTACGAAACTCTTTACCTTCTGCATGCTTGATGAAGTGTCCTGCAATATTATTAATCCTGTTTACCTCGCGTAGAAATTCGCGTGTATTGTAAACAGGATTCTTGTAGAGTTTCGCGGCGACTAGTTTGTAATTGTCGGCCGTGATTTTCATATCAGAACTCTTCGTCCTCGTCGTCGAGATAGAAGTCTTCGTCGTCAGTCTCCCATTCATACTGCAGCTCTAGATCGATCTCATAACTGCCGTCATCCATGAAATAGGTGACTATCAGGTTATATTCCGTTTGATCCTCGGCGCGGTATACGGGGATGTTGAAATTCACGGCCTCGCCTTCTTCTGGGGTTTCCAGATCGGCTTCTACCTGCTCTAGGTCAGCTCCATCTAGGTTCATGCCGTGGCGCTTCAGGACTTCATCAGCAGCCCGAATCCGCGCAATGGTTTCTTTAACATCCGAATACAGGTCATTAGTTAGTTCGGTCAGCTCATCGTTGATAATATCCATCTCATCCGCGAACTGCTCTAGTTCATGAAGGTTCATTTCTTCTTACCCTTCTTTGATTTCGTGGGTTGCTCTTCTGCGGCCTCAGTCTCTTCCGCCACCTCTTCTTCCTGCTGCTCTTCCTCGACAGGAATTTCTTCCTCGTCTTCGGTTACGTATGCGTCAGGATGGCAACCCCTGATCAGGGAAACTAGTAGCTCGTTCGTTTCAGGATGACGCCAACCTGTGTCAGTTGGGATCGCGTTCGGCTCCCACGCTGGCGGGTTCTTTGTGATGTCTGGTAGTGCCATTAGTGAATATCTCCGAATTGAGTGCATCATGATTTAATGCTTCTACAATCAATTTATAGAGATATAAGGCCGTCTGTAAGGAAAGGTTGGCGGTGCCCGTCCAGAATTTGCAGAACTCACCATTAACAGCTAGGTCTCTTACTTCACTAGCCGACAGGAACTCGTCGTCACGTTCACCTGCGGACACCAAAGCAGCATATTTGAAACGGGTCTTTTGGCGTTCCACTAGGTCAAAATATTTGCCGATGCGATCTCCACCAGCAACCATGATAACCTTCTCATATCCCTGTTCAGCCAACCATCGGAAGACGTTCAGCGGAGATTTAATGGTGGCGATATCAGGGAATGAGACACTAGGTGCTATTTCTCTGAAAGCCTCTTGGCAGGCTTCCCGCTTCACATCAAATGGGATAGGGTTCTTCTTATCACCTTCTGAACGGGACAGGAAGACCATAGCGTCCCCGTTGTTCTCGGTGGCGAGCTGCTGAATGACATTCACGACACGAATATGACCCTTGGTGGGCGGCTGCATACGTGCAAAGGCAAAGACGGCAGTTTTCATAGTGTCCTCTCTAATGAGAGTTCGAGGATACCACTACTCGTGCCGTCTGTCAACTCACCACGTCTTGTCCGCGAACAGGTCTTTTTCCGTGATGATTTTGAAATGCCAACCCCTGTCAAGGCAATATTCCTCAGCCGCCTTCCACTTGGCCAGATTCTTGCTGTAAGTCGTCACCTCATGGAGCAGGGTCTTCTGTCGTTTTCCTTTCGTCTTCTTGGGTTCCTGTGTCTGGCTGTAGGGCTTGACTTCAATCATGACACGTTGTCTCTTCCCTTCCTTGGTGATGAAGGTCACCATGAAGTCGGGGTAGTAGCGGTGGTGCTTCCCATCCACCTCCCAGTAATATGGGACGATCAGCTCCTCCGATCCCCATGAGGCCACTGAAGGGTGATTGTCAAGAAACACCATCAGCCGCTTTTCCCATGATGAGCGGTATATGACGTTAGACGGATCACCTTCGTACTTTTGTGGGTTGCGAAGGGAATAACGTCCTTGATGAAATTCCATTAGTAGATCGGGTCCATGTAGTCGAGGTCAAAGTAATGCCCAATAGACCGAAGATGGAACCTCTCAAAGTCGGAATTCGGGGCCACCATTTGCTGAAGCTCATGGGCAATGAAGATGAAGGCATCCTTGGAGAAGGTCTTTAGGGTCTTGGTTGACCGTTTATCAAGGTAGTTGATGATCTTTTGGGTGTCTAGATCGGACGGCTTAATGGTGGCATGGAGACTCAGGTTGCAGATTGAGAACCAGAGCATTTCCTTAACGGTGTCGGCTTTCTCCTTGGAATTCATCTTTTTCCACATGGAACCTAACTTGACCCAAAGGTTAACGTCATTTTCAAAATCAAGATTCATGATGATCATTCCTCTAGTGCTTGTTAAAGGTATCTATAGGGAATGATGGGCGTCTATGCCGTGCCTTCCTCTTGTTGAATCCTTGATTCAATCCTTGAATCATTCAATCTTGATCTCATTGCCGTAGCGTTAGCGTAGGCAATGGCGATGGTCCTTTAGGAATCCTTGATGGTTATCTTAAACAGAAATTTGTGGGTTGATGGTAAGTTATTGATTCCAATGAAGAAAGGAAGGTTCTAGAGGATTCATGAAGTAACCCATGAAGTCCACTTTAATTCATCATGACGCTACGCACCAAATAGCCTGTTTTATGGGGTCATTTTCGGGTTTTCGATTTTGAGTCTACGTTTGAAGGGGTTTCCTGAACCCACTCACTCATTTTTTGGAAAAGTGAAGGGTGGTAGGTGGACCCCACCTAGGCCCAATAGAACGCGGCGCGTTTTCGCGCCGTAATTAGCGTCTGAAGGCGTCATGAAGGCATCATGAAGTCGTCATGATACCTTCAATTAACAACAGATAATTTTCCTGATGAGTTTTTCATAAAAGATACCCTCAAGAATTACACAAGAAAACCACATGAATGAATGGAATTGAAAAATCAGACCATGGGGTAATGAATCTATGAAGGATGGTGCGTTAGCGCCATCCTGAATCGGCGCGTAGCGCCGCCCTCGATCCTTGATGTCATATTAAAGGTATTCATGATTGATTGGCGGGCATTCGCCCGCGTTCGTCTGGCGGTCCGCTATCGCGTCCGCCTGCCGAACCTACTCCTTTGTAATCCTTTATCCGTCCTTATTTCCCCTTTAGGTATCTTAATTAGAAATTTGCTCAAAAAATAATGTCATTGATTTCATTGAAGAAAGTGGCATTTACCTCGAATTCACTTTAAGTGCGTTAACAGTTGTGTAACACTCTTCTATCAACCGTCTATCGACCACCTATTGACCATTTGACATGGACTAAATCATGAGGTACACTCCAGTCTTTGATGGTCATTAGAGTGTTGACCAGCCTCTATTAACGCGCTAAGGATAGTAACTATGGGCTTACCAGTCTTCTATAAGAACGAACGAGTACGTCATACCTCTCTAGTTCTCCCTTCGGACCCCGACTATCACGTAGACAAAGAATTCATTGATGAGATTCTCACCGCAGCAAAGGTCAGATACCTTCAGCTCCACACGGAAGAAATGAAGCAGACGGAGCGCGACTATATCCGTGTATTCGCCGCCAACCTCTATGCTGCATACAAGCACGGCCAGCCGCTTGAGTTCGGTATTTTTACCGTCATGCCTCAGCCCATCATCCCTGATTCAAAGTTTGCCAAGATGACTCGGGTTCAGCAGAAGAACATCCCCCTATCGGTTGCATACCGCCAGAAGGTAATCGGTGCTTTCATCAAGCTGGGATACTGTGAGAAGCTCCGTAGTGGGTTCTCGTTCAAGGTAGCCGAAGGAAGGACTAACCTATCGGTCTTCCGTCCTAATGAACTCATCGTACAAGCCATTACACCGCTTGAGACGGAGAAGCGGGAAGAGCACCACAACGTAGTAGACCGTGATGTCAACCATGTCAGGACCGCCTCCCCATCATGGGCCAAGCAGGAAGAGAGGATTCTGAAGAGATATAACCGTCACTGGCGGCCACGCGTGAACGTTCTATATAAGCCGCTGACACGGGCCTATATCAATGATGGGAAGCTCGGTGGGCGTCTCTATAGCGACTACCAGCTGATCAGCGGGAAGAAACGACCTGAACTCCTGAAGATCGATGGTGAACGGGTTGTTGAGATTGACTTCAAGGCATCGCAATTGAACATTGCATCCCTGATGCTTGATGGTAGGACGCTGGCGGACGATCCATACAAAGTAAGCGCAGTCACTCGTGACGACATGAAGATGGTTATGATGTACTATGTCAATAGTACGAATCCCAAATCATGCTGTGTCAACCCAAGCGGTCCAGTTGGGATTACTGGCGCAGCGTATGATGCGGCGATTGCCGAATTTGAAAACCGCTATCCCTCACTGAAGCGAATGAGGGGAACGGGCTTTGGTCTGGCCGCCCAGAAGATCGAAGGTGACATTTTCATGGAGCTTGTCCGTATCGCCATGGAACGGGACACGGTGGTTCTAACCGTTCACGATTCGATCATCGTGAAAGAGTCGGAGGCTGAGTTCTGGAAGGAAACCATGGAACGGGTCCGCGCCGAAGTCTGTAAGGATGCAATCGTAGACGAGTTGATCCGCGATTCCCGCGAATGGCTTCTAGCGGTCCGCGAGAACAGGGAGCTGATCAAGGACGCTGATGCCACAACACGTCAGACCGAAGAGTTCAAGGTCGTGGCCCATGATTTCATCAGGAATCGTCGCAGCCTTGTGGAGCTTCGCCTAGCGGCGAGTATTAAAGAACTGAAGCTCGAGGGTTATTCGGAGAAAGAAGCCAAGCGTCTATCCGTCACACCAGTGGTTGATGGGGCGATCAACGACGGCTTGACCTTTGACGCAATGGAAGATATCGACCATAAATTAATTGATGAAGGCAGGGAGCCAAAATACTTCATCTAAGGTCAAGATATGCTACAAGAGTTTGTCGCATCAATTGGAAAGCGGGGGTTCGCAAAGCCCTCGCTTTTCAGAGCTGAAATTACGCGGATTCCGCAGGCACTAGAGTCCATCAATGGGATGTCTGAGGCCATGCGCGACCTTCCCCTATTCGTCGAAACGGGGGAGATTCCTGGGACGCAAGTGCTAACCCAAGAGCTGCGGCATTATGACCTCACCCAGAAGTTCGCATACATGAAAGCCCATGATGATCTAAACCTGCAGGTTCGGATGGATCGTGATTTCATTTTCAAACGGTTCTTTGATGAGTGGGTGAATGCGATCTACAATCCTGCTACAGGCGACAGCTACTATAAATCGCAGTATGCTGGGACGGTTCAAATCTTCCAAATGAACGAACGTGGAGCGAGTTCATACGGAATCGAACTAGAGGACGCATTCCCGACACAAATCGGTCAGGTGTCCCTAGGATGGGATCAAGCGGGGAACTATATCCGCCTACCTGTTACGCTGACGTTCAGGCGCATGAAGCACATCCCGAACAAGGTGATTTTCAGACCACAGGGTCAAGAGCTAGGAAACGGTCCATCACAAGGTCATACGTTCCCATCCCAGCCACCAGCATTCGGACGTTCAAACATCGAGATTCCCCAGCAGCTAAGGGACACGGCCAACCTATCCACCATGAGACAGCTACGGGTAGGTGGCCAATCACGGCTAGGGAATCTAACAGGCAATTTCAATGGGGTCTTCTAAACCATGGCACTTCCAGTAATTCAAGCTCCCAAATTCACGATGACGCTGCCGACAGGTGAACAGGTGCAGTATCGGCCGTTCACCCATAAGGAACAGAAGAACCTGCTCATTACCGCTGAAGGGGGTGGCGAACAGGACGTGCTACAGGGCATCATCACTTTGGTAGATGACTGCACGTTCAATAAGGTGGACTGGGCTTCCCTTCCTGCGGTTGACCTCGAATATGCCTTCATCCATATCCGCGCTAAGTCCATCGGCGAAGTGGTGGAAATGCGCTGGCAGTGTCATGCCAAGAAAGACGGGAAGAAGTGCGGTCACATGAATCTAGTGGAAGCCGATATCCGTACCGCCAAAGCCGAACCCATGCCTGAGACCACTATCAAGGTGACGGACGATATCACAATCGTTCTGGAACAGGTAACCCCCACCGACGTTATCCGCATGGCAGGCGGCGCTACCACCGAAGATATCCTTTTTGAAAAGGTGAAGATGGTTGTTCACGGGGATGAGGTCACCACCGAATTCACGAAGGAGGAGTTTACTCCATTCGTCGAATCATTCCCCGCCGAAGCATCTAGAGCCGTGGACGAATTTTTCAAAAAGCAGGCTACTATGGTGTTGATCGTTCCTGTCACGTGCTCGAAGTGCGGGTCTCAATCAGAGCTGACGATTAAAGGCGCGTTGAATTTTTTCGGATAATTCTCGGTCATGAACCATTGGGGTCAATGTATAAGCTCAACTTCCAATTGATGCAAATACACGGCTATTCATTAGCGGAGATAGAGTCGATGATTCCATTTGAACGAGAAGTCTATCTCTCACTGCTGGCCAAGCACATCAAAGACGAACAGGACAGGTTAAATGCTAAACGACAGCGGTAATCGGAACCCCCTACAGAACGCGATCTATTCGCTAATGAATCTCCCGTCTAGCGTTGCGAAGGCGGCGATGCACAACATCACCCGTCCGTTTGGTATGATGGGTGATGTGTTCTCGCGTCAGAACGTTGTTAATGCCATGATGCCGAAACCCCTAGCCTCTGGGGTTAATAGCGTGCTGGATATGGTAGCAGCGGATAGGGGGAGGAAGAAGGAAGCACGGTCTTCACCAAAAGAGGAGAAGAAGCCACGTCAGGTCCAAGAGGAAGAGGAGGACTTTGACCCGTCGCAGGGCGGCTGGGTTGAAGATGACGAATACGACGATGACGACGGACCTAGTGCCGCCGCGATGGACATTGACGGCTCGCTAGATGATATTGAAGAGGACGAAGGTGAGTCCGAAGAAATTCTTTCCGAGATTCTTGTTGAGATTCAGAACGGCTTCGGGCAATCAAACGAGAACCTAGCTCTCCTGTTGGAACGGTTCGGCGTCAACAATAACAACGAAGAGTCCGTCATGATGCGCTGGGATGAGGAGGGTATGCCCGATCCCGTCGCCAAGATCGATCCAGCACAATTGGAAGAGCTGGTAGACGACAATGACGACGAATTCCTGGCAGAACTGGTTGAGCTAAACGGTGTCATTATTCAGAAGCTGGACCAGATTGATAAGAACACGCGCCGCGATACGTTAGCGGAACGCGAGGCAGAACTCGAATCAAAGAGTGCTAGTGCTGTAGTTTCAAATACTGCTGACGAGCTTGCGAAGGCCCAGAAGGACAAAGATAATTCGCTAATCGGTGCCATCGCGGATACGCTGGGGAGCGCTGCCCTAGGTGCCGCTGGAATTGGTGCAGCGGGTCTAGGTGCAAAAGGGGCTGCAGGGAAGCTTGGGAAAATCCTAGGAAAGACACGGGCTCCTACTACGGGGCTTGCGAGTGCGGTCTCTGCTGAAGCATCAGCCGCGCCAGCGATTGCAAAGAGTGTGGAGGCAGCAGTCAAGCCTACATCCAAAATCGCAGCAGTTGGGAAAGGTGCTGGCCGTGTCCTAGGTACACCTCTAGCGGTTGGTCTTAGTGCATATGAAGCCTATCAGGTGTCACAGGACGAGGCTCTATCGTCAGAGCAGAAGACTACAGAGTATAGTAAGATCGGCGGCAAGACTGTAGGTGCCCTAGCAGGAGCAAAAGCAGGTGCCGTGCTAGGTGCAATCGGAGGGCCAGTTGGTTCCGTAATCGGTGGTCTGCTAGGTGGTATTGGCGGGTTCTTCCTAGGTGAGAAAGGCGGCGAGATTGTAGGGGACCTGATTAACAAGGTGCTCCCGACCAGCGCCGAACCCAAGATCGACGATCCAGTCAGGTCCGCAGAGATTGCTGCTAATATCGTCAAGCCCGATATCCAAGGTGTAGCTGCAGGGAACACCCGCGTCACTAACCTAGAGCAATTGACGCAACGGATTGAACAGACGGCAGCGAATAAACAGGACGCCATGATGCAACCTATCATTGCTCCTGTGACCATACATAACAATAACACGACTAACAACGGTAGCAGCCAGCAGCAATCCAGAATACCTGTTCCATCGGTGCGTAATCAGGACGGCACGATCCAACGGCTGCTTGACGCGAACTATCGACCATTGATCAAATAATCATCATGCCACTATATCAATACGCTTGCAAAGAGTGCGGTACGGAGATTGACAAGATGTTCAAGATTGCAGACCGCAAGGATCAAATCACGGAATATTGCCAGTATTGCCAGCAGGAGACCCCGCACGAATATCATATCAGCGCGGTGGCTATGTCCTATAATGGCGTTAATCACGGGCACAAGATTCCTACGGACCTGAAAAACCGATTTGATCAATTGCGCAAGCACTATCCTAAGATGCGGAGTCAATACTAATATGGAAGCACAGTGGAAAAAGTTGATTGGTCTATCACGTGATAGTGACCTGCGCCGCCTTCTATTCCTCGGCGTGTTCCTTCTGGTAATCAGCCAGATTGACAACGTGTTTACGTTTGACGGGAACTTTGCATTCCTGTCAGCCGTCTTGAATAGCACCAGTGTTGTTATCGTAGTGGCAGCAGTCAGTCACGTAGTCCGTCGGGTTCTCTTCCCTAAAATCCATTTGATGGAATTTGCCAACAAGGCTAAGGAGAACCCCATCGCGGCGGCTATCGTCTATCTCGGTGTCTGTATCGTCCTAGCAACCTTCGTAGTAGTGAACGTCAACCTGCTACGCTAATACGATACCGAACAAAATAAGCCCCTTGATCATGTTTGTATGATCTCGGGGCTTTTCTTTTTGGAAACAACAATGGAACGTCTACTAACAAAACTGGCAGGTCTAATACTGCTAGTGCTATTCTCATGTCCGCTATGGGCACAGGAAGTCCCAGCGGCACCGAAAGGGATTCCCCAGAACTTCATGTATCATAAGGACACCCTGATAGATGTCATGAAACGGAAGTGGCCCGATAACCCATATCCTAGTGCGGTAGCTGGGCAGATTGAGCAAGAGACCTGTATCAGTCTCACGCATAAGAAGTGCTGGAGCCGCTTTGCTGAATTGAAAACCAGTAGGGAGCGTGGAGCTGGGCTCGGACAAATCACCACAGTGTTTGGTAAGTTCGACGCGATGGATGAGGCGAAGAAGCTGGACAATGAACTTAAAGACTGGAGCTGGGAGGACACGTATAACGCAGAAATGCAAATGGTTGCACTCCTTGCCATGATGAAACGAAACTACGGCCTATTCAAAAGCACAAGCGAACTAGACAGCTATGCTTTCGCCCTTGCCGCATACAATGGTGGCATCGGTGGTATACAGTCCGACCAGAGGATTTGTCGTAACACTAAGGGATGTGATGATAAGCTGTGGTTCGGGAACGTGGAGAATACGTCTCTTAAATCTCGTGTCAAGCTGAAGGGTTATGGTTCCTCGTTTTTCGACATCAATAGGGAATACCCCGTAAATATCCTGATGAAACGACGGCAAAAGTATAGGCCTTTTATTGACCCTTTCTTTGAGGGCGCAAAATGATCCTAAACCTATTCAGACTCGCGCTACCATTCCTTACCCGCTATAGGTGGTATCTGGCGGCATTCGCCCTCCTGTCATCATCCGCAACAGCCGCCTATTTCACGGCTCAATACAAGGACGGTCAGCAGGCGCTGCGCGAACAAAGACAGCAGGAATACTACGTTAAGGAGCTGGAAAAGCAGCACGCCCAGCACGTCCTAGAGATTGAGAATGTCAACAGGAAGGCCCTAGAGGCGCAAACAGAGCTTTCCCGCGTTAATACGGATTTGGAGAAGAAATACCGTGATGCCACTAAGCAAGCTAGTAACAATGCTGCTCGTCTTGAGCGTGCTATCTCCGATGGTCTCAGGTTGCGCGACAAATGGAAGGCCGCCGATGCTGCCCGAACAGCCGAAAGTCACAAAGCCAAAGGTGGAGCTACCAGCCCCGCCAACAGCAGTAACGGAAGCCCTGCCACCGACTGGGCATTTTCGGAGACAGCTACTCGAAGACTTTTCAAACTAGCAGACGAGGCTGATCAGCAGTTGGAGCGGCTCCGTATCAGTAATGAGTATGCGTTGAAGCTTCACGCCATTTGTCAAAAGTTGCAGAACGAATGAATGTGGTATAAAATAGGGGTGTTGGGATTGATTCCTAACACCCCTTAATTGTTTTGGAGACACTCAATGCGTCAAAAACAAAGCCGCAAGACCGAAAGCCAGAAGCGCGAAGCCTTCCAACTAACGAAGCTTCAATCACGCACGGCTGCCCAGAAAGCAATGATGGATGCTTACTTTGATGACCTGAACGTCATCGCTTCAGGTAGCGCGGGGACGGGTAAGAGCTACGTAGCGTGCTACCTTGCATTGAAAGACCTGTTTGAAAAGGAGAAGGATCGGATCATCATTGTACGCTCCACGGTACCGACACGGGATCAAGGCTTCCTGCCTGGGACGGTGGAGGAAAAGCAGGCGGTGTATCAACTCCCATACGTAGGAATCGTAAATGAACTATGCCAGAACGGCGCGGCTTGGGAGATTCTGAAGAAGAAGGACATGATCCAATTCATTACCACCAGCTATGTCCGTGGTATTACGCTGGACAATGCTTGCATCATTGTTGATGAGTTCCAGAACATGAATCAGGAGGAGCTATACAGCGTGCTGACCCGCGTGGGCGAAAATACTCAAGTCATCCTGTGCGGCGATACGCGACAAACGGACCTGAAGAAGGAGAAGACCGCATTCTATTGGTTGGAAGCCCTAGCCCACAAGATGCCCGATTGGTTCCGCCATATCACGTTCCATCCTGAAGATATCGTGCGCTCGGACTTCGTCAAGGCATTGATTATCGCCAATGAATCGATGAATTAAATATCCCTATTAGTAAACCATACAGGTCGGTCTACAATGGGAAAGAGATACGTCTATAGGGATATCAATCTGGATTTTGTGAGGCATCCGCTTACGGGAGATATCGTCGCCGCTACGGATGTTGAAGCCATTAAGAAAAGTCTTCGCAACCTTGTCCAGACCGACCTATACGATTGTCCGTTTGATCCTGATAAGGGGACCAATATCAGGGGCTCCCTGTTTGAGAACTTCAGCCCCTTTACCGCTGAATTCATCAGGGCTAAAATTAATGAAATGGTAGACAAATATGAACCTCGCGTAGAGATTCAACAAATCAACATCTACCAGAAGGACGATCAAAACAGTCTTGAGGTCACGATTTACTTCAAGATCATCGAACTTAACAGACAGGAAGAATTAACCGTATTCGTTGAGAGGACGCGCTGATACCATGGCCCAAGTCAATCTAACATCAATGGAATTCAGCGAGATTAAGGAATCTCTAAAGGAATTCCTGAAGCAGCAGGACGAATTCAAGGATTATAATTTTGAGGGGTCGGGTCTAAATGCTATCCTAGACCTGCTGGCCTATAACAGTCAGAACAATGCGTATCTGGCAAACATGCTGGCGAACGAGTCCGAGATTGATACTGCGATCATCCGCGCTAACGTCGTTTCCCGTGCGAAGCTACTAGGCTACACACCGAAGAGTGCAACGGCTGCTCGTGCGGTTCTGTCCCTAAGCATCAATGATCCATCCAAGCATGTAGCATCCCTAGTGCTACCACGCGGCGCACGGTTTACTGTCAAGAGTGACCGTCAGCAGTATACGTTCGTTACCCTGCAAGAGCATGTCCTACAGGGCGACGGCAGCGGCCTCTACAAGAATGACGCGGTGGAGGTGTTTGAGGGTATCCTGAAGGGGTATAGCTTCACGGTCGATTCCGATGAACGGCGCTATATCATTCCAAGCACCAAGATCGATACCTCTACCATCCGCATGGCGGTCTACGATAATCAGACCGCCAACCAGTATACGGTGTATGAGAAAGCCAGCGGGATTGCCAACATCAAATCGGACACCCCTGCATACTGGGTCTACGAGACGGACGGAGGCAACTATGAGGTCAAATTCGGGGACGGGGTGTTTGGTAAACGACCACCGCTGAACGGTATTGTCTATGTTGAGTATCTGGAAACCAATGGCCCAGACGCTAATGATTTCTCGCGCTTCTCCCTAGTCGGTTCATTCGACGGATATGAGAACGCGGATGTCCGTATCTCAGTGGTTTCGAACAGTGCAGGCGGTTCTGATCCCGAAGCAGCCAGCACCATCAAGCTAAACGCCCCTCGTTATTTCCAAAGCCAGAACAGGGCGGTAACGAAAGAGGACTACGCGGCCGTCACCCATGACATCTATCCGTATGCAAAGAGTGTAGCGGTCTGGGGTGGCGAGGAAGCAACCCCTCCACAGTTCGGGAAGGTCTTCGTTTCAATCATCCCCCGCTCACTAACGAAACTAACGGAAGCCAATCGACGCGACATTGAGCGGAAGCTAAAAGCCCGTTCCGTAATCGGTATTACCCCCGTCGTTATTGATCCGAAGTTTGTCGGCCTGAACCTGAACATCACGGCGGTTATCCGTCGTAACAGCGTGAACGGTCTCGGCAACTTCACGGCTCAAATTAAAGAGGTGGTTAAGCGCCACTTTGATGAGGGGTTTGGAATCTTCGACCGCGATTTCTATTATTCCAATCTGGTGTCGGATATCAAAGGTCATAGTAGAGCAATCGTATCAGTCCGTGGCGACTATACGCTATCCATGGCACAGCCCATCACGGGAACGCTGACCTATGAATTTGAAAACGGGATCAACAAGGGTAGCGTCAAGTCTTCGCTAGTGCGTCTAACGGGGAGCACGGAATATCAGTCACTAACCGATAAGGAAGGTAAGCTCTATATCGGCACGTCTGAGGTGGGTACAGTTGATTACAAGACAGGGAAGCTTGTGATTAACACGTCAGCCATCCGCGAGACTTCAGCCGAGAAATTGGAAGTGTTTGTCACCCCAGCAATCGATGATGTTTACACGGGGTTTGCTACGGCCCTGGTGCTGAACAAGGATCGCCTATCTGTGGAGCTGAAGGTAGAATGAGTGAACTGAACGTATTGGCCCGCGCCGTCTCCCAGAAGGCGGCGGCGCTGCCAAAATTCATACAGGAAGATCATCGCAAATTTGTTTCATTCATGGAAGCCTACTACAAGTGGTCTGCCATCCACGGGGCAGATCTAGGCTTCGAGGCCATGAAGCTGGCAAACGATATTGATTTGGTCCCTACCGAGCTGCTCCCCAAATTCAGGGAGGTCTATGCCCCCAACTTCCCCGTAGACGCTAAAGCAGACTTCCGCCTAGTCGCCAAGCATCTGAAAGAGATATACAGCGTCAAGGGCACGGATGAGAGCTACCGAATCTTCTATCAGGCCGCCTATGGTGAGTCCGTACAGGTACGTAACCCGAAGGACCGCGTTTTCAAACCGTCGGATGCTGTATGGTCCAACCATAAGGTTATGCTAGTGAAACAGGTAACGGGGAATCCGTTTGACCTAGTGGGTCATGATATCAAGGGTTGGCTAGTAGAGTCCGTAATGAAAAGCGGGGACCTATATGCACTAGAGCTATCAGGCAACGGTCAAGAATTTCAGCTCACGGATAGCATCACGTCGGAAGGTATCACCGTATCGATTCAACCCGTGTATACTATCGGAGAGATTGAATCATCAATCAATTGGAAGGACGGGGAAACCGCTACCGTAGATGGGTTGACATTCGAGGTCGATCAAGTCCACTACGGCAAAGTCATGAGTGTTACGGTTATGGCTGGCGGTACAGGATACAAGGTCGATGACGTTGTAGAGCTGACGACCAAACATCTTGGCAGTGGTTTTCGTGGCCGCGTCTCTGCCGTTTCCCCTCAAGGTGCTATCACCCGCGTATCCGTTGACCGTAGGGGATGGGGCTTCAATAACAGGGACGTGACGCTATCCGTTCAATCCGAACAAGGAAAGAACGCGAAGCTATCGCCAGTGTTTGATGCAAATATGGGTAAGATCAAGCACGCGTCCATTATCAGGAATACGGCTGCACCAACGAAAAAGGCGATACAGGTAAAGAATACCCGTATCGCCTTGGAACAAGCCGTGTTTCATAACGGCCACTACTGGACCGAATTAAGGTCGGCACCATCCACCCACCATGCGATGATTCATGACAGTAGCTTCTATCAAGACTACTCCTATGAACTTGTTTCAGGTGCTGACGTGGATAAAGCAGCCGTCCAGTCCCTACTAGGGGTTGCTGGTATGAAGCTCTACACCACGAAGAAGATTACTTGGAACCCCTGATTAACTTCATCAGGTCCTCGGTTGATCCGACATGCAGGTGTTGATGATTCGACACCACAGGAGCCGCTTCCTTTTCGAGGGAGGCGGCTTTTTCTTTTTGTGTCGTGCCGCCGCTCACCTCATGGATTTTCATTGCGGTATCTGTAATCGTCTTAATCAAATTAGCCGCCACACTAAACGCTTGTGGATGCTCGGAACCCTTTGCAACCCGTTCGAGAAGCTCTAGAAGGTTCTCCCCCGTGGCCAAAGCATTCTTCATGCTTTCCCGTGCAATCGCCCGATCCCGCTTATCACGTTCCGCGTCATCATCGGGGACAACGGGCTTATCATCTTTGACAACGATATTGGCCTCTTCGATGACATCAGTCCGTGGAGAGACGACAGGCGACGGCATCAGGTTAAAGGTCTCTTCTAGCTTCTCAAACATGATCAGTTTTCCGTGATACGTTCTGTGATGGTATCAGGTGGCATCCCTTCCGCATGATAGTTAACGGCAGGAACCCCTTCCATCTGTGGGTTAAACCAATGATTGATGTCAATGGTTTTAATAATGGATTTATCTGCGACTGGCCCATAGAAATATCCTTTAAGGGAAAAGTCTAGGGTCCATTCAATGAGTCTAGATTCTGTGAAGTCGCCTTCCACATTATCATTAAACGACACTGATGAGAGAACAATGTGGAGGTCGCGGTCAATCCCCATATCGGGAATTTCTTTTGCGGAGACGGTATATTCAGGTTGGAAGAATGGGAGGATTTGCTCTAGTACCTGAAGGCCGTCCTCCAGCTTCACGCTGAAGATTACGAGGCGGAACGGGATAGTATACGGCGCTGGCGAGAATTGAAACCTAGCCTTAGACCCATCAGCCTTACGCATCGTTTGTAGCGAAGAACCCTCCTTTCGAGTGCCATCATAAGTCGGAGAGTCCATTTCAAAAGCCATGCGCGGAAAAGAATTATTCCACGTCTCTTTAAGGTTCGGATTTTGTTGAAGCCTTTCCAGTACCTTATCTTTATGCACAAAGGACAGCGGTACCTTGATAGTCTTTTTGTCCCCATTTTTTCCTTCCCTTATAATAGAAATGTCATTAAAGAGTGTCCCAAAAATGGCGACATAGCGTTTAATATGACTGTGGTAGAATGGTGCGTGTCCTAGCATAATCTTAAGCCGTCCCGAATGGATTATCTTCAGAAAAATCAATGAATGCTTTCCCGAATTCCTCCAGCGGGTCAGTATCGTCATTCCTGTCCATCATCTCTTTTCTAACCGCGTCCTCGTCAAGATCGGAAATACCAGTGTTGACCTCCTGATGACTGAACTTGGCGCGCTCGCATTTAATGAAGTAGTAAACAGGTGAACCTAGCGCCTTCCATTGTGCGTCTACAAAGTCCACCTTGGTGATTCGGAAAATATCATCAGGCCCAAGATAATCCCATTCAGGAATGTAGATGTAATCCCCTTCCCGTGGGCGCATTCCCATGACGGCACCGAATCGACGGACGCCAGCCACGAACGTACAGGTGTGGGCCTGAGTAAAGCCGAACTTCGAGTAAAGGTCATCCCCGCCTAGTGGCTGCTCGAAGTCCTTCATGTACATTTCAATAGTGACGGCCCCCGCGAGCTTCTCGAACCTGTTCTCCCCGAAGACTGGATCATAGTTCTCGGCTCGTAGGTTTTCGACCTTGATATACTGAACATCGATCCCCGATAGCTGGATCATCTCTTCAGCAAGATCATGGTAGAGGTCTTGCTCGTTCCGCTGGGTGACATGATCGAAGTAACTATTAACTGCCATCGCGGTCTCCTTATGCCATGAACGGCATCACGGGTTCCTGCTCGGACAGCAGGATATCAGCTTCCAAGTCCCGTAGCTCCTCGTTTGCTTCAGTGACAATCTGCAGGCCATCAATCTGCACACCACCTACTAGCTGTACGTTCTGTATCTTGCGAAGGTTGTTACCCCACTGAAGCTTGATCAGGCATGTGGCATAGCGCTTCAGCCATTGATCGTCCCAGATATCCGTAAACTCATCGGGGTCTAGCGCACGCGTTGCTTCCACAACAAAGATGCGGCCTTCGGGAATCTGAGACCAGTCCGTATCGATGAACATACGATTCATCCGCATATTGAAGCGATGATTCTTGAAACGGCCAGAGGTCACGTCCCGTAGGGTCTGGAGGTATTGCATCGCCATGGTGTAGGAGGCTAGACCTGATCCCTTCAGGGCAAACGGATACGTGCTGCTGATCAGACCATACTCGGCGGAGAACTGACCCGTCGTCACGCTATTGGTCTCTAGGACACGCTCCACCGCAATGATGCTCTTATCCAGAGGGAAGAAACGGTCCTTCATGACTTGAGCCGTTGCTTCAACAGGTAGATAAAGGTTGATGGAGCCGTTATAGTGCTCGCGGTGGAATTTCTGTAGCGCCGCGTCTACGATATCTTCAACCTGCTCCCGTGCTACGTTGATGCGGATAACAGGGGCACCTAGGCGACGCATACACCAGTTGATGAACTCCTCGCGGTTCTCTGGTTTGGAAGAAGACATAGTAGATAGAATCCTTAAATTAGATTGATAGTATTTAATAAACGGCAAAGCCCCCTTTCCAATCGGATCGGGGGGCTTTTTGATTTAGTGTAGTCGATAGACGACAGTCCGTCGGAAGACCAGTGCAGTGCTGTACTCTACTACCACGACTGGGCCTGAGATAGGAAGTCGATCAATGAAGAAGGTCATCGACCTAATTCCACTCTTAAGCTTCTGAATCCGAAGCTCGCTGTAGGGGAGGCGGAACAGCCGTTGGTTGAAGAAGGTGTCCTTTCCTTCCGAGTTCCGTGCCTTGTTATCATCGAAGAACAAGGCGGCACTATTCAGCATCTCGCGGTAGTCGTCTTGGCCCATATGCAAGGGACAGAGGTGTTCAAACTGAACAACCTCGCCAATCATGTTCCATCGGCTCATCGTTCTATCCTCAATCGGAAACTGCGTTTAGGAAGCTTGATGAACGTATTATAGTCTACGTTGATGCAACCTGCTGTTACAAAGTTCCGCTTTTCACTATATAGCTTCCTTTGCCGTTCATCGGTCCAGACTGGGTGAATAGCAAACACGCCACCTTTCCCGTCTTCCTTGAATCCGATTCCCATATAATCCATTTGCCTAGCCGTGTAACTTCCCGTTGGGGTGTCCTGCCCTGTAAGAACAGGACACCCACTAGGGCAGGCTGGACCCGTCATCAGAGACAATGACAAAGAAACAACGTATTCAATCATGACCGTGTGCGAAGCTGGTATTCTTCCGACATTTCAATATCTTCCCATGCCGACGCGATTGCAGCAGCAACCGCTAGGATGATCAACAGGGCACTACTAGCTGAGCTATTGATCATCGAAACCATGGGAGCCGCAAACACGGCTTTCACCACAGCAGCCAAGACATAAGCCGTCCGCACTTTTCCATCTTCAGCAGACATCCAGAAGAAACCAATGAGAGTCTTGACGTACTCGGCTAGAATCCAGCCGATTCCAACCCCTAGGACTAGACCAGTGGGAGGTAGCGGGCGGAACAGTAGCAGCATGAAAAGCGGGAACAGCGTGTAACAATGAATCCAGTAGGCCGCTTTATACTCGTCAGGCCATTTCTTCAGTGCTGGATCATTAATAGGTGTTCTCATACCCTTCTACCTCATCTAGGTCAAAGTCAAGGCAGTATTTCTCGAAGAGTCCCAAAGCCCTATCTTCATCCAGCTTGAACGGGGTCATGATATCTGCCCGATAAGGCCCACCTTGGAACGTCCACCGACCGACTAATGCCGCGTGCGCAAGGTCCGCCTCTACAAACCATGCATTCAGCATGATTAGCGCAGTCCCGACACCGCTATTCAGATTCCTGATAGCCGCTACCGTCTTTAGGACATACTCGGGCTCACCCCGACGCACAATGAAGACCTGCTCTTCCTGTGGCCGTGCCTGAAACTCTGGTTCCTGATCTACTTCCATATCCTATGCCCTCCGTTTGGCGTCCGTAATAGGATATCTAATAGGATCGACACCAGCAGTTTTGAAAAGTAGGGGAATCGAATTCTCTGGCATCAAGTTCGTGCAATAGAGATTGACGGACATACCGTTCACCCTAGTAGTCCAGCGCATCCCGTCATTCATGGCCTCCATGATCAGGGCTTCGGTGTCGGTCAGCCCATACACAAGGATGGCGCACACTTCACGGAAGACCAGCAGACGGCACATATCTCGAATGTACGTCCACTTTGCGTTAGCCGCATTCCCCAGATTGAAAACGGGGACCATATGGCCTGGGATGGAAATATCTTCTGCCCCCATGCAAAGCAGTTGACCAAGTTTCCCCACTTCATCACTCATGCCAGAACTCCGATTGCGATTGCCTCGAAATCTTCGGGTTCAATCGTATTAAAGTCATAGTTGTAACCCTTACCTGTCGCTGGGGTCTGCTGGACCATCCATGCGGCGTGTGGGTGGTATTGTGTCACGACATCCCGCCACCCATCTCGATCAGAAATGGCGTAAAGGTCATCAAGCTTCACAATACTAACAGTATTGTAGAGGGCCTGCTCCTTACTGTCAATCTCCACCTCTTCGCCATTACTACGAATGTAATCAACCAGACGATTAAAGGCTTTGTCCTGATTCATCATTGCTTGAGTCCTCCAGTTTGTTCGGTAGGGGTTGATAGTATAGCGCACCATTCCAGCCAGAGACCGTCCGTTCCTTGACCGTATAGAGCCACCCGTTCTTGTCCTTGCGGGTTTCAGCAGGGATAGTGATTTCTACGCCATCCACCTCAACCCACCAATCAGCATACAAGAAAGCCCTAACCTCAACCCGACGAAGTACCTTCATGAAGTCTTCGTGCTTCATATGGTCAACGGGAATCCTGATGATAGGCAGGCGACTCTTTACGATTGACTGGGAAAGCCTGATGGCCCAGTTACGGGCATCATCGGTTTTCTTGTCCGCGAACTCCTTATTCAGGATAGGGAGAAGGAGCCGTGCCCATTTCTGCCCGCGCTTGCCGTAATCCTTCAGCGCCCGCATGACTTCGGTTTTCGTATATTTCACCATTTGGCTTATCTCACAATCAGGTTATAGGCCAGTTGAAATGCAAACACGCTTTGATTGAAGCTTGACCCGTTATTAGACCGATACGCAACCTTGTCACATTCAACCCATTCCAAGGTCACCACCTCGTCCCCTTTCTGTGAAAGCCACTGGGAACCCGCTTCCAGCTCATTGGCCTTGAAGATATGGGCGGTAAGTACATTCTTGCCGTTCTGGGTGATGACTTTCATTTGGATTCCTTTTGATCGGGTTCACTATGGAAGGGATTCTATTCCGAACCCCTTCCATTGTCAATGCCGTCCGTCGGATTATTCTTCGTCTTCGTCGAGAATGCGATAGTCGCCCGTCATGATGAAGTCGAATTCCTTCCGCGTCACATGCGGCTGCTTGTCGATTTCCCACTCATATCGGCTGTATTGATCCTTGCGCAAGGCCGATTCCAGCATGTTGCTACTGTCTCGTGCATCAAGGTGTGCCAGCTCGTTGAATGCGTCATACTCGCAGTCTTCGACCTCCACGTCTTCCCAGAATGCTGCAACCTCTTTGGGATCATGAAGGTCGTATTCCCGTGCGTAGGTGCCGAGCTGGGCGTTCTGCAGGAATGCATTTACCGCCTCGATGCTGCTTTCGGTTTCTTCGACATCCCATGAATGCCAGCCCGCGTACATTTCCGCGAAGTATCCGATTACGTTCTTGTCGGCGTTCTCGCCGATTTCAAATTGTTTGTCGGAACCTTGGGAGAGGCGGAAGACGATTGCTTTCATGATGATTTCCTTTTGGGTGTTCGGGCTTTGCTTGGTTACTGCCCATGAACATCATTATACGATGGACTACTGTGGATTCAACGGCCGCCTATCGGTCTGATAGACGGCTTGTGTGAGATTTACCACATCACCCGTTTGCGTGCGAATTCGTCGGGGGTGATGTTATTGACGCGGATACGTCCCGATGCGTCTCGCTCAGCGATCCAGTAGGTCCCATCCGCCTTCACTTGACCGATTGTCTTCCGTTGGGTAGCCGTGTCGATGGTGGCAAACCAGCCGCCCTTTTCATCAGGGAAACGGTATGCTTGGACCGTGGAACCATCCATCTTCATGAACTGGGCGTGCTTGGAAGTCTGGGTGTCCATGAGGATTTCCGTGAAGCGGGTTGCGTATTTGTCAGCGCGCATGGCTTTGTCCTTTTTAAAACTCGGAGTTGATTGCGAGGAATTGTTCGGCGGTGATGTTCTCGAAGGCATAACGGAAGCTTCCTTCTTCCAGAATCTCGTGTACGGTCCAGAGGATACCCGCTTCGGCATCAAGGAAGGTGATGGAGTCCATTCTGTTCTGGCGGGCTACATGCTGCCAGCACTTGTTGCCGTCGCGGTAGTAGATGGAGACGTTATGTTCTTCATCCACCTCTGTATCCATGTTTTCCTTCTGGACAATCCGTGATGCAACCAGTTGGAAATGGAGCATCAGGGCCGACAGGGTTTTGGTATCCATTTCAGGGTGTTCCTTTGTTGCGATGGGTTCATTATGGGGCTTGTCCTTCTTCTGGTCAAGCCCCGTTCGTCGGATTACTTGCAATATTTCACGTACCGCTGTGCGAGTTCGTACAGGGTGTTTGCTTCACCCGTGATCCATGTACGCATGATTGCGGCTTTCTTTGCGCCTTTCCAGAGTTCGATTTTCGGAAGGTGGCTGCTGGGGTCAAACCAGATATGGGTGCCGACCGAGGAAGTCATCATGGTTGCGCAGCCGAAGACATATTGCTTAACCCCGTCTTCATTGCTGATCAGAACCCCGCCTTTCATGACGTGTTCTTTGATCATGTCGAAGGCGGTTTGCACTTTCTCTTTGGCATTCATGTTTCGGTGTCCTTGTTTGTTGACCGTGAATAGAATTATACTCTCGCCACTACAAACGACAAGGGCCGTTCATCCGAAGATAAACGGCCCTTTGAGGATTATTTCACACCCGTGCTACCGAAACCACCTTCACCTCGGTCGGATGATTCCAGCGATTCAACAATGTTCCAGACCGCGTGGACGACTGGGCAGATAACACCCTGTGCGATACGGTCTCCCGTATGAACAACAAACGGGAGTCTACTGGCATTGTGAAGAATCACCTTAACTTCACCCCGATAGTCGCTATCTACTGTACCAGGAGTGTTCAGGACGAATACCTGATTTTTCGCCGCCAGTCCAGACCGCGAGCGGACTTGTAATTCAAACCCCGCTGGGATAGCCATATACAGGCCAGTTGGGATCAATGCCGTGCAGTTGGGTTCAATAACGATATCGTTTTCATTGTTAGCGCGAAGATCGAACCCAGAAGCCCCCTCGCTACCATATTCAGGTGGCTGTACACCTTCCTTCAGGCCGATGGTCAGTTTCTGAAAGCGGCCGCTGATCGTAGGATTGTTCATTTCCATTTCCCCGTAGTCAAGAAAACAATGTCCAAGAATTCTTCAATACCCAAGTTCTCTAGAGTATAGACGATTTGACCTTTGTCGTCAAGATACTCTAGAGCTTCCGTCACACTTTCGTCACCATAGGTCGCGGTGGACCTCATCATGGAAGAACGAAGGGACCATCCGTCCCGCCACCATAGAGTATGGCGATCCGTCTCTTCGTCTACCCGACCTTCACGAAGCCACATATAGAGGTGATGGTAGGCTTTCTTCACATCCTGATACCGCTCATCAGTATGCGTTAGCCTCAATGAGGGAGACTCGTTTACCGTTGACATAACCTTTAACCTCTTTTGGATCAATGATGAAGTGTACCACCGTGTTTTTGAAAAGGGAAGTGTACGTTACCGTCTTCCGATTCCCGTTCACCACAACGCGGATGTTTCTCCGCATAGGCCTACCCAAGCAATGATAGACCTTCACCCTGCCGTTGTCAAACACCTTCGGACTATCGGCGGTATTTGTCATGTTAGCGGCATAGAGGCGGACCTCTAATGCGGTTAAGACCTCATCGGCTTCCTTGGGACACATGTCGGCTTCCTTTGGCGTAAGGTATGCGTTGGGGCTGTAGAGGTCATGGGCCAACCGCTCGGTGGCCCAGTATCCGTCCCAGTGTGCTGTATCACTCATCCAAGCTCCTTACCATGAATTCGACATGATGGATTGATGAATTCTCAATGTCCTTTGCAATCTCTTCGGCCTCCTCGCGGGTTTTGAAAAGAGTGCAGGCAAAGAGTCGGTCGGTTCTCGTCGGCAGACCATCGGGGGTCATATAGACCCACTCCGTATGCTTCTTGTCCCCGTAGAGATACCAGTATTCAACCGCATAGCCTTGATTTCGCATGTCCGTTCTCCTATCAGGCAACCAGATTCAGGAATTCTTCCTCGTCAACCCCGTTGAATCGAACCTCGGGGGTGCGGGTGTTACCGACAATGGTAATGCTCCATTCGCGGCGGCCATTCTTGCCGATCATCCCGAGGGTGTATTCGTCCCCATCCGTTTTGCATTCCGCAAACCACGGGCCGTTTCGGTAGGTCTCAAGGGAGCAAAACACCAGCTTCTGGACCTCTGGGGCAATACTGCCGTCGGTCAGGTCACCGAAGATCGAATCGAACTTTTCCAGCAGGGCGGCGGTGGCGGTCTGTTTCATGGTGAAGGTTCCTTGTGTGGTTTGCTTCGATGGCGATTACTATACGCTGCTGATTCTGATTGGTCAAGACCGTTTGTCGGCTTATTTCGCCCACTTATCGTAGGTTTCTTGGACCATTTCAGACCATTTGTTCCGCATACCGTCTCGGTCCCGCATACTCCATGCCTCGATGCACTTGCGCATGTCGGTCTGGAATTCCTTCGAGACGTTGGCCGCGCGGAATTCCTTGTAAATCCGATTGTCCCATGCTGTCATGAAGAGATAGATCACGCCTTGTAGTGATGCATTGCGGAAGGCATTCATGAAGGTTTCTTCCGTCAGCTCTTCTTCTGTCCGTTCCTCCCCTGCGCCTGCATCAGGTGCAATCTGATCATCCTTGGCGATCAGATATTCGTCCTCGCCGCCCGTGGTGTTGAGGTAGGTGTAGAGCTTCATGATTCGGCGTCCTTTGTTTGTTGACCGTGAATAGAATTATACGCGGATCGAAGCCGAATACAATAGCCGTATATCGGTTAGTGAGCATCCCATCACACCAAAAGAAAAGGGGTGGGTTCCTTGTGGACCCACCCCTCAAACCACCCATAGCGCCCTCATTGTATGTGTGTGACAAACTTAACCAATCTAGCCTGATTGTATGAGGGTGTAGCGTGCTGTAGGAGAGTCAGCACGGATGAAGCCATAGAGACTCCATCACACTACTATGGTTTGAAAACCATCAACCAATCTTGACGATAACACACGTCTCGTTGAATCGTCCGTTAGCGGGTCTCGGCACCGTAGACAAGCCCTTCAGCCAGTCCCGCATCTTCGCCACCGTTTGTTCATGGAAAGCCAACTTCATATCAGCGGGCTTCCGTACCTTGATCGTGAAAGATTTCTCAATATCGAAGTTTTTCAGGCTAGTCCCCGAGACCGTGAAACCGTTCTCGCTTTGGTAGTAGACCGCCATCCTGTCCTTGGCGTTCCAGACAATAGCCCGCTTTGCGCCAATCAACCCCTCGGGGCGTACACCAGTGATTGCGGTCTCTTTGTCCTCCATACTGAACCGAAGCTTGGATACCAGCTTGACGGGCGACTGCTTGCGCTTGGACGGAACCTTGTTAGCCGAATGTTGTTTGACGGAAGTTAGTGCCGACTCACAACGTTCGATTAGGTCGCGTAGGAACCGCTTTGCCCGTAGCGGGAAACCTTTCCGATAGTCCGTAGGTTCCGCCTCCAAATCATCACGCGTCTTCTTCGCCCACTGGATGACCTCCGTGATGTCCTTGGCGTTAATCCCTAGGTTTACAGGGTCGGCATCCCGTTCCTGTAGGATTCCATCCAGAGCATATTCGGCTGCTTCAAGCGGAAGATTAGGGCGCTCAGTGACTTTTTTACTTTCTGAACGGGCACCTCCTTAACCCGTTCAGCCGTTACTACACCACCAGCGATGATCCGAAACTCTGCCTTGATCTTCGTCAACTGCTGTTCGTTCAGGAAGAAACCACGTTCTGCCATTCGAAGAATGAACCCATAGTTCTGGAACTTCCATTCATCGGCCTTCTTGAGTTGCGGATAGATCTCTGGCATCGCCTTCTTCGCCCACTTCAGCGCGAAGGCTTTTGAATCCTCAGCCGTGTGATTGTTGGCATAGTAGTTCAGGCCACGGATGAAGTCCACTCGCTCGGAGGTCAGAGCATCATAGGTCGGCTCAATCGCAACAGGCAGGATCTTACTCATGATATTTCAGCTTCTCATTAATGATGGATTTGAAGTCTTCTACGCTAGCACCAGAGACCGTGAAGTAGCTGTCACCTTGGTAGAAGCGAATCTCGAACTCGGGGAATTCTACGATGATGTTTCTGGTACCGCTCATCTCCCCTCCGAGTTTCTCAATCTTAACAGGATCAGCGTCCTTTGTCAACCATTCGTAGCCGCCATAAGGAATCTTATGGGTGAGGGTGTCGATGCGGAAGAATTTTCCAGCACGCGGAGGCCGCCGATACCTGTATCCTTGATAGCACGCATGGCGTTCGCGTGCTTTTCAAAAATAGCAGCATGTTGGACCCTCCGCGCCCATTCATTGCGGACGGTTAGATAGGTTTCTTTCTCAGGATTCCAGACAACGTAGCCGATCATGTCCATTTCATTTGTTCCCAGTGATTTTCGTGTAGATGGCGTCAAACTCTTCTTCAGTCATACCATTGACGCGAATCGTACCGTCGTTCTCGATTTCAATCGTACACTCGGGCAGGTAGATGGTCCTGTCACTATATCGCCATTTGACCACCTTGCCGCCCATTGAAAGAATCATACTCGTAGCGGCTTCGCTTGTCAAGCCTGGATATCCCAGCGTGTTTTGGCGGAACGTGCAATCTTTCACAACAGGATCGCCGAGGTAGTCAAGGCTGACGCTAATGATCGAAACCATATAACCGAAGGCGTCCAGCTCAACCCGACGAAATTCGGCGGCCGCTTCCTCATTGGAAGAGAACGTCTTCGCCGCCATTACGTTGTCGGTCCAGTTCCATTTACCGTTAATTGGGCACCAGAACGCACCCCACTCCCGTTCGCGGATGACATAGATCGGTTTCATTCTTCCATCACCATAACTGTGGTGGTACGGAGGACATTGAAGATCATACCCTCTTCCCGATTGATCATAGCCTCAGCATCGAGGAACCAGCGTGCATCTTTCTCAGTCAGAAAGATATAGGCTTCGTTTGCGTCCTTGGTTCATCGCTGAGATTCTTTGTCGGATTCCCCGTTTCTCTGCTGGAAATATTCCCGATGTTCGTGGTCATAGACCAGAAACCCGTATTGCGTCTTGTTTTCAAACATGATTCAATTCCTTTAATGGTTTGTCACTGAGGGTTATGATAACCCTTCAGGTGATACCTGTCAACGAATTCTTTCTGTTTCCGATCGGCGGTGGCTTTCACGTGGCGGAATGCGATTTCAAACCCGTCGGCGTTGATACCGAAGAATTCAATACTACCGTCCGTGTTACGGGTTGCAAACCACCGATCATATCCGATTTGGGAATGGAAGTCGTCCTCATGCGGCATAACAAGCCAAGCATATTCCGCATGATCTAGAGGGATGAAAGCGGTTGCCGCGTCAGGATCGGGTTCCTCCCATACCGAAGTCGGGTGAAGGTAGAAGAGGGATAGAAACTGATCGAAGGTCTCTTTCGCGACCATTTTCAGATTTCCAAATTGCGTTCATCATGGTCAGAATCATAAAACAGAAACGGCAGCCAGTCAATGACGTTTGTCACCTTCTGGCCGCCGTTCGTCTTAGAAATTCGTATAGCAGTAGTCTAGCTTGTTCTCACCAGTGGAAAAGTCGACCGTCTTCATCGTGAATTCCATGGTTTGAAAATCTGGGAACCGCGTCATGATACCGTCGTAGATTCCGCTTCCCCTGTCACCAAAAGCAGCGACCTTGGCACCACGGCCAACACACTCCGCGATCAGGTCAGTGATTTCTTTCACAGTGATAGACCCGTCCTTGTATTGATGGGTTAGCGTGTCTGGATATGGAGGATCGATGAGGCATAGGGTATCCGAGTTGATATCGCGTTTTAAAAGCTCCCGATAATCACATCGGACCCGTTCGGCTCCATCACACCATCCGTTCTCCAATAATCGCCATCCTCCTTTAGGGATATTGGAATAGATTCGACACTTTGGAATCTTCCGAGGATCGGCGGCGAATGTCTTGCGCGTGAACCCAACACCACACAGGAGTAGGTGATAGACGGACGATTCCTCTAACCCGTTCTCTTCCGCCAACTTGAATTCCTCTAGTAGACGCTGGCGGATAGGTTCGGCGTGCGGATCATGGACCATTACCCCGTTCTCTATCTTCAGCTCCTCATAGAGGTAATCACGTGCCCAGTTGATATAGTTCCTGTAGCGGTCCGTCATGTAGTAACGGATACGTCCTTGATAGACGTCAAAGTCATTCCATACCACGTGCTTGAAGCCAGCCTCAATGCACCATTGAGACAGGAGACCGCTACCACCGAAGAAGTCAATGGCGGTCATCCTTTCGATATCATCCACCAGACGGTATAAGGTCTCCGTCATGACACCGCGTGCCAGAATCTTCCCGCCCATGAATGGAACGGGAGCCCTGTTTGCCGAAGGCTAATTAGCATTCCTGAAAATATCTTCGATCTTGTTAAGCGAGTCGGCTTCAGTCTTGTCTAGCCGTTCATCAACAAAGCGAGGGAGGAAAAGGGACCGCTTGCCGCCATTCTGGGGAACGGGCATCAGGTTGTTAGCCCGTACCGTGATGATACGTTTCCCGATCCACTGTTCCAGCTCACCAGCAATCCGTTCGCGGTCGGCATCGGTGAACCCGCTAACCGCCACCTCCACCAGACCGTCCGAGGACTGGCAGACCAGTGAACCAAAGGTCTCCGCGTTCTTGCCGTTACCTGCATTGACACCAGTCACCAGCAGGTCAACCTCGGCCTCAATCTTGAATTTGACACAGTCCTTAGACGTGCCGTCTTTCCAGATTGCGCGCGGGTCTTTCAGAATCGTACCTTCCTTGCCACACTCCGTCATTTCCGTATAGTGGGCGCGGGCTTCATCCATGGAATGAACCACGCGGGTTTCAATTATAGAGATATTGTCGGCAAGCACGTCCTTGACCGTGGTCTGCAGGGTGTAGAGACGGGCGTTGTATGGTTTCTCGCACAATCCGTTCTTATAGTCCTCGAGGGGGACCATGTCCCACAGGTAGACCTTTGGATAGAACCCATACGGGAATTCACCGCCTTTCAGAACGCTATTAAGCATCCCGTTGCCCTCTTCGCGTGGTAGGACGTTGCCGCCGATATCGATTACCACCAGCTCCCCGTGCAGGACCGTTCCATCCTCGAACCCTTTCAGATACTGAAGGCCCGTCACCAGCGTGCCGAATTCGATCATCGGGAAAATGGACCCGTTCCGCGATTGAATCAGAATTTTCCCGCCTTCCCGTCGAATGATGTTTACAAACATCCCGTCGGCTTTCTCTTGGCTGATAACCCCTGCCTTCCAATTGAACTTCCCGATATTGGACTTATCGGGCAGGGAGCACCTCATATATGGGTATTCTGGAATCAGACCATCAATGGCAGCATTAATAGTTGAGACATTGATGCCGCAGCGGATATCCCGTTTCAGGATCGTTTCAAAAATCTCCGCCTCTTCCTGTTTCATCCTTGACATGAGGTTGCTTACCGCCTCATGGGCACTATTCCCCGTAATGTCGCGGTTATGCAGGTCGATCAACAGGGAGCATGCTTGCGGCCAGAGTTCGTACAGTGTTTGTCTGCCATAGTTGGCTGGCTTCCGCACCGCCTTGATGTAGTAGTTAAACTCTGGGTTGTATGTATAGTACAGCACATCTTGAAAAAAAAAATATGATCGGCTTTCTTCAGGATGGCGATTTTACCATTCTTGGACCCTTCGTTCTGAAGGGCCACTATCATTTCTCGGATCATTGCCTAGTTCCCTATTAGCGGTAATTGCGATACAGTTTGTCAAGTTGGCGTGCAAGACCTTCAGGTGCGTCGAAGTCTTCGTCTTCAAAGTCGAAGGATTCTTCATACCGCTGGCGGCTAACCGCTTTTTGCTTGGCCTGCTTCGAAGCGCGCTCCTCGGCCAGTTGCTCGTCAGTCCGATGGTTGATTGCGCGTTTCTGGGTCTTGATCATTTTCCGCTCCTTGTGCGGGTTGCTTTGATAGTGTCACTATTATGCGGTAGCTTTGATTTGGTGTCAAGCTACCGCCTATCGGTGACGAACGGTCTTAGAAGTTCCGATACAGGTAGTCGAACGGGTCTTTATTGAAGGTGGCGAGGCGGAACTCGTAGACCTTGAGTGACGGGAACCTTGTGGTAATCAGGTCATAGATTCCCGATGCCTTGTTGCCGTACGCCATAACCTTAGCGCCCCTGCCAAGGCATTCTTCAACCAGTGAACCAATATCTCCGAGGGTAACGCCACCAGTGTAGGCGAATTGCTCTGTGCTCGGATATGGTGGATCGATAGAGCACACCGTGTTCTCGTTGATGGTGTATTTCTTGAGGAGATTGCGATAGTCGTCACGCTCGACAATCGCGCCCTTACACCAGTTGACCTTCTCTGGCTTGCTCTTCGCTGTCCGTGCTGCAGTATAGACGATACAATTCCGATTTTGCCTCGGATCGGAATCATATGGCCTCATTTGATGCGCAACAGGACGAAGGATCGGATATTCATACACGGACGGGTCAAGGTCGTCCTCCTCACACTTAGCAAACTCTTCCAGCACGCGCTTCCTCACGGGTTCGGCTAACTCATCGGGGACGCGTTCCGTATTACCAAGGCCGTTCGCCTCGTAAAAGTACCACCGCAGCCAATTGATATATTCGATATGACGCGGGCTATTGAAATACTTAATTCGTCCCAGATAGTCGTCAAAATCGTTATAGACAACATCGCGGAAGCCAGCTTCAAGCGCCCACTGTGAAAGGAGACCACTGCCGCCGAAGAAGTCGATGAAGTTCATATCATAGACGTCGTCAAGATCATAAAACGCGTCTGCAACGACTTGGCGTGCGCCCTTCTTCCCACCGCCGAACGGGACGGGCGGCTTTAATGATACAAGATTAACTAGCATGTCTTCTCTTTAGTTGGATTGAACGTCGGTGAGCTCCACCGTGGCATTGAAAAGATATGAGGCAAGCGTCCGTGCGTCCTTCTCATTGAACCGCTTGGCATCGGATTTCTTGTCAGACCGTTTGATGATCAGGCTTTCACTCAATGAAACGATATAGAGGCCGTTCTGCTTGATTACGTATTGCATATTAATTCTCGCCTATTTGCAATGGGTGTTGATGAACTCCAGTGTAAGCTTCTCGGCGTCCACTAGATTCTTAGCATCATATACTTTTTTAGCCGCCGTGTAAAGGCCGTCGCTGATCGGGTATTCCTTCATCTTGCAGAATATCTTTGCCTCGCATACGTCTTCAATCAGCCAGCGGGAAACATCAATGCAGGCAGGGTTATATGCGTCCTTCACGTCGGCTAGGAAGTTCTCGTCGTTGAAGTCTCTGGTGAGGACAAGATATCCAAAGGCCGCCTGTTTCATTTCATAGAAGGGGATATCTTCCTCTTCGAGGATGGCGTGTTGGAAGATCACGCCCTCCTGATCGATTACGGTTGCAATCTTGTACATTTCACCGTCTCCTTACTCGTATTGCGCGGCGCGCTTGAAGATGGCGATTTCTTCCATCATTTCGTAGAGGGAGCCGTTGTGGCAGCGGATGGCGATCTCTTTCAGGTTAGCGGGGAAGTCTTGGACTTCGGGGTAGTTGTTCTCAACCATGAATCCGACATCCGAAAGGTTGTAGTAGACCGTGCTAACCGAAGCCCCGTCCTTGACCGTCTTCATCAGGTTCTCGAGGTTGAATTCCCAGACTTCGGGTTTGCAGTCGCGGTTGGCGAAATGGGGTTTCCATTCGTTGATAACCTCTTCGTCGAATGAAATCACCGATTGGAGGGAGAAACCTTTGTTACTGATACCTGCGACGATTTTGGCTTTCATTTGGCGTACCTTAGTGCTTGCCTTCGATGGGTTCCATTATACGCGGATCGCCTTCAGGGTCAAGCGCCGTTCATCGGCTTTTGGTATTCGGATAGAGGATCTATGAAAAAGTTCTCAATCACGGACTCCGCCAGTTCCTCGCGCTTGCTGGCATTCCGCGCCCCATAGACCAGACGGGCGGCGTCGTAGACACCTTCTGATACGTCACTGGGCCCGAGGAAGATACTACTCTCGTAGAGCATATCAAACAGGTGAGCCGCAAGGAAGAATGATCGATCTTCATGGCAGGACAGCAAAGCGGCCGCCAATGAGTCGTCGGTTAGCTTTGTGAAAGAGACCGATTGGCCATCCTCAGCAAGCTCCTCCGCGAAGCCATCTAGCCCTTCGTCCTTCAGAATGTAGTATGCGATGCGATCGCCCTGCTTATTGAAAATGGTTGCAAGTTTCATGGTTTCAGAGAACGTAGTTATGCAGGAATTCGCGGGTTGCCTTTGCGGACTTCACCCCGTCATCTTCGGCATAGATCACCTTCGCGGCTTCCGTGAGGTATGCGGGCAGGTTGTATGCTTTCAGGTCTTCGGCCCAAAAGTCAATCTCTTCCATCAGCCAGCGGGCTTCGAAGACATCATGACATTCAGCCAGTCGCGCCAGAATACTTTCTTCGGATACTGGGAAGAATTCATAGCTCACCCCGCGGTCTTCCCAGTCTTTCACCAGAGTAGCCTCTTCTTCATCCTTCACGAAGATACGGGTCTCGATCCCGTCGTGGTAGTTCGCGTAGGCCAGTTTCATTTCTCAGTGTCCTTGATGTTTGACAGTGATGCTAGTATAGAACAATCACCGCTTGATTGCAACGCCGTTCATCAGGTCTTCGATCAGACTAGCGGCATCGTATTTGGCAAGCCATGATGCTTGGTCGATACCGTGGAGTTCGATAACCAAAGCCATTGGATCGAAGATTGCATACCATGAACGACCGTTGGGTTCGATCTCCACCCGCCCGTCCTCATATACACTAGCCCGATGATCGTCGGTCCAGCTAGTAACCATGATCTTCCTATCAATCAGGTCTTGGACTCCCTGTGCAGCCGTCATGGTGTTGCCGTGTTTCTCAATTGTCATGAAGAGAAGGTCAAAGGCGCGGAAGATGCGTTTCATGGTCGGTGTCCAGTGTTTGACGATAAGAAGAGTATAGATCGAGCGAGAGGGTATGTCAAATCAAAATTTGATGAAAAAGTCACTCTTGTTTTATCTACGGTTATCAGACGTTATCAAGGCGGCTTCTAGGGGCGATCTAGTGCGATTTGCTGCTAATTACGGCGCGAAACCGCGCCGCGTTCTATTGGGCCTAGGTGGTATGGTGATACCACCTCGATTCTGAAAACGCAATTTAAATCATGTTTTCAGACCCTAGAATGGCTTTCCATGCGGTTTCCAGCCATCATACTGTATACAAAGACAGTAATGAATTTAACACGTCTTTACAATCAACAAAAAAAGCCCCAAATCCGCGAGGTCTGGGGCTTTCTTTTAACCGTAAATCAGGAGGTCTTGGATGGTGAACCGCATGAAGTCTTCAAAGTCGATCCCTTCGTAGTAAAGGATGTCATGCGTGCGACGAACCGCCCATCTTTTGCCTTTCGGGCCATCGAAGATAATCGAGTAGGTTCCGTTCTTATATTCGAAGGTTAGGTGGAACGTCTTCCGTTCGATCTTCTTATACCCGCGTTCATCAACCGTGAACAATTTGTGATTGTCGAACGTGTAGAAGAATTGCGTAAGCTCACTGAAATGGTCCAGTGCAATCGTGTCGTGCATGACAGGTCGCTCATCCGACGTATTGATGTTCACCTCATATGTCACCTTGAGCACCATTTCAACATCCCGCGCCGCCCTGAACGCTTCCGACGGGGTGTTGAAAAATTGGGCATTGTAGATTCCGTAGGTGTTTGGGAAGAAAGCCCCGTCCTTGTCTCGTACAGCGTATGCAACCTTCTGTACCATGATGTTCCCCTTTAATAACCACCACTCATCAGCTTCTGGAAGTCAATAGCGTTCTTGATGCAGAAGCCGCGATTGGCAATCTGCTTCAGTGCGCTATCCAGAAACTCCACCTTCTCGGTCTGAACCTCAATCTTCAGCTTCAGCTCCCCGATATCCACATCGGCGTCTACGTAGTGGTCCACCTCTGATTTCAGAATCTTCAGGTTGAACGGCTTCTCTTTGTAGACGGCTGGATCGGCTCGCCCGAGGTAGTAGTCCCGCTTATCCGCATATAGCTGCTTGAGAGCATGCTTGTGCTTGTGAAGAAGCATACTCTCATTCGTGCGGATACGCAAGATGTTACCGTAGATTTTCGGTGTCTCGAGGCTTTCGCGTGCGAGATTGGTCTCATCAATGGCGAGGGCCTTCTCGACCTCAATCATGATCTCTTCTAGTTTCATAGACCCCACTCTTTGAAAACGATTTTCTGGGTTCCCTCTTTCCACATCCTCGTAACAAACTTCCTAACCTGTGGCGGGGTACCTGTAATCGCCTTAATCCTGTTCATCGGTCCGCCAGTGTCATAGTCTAGGGTGATATCCAGACCGTCACTATAAACATGGCGTTCCTCGACCATGGTGGCGATTCGTTGCTCGTTAACATATGGGCGACGGACGATCTTCGGCACGCTACGAACAGCAAGCCACAGTTCAAAATTCCCGTCAACAACAAAGGTCTTTACCGCCTCGGGATCATTGACCGCAATCGGTGGCGTCTCCACCGCGCCTTTACTGTTCTTTACTTCACGAACAAGGGGCCTCCCGAAGATCAAAACCCAGAAGACCGTCACCAGTGCCATGGCAACCATCAGGCTGCCGATCAGAATATCAAGCATGTTTCTTCCCCTCAAGGGCGGCGATGAAGTATGCAAACCACACCGCTGCCCGTTTCAAAATTAATCGAATCATTCTTCAATCTTCAGATTAGTGAACCGTGGGCCTGACGGCTTCCGAGCTGCTGGAGGGTTCCAGCGGACGTTATCAAAGTCGTCCTGTGGCTGGTGGTCCCGAATCTGCGGTTTCTTGCTTGCCCCAGACTTCGATGAATTCGGAACCATATCCGTTTCCGTATCATACAACCGCATCTTGTCCCTGTCAATCCCACACACGAAACGTAGCTTCTTGGCCATATCCCCGTAACGATTCTTCAGCTGCTTGAACATCACCAGATTCTGTTCGTCCAGCTCCTCGCTACGGATCATGGCCAGTAGGAGGTCGACCGTCATGCTGATGCCAGAGGAGTCCGAGATATCGCCTAGGTCAGCGTCGCTGCTGGTCTGACCATTACGGTTAAACTGCGTAGCTGACACGATGGGTACGTTATACTCTTGTGCTAGACCGCGTACCTCTTCCGTGATGGCTTTTACGTATTGATAGCTATTCACCATGGAGGCATTGAAGCGCGCCGACGCACAGATATTCAGGTAGTCGACAAAGATGATATCTGGCGTGAATTCTTTCTTAAGCTTCAGCTCGTTTAGCAGGGATCGGAAGTGGTTCACGCTCGCGGAAGCCGTCGGATACTCCTTGACAATCATGCGACCTGTACACCCTTCCAGTTTCTTGGATAGGCGGCTGACGTAATCCTGCTGGGATAGGAACGGTAGGTCATTAACGGACATATTCAGGATATTGGCATCAATCCGTTCTGAAATGCGCTCCTCTGCCATTTCCATCGAGATGTAGAGGACGTTCTGACCCGCTAGTAGAGACCTCGCAGCCATATGGCACATCAGCAAAGACTTACCCGCGCCCGTGCCAGCTACGATAACATTCAGGGTCTTGCGTGACAGACCACCGCCAGTAATCCCATTCAGACACTCAAGGTCAAACGGCACCTTGTATTCTTGGGTCTGGTGTAGGAGCCGATACCGTTCCTCGATTTGGTTGGAGAAGTCATGGCCGATGTTGTTATCAAACGATACCGACAAGGCATCCTTCATAAGGTCGGGAATCTTACCGACCTCCTGCTTATTGTCAATCAGGGAAGCGGCTTCTACCACAGCATTGTAAAGCGCACGGTCCTTACAGAAGGTTTCCGTGTTTTCAATCAGCCAATCTAGTGCTGGGACTCTAGACCGACGGGACAGGGTGTTAACCAAATCTACCGACGATTGATAGTCACCCTGACCGATCCCCTTCTGATTCGTAATCTCTACCAGCAGCTCATCCTGAGTGGGCGCATTGTTGTAATCGTTGAAATGATTAACGATCTTGTTAAAGACAATGCTATGAGGATTATCCGAGAAATATTCATCTTTCAGGAACGGGAGAACGCGCCGCGTGTACTCATCGTTGTGTAGCAGGTTCTCTAGGATTACGTCTTCAATTTGCATCATACACCCATGAAAAAAGAAAAGGGAGGACTGTTAACATCCTCCCTATGTTACTACTATGTTACTCGCCTGTCAATTCAGCGTCTTCTAGTGCTGCTTTAATCATGAAGAAATTCACGATATCGGCAACGATGGGTTGTGTAATGGAATCGGGAAGTTTTGACCCGTCTTCCTTGATAGCAGCATAGTCAACGTTCATCATGTCACCGTCAAAGACAATGGAATGAATGGCGATGGTGCCACCATTACAAACCCCGCTTGTCAATCGGATAACTGTTATCACCTTCCCATCAAGATCAGCAGGGACGGGGAGGTTTTCAAAAGATGGGAGCCTTGTCTTCACCTCTTCTAGCAGTTCCTTGATGGCTTCCTTGTTACTCATCGTCGGTGACTTCCTCTTGTGCCGAATCATGAACTAGTAGGAACTTATGACGGATAACATCGTTAAATTCCTTGCTCTTCAGTATGGGCTCCCAGAACTCGGCGGTGTTGGTGTCCTTGGCGCGATATTTACCATCTAGGACTTCGCCAGTAGTAGGGTCTACTTTTTGGAACCATCCCATTGACGGCTTAATTACCATACCAGCTTCTAGAGCTAGGTCCAGTAGACCACTATAGCGGGTGATACCCCCATCAAACATGACGGTAAGCGGAATCTTGGATTTTTCCTTAACCTGTCTAGATTTCTCGATATTAATCGTGAAGGTATAACCTGCAAGTTCGGTTCCTTCTTTCTCCTGCGAGCGGGAAATAATCCAGATATCGTTAGAGGAATAGATTCCACCAGTACCACCAGACACTACGTCGCGGGGATACATGCTTCCTTGTTCTTTGTAAGTGTGGTTAATCGCAACCATCGGCAGATCCTTCATCGTCAGGTGAGGGGTCACCATACGGAAGAGGGATTTCAGTTGCTTGGCGCGTGTCATATCACCTACCGACTTTTCATTAATCGCGTCCTCCACCTCCTTCTTGGAAGCTAGGTTGCCGATTGAGTCAATAAGGATCATGACATGATCCCCCTTCTTCAGCTCCTGCAATTGACCCATAAGGTCAAATTTCAGTTGCTCAATATCAGTAATAGGGGTATGAACAACCCGATTAGTGTCAACCCCGAAAGCCTCAAAATACGATTGAGGGCTACCGAACTCACTGTCATAGAAGAGGATGACACCATCGTCATATTTCTTCTGATAGGCCGCTGCCATCACGAGACAGATAGATGATTTAAAGTGCTTCGACGGACCAGCAACCATCATTAGGCCAGCCTGAAGACCGCCGTCTAGTCTACCTGATAGAGCAATATTCAAAGCAGGTACGTCTGTTACAATCTGTTCTTTTGCCTCAAAGAACTTTGATTCCAGAAGACTGGCAGTCTCCTTGATCTTGGAATTCTTCTTCAGCCGTTCAGTTAGACTACTCATAACCATTCCTTTTCAATTAATCGATTCGCTCAATTGCGTAACCAGAAGGAGTATTATAGACCACTTCCTTAATTCCACGCAAGCGGATAGCGTGCATACATGCTTGGCAGGGGCGGGACATTCCTGTGTGGCCCGTTTGATCAAGTCGTCCGATGAATAGGATTGACCCATTAGGAACGTCCCTAACCCCCGTCAAACAATCAACTTCCGCATGAAGATAACTGCGGTCTCTTCTACCCTCCTCCCGATATTGATTCAGCTCGCGCTGCAGCGGATGGGTCTTCTTTTTGTTATAGCCCATTCCGATGATACCTTTCTTATGCACAAGAATCGCGCCGATTTTGTACACTGGCATGTCGGATAGCTGACCCAAATGGGCAGCCTTCTTGATCATACCCGCATACCATTTCTCAGCGCGATTCGACAGCATGATGATTCCTTACTTGACGTATTGTTCCCACGATTCAGGGAAGCTGCAATTCTGTGCCCCTTTGAACAGTGGCGCAATCTGGTAGTCCTCGTACCCAGCCAGACCGCACCCCACGCGAGTTACGAAGAATTGTACGTCTGGGTTGGCCTTCGTGTATGTGACAAAATCTGCAATGTACGGACGAATCTTCGATAGCACCAATGTCTCGATGTTCTTGTCCTTGGTCGGGATAGCATACGTCTTACCGTAGCGGCCGATACCCTTGCCCCATTCGGCACCGTATTCAAGGGCAAGAGCTGCTGCCCCTGCGCCGTGGATACCTGCTTCGTTGGAGCCGAAAACGAAAACTTGATGACGCTCGGGGCGGGTGTGGTCGCGGTGGAATTCGATCATGATTAGTCCTTAATTGTGATGGCGCGGGCAGGCATACATGCCGCAAATGAATGGGAAGTTCATATCAGGATCATAGTCCAGTTGACGCGGTTTGTCAACCGTGGCGCAACCCTGAAGAATCAGAACTGTGACGAATGCTACAAGGATTCTCATTTTTGAAAGTCCATATGGAATTAGTGACGGCCCTTTTGTTATCCGAGTTCCATCGTGCCCGATACTGCACACGATATCGCGGTTTCTGGTGTCGGCCGCAAACCGATCCTACTGCTAGGTTCTGACGGCCCTATTCATACCGCCCATAGCCTAGCGTTCACGCCGATCATCTTGCGCCCATGAATAGAACTATACGCTACTCTTCACCTCATGTCAAGCACCGTTCATACCGTGAAAGCGACCGAAGAGACTATTGTTAACATTCGGGTAAGCCCTACTTGACAAATTCAAATTTAAATATAACTGTGATTTTAATTTCACAATCTAGGGGTGTGATAAAATGGGTGATTTAGTCCTGAACATCCCAAAACTACTGGAGGGGCTTCCGCAATCGGTTTCAACCCTTATCATCGTGCTGCTGGTATTGATCGCAGTAAGGTGGAAAGAGAAGAAGACGAACGTGGAAGTTCGCAAGGTCGACGATGATATCCGTGGTCAGCAGATCAGCGGTCTAATGGCCCAGATCAAAGTCCTAACGGATCAAATCAAGACCTTGACAGAGGATATCGCGCACTATCAGGTGCAAATCGGGGAATTACGTGGCCAGTTGGATGATCAATATAGGCAGAACATCCTACTGACTACGCAATTGAAAGAGGCTAACAAGCGTATTTCGGAACTGGAGATTTCCCTTGCACTATACGATAATGCTAAGACGAATGGCGTCGATGTCCGTCTCTTCCAAGTTGAATAAGGGTCGTTCTTTGCAGTGCAAAAAGGCGGGCATGGGTTAATTCCCACCCCGCCTTTTCTTTTTCAAAATTCCCGATTCTTGTGCTTGACCTGCTTGTGCTTGTCAGCGTGCTTTCCCGCTTTCTTTGTCAGCAGCGGCAGAACCGTCGGGTTTCTTTTCTTGATTGGATTTGGTGCCGAAAATACGGTCCCATCCATTTGCGTATGCTTTGTCATCGCGTGCCTTCCTTGGCGCCGATCCTTTACCTGCTTCGCTTGCCATTGTTCGTCCCGTATTTGATGGCGACATAGTGTCGCAGTGTGCGTTCCTCGTCAGAAAGTGTGTCGTTCTTGTATGCGTCCTTCATCAGGACATAGCCCGCACAGAAACCGACAAGGCCGATCAGGTAAGCAATGGTCTGGTGCTGCTCAATGTACTGCGTGACAATCGTGAACATTTCTCGATACCTCAGACGTTGTAATAGTCTTGCTGGATGGACTTCAGTGCATCGTTGACACGGTAATCATCATACTCATATTCAGCCCACGCGTCAATGACGTATTTTGGGACCGTGCAAAGAATCTCACACCTCGCCATATTGAAGTCAACCCTATCGGATGCGGGGTTGCCAATGATCAGAAGGAGTTCCAGCAGTCGGTCGTCGTGGCATGAGTAGACCATCTTGTGCTCACCTCTTCAAAGAAAGGGGTTCTCATAAGGAACCCCTAGTGTATCAGGTTCAGGCTTCCAGAGCAATAGCGTAGCGCATGGAACCGTCCTCGCGGGTGAAGATGGCGATGCCTCGCTCGGTTACCCGAACTTGATACGTGCCGCTGATCATCTTCAGGTTGTCGCGCTTCAGGTAGGCGCGGAACTCCTTGGCGGGTTTGTCGCTCACTTGGATTTCAAAATCGTTCGAGCTGTCGTTCTTACGATCCTGAACCACTAGGCTGATGCCCTCATCGTCGGCTACGACGGTGACGTCCTTCACACCCAGCACGTCGGCGGCTTTCGTCAGTTTCGCCAGCGTGTCTTCCGTCAGGGTGAACTCCACCGCGAACTCTTCGATATTCTTCAGGGGCTTGGTCGGGTGTACGATTAGTGCCTTGTTGCTATAGAAGTATTTGATGCCGCCTTTCTTGCTGCCCTTCTCGCGGATGTTCACCCACTTCTCGGCAAACTCCAGCTCGGGATCGTTGAAGAGGGAGACGGCCGCGAGGAATTCGTTCAGGTTATAGATGGCGAACTCTTGCGGGAAGTCCTCTTCGATGTCGGCCTCGGCCAGGATGTTGCGTGGAATGGCCATCGTGGAGAGCTTCTTGCCTTTGTTCACGACGATAGAGGCGTTGATGGAGCTGTAGCCTTTCAGGATGGCGAGGGTCCGTTTTGACAGTTGCATGGTATTTCCTTTAATGGTTGAGGGTATTGCTTTACTGCAATGAATAGAAGTCTATCAGGCTTTCTTGTCGGTGTCAAGCCCGACCGTTAGCCAGTCTAGGGAGCGGGGCATGATCTTGTCTGCGCCGCCGTGTTTGATCAGTTGGGTAGCGGACATCACTACGTCGTGCGGCTTCAGTAGGTGCTTTTTGACATAGGTCAGGGGCTTACTAGTGCATTCCATGTAGAGAGCATGTAGCCGTTCAATGATCAGATTGAACTCCTGCTGCCGTGACGGGTCTGCTACCAGAATGTTCATGTTCCCGATTTGCATGCTTGCGTAGTGGGATAGTACGGAACAATTAGAGCTGATTACCCGTTCATGTCCCGCCATGAAGATCATCAATGCGGCTGATGCCAGATTCCCCCATCCGATTGTACGGACTGGGATTCTTGACATCCTGATGACGTCGATCAGCTTCATGGCTGAAGACAGGTCGCCACCCATCGAATCGATGAACAGATTGATGACAGTGATATCCTCGCCCGTCATGTTGCTGTTCAGGATGAACTCTAGTGCGGGTTGAACCGATTCGTCATCGATTTCAGCATTAAGATGGATGTTGGCGATTTTCTCGAATACGTCAACGTGGGTTTGTTCATGTGCGGGGGTTTCGACCGTCTCTACCGCCCCCATTTCCTCATCGGCTTTAATTGTCATATCAAACAATCCTTGAAAAGTTGCCCTGCTTCTCGATCCGTAGATTACTCTCGAATTTGTCCACCACCTCGGGGCGGTGGCTGATCAGGAACACGTTGGTGTCCTTGAGATTGTAGCGTAGCAGGTTGATGAAGGATTCTAGCCCCTCTTCATCCAAAACGCTATCAAAAATTTCATCAAGGAACAACAAATTGCACGACAGGCTGTTCTTCAGCTTCGCAAGCTCCCTCCATGTAAACAGGATGGCGATATCAATACGTGCCCGCTCGCCAGCACTGAATGAAGCATACGACAGCTCATCCTTGAACCGTGACAGGATCTTCTCATTAAACTGCTCGTCGATTTCAAACGACAGGTTCAGGTTGAGGATTTCCAGATATCGATTGATCTCCGCGTTCATATGAGGGACATACTGGGCAATGATTTTGCTCTTGATCCCGTTGTCCTTGATGATTGCGGTGATGATGTCATTGTACTGTTTTTCTTCCAGAAGGGTGAGCCTCATCTCCTTCAGGTTCTCCATTTGCTCGGACTTTGCCTTGATCTCACCCTTGATCTCATCTCCGCTACCCGACGAATTCTTCAGCATCCGTTGCTGCTGGGTGATGTACGTCTGCAGGTCGCGGATACGGCCGTTAGTCGTGTGAACCTGTTTCTCAAGCTCTAGAGTCTTCTCTAGGATGGATTCCAGCTTTTCGATATCGTCCCGCGTCTGCTTCAGGGTGTCCTCTAGGCGATGAAGGGACTCCGCATACTCGGCCTTCTTCGCTTCCTTCGGTCCGATTGATTCCTGCTTGAATTCTTCCGTGATGCCTTGTTTACACGTCGGGCAATGGTCGTGGTCATGGAAGAATTTCACGTATTCATCAATACGGTTAACCTTCTTCTCAATGTCACGACGGAAGTCTAGGAGCTTCTGACGCTTATCCTTCCGCTGCTTGATCTTTTCACGAACTGGCGCGAACTCTTCGATGCGGCGATTAGCTTCCTCATTCTCCGCAAGGAATGCGGCAATCTTGTCCTCTGCCGTTTTGATGTTGGCCTCAATCGTCAGGCGGTAGCCCTCCTCCTGTTCGGCCAGTGATTCAAGGCCCTTCTTCAGGGATTGAATGGAAGCCTGTAGCCGTCCGATCTCATTCTCAGCATTCGCAAGCTCCTCCCTGTTCTGATTGATCGTGGCGAGGTGAAGGCTGGCCATTTTTGAAAAGATGGTCAGATTCAACAGCTCCTCCACGATCTTCCGACGGGCTCCCGCTGCTAGTAGAAGGAATGGGGTATAGCTCCCACCGCTAATAGAAATAACCTGACGGAAGCTTGCGATGTTGAATCCGAGTATTTCATCCTCGAACTTCGATTGATAGTCGCGGCTGGAAGCGTCTTGGTCTACCAGCTTCCCGTCAATCTCGATATCAAACACGGCAGGCTTGATCCCGCGTCTGACCAGAATCTGACGGCCGTTCGTCTCGCATTCGACCTCTACCAGACAGTCCTTTTTGTTGATTGAGTTTACTAGGTCGGGCTTGGCGATACCGTTACTAACCCGACCAAATAGGGCAAACTCAATCGCCATCAGGATGGTGGACTTACCGCTACCGTTAGGGGCCGTGATAACCGTAGACCCCACTTTGGTTAGGTTGACTTCCGTGAACTGATTACCGTAGCTCCTGAAGTTTTTAAACCTTACACGTTTAACAATGAACATTATTCATCCTCGGCAATCTCTTTAGCTGCTACGTAGATACGTTGGATTTTAGACAAGAGACGTTCCTTGTCCAAATCCGTTTCAAGGTCATTATAGATGAACTGTCCGATGATCTCAAGCGTATCTTTTGGCAATTCGTCCACTGCGTTCTCCGCTACCCGCACCGCGTTCGTCTCGTCAATCACGTTCACGTCAAGCGGACCCGTCTGCATGATGGCGTCAAGGTACCGTTCAAACATAATCGGGTGGTTCTTGGCACGGACAACGACCTTCAGCTTCTTGCCAGCATATGAAGGAAGCTCCTTGATCATGCGGTCCGTAGCTTTCTTGTCGGTGTCGTTATAGATGATGCGGAGGAAGATTTCTTCGGGGTTCGGGATGAACTCTAGCGCATCAGACCCGTCGAAGATATGCACGCCCTTTTGATCCCCGTAGTCGTTCCATGTCAGCTGGTATGGGGTTCCTACGTAGTGGATGTTCCCACGGCTGGACTTGTGGTGATAGTGTCCCGTCCATACGGCCGTGAATCTTCCTAACAGGTCTTCATCAATCTGCCCATGGTCGGAGACGATACCGCGCATATACTCAAACCCACCCAGCTCTAGGTGACCGACGACATAGGCGGCGTCCGTCTCTTTCAATTGACGGACACTCTCGCCATAGTTCTCCGCATTGATCCATGGGAGCATCAGGACGCGGATGCCATCAATCGTCGCCGTCTCAGGGTTGGCGTAGACGTGGATGTTCGGATATTCAGTCGGCGTGACAATCAGCTCGACGCTATTGACCGCGTTCGTGTTCTTGTAATAGGTGTCATGGTTCCCGATGATCATATGCATCTCTAGACCCATGGCTTTAACGCGGTCGAAGAACGTTTCTTTTGCTACCTTCAGGGTTTCAAAGTTAATGAATTTCCGACGGTCGAAAAAGTCACCCATCCCGATAATGGTTTTGATACCGCGCTGTTCAATGAGGGGAAATAGCTGCTCATTGAAATAGCGGATCATCATGTCTCGGGTTGCTTTAGCGTCGCCAGAGCTACCCCAGTGGCAGTCACCGAGGATCAACCAATCACTCTTCTTCATCGGTCACCTCTTCATCGTCTTCTAGCAGACTTTGGATATCGAAGTCGGAGCCCTTCTTTTTCTTCGGGGATTTCTCGAATAGTCTTTCTAGATCGGGGTTGCTGTTCTGCTGTAAGACTTCCATGAAGCCAATTTTAAAATCAGGGTCTTCATCGTCCAGCATACTAACCATTTCATCCACATCAGCCGAGTGGATCAGCTTGTGCTTAATATATGAGTTCTTCTTCTCGATATGAATACGACGGATGAAAGCGTAATAGGTGATTTGCGTCAGATAGGCGAACGGATTCTTTGATTTGTTAATATCAAAGTTCCTGAAGTAGCGGACGATGTTTTCAACAGCATCCCCGATCATCTCGTCCTTATAGGTGTAGCTTGCAAAGTTAAACTTATTGGCGAGGTGTGTCGGGATCAGCATGATACACTGGGAAAGATATGCGGGAGGTTGTGGCTCAGGCTTCCCCGCTTCTTCTGCCTCTTTCCGTTGAGCATACCATGCAACAAAATCCGCATATAGACGTTCATTGTCCACGTAATTCGTCACCTTTTTCTTGCTATTCGGTGTCGGCGGGATTGTAGTAGGTTTTAGCTTGCGCTTTGTTGCTTCCATGATTTGCTCTATGTTTGTTGAATCGAAAGGGTGAACTATACAGGAATCGGCATAATATGTCAAGTAGGCATAACATAAACGATTGTTAGACACCTTTGCTTACATTCCTGTAACCACTCCTACCGTCTGTCGGTCTGATGAACGGTTGTTGTATTCTAAGGCTTCGAGCGTATAATGACAAGCATCGAAACGGGGAACGAACACCCCACCGAACCGAAAGGAAAGCATCATGATCGACTTCAGCAAACTGACCTCCGAAGACCTGCAAGCCCTGATCCAGAAGAACATCGGCGAATTCTTCGGCGCAATGGCAGAAGGATTCAAGAAAGCCGAAGAGAAAGAAGAAGCCGAGAGAGTAGACTACAGCGAGTTCGCCCTCGACCCCATGGACCTCAACCTTGCCTACTAAGCACAGAGTAGAAACAACAAAGCCCCTGCAAAGGGGCTTTTCTTTTTTGGTGCGGTGTAAATACGCTTAACTGTAACCAATCTAGGATTGATCATGGCCATCACCCAAGATTCCATCCGCAAGTCGGCGGGGGATGGGCGGGACTTCGGAAGCCGCCCTCCTATCAGACAATCGAACGGGGAGAACTCTTCTACTTTTGAGAAGTCATCGTCCGAGACCTTTACTCAGCGCCCAGAGGATCATTCTGCCGTTGATACTGATTTTCATTTTGACCAGAAGGGTGCTATCTGGTATCCCGATGACCTAGGTTCAACCCCTAACGCATACTACGTGAAGTTCGAAGTGTACCTGCTGGATACTGAGAAGTCCACCAGTAAGGTGCGCGGGGATAGTCCTAGAGAGGTGGGGTTTGATGATGGGTTTAAACCGCGCTTCACACAGGGACTAGGAACCAGTGCTGGTCATACCCGCAACCTTGATGTGAAAACCCCCCTCCCCATCCCATCCATGAAACGGGTTAATGAGATTATCGCAATGCCGATGCCCGATAGTGTGGTGAGCGACCACGCGGCGTCATGGTCACGGGCTGAAGGCGGGATGATTTCAAATATCCTAGCCCTAGGCGACGGTGTTGTTACTAATGGACTGGCTGGTGGAGAGGGGATCGCAAAGACCGCTGTCCTTGGGGCCGCTAATGGGGTTACTGGCCTCATATCTCAGTTAGGTGCTGATGGTGCACAGACCCACTTGAAACTTCTAACGAAACGTGCCGCCAACCCAAGGAACGAGTTCCTATTTGACGGTGTGAACAACCGTAGCTTCAACTTTCAGTGGAAGTTCATCCCTCGCTCACCCAAGGAAGCTAGGACACTTAAGGGGATTATTGAGAAGTTCAAGCTCTACATGTATCCCGAGCTGGATCAGTCTACGGCTGGCAACTTCTACCTCTTCCCCGCGATGTTCGATATCACTTTCATGCAAGGGAACAAGGAGAACGAATGGTTGTATCGGACGTCCACCTGTGCGTTGACCAACATGATTGTGAACCATACCCCTGCAGGCCAATGGATCGGGATGGATTCAACTGGAGCACCGCTAGGTTTCGACCTTACACTTCAGTTCACCGAGGCCGAATTCCTGCATCGTGACAGGTTCAAATCAGCATCTAATCCTAACGGGGTTGCGCGATGAAGCTATTTTCAAAACTACCGCTCACCGAGTATCGCTTCAGTCAGGATAACTGGCTGCAGGTCAGGAATGTCTTCATCAAGCTGGGGTTGCTCGAATCCCTTCGTGATAATCCTGCTTTCCTAACCACGGTCACCCTGAACAGTGCCGAACGGGCCGATGTTCTCGCTCATAGGTTATACGGGGACTCTAACCTATTCTGGACCCTCTATCTCGTGAATGATATCGTAGACCCGTCTGATTGGATCATGGACGACTACACCCTAGCGAGATACGTGAAGGCCAAATACGAGAACCCAATGGGAACCCATCATGTAACCAATGATGCAGGGACATCACGGATTATCAACAAGGGGTCTCCGTTTGGTACCGTTGATATGAAGCATGATACCACAAGAAATATGAGTTTGTCAAATCAGCAGTATGAAGAGGAAGTCAATGAACGTAGGCGGACGGTAAGGGCCATCAGGAAGGAATACATGAGTGCCTTCCTGATTGACGTGGAACGGAAGCTTGGGTGATGGATGAAGGGACTGGATTCTACGGAGTTCGGTCCCTTTTTCGTTTTCTTGAATGGAATCAATAGGTTAGCCCATTCCATGAATTTCTGTTTAAGATAAAAATCAAGGAATCCTAAAGGACCATCAAGGGATTAGACGCCCCTAACGGGGCCATTGCCTACGCTAACGCTACGGCAATGATGGGTAGAATGAATAAAGGAATACCAAGAAGACGGCCATGACGGACGCGATAGCGGACGGCATGGATGCGCGTAGCGCATCTAAAGGAACATCGAGGGACGTGATGATACCTCAATGGAATCAATAGGTTAGCCCATTCCATGAATTTCTGTTTAAGATAACCATCAAGGAATCCTAAAGGACCATCAATAGATTAGACGCCCCTAACGGGGCCATTGCCTACGCTAACGCTACGGCAATGATGGGTAGAATGAAGGATTCAATGATAACAACAAGGAAGGTGCGGATGGCGGGCGCGATAGCGGACCGCCAGACGCACGCGGCAATAGCCGCCAATAAATTAATAAAGGAACCTAAAGGGACATTAACGGGATATGGATAAGTCGCTACCATTCATCAACACCTATAGATCGATCCGCTTGACAAATGGTAAAGGTCTGGTCTATAATATTACTTCAATGGTTGCTGAACTATCGATCTTTGAAGATATCTTCTCCAACACCCTATCAGGGGAGCTTGTGATAGCAGACGGTAATGGGGCGTCTGATATCATGAATGTCACTGGGAATGACAAGCTCACGGTAGAGCTGTTTCATGGTGAAGATATCCAAATTCATGAGTTCTATGTTTACGCTACCACCAACAGGATCAGGAACAACAATACTAGTGAGGTATACAAGCTTCAATTTTGTTCCTTGGAATCAATCCTGAACGAGAACACGCGTCTCTATTCGGCCTTCACGGGGACGAATGCTGAATCAGTCCGTTCCATCTTCAGGAACTATATCAGCTCAAGCAAGCCTCTAGGCGTAGAAGAAACTCATGGACAATTCAAATTTGTGATGCCGTCATGGACACCCTTTGAGGCCATCAACTTCTATGCAGGACGTTCTGTCAGCGAGGAATCCAAGGGTTCCTTCTTCCTCTTCTATGAAACCATGAAGGGCTTCAATTTCAGGTGTATGGATACCCTTCTACAAGAGGAACCTGACTACTCCTACCATTACTCACCCGTCAGCGGGAACCCCGCTCAAAAGGACATTACGAACATCAGGGAATATGAGGTCGTCTCTATGGGTGATAGCGTCAAGGGTATTAAGGAGGACTATACAACCCTCTGGACCCATGATCTCATCAGGAAGAAAATCGTCAAGCGTCGTTATGAACCTGAAGGGATCGAGAATGACAACGGGTTCGGGATTGATCTAAAAGCGCGTAGGGACGTCTTCGGTTCGGAAACTGTCTTCAAGCCAGAGACGCGGAACGTCCACACCCAGACTAAGGACTATACGTATGACGCCATCCAGAACAAGGTGTCATCAATGCGTCGCTTTGGTAATCAAAAGATTCGGTTTCTAGCATTCGGCAACCGTGACCTCCTAGTAGGGAAGACCCTTGATATGAAGTTCCTACAGACACGGGTCATCACTGAAACAAACAAGGAAGACGCGGAAGACAAGACCCTTAGCGGTAAATACCTGATTACCGCCGTGCGTCATATTTTCAAAGCACAGGACTATCACGTATCGGTGGAAGTCGTCAAGAAAGTTTAAGGACAGATTGAAATGCTAGGGAATACCTTCTTTTATGGTGTAGTGGAATCGCGTGCTGACCCATTGAAGCTGGGACGGTGTAAGGTTCGCGTCATCGGCGTCCACACGGAGAATACTGCAGTTCTGCCAACCAAAGACCTGCCATGGTGCGTCCCTATGCAACCCATTACATCAGCAGGGGTTAGCGGGATCGGGGTGTCTCCTACAGGTCCAGTAGAGGGCACCTTCGTCGTCGTTATCTTCCGCGACGAGGGTACGTTCCAGGAGCCCCTGATGATCGGGACGCTTTCTGGTATTCCTGAATCGAAAGATCAGAACCTGAAGGATCGGAACAGTGGCACGGCAGGAACCCGCTATGAAGGGGTTCGGGATATCGTGGGGATTGATGTAGAAGAAGGCGATAGATCATCTTCAGACGGACAATATGATATCCAGACCACTACAGGAATTGAAAACTCCCCGTTCAGTAGCGGGAACGTTCTGCGGCAGGTCGAAGGCGAAGGGAACCGCAGTGAAACCCAAAAGCAGAAACAGTTCTCCCTCGGCGAATACACGTCATCCAATATCAAGACACCAGCAAGCGCTGTTTCTGAAGGCGATTCCACTACGGGTAAGACATACGGTAAGTACGGTCTACCTTCATACATGACGGAGAACGGCCCTACAACAAACCGTGCTGCCAATTCACCCGCACTACGATTTGTCCGCCAGGAATATCCTGAAGAGTTTAAGGGTCTAGTCCCTGCGTCCCGTCAATTCGACACCCAATGGCAAAAGCAGGCGGCTAATGATCCTGTAGGATTCGAACGGAAACAGCGCGAGTTCCATGCACAGGATACTGTCACCCCTGTAGTTAACGATATACGGTCTTCGGGTGTAGACCTATCCGACCGCGGCCCAGCAGTCCAAGAGCTTGTCTTCAATACAGTCACCGAATACGGCTCCGCGTATCCAATCACAAGGGCTCTATCGGGTAAAGAAGTCGCCCTAATGTCCGACGCCGAGATTATCCAAGCGGTGCAGGATAGCAAGATCAAGAATCTGGACAATGATTTCAAAAAGAAAAGCATTGAAGAACGGAACCTGATTAAAAGCAAGGCGGCCGCCGATAAGGCAGCGCTATCCGACCTAGCAGGTGACGATGGGAAACTGACGGAAGATGAAGTAAAGGCGATCAAACGGAAAGCCCGCGAAGGGCAAGCAATTCCAGCAAGCGGCGTCACCGAACCCGTGACGATTGCTTCCAATGATCGCAGCGGGTTCCAAGACCCGTTTGATCTCTACCCGCGTAAGAAATGGCTGAACGAACAGGACACGTCACGGCTTGCACGTAATGAGAAGACGGATCAGACTATCCTACGATCAAAGGAAGCAACCCTGATCAAGGGCGTCGGGACAGCGAGCGGAGGATCATGGGATGAACCCAAGAGCCCCTACAATGCCAGATATCCCTTGAATCACGTCTATCAATCAGAAAGCGGCCACGTACAGGAATGGGACGATAGTCCGAATGCTGAGCGAATCCATGTATACCACAGGGCTGGGTCATTCACGGAATATCATCCAGACGGAACGGTAGTTTTCAAATCGGTCAAAGATCAATTTGAGATTACGGTAAAAGACAGGAACATCTACGTAGGCGGTAATTGCAATATCACGGTCAAGGGCGACGCCAACATCTATAGTCAAGGTTCTCTGAACATGGAAAGCGACGGGGACATGACAATCAAGACGGGCGCTAACCTGTATATCGGTGCTGAAGGGAAAGCGGAGATTGTTTCTAATGCCGACCTTCACCTAGGTTCAAATGGAAACCTACATGAGGGTGCAAAGAATATCATGATGAACTGCTCGTGGTTCCCACAGAACGTAACGGCAGGGGACTATGCAATCGGAAAGATTCGCGTCGAAGTCTTTGATGATGACGAGAACGTTCCGACCGTAGAAGTATTAGATGAAGAGACGGTCTATAAGGCGGCTATCGAATCAGGTGCCATCCAATACGATAAAGCCACCGCTCCGATCAAGTCCTCTAGCGGGGAAATGATCAGTCAGACGAAGCCCGATCCTGATATTGCAGACCTGAAACCAAAAGCAGCAGACACTAAGGAAGTGAAGTGTCATGGTGACGATGCTCTGGGGTCCGATCCATTGAGCACGAATTACAAGCTCGCCGATCTAACGACTAGCCCAGTGTTGACCAAGGTGAAATTGAAAGCTCAGGCTGGTTTGACCAAGTGTCAGATTTTTGATAACCTGTCTGCTTTGGCCAAGAACGTCCTAGAGCCGATCCGAGCGCGATATGGTAATAACTTCATCATCACCAGCGCGTTCCGTGAAGTGGGTTCTAATGCACGGTCCCAGCATCCGAAGGGTCAAGCGGTAGATATCCAGTTCCCACAGCTACCCGCAGACCGATACGTACACAGGGCCGAGGAGATCAGTAAGATCCTACCTTCTGGGTATGATCAATTGATCATCGAATATCACGGGCGAAACCCTGTCATCCATATCTCCTATAACAAGGAAGGTAATAGGAAGCAGAAGAAGTCAACCCCAGACCTACGTACTTACTTCAGCGGGTTCCGTGATAAACAAATGGGTAAGGTGTACGAATGACAGCAGCGGTAACACGGCTAGGCGACCTCTCAACTGGACATAAAGGGTTCCCACCAGTCCCCAGCGTACAGGCATCTCCTAACGTATTTGCGAACTTCCTACCTGTGGTTCGCCAAGGGGATGCTTTCGCGGTGCATTGTACAAAGCATTGTCATCAGGGCGTCCTAGCTTCAGGGTCAAGCACGGTCTACGCGAACGGGAAACAAATCGGACGGATCGGGGACAGGATCAGCTGCACCGATCAGGTTGCTTCGGGTTCTAACAACGTCTTTGCTTAATACGGAGGGTGTATGGTCTTCCAGCCGATTAAACTGGACGTTGACCTAGTAGCGGATAAAAGGAAAGAGGGGGAGTCGGCTCCTTTGAATCTTGAGATTCCTAAAGAGATTCAAAGGGGCGACATTGTTACTATCCGTATCCTGGACCATGAGGACGGGAACAAATACGATATCTCAGTCACCCATGGTTCTTTCACCTACGGAAACGGCCTAATCCTATACACGGCTCCTAGTGATTACTTTGGACCCGTTACACTAACGATCAGGCACAACAACGGTGCGGTATATGGTTATGCGGTATTGGAAGATGGGACCGTATATGACGAAGACGGTGTAATCAGCCAAGCGGAACGTAGTGATAGCGGACTGTCCTTCAAAGGGTTCGATATCACGGCCTTGGTAGTCCCTGCTGAAGATATCGCCCCACCAGTTCCAACGAATAATGACGCGGGTGTCCCTAATCCAGCAGCGCTACAGGCATATGACATCACGTCATTGTTTGGTGATATCGGTTCGGTATCGTTCACCCCTGCACCAAAGATAGGGAACGTAGCCGATTACTTTCTGCCGTCCGAACAGTCACGTATCCCAGACGCGCAGAGGGGTCTATACCAGACACAGGACGGGAAATTTAAAACCGTCCCGCGTAACAGTAACGTAACGGAGTCTGGTGGTGATATCTGGGACGGGTACGGGAAAGAAGGTGACGTGGGCGGCTCCCTACGTGTCATCAAGGGATCTACCATTACAGAAAGGATCGATCAATGGGTGTTTGATATTGTCAATAATGAATTGACAGCTATCATGCCCGAAGATATCGTCTCGTTCTGCTTGACGCACGCTACCTTTACACCACGACTAGTAGGCGATCCGAAAGGACATACCTTCCTCTGGGAACAAATCAAAGGCGACGACACGGAAATTACTTGGTTGACGCCGAAGAACCAACCCAGCATGACGGTTCAAATCGGTTTAATCAAAACTGACCGTACCTTCCGCTTCTGGATTTCAAAGGGCACGCGGTATGAGAAGCACTACGATGTAACCATCTACGGAACCCCGTTTGAAAACATCGTCCATGTTCCACGCCCAGTCGGATATGGCGAAAGCGACAACCATTTAAATATCCACATGCATGATACGGGTCCGATTCTGCTTTGGCATAGGAACGTATTCAATAAGGAACTACGGGTGAAGGTCATCCGCAACAATTAATGAGGCTAACCAAATGGCAGTCAAACTAGCAGCAACAGCGCGTACCAAACTAGCAGAGACCATCATCGCAGCTATTGATGCTGGCGGTGCCGCTGGCAAGATCATCATTTACGACGGCACGCAACCCGTTAACCCAGATACCGCAGTGGTAGCACAGAAGGTTCTATCAGAGCACACCTTGAGCTTCCCTTGCGGTACGGCTCTAAACGGTGTGCTGACCTTTAGCGCGATCAGCGAAGACCAGTATGCTAACGCATCAGGCACCGCGACATGGGCGCGCCTGCTGGATAGCTCTGGTAAGGCGGTGGCTGACGTATCTGTTTCAGTAGTAGGAGGCAACGGTGACCTACAAATGAACACGGTTAACATCATCATTAACGGTCCGATTCGCTTCTCGTCCCTACAATGGACGATGCCTGGGGCGTGATATGGTTTAAATATCCCTGAACGTTCAATATAGAGGACTCAGGGATATGGCAGAAGATAAGGAAAACGCGAGAACAGGGGCGGCCAGAAATGGCTTAGCCCCTGTTGGCGTTTCTAGTGGGCCATCATGCGGCTATATCCCTACGATTCCTGAAGGCGATGCTGTCGAATTTCAATTAGGGAACGACGCATATTCGGCCCCTGCTGGGTATGAAGTCCTCTTTGAGCTGAAGTGCGACGTAGCACTAGAAGAGATTACTACCGAAGGTGCTATTACAAGCGGACCTGTTGTTTCCATCGGTGAAGCTTTCCACTACGAAAATGTCATTGTCGGTGGTAAGCCACATCTAGACAATGGTACTTTTGAAACTAATATCGTCCACGCTCAAAGCTTCTATGATTCAACGATCAGTAGCGGGGATATCACCACTGACGGCAAGGCAGAGGTCTTCACAGCCGTTAGCGGTAAATGGGAATCTAACGTCACCTCTACGGGTACTACAGAATTCTTCCGCGAGGTTAGGGTAGAGAGAATCCAATCACTAGACCCTCTGATTTCTAGTGGTTTTGTAGCAGCTCAGGTATTCATCTCTGGTGACAATCGGCTACATCAGGTAACATCCAGCGGAAGAGCTGATACCATCGATTACCCGTTCATCGGCGGGGTGATTGAGACGCCCATCACGTCAGACGGCCATGCGGATGTTCTTAATAGTGCCCGTGGGATTGCTTCCGCGCCGTTAGCAATCCAATCAGACGGCTTAGTAGAAGTCCTATTCAACATCACGGGCAACGTCCAGACTGGTGTCATCAAGTCCGAATCCCAGCGCGTAGAGGTTCTAACCCTAATTGAAGGGCGGATCGGCGGCGATATCAAGTCGGACGGTAAAGCAGAATTCGTTGGAATTCTTGCTATCAATGGTGCCGTAAAGACTGGTGATATCTCATCCACTGGTAGAGCTAATCAGGGCAATACGGTTGAGGGTAGGTCTTCCCTATCCATTGAAGGTGAGGGCGCATTAGAAGTCCGTTGGTTCGGCATGGTGGAGGAGCATACGTTCTCCACCGATGACATTACCGCTACTGGTAGAGCAGACTTCTACAGTGAAGTCAAGGTGGCGGACGCGATCCTTTCGATCCGTCCCAACGCCATTACGGGTAGTGGCCGCACTGAACACTATCAAGAAGTCCGCGTCACGGGCACGGTTCCTATCATCATCGATTCAGTTGGATTCGTTGATAATATCAACCTAGTCCGTGGTATTGATGATAAAGGGCAGATTGAATCGGCGAGTGAGGCGGAGTTCACCAAACCCAAGGACGGACTAGAGCTTCGGTATGTTTACGGCTGGATTCGTCACGGCTCCGATAAGATCGCTTCGAACGGTCGAATTGTTGAAGTTGAGAACGTAGAAGGACGATCGCTGATTGGCGATATCACATCATCGAGTGGTGTCATCGCGTCATATGTTGAGGTTATGGATTCATCCATGCGCTTCAGTGACGGGATTAGTTTCCTAACAGGCCGCACAGAGTTCGGATTCGGTGATGAGGAACGGATTGACCAGATTTACGAGGTATCCACTTCCCGATCAATGGATATCCCGACGATCTCGCCCGATCCGAGATATGCGGTTAAGCTCAACACCACAGATTTCAATCTGACGGAGACTGAGCTACGACGCGGGACTACGGTCTTCGAGTTCCGATTCGACTACGACTATCCTGATATCAAACAGATTAAGGTCTGGCTGGAAACGGAGGACGGGCGCTATACGCTTGATACGATGCGCTGGGCTGATAGACGTTTTAATACCCATGCACCGCATATCCTGTCGGCTCCTATTCGTGCGGTGGTTCCAGTCCACTGCATCAGCAAGAAGTCGAACCAGTTTGTCCTAGAGCTTGAATTCACGGACGAGGGGCAAGCACGGTACCTTAGACCTAGTGAATCATACCTCATCCCGTTCCAAGCGCACTTTGATAATAGGAACCCCTATATCAACATCGCGGATCATGAAGTCCTACTAGGATACGGATCGGAGACCACTACACTCATCGCAGAAACAGATAGTCTTCAGGTCGTCCGATACGTCTATGATGACATGCTGGACGGCGGACCATATGGTTCCCGCTGCACAACCATCATGGCAGAATATGACGAGTTGAAACTAACAACATTGGTCTATGAGGACGAGTTCTGGACTAGGTTGCATAGCGGAAATACATACCTAAACGTTGAGTACGTAGACTTGTCCAACATCAACATCGGTGGATAATAGAAATGAAATTACGTGGCCTTGTTACATTCGAGTTTGTTAATAAAGAGACTGGAGAGGTTCGCACGGAGAAACGTGAAAACTTCTTCCATAGCGACTATTTCAATAAACTTTTTTACAGCTCGAATACTCTCGGCCGCGTGGCGATCCTTGGGGAGAATGAAGATATCTTCCCGCGTCAGAATCGGCATAGCGGATACTATCAATCTCCTAGCATTATATTAGGACGAGAGTCTGGCGGTGTTCCTTTGAAACGGTTTGTCCCGAAAACAACGGAAAGCCCTGCGTATATTGAGTTCTTTAGCCTGTTCCTTCCAGATGATAGAACACGGCTAATTCCCGCCATCGGGATTGTTGAAGATATGGGTTATTCGCCAGATTATCAGACGGCAATCAACCTCAACCCGCCGTGTCTTCAGGAACCCACGGAATACCTGAACATCTACTACCGTGTCATTCTACAGGAAGACACAAAAGATACGGAGAATAGTGATTTCATCCGTGAGCTTTTCCTAAAGGAAACCATGGGTCAAAAACTACTATTCAACGGAAACGAGAAATATTTTTCCGCTTTCCGAATCAAGCAGGATATGGGAAAGAGTGGATGGGTTAACTATCTGGCGATTGACGAGAGTAAGAAATATAAGGGTGATCATGTTTATCCGAAGAAGCTTAATAACAGTCTTCAATATGCCCAGAAGAACGAATATGTACCTCAAAAGGCTCCGCGTCAATATGATCAGATACCTAATGAGTATCTGAATACCATCGTCCGTGGTGGTTCACCTTATGGGAGATACAACGGTTCGTCTCTAGGAATCCATCCGTTTAAGTTCACTTCTGAAACTAGCACGGGTATCGGAAACGTCTTTGCCACTAATGCAAAGTCGAATAGCAAATACTTCGATCCTGCAAACTTTCCAGTTGGTTCTGGAAAGATGTTTGCAAGCGGCCAATGGACGGGTAAACAGGATAAAAACGCATTCCCCAGCCGTTTCCAATTCACCATCACGAAGACGGCAAAGAACGTGGCTGATATGGAATATCGTGTTTACGAGTTCCATGATTCACCCAAGGAAGAATGTCCGTTCATTCCGAACGCGCTAAACGAACAGCAGTTTAACGACTTCAAGAAAGAACAGTTCAGTAAGCCAGAGAACTTCCACCTAGACCATACCAGATACGGTCTCTGTGCATATCAGGAAAACCGTAGCCTTATTTTCTTCAATCGGACGGGCATCACCATCTATGATTTCTATAACGGTACGTTAACCCCGTTTGATGCGAACAGTAACCCGCCTGTTCCTGTTACAGACCTACGGAATGTTCGCGTGGATATCAAAGGGAATATCTGGATGGCCTGTGCTGCTACTGGCCTATGGATGCTGAAGATTGATGAGGCCACAAACACCACGACGCTGAAACAAATCGGGACGCCTCCAGGATGCCAGCCGCGCGTGTTTGCAATCGATACGGACAACTTCGGTAACCTGTTTGCTATCTGGTGGGGGCTCGGTCTACACTATACGTCAGACGAAGGTGATACGTGGGTTAACGCCATTATCAACTATGCGGATTTCTCCGAATATGATCAAGGTGGTCTGGATTCTAAATGGCGGTTTGTTAATCGTTTGGTGGTAAACCCACACAGGGACGCCAAGGTAGGTAACGCTCAGGTGTTGCTGCTACAGCGCACAGACGAAAACACTGGTGCTACTAGTGCAGGCTGCTGGTATGATCAGATTTCCGCCACCACCACGGGGATTACAAACAGTGAAATGCGCACGTCACTTGCAACGGTAAGAGACAACCCTCATATTGTTAGCCCGATTGTTGTTTCAAAACGACATGATAAGTGGATTTGGGGTTCTCCTATTTTCAGAACCGTTGCGAGAACCAGTGCGCTCGACGGTCAGTCTCAAACAATGTATACGGAGCTTAACTACGTACCATTTCAGCACAATGCGGCACCTAGCGCAATGTACGGTTTCCGTGTTTGGGACTCATATTCATATGAGTCTCTACAAATCATCGAATCATGGAGCGATAGGAAAGCGACCGTTACGGAGAAGGTACTCCTGCCATTCACGGATTCAAACAACGACATTGTTGGTGAAGTCTTCGACATTGAGCTAGATGAAAGTCTTATCCGCGAACGTCAAGATTCCACCAAAACACGATCTTCATCTCAAGGTAACGCGGTCTTCGTTGGTCCTAATAGGATGTTCCACATCGGGTCTGAATTATCAGCTGGAGGAACTCCGTCACTATCACAGGGGTTCCAGAACGTCCTATCAACCATAAACGAAAACCGCGAATCCGTTGCAACATTCTGGGGGTGGAACGGCTCCAAGTGGGAGAAGAATTTCTATGGCTCACGGAAAGGGCATACCGTCTATGAACCTGTGGTGAAGGGGCTATCAGTCGCATGGAAGGATGGTAATGCGGGAACGACATCATTTGTTGCCACCGACAAATACACAGTCACCTGCTTTGACGGCCTCTTCAAGGACAATAGTTCTAAGCTCTATATCCGCGATACAGTCTATATTAAGGGTCGGGAAACCATTACGGACTTCACCCCCAGCGTAGTTACCCTAGTAGACAAGACGGCTCAAGTCGGCCTAATGGCGAGTGCGAATATTAACGTTGATTGGAACATCGATAATCTTCCATCGACCAAATATGAGGGCTCGCCTGTAGTAACGGATGGGGACGACGACTATAACAACGTCATCGCGCTCCTGCCGCTGAACGAACAGGATATCAAGGATAAGTCGATCCATAGAGCTACTGCTACCGTGACAGGCGATATCACTGTATCAGGTGATAATCAGCTAACCCACCTAGGTGGTACAAAAGTAGATACCGCATTCTTCAATGGCCGAAGTGGGCTGACGTTAACGGGTTCCCAGTATGTCCTCGGTCAAGAGCAATTCACGATTGAGCTATGGGTTAGTCCTAGTAGCTTCCCCAAGACCTCAAGAAACCAAATCCTTGTTGACCTACGGAACTCTGATGATAGCGAAGCAGGTTATCTGGGGATCAACAAACTGGGTCAGGTTGTCTTCTGGGACGGTACAAGTGAGAAAGGTGGTGTTGGGACTCCGCTGGCTTTGAATCAATGGTCCCATATCGCCCTATCACGGAAAGCGCGGAACGAATGGGAACTAGCGGTCAACGGGTTTGTATTGGCTACATGGATACAGAACATCACGTTCACCACACCCAAGAAGCTAAACGTTGGTGAGCGGTTTGCCGTTTTGAAAGCATGGGGGACGACTTCGCAAGAAATATCCATCATTGAAGGTCCTATCGCTGGAAGGGAAGCCTTCCAGGCTTCCCCTGCCAGATATACCCCTGAGATTGACCTACAGGCTGGGGACTACTGTTTCAGCGCTTACGTGAAAGCACGCACCGATGCATCAGATTCAATCACAGTAGAAGCGGAAGGGCAGAGGTATACTCTTCAATATAGTAAAAATAGTGATAATCTGGTAGGAAACGGCTCCCGCGAACTGATATCTGATGGATGGGTTAGACTAGTTCTGCCATTCAAAGTAACCACACCCACGAAGGCCAGTTTATCCATTAACGGCACGGGGATTTCTTGCCCTATGCTGAACAAAGGCAATACCGCGAAACCATATGCGGACAGCGGCGAATCGGAAGATCAGCTAATCCCTTATGATTCTAACCTGCTCGCAGGTAGCATTCTAGGGTATCATGGTTACATGTCCGATCTCCGTATCACGGTAAGCAAGAGTCGCTATAACGGGAACCTGTCGCTCCCGACAGAACCGTTCAAGACCTACAGTAATAACTACGGTGGCTGGCGTCTGAAGCTTTCCAATACCCACCATCAGGGTTCGATCATTGGAAAACGGGAGCTTGTCGGGAATTGGTCTGTGGTCTTCAGCTTCTTTGATGAGAACCTCTTCAAACACAGGAAGCAAAGACCTAGCCTCTTCTTTGGCGTGACCTCGGCGTCCTATATCAGTAACCTAACGGATATCGGTTATCGGATGGGCGCGTCGCGCCAGGGCGGTAAGCCCGTTTACCAGACTTGGCTGCAAAACTGGGCCGAAGGTCAGACGCTAGAAAGTGCTTTCGCTTTCCGTGTCAGGAAGGACCTTGCCTCAAACAGGATCATCACCGAATACAAGCCGAAGGTGACGTCTGCCGTATGGGTGACGCTGGGAGAAGAGACGGACTTTGCAGGTATCCACTACATTGCGCTATGGCAGGAATCCCCTGCTCTAGATGACAACGTAGACCCTGTGATAGCCCCTGTAGTGAACGTGGAATATAACGGTGCCGACTATGTTTCAAAGGTAGGAAGTGCACGGGAAGCGTCTGGTGCATATCATCGCAAGTTCCTCGCAGTTGATAACTATTATGACACTGATTTCCGTATCCAGTTGGATGGGAAACTGGCAACAAATCATCGGTCGAACTATCAGAACGAAGCAGCACCTCTTGCAGGTGAAGTGTACGTCCACCAGCACGGTTCCGTAATGTTCAATGCGGCAGACGTAGGGAAGGTAATCACTGGTAAGGCGACAACCATCCATGATTAAATCCTAGAAACGACAAAGCCCCCTTTCCTTTCGGATCGGGGGCTTTTTTTATTCTAATACACCATCAGCAGCTTTCTTGCCGCGTGGTTTACTTTCTTCAGGAAACAAGTAACGATGCACCGCCTTGACATCGTAGTTTTTCGTTACTAGTTTATGGAGGGCGTCGGCTTCAAGGTGCAGGACGGAATCGAGTAGGATTAGGAGCTTCTGCTGCTTCCGTTTCAGCGTACCATAGTAGTCGCTTTCTAATGTGAAATGGTCTAGCTCCTTTAGCGCCTTGTCGATTGACTGATACGGTACGTTGTTATCCTTGTTCGGGTTTGGGCCGATCTCAATGAAATTCATCCGATCAGCGCGGCGCATCAGGTCTTCAAGCAATACCCGACGACGAGCCTTTTCAAAAACGGCTTTGACTGCAGGATAACCTCTAGCGCCCAGTAGATCAATCAGGTCTTGGCTGACGCTATCAGAGGTATTGATCAAGTGTTGAGCCGATAGCTTCATACTCACCCTCTTTAACTTTGAATAGGTTAATGTCCTCCATCATGCGGCTCATGCGCTTGGCGATGAAGAATTGATATAGCTTCTGGATATTACCGTTGGGCTTCTGGACATATGCCTCAAGAATAGCAGAACGGATATCGTCAGGAATAAACGAGAAGTCGATTAGTTTCTCGTTCAGGTCATAGCGTTCCTTATGATCGCGGTAAACCTTGGCAGGATTATCTAGAAACTCTTCCTTCAGCTTCTTTGTAATGGGGAGCTGACGCTTACCTGTCATGATTGAATCGACATCAGAACGGATATTAGGAATACCGTCAGATGCGTCGCCCGTCAGGATCAACTCCTGAAGATCGCGCTTAGGGTTATCCGTGTTAATCCATTTCTTCATGATCGGGCTATACTGGGCAATGCCCTCTTTCGTATGGAGCTGCTTGTAATCCTTATCGCTGGATAGGATCAAGGTTGGCTTATCCCCGAACTGAGTCGCCAGAACAGCAATGATATCGTCGGCCTCCGCTTTGGGAACGTATACCGTCTTCCATGGTAGGACCTCCTGTAGCTCGGCGGTGACAGTCTGGGCGATATCGAAGAACATCTCCCAGTCCACCTTATCGTTTGATTCGCGGTCGCGCTTGCGATTGGCCTTGTATCCTTCGAACACGTCACGACGCCAGTAGCCGTCACGTGAATCAATGGCCAGAACAGGGGCACCGAATCGTTGGGAGAACTGCTTCTTATAGGATAGCAGGGTCATGAAGATCATGCCACGAGCAAGGTCTTTGGATAGACCGTTCTTCTGATTCTGAAACAGGACGGAGAACAGGGTTTGTGATAGATCAATTAAAATCATGACAATTCCTAAGAGAAAACGGGGATAGGCTATGATTATAACCTATCCCCGTTCTTATTTCAATCTAGTTATTCATCAGCCAGTGAGCGGAAGAAAGCCAGATCGTCGTCCTCTTCCTGTTTCGGAGCCGCCTTCGCGGTTGGCTTCGGGGCTTCTACCACCTCTTCCTCTTCTACAGGCTTGACAGCTTTCTTGCGCAGTGCGTCCATCTTGGAGGACCCGCCATACTCGGTGCCAGTAGCCTTCGCAACCTGCTCAACCTCGTCTTCATCGTGGGCAGGTGCTGAACCTTCGCCAAGCACTTTATTCAGACGTGCCTGTAGCTCTTCCTCTGATTTGAACTTGCTCTCATCTAGGAACTCGTTCAGGTCAACCATGGCTTCGAGAACTTCCATTAGCCTGTCCTCGTCACCGTCGTATAGATCGCCAGCATTTTCTACCACCGTGTCGTCCATGTTCGGGAATTGACCGACCTTCTTCTGTTTGTATTTGACTTGACAGCCGTCAAAGAAGCTGAACGGATCGCGGGGCTCATCGCCATATTCGGCGGGTGGATTCATGACAGCCTGTAGCTTGTCGAAAATCTTCTGGCCGAAACTGAATAGCTTCACCTTGCCTTCGTTCTCGGGGTTCTTCGGGTCTTTCAGGACTAGGATGTTAGCAATGTATTTCAGGCGGCGCTTGCGGGAGCGAGCAACCTCTTTATCTGCTTCAAAGCCGCTATTCCAGAGGGCGCTGTTGGATGAACACACACAACAGGGTTTCCCGATGGTAGTCGGGCACTCTTCGATGAACCACTTGCCATTATGCTGGAAACCGTGAGAATAGGTCTTCACAAACGGCATCGTTTCTTCAGTCTTGGAAGGCAGGAAGCGAATCACTGCGAAGGCATTGCCAGCAGCGTCCACTGTAGGTTTCCAGAAGCGATTATCTGGGCCGTTATTGAAACTGGGTTTCTTCGCGCCTTCCTGAATCTTCTTCAGTAGGCTAGTGGCGGATGAACGGTTTAGGGCACTGCGATTGATAGCTGTCATTTTGATATTTCCTTTGATTGTTGGATGTTTGTGGTCAAGATCAGCGACCACGAATAGCATTATAAGGGATGCTGCCCTATTTGTCAAAGAACGGTCTGGCGATCTTCGCAACCCGCTTCATGTCGGGTTTAAAAAAGGCCTTATACTTCTCTGCTTTAATCTTGTTAGCTGACCAGATAACGTTATTGATGTCTTTGGAAAACGGAATCAGGTTATCCAAGGCAACATAGGTTTCTATGCTGACCTGATTGTTCAAGAGTAGACGGCCGATAACGGGAACCTCGAACGGAGAAGGGCACTTCAATGCCTCGATGATTTGGCCGCGTTCGTTCCTGATCGTCTCTAGCTCCTGCTCAAACAGATAGTAGAAACCGTTTGTCGCCTTTAGATGATCGGCTTCCGCTTTCCTAGCAGACGGGGTATCTAGTTCATCTAACCAGACTACCTTATTTTTGAAAAGAGATAGTAGGCGCAACTCTAATGCTGCCTTGGTCTGAAACTTCCCAGCTAAAGCATTCGCCAGAACGTAGTTACGACCTAGCTTTTCCTCGCCAATTGGTCGAGGACCATATGTCGGATAATCATAACCGCGCTGGGTGAAATGTAGTTTCATTCCAAGATAGACCGCATATAGAGCTGCACCGTTCATCCCGTCACCTATTCAAATTGATATTGAGGCGTCGATTCAGCGCGGAGCATTCCCCGCTCAACCGCGTCGAGTCGAAGCTTTTCCTTCAGAGAACCTGTGATGTATGGCGTCAGCCATTCGGGTTCCCATTCGATCATATCGGCAAATTCTAGCACCGCGTCCAGAATCCCGATCTCCTTCTCAAGCGCGATTCGCTCGATTTCCTCAGCGAAGTCCATGCGCTCGATCCAGTCTGGCGTAGGTTTGTTGCTCATAACATTATACCATTACGAAAAAGGCAAGGTAGATGACGAATGCAAATAGAATCGTCATCGCGGTTAGCAGGGGGGCCAGCTCTACTGCTTCCAGAATCAGACTGCGGCGACCGACATACTTCTTGCGTGCTTCTTTAAACATGATGAATTTCCCAGAAATGCTTACGGATTGCGACAAGCTCGGATCGCGGGGTGTCCTCGGGTTTGAACTGGAACTGCTGCACAAACCCTTCGCGTGTCACCATGAAGATCGTCTGATCCTCCACCGTCTTGCCTAGGGTTTCCTTGATCATTTGGGTGTAGAAACCTAGCTGCTGGCGGTAGTTCTGGATTTGGTTAACGGTCTTTGCTCTCCGACTATTCTTGAAGTCGAGCAAACACAGTCTATCATGCCTGTTCACGCAAAGCAAGTCGAAACGTCCAGCGATTCGGAATTGATCGGACCAAACGGGGGTCTCCATCGCCACCACTTCCTTTACGTATGCGCGTAGCTTCGGGAGGGAGACCTTGAACATCCTAGTAGCGGTCTCTTGTTCCTTGTTCTCAGGGGTTGGTTTCTTCATCCCCTGTAGCTCGCATTCAAACAGGTAGTGGAGGTGGGTTCCGATATCCGTGCTTTCCTTGGAGATTCGGTTGGCCTCCTCTTCCCCGATTCTCGCCCGCCACTCATCCAAGAATGAATGATCTTGCGACGCGGCGAGAACCGTAGTAACAGAGGGGTAGCTCCCTTTAGGGGTCAGGTAGAATCGCCCGATCCCCTCCCTGTTTTCAGTTTCCATTCATCGAGTCCCGCAGTAGCATCTCTAGCTCAAGGAACTGTTTCAGCTCTTTTATGGAAATATCGAAGGCCTCGCTATCGAATTTCTCACCGCTACAGTTCTTAACAAGATCGGCAGCAGTTGAATTGGTCACAGCGCGGATGATGTTCAATGCGTCCACACGATCCTTATTCATCGCTCAACCTCACCAGTCACGAAGTCTACAGTCTCGACCTGATATAGGGCGCGGATTAGGGCGTCGTCTTCGCCGCGATGATACAGGCTATAGACGTTGGACCAGAAGGATTTGATCAGTGATTTCTCACCCGAGTATTCAAAAGTGAAGGGCTCGCGGTTCATACGCTGACGGGCAATTGTCTTGCCAATGGTCTTATCAAAGTTATCGTCCCGTTGGCAAACCGCAACCCCCGCATAGACCTCATTCATCGCATAGTCGATCTGGAAAGCGTATGTCACGCCACCGAGATTGTCGATCTCATCATATTGCAGCTCGTCGTTGTGGTCGCGTAGACCATAGCGGCTATAGCGGTAGATAGTGGGTGACAAGTCATGGTTCTTGTCCATGATCTCGGTCCAGTGGGGTTTCTCGCGCTCGGCCTCTTGAGCATCCATCTCGGTATACCACTCTGGGGCGTCGTCGTCTTCGGTTACGTAGGATTCAAGAGCTTGCAGGTCTTGATCCAGTCTGGTAACAAACTCGTCCAGATTATCCAGACGCGCGGTGATGGATTCCTGATTCTTAACCAGAAGCTCCATGGCTTCTACAATCAGGGCTAGGGATTGCTCAACGGCGGGGGTTGCGGTTTCACTCATGGTGTTGTCCTTACAAATTGTTGGAAGGGTTGCTACATTGAAAGTGTCGCCATTATACGACACAGGTTTGATTTGTCAATCTCAGAATTCCTTGTGTGGGTTGCCGACTTGGAAGGTCTTCAGACCGATGGATCTCCACGCACGGCACACGCGTGGGCGATCTTCAATCACGGCGCGCACGTTATAGCGCGGTGCAATGACACGCCAGAATACGTCGAGTTTCACTTCATCATCATGGCGTTCCTCATCACCTTCGGGGCGGCAGTGGAACTCAAAGAACGGAATCCTGTTCTTCTTCAACCAGTCCAAGGAGGCCTGCTTGTGGGCGGACTTCCGACCAGTCAGAACGATAATGTACCATCCCTGATGGTGAAGCCCGTTGACGATAGCCTTCACCTCACCATCACAACGGTCATTGATAGCGGCTGCCGTATCGTAGATATCACGTTTCCCGTCATGATGGGCAATGGTTCCATCCAGATCAAGGATCAATGCTTGCGGCTTAGTGGTGTCGGGGACATAGGTTTTTGAAAACTGCTTATCCCATGATTCCATCTGCTGGGCAATCACGGATGGGCCGACACCATAGCGCCGACGGCTATCGCGGGCAACCGCCTCTTCATAGGAGACGGGGAACATCCGTTCCTCCACCACATAGCCCGCCTCTTTGAATCGGCGGGTGAGGGAAGCGCGAGTCTTCGGGTTCAGATTCGTGTCACTGACAACAATGTCACGTCCGTTCTGAATGGCAACGTCGATCAGCCGTTCATGCTCCCGCGTGACATCCTTCTCCCATTGGAACTTCCACTTAGACCAATCAAGACCGTCATAACCCTTCTGGAACATGATCCCTTTACGGATGCAGTCCCGTTCGATCTTTTGGAAGCTGGGGTTCTCTTTGATGAACTCGTCCGCCCACGTGGACTTGCCGCTGGCAGAAACCCCGATGGTGAGAATGGCTTTCATTTGCATCAAATCCAATCAATGATGTTCAGAACGGTGGATACTAGAAGGAACCCGTAGAAGACAAGGTTTCGCGTTCCTCTGTCTTTCAGTCCGTAGGAGCAAGCCAGCCAGAATACTAGTGCCCACATCCCTAGAGCATGATACACGTTGAAAGACAGGATTGCGAGGAAAAGGAAGGCCACCGCGTAACCGATAACATAGGAAACCAGTGACATATTACACTCCTTTGATGAAGTCTTCTTCACTGATACCGTAGAGGGTGAACTCGTCACCATACCAGCTATAGCGGCGGACCACCTCCCACTCATGGCAATCAGGTTCCCCTTTGCCGACCGTGGACGTATCCCCGATGACTTGGAGATAGTAGCCGTTCAGCTCATAGGTCTCCACACCCCATTCATCCATGACACCATCATTCAGGACAATCAGCAGAGGATGGCGGTGAAGGCTGTCATGGAGCTTTCCGAAGGCATAGGAGACCGCCGCCCTGTGCTCGATTTGCTTGTCAGTGATGATCTTCATGGTTCTGGTTCCTTGTATTAGAATCGTATGAAGCAATCATACAAAAAGAAAAATGGGCCGTCAAGCCCATTTCATCGGATCATTTCATCCGTTTCTTCTGCACAACATCATATCCAATAGCCTCGTATTCTTCGTCCTTCGCATACTGGTCAGGAGGGAGACCGAGGAGCTTCATCAGGCACTGCCACGATTCGCCGTGCCCCCATTGCTGGAACAGGCTGAAGTCGGCAACATGCGCCATCTCATGATAGACGACGTTCCGTAGCACCACGCTATCTTCCACAAACATCTTGGATGCAATCTCGATCCAGAACTCTCCCCCGTCGCATCTAGCCTGACCCATGGTCACGGACAGTCTACCATTCAATCTGACCTTCGGCAGGACTATCCGCTTCCCCATCTTCCGCTGCAGAATCCCGTGCGCGTCCTTGGTGTATTGCTGCACCAAAGATAGCACCGCAGTTTCTCGGCTTTTCGGATACTGGCGCAATTCCTGCACGATTTGTGTAAACGGATTTGAAGCAGCAGTATGGATTTTCATAACAGGGTTCGATGGCGAATGGTGATGGTTCCAAGGTTTCAGACATCATAACCTTGTATCCTTGTCTAGTCAAGCTTTCAATCTGGGGCACGTGACTTTCATCACTATTACGGATGAAGGCCACCTGCTTTCCACATCCGCACAATGCTTTCACGTTCATATCGGTTTCCTATAGATACGGGTATGTTAATGGAACCATGACAGGAAGTCAAGATGGCAGGTAATGAAGCCCCACAGGTCTACATGAATAACCCTAAGCTCAAGTCGGCGGGCGTTGAGGTGGAGTTCTCAGCCCATCACGTCGAAGAGCTGAGGAAGTGTTATGAAGACCCGATCTACTTCATTAAAAACTACGTCTACATTACGAACATCGACAAGGGCGTGATAAAGTTCTCGTTGTATGATTTCCAAGAGGAGATTGTTCGTCTAGAGCTGAAGAATCGGAAGGTTATCATGGTGTTGCCTCGACAGGCAGGCAAGTCCACCACGACGGGCGCGGCCGTCCTCCACTATGTCCTTTTCAATGAGAGCAAGACCGTCGCAATCCTCGCCAACAAAGCGGCAACCGCACGGGAGATTCTCGGTCGGGTAAAGGACATGTATGAGAACTTACCCCACTGGATGCAGGTTGGCGTTAAAGAGTGGAACAAGGGTAGCATCGTCCTAGGGAATGGATGCAAGGTCATCGCGGCTGCTACTAGTGGTAGTGCTATCCGCGGTCAATCCGTGGCGTGGCTGGTCCTCGATGAATTCGCGTTCATTCCAACCAATCAGGCAGAAGAATTCTTCCAGTCGGTCTACCCGACGATCTCGTCTGGTAAGGAATCCAAGATTACCATTTTCTCCACACCGAAGGGGATGAACTTCTTCTATAAGATGTGGACGGAGGCCAAGGAAGGGCGGTCGGATTTTGTCCCGTTCCGCGTGGAATGGCATGAAATTCCTGGCCGCGATGAAGAATTTAAAAGGAAGACGATTGCAGACGTAGGTCAAGAGACGTGGGATCAGGAATATGCGTGCGAATTCCTAGGTTCAGGTGGTACCCTGATTGATGGTGCTACCCTACGGACACTCGTCCATCAGACACCCATCAAGGTCTCCGATTCCGTTAAAGTCTACGAGGGGCCGAAGGAAGGCAGAACATATTTCATTGGGGCTGATATATCGCGTGGCGTAGGCGGGGACTATTCGGTGGCACAGGTCATCGACATCACTGAGCTTCCTTACCGTCAAGTTGCTGTCTTCAGGAACAACCGTACCAGCTACCTCATGATGGCAAGGATTCTTGCTGATATTGGCCACAAATACAATGATGCGGCTGTCCTAGTAGAAACTAATGATGTAGGGGAAGCGGTAGCAGATTCCCTATATGCTGAAGAGGAATATGAGAACGTCCTCACCACTGGTAATGTACACGGGAAGATCGTGCTGGGCGCATGGAGAGGTGGAGTCAACGGTCTACGCACTACGGTTAAATCAAAAAGCGTAGGGTGCTCGTCCCTGAAAGCTCTGGTGGAGTCGCGTAAGCTGATTATCAATGACGCGGACACGATTCAAGAACTAACATCATTCATCGCCAAGGCCAAGTCCTATGCCGCCGATGAAGGAACCCACGACGATCTAGTGATGGCTTTGGTTATCTTCGCATGGGCTTCAACCCAAGACTATTTCAAGGAACTGAATAACACGAATTTTAAATCAAAGTTTATTGAAGAAAACACGGAAGCCGCGATGGAGGAACTCGCCCCGTTCGGCATCTTTGATGACGGGAACGACGACGGGTTTGAAAACGGTGTCAGGTGGCAGATTATCAACCTATAAACGACGAAGCCCTATAGATATTTTCATCTATAGGCTTTCTATTTTCAGAGGATTACCATGCCAGCAAGCACCGAAGTCAAATATTTTCACCACGCGATGAAAGGAGCTCCCGTCATTTCAGCGGAGAAAGGCAGTGTCATTAGATGGCTGAATGCGATTCTCGTTGACGGCTTCGGTGAACAGACGGCTACTAGCGTATCTGTCTCGGGTAACGTTGCCACCGTAACGTGTGAGGGGCACGGTCTGCAAAAACACTGGGTGATTAGCATTTCAGGTGCAACCCCTACACAATTGAACGGGGAGCATCGCATCACGAAATCCTATAAAGATACGTTCCAATTTGAAACCGTTGGTGTTGCTGACGGGGCTGCTACTGGCACCATCAAATTCAAGATCGCCCCAGCTGGCTGGAAGAAGGTCGCACAATCGGCAGACGGATTCAAGGCGGTCTATAAGTCGGAACGGCTCGGGTTTGATCAACCGCTATTCATGGCTGATGACGCGGAAGAACGTCAGGAAGGATTTAAAATCTTCACAATGTCGTGGTTTGATAACTTCGATAGTTATGACAAATCCCAAGAAGGAGCTTACCGCGCTCGTTGTCCGAAAAAGACTTATCAGACAAATGAACTGTTCTGGGCCATGGTAGCGAACGATCATTTTTGTTATCCGACATATTGCAACGATTCTAGTAGTGGTTTCACGTCGAGTAACGGATATTCGCGGTCCCTTATTTGTTGCTTTGGGGCTATGAAGACAACAAAGGCAAACAACAAATATAATGGCGTTATTGGCGGGGCTATTAACTCCAGTTCTTACTATAACGAAATGATTACAACAGGTGACCGTGCGTCTGACGGTGTATTTGCTACATCCTCTTTAAGTGCTCTTCTGCAGAGAAACTACACAAGCATAGGGGAATGGATTTACATTACACCGCATACAACCGTTAATAGAGGCAGTCTCGGTCTTATTAATGAATCGGACTATTCGGTTTACATTGAACGTCCGTTATGGGTTTCTAATAACGTAGCATACGGGTACATGCCTGGGTTATACTACTCCCCCATGTCATTCAAACCTTCTGATACCGAACCCGTATTTGTGGAAGACGTAACAGCGGTCAAGCCAGATAATCTATTAATTTGGATGCCGACGTACAATCATGGCATCTACCTAAACGCGACAAAATGGTAATCTGCGATGAAACTTCTACCATTATATGATTACCTCGACGGCGAAACTAATGTCACTTCAACTGGTGTTTTAAATTGGCGTTCAGACGACGTAATCCCGCCAAACACGAACTATCTGGATTTCTCAAAAGGAATCCCGACGATTGATTATGGTCCGTTGGGAAAGACCTTCATGCTGGAATTCTGGGTGAAGGTTAACAGCGCGCCAACCAGCGGCTATTCTTCGATCTTCTCGCACGTCAATAACTATAGGAACCCGTTTTGCGGAATCAACACCGAGGGGCGGGTAGTTCTCTCCGTTCCGATTTCATCCGATGTTGTTTCCACGTCTGAAATGATCCTGTCAACCGATCCTGTGACGGACGGTGTATGGCACCATGTCTCATATTCATATGACGGTAACAACTTCACCTTATGGGTTGATGGAAACAAAGCGGGGACGAAAAGAGCCAGCGGAAACACAAATACAAGCCTAGGTCTAAAAATCGGTTTCGGCTATGCTGGTGAAGTTGATACCCCGTTTGACGGAGGTATTGCTGGGATGGTCAAATTTGTCACCATCAAGGAACCGAAGCAGAATCTACCACGTCGGATTCCAGACCCAGCGGAAGACGCGCCAGAAATAGGATTCGTTGTCATCGAGGACTTTATTACCGCGATTGAACCAGAGGAATCGCAGCGCGACTTCGGTGAGTTCCATTACGAAACTCTTGATGATATGATTCCTGTCATCCGAGGCGGTACACTGATCGGCGGCAACTATTCCATCACGGGCACAGTCAAGAAGGCGGATGAAAACGGGATTCTTCGCCCGTATACGGAAGCCGTCGTCTTCCTTGCCGAACAGGAGACGGGTCAATACCAGCGGGAACAAATCGAAACCCCTAACGGGTTGTTTGAGCTTCCAGACCTTCGTGAGAACAGGAACTATTCCGTATTCGTAAAAGACGGACGCGGGAAGGCTTACAAAGCTTTCATTGATGTTAACGCGCCTGCGGTCTTGGACGTTATCCTTGAGGAAGAGACACAGAAGCCGCCGAAGCCTAAAGCGTATAAGGTATCTGGGAAAGTCCTAGACCACACAGGCCAGCCAATCCAGCGATACGTAGCTGTCCATTCCCACGCCGACGGAACCCTGCTAGGGATGACAAGATCGGCGGTAGACGGAACATATTCAATCGATCTATCGGAGAATGATCCCGTCTATGTTGTGTGCCTCCCCAACAATCAAGAGGACATTAACGCCAAGATTTTTGACCGCGTGATTCCAGTCCAGAAATGAAAAAAAAGCCCCAATCCGCGAGGAAAGGGGCTTTCTTTTAGCTCCAGCTACGGAGCCGATTGCGTTTGAAACGAGATAATGGCAGGAACACGGCCATGACCCAGTGCTGATGATCAATATCAACGATAGGACTTCTGACGTGATTGGCCAGATACCGTTTGATGGAATGGTTTAGGGATTTGGAAGCACCTACTTTGGAAGCAACATACTCAGCGCGCTTCCAGTTCATCCGTAGCCTCATCCGCTTTGTGGTGTTGGCGTGCAGACCCTCTAGGAACCCCTCCATGATCCGCATACGGATAGCAGGTGGCATGTAATGGAAATTAATCCCATACCATCCATCCTCCGTAACGGCCGTACATAGGATCAGAGGCATAGTGTCCCAGTAAGGCATCTCGTCCTTTGTCTTCGGGTCATACAGGTAAGCATAGAACTTACCTGGGATTGGCTGACTTGTAATGCGCCCGAGCTTACTTGTCCGCGTCAGGGAAGCATGGCCACTTAGCGCACGGGTGTTCTCCATGAACCACTTGATAGCCTCCCGCGACATTGCGTCTACACCTTTCTCCCGTCTGAATTTTTCAAACTGCTGCCGAAGCTTAATATAACTCATTCTTCACCCCAAGAAACGGGAAAGCCCGCTGACCATATGATCCTATTTACAGGACCTCATGGAAAGCGGGCTTTTTTGTTTAGACCGTATTAGCAGTCAGCTTCGCCTACTAGACTGGGGTTCTCGATTGCAACACCGTAGGAGCCCTCTGGGAAGATGGGGCGGCGACCGATCAGCTTCCGACCCCCTACGTCGAAGACGAATAGAGCGTGCCAGTTATCCTTGACTAACTGCTTGACCAGCTCGGCCGTGACAGGGCGATATGCGTGCTCACCCAGATAGACGTAGTCAGTGTCGCTCAGGTCTAGCTGACCCGTCTTGATCCGCAGGGCGAGTTCGGTGCTCGTCATCTTGGAAAGATCGGACCACTTTACGCCACGCTCGGCGGCTACATCCCGCATATCCTTCACGGCAATATAATCATGACCATATTCGACGGCGGTAACGTTCCAGAATTCCTGTTCAGGATGCCAGTCATCTTCCTGCTCGTCTTGCGGACTGGTGGAGGTGATGACGTCAAAGGTGATGGTGACGTCGGCCTTAACGACCTCATATCCCAGCGGCAGGGTGTTGCTGCCGAAGATCGACAGTAGTGCGGCCTGTGGGGTTTCAAAAATCGTAGCGTCCTCGCGGAAGGTAACGAACAGGGGCACTAGCTGATCGTGCTCGCCAGCGGGTTGATTGACGAGGCGGACATAGTCACCTGATTGGTGACGGACAATATATCGTTTCATGGTGTGTTCACCCAAATTTTGATGAAGTTCTCGGCGCTGATCCCGTTCAGTGTGATTTTACGGTCAGCGAGTTTTGCAGACCACTTCAGATCCTTTGAAATGATGTAGTCCCCTGCTAGGTTCTCTTCGGTATGCACTGTACCAGACTTCTGCAGGTCTGTAAAGACGTATAGCGGGATATCGTCATATCCCCATCCACCCCAATGGTCTACGTAGTCCATGGGGCACTTTTTGAACAGCGCTGGGTAATATCCTTGGAACCCGCTGTATGCCACAAAGAAACCCGTCTGGTATTTCTTGATTGCGCGGACGATATCCTTTGCAAATTGTTCATCACACCCTTCTACATGGATGGTGTCTGGGAGGACCAAACCATCTCATGCAGGTCTAGGTCAAAGATATCTTTCACCAGACCGCGAAGGTCGGCTAGGTCTTTCACCTTGACATAAGGTTCACCGAATCGCTTTGCCGCCGATTCTGTAATCTTGTCTCGCAGACCTTCGATCCCGTCTAATGCATGAGTGTTGTTGTTCAGGTCTACAAACCCGCGTCGCTTAGCATTCATAATCAGCCACCAGAAGAGCTCCAATAGGTTCCATTGTAACAGGAATATCGTCGAAGTCAACAGCGCGTGTTACAGGTTCCATGGGCGCTATGGTGAGTTCCTTGTTCCCCTCCCACACAACCCCGTCCTCTGGCATGAAGATCGGCTCATACATCCGATTCTTACTAGACATACAGCACACGAAGATGTTGCGTTGATTCATATTCATGTAAAAGCGGATGCGTTCAATCTCACTGATGCAGTCATCTTCCGTGCTTGAGATAGCGGGAAGCAGGGGCGCACCGATGAAGAAGACTCGGGGATTCAGACCTCGAATGGTTTCACTAACCCACTCCGCAAAGCGGAAGAAGTTCTGGATGGTGGCACCTTGGGTGTTCAGGGGGATTCCCCTTTCCTCGGCAATCCTACGGGCAACAGCAACGGCGTCCAGATGGTCACCCTTCACATAGATCAGATTCTTCATTGTATACACCTCATTGCCAATGGGTTGAATACCATTATACCCAACCCATCCACATAGTCAAGTGATATTTTTACTCGTTCTTCAGCAGCCAAGCGTTACTGATCGCCTTGAAGCTATCGCCACCGTCGGCTGCCTTCCAGACAACCCCTTCCCGCTTCGGCTTCACCCCTACCATGGATTGACCGTCGGCCTCTTCCAGAATCCGATTTCGTCCTTTCAGGACCGCGTGGGATTCCAATACAGGGACATGCTGGAGGTCCATCATGGCAACCCAATTCGTGCGGATGTTCGGGCGGACATGTTCAAAGGTTACTGCCCGCTGGATATCGAACACGAAGAACTCCTGATCCTTGAGGCCATATTTGTTGCCCTGAATCTGGGGCCGAGGATCTCGCCCTGTACGGCATATCCCTGTAGGCCGATTTCCCGCATCCGTTCTTCAATGCGGTATTTCTTGGCGATATTCCAGTAGACGTTTCCTTCGTCTTCCTTAAGCTCGAAGTTGCGACTGCAGACGTGGAACCCGCCGTCAGCATCCAGATAGTAGGTGACGGAGGTGCCGTCCAGCTTCTCCGTCACCTCGAAGGTAGTCCCCAGCTCTTCGGTGGCGATGAACCATTGATCGGTCAGATTCTGGACCCGTTCCTGATCGGTCTTAATCAGCTCGGCGGGGAACAGTCCTTTCTGCTGGCCAGCCAGAGATAGAGCCGCCATCGGTTCCCATTTCTGGACATTGTAGTATTTTGAAATATCATCGCCCAGCAGGGGTTGGCCCATTTCCAGATATTCGACGCTGTTCACGGGGAGGACCAGGCTTGGGACAGTGCCCCGCGAATCTTGACACTCTTCAGCCGTGCGCCCGCGACACCGTTATAGATCGCTGGGGTCTTCCCTTTTGAAAGGAACGGGGCAACCTCATGGGGAATCCATGAATCGATCTCGAAGTAGGCAACCTCATCGCCCACTTCAAACTCCCCCTTCTTGACCACGACTTGCTATCCGCCAATATGGGCAAGCTCAATCGCATCGGCACCTGCGATTGGAGACAGACGATCAATCTCCCGATACGTAACCATCTTGCGCTCAGACATGCTCCACCTCACTTAGTGATGACTTTCAGGAACGTTTCAAACATCCAGAGGACACCACCGACGATCAGTCCGACATAGACGAAGGTGGCGGCTACCACACCAGCCATTGCAAAATCTTGGGGTTTCGTGATGTTCTCCAATATTGAAAATGCTTTAATGACAATGGGGTCATGATACCCCTACGGCCTCTTCTTGTCAACGCCACCCAGCCATTACTTGCATAGCGTCCGTCGGCCCTCCGAAGCCACGAAGGTAGATGCCGCCTTCTCCTTCGTCTTCATAGAGTCCGATTACACCCAAGTCCTTGAACTGAATTTCAATATCAGACCCCACCTGCTCAACCATATTAGGATGTTTGGCGGCGAACTCTTGAGCATACATGTAGAAACGGTCGCGCTTGGCAAGATACACCGACGCATTCACGGTCTCGCGCTTGCCCATGGAGGAGTATACATCATCAAACACGGTTCGATGTGGACTATGGTTGAGGATCAACCCACCTTCACGAATGGCAACATTGAAGATCGCCATGGTCTCATCATCGAACCAGAATCGCGTAGCGTCGCCTAGATCGATTGCGGTCTCACGCCATCCAGCGCACGCGATTGCTTCCAGTGCTTCGGCCGCAGTCTTGCCACTGACGTTCAGATAGTTGTATGGGCGGCTCATGGCGATTTGCGTGCATAGCTCTTGGCAGACCCGACGGCCTGCCTCTTTGGATTCGGCCTGTACGTTGATCCACGCGCCCTTATGGGGAAGGATGTTAAGCATATTGTGTCACCTCATCCAGTTTTGTTACAAGAATCCGCAATGAACGAATCGTCATTGTGTCGTTACAGATTTCATGGTTAGCCTTCTCGGCGGATTCTACTGCGTGGAAATATTTGGCCTCCGTCGGGTCTTCGGGTTTTGAATAACCAGTCCAGAACGTACCGTCTGGATACTGCAAGACATAAACTCGTTTCATGTTCGCGGGCTCCTATTGAACCAATGGGAGCATTCTAGTCTGCTTTTCGGGTGAAGTCAATAGCGGGGTGTTCTCGTTCCCATCTCGCCTAAACTAGACCATTTTGAGACTATAATTATAGGGGTCTGGTGATTGCTCTAATACGTAGATGGGGTCCACCTATTACCTCGATTCTCAAACATGCAAAAGAACGGCCTCAAATTTTGCGGATCGGCTATTCATGCGGGTCTTCAGGCACCTCTATGTTTTCACCCACCCCAAAATTTTAGAAGTCCGTTTCATATTATGAAAAACAACAAAAAGCCCCGAACCTTGCGGATAGGGGCTCGAAAGTACACCTCACCTCAAAAGGATACTACGAAACTTCAACCTACATTGTCAACTGCGTCTTTCAGCAGCGTGGCGATTGACAGGAATTCTTCCTCACTGATACCCTCAACCTCGATCCGCATGACACCGAAGCTCATGCGCTCCACTGCTTCCCATCCGTCTACCGTATGGCGAATTCTCGTATAGTACCCGCCGTCCATCAACTGAAACTTGAAGACACCCCAGACCCATTCATCAACCGACCAGTTATCCATCCTGTTCCGCGAGTTGATGGGCTCTTGAAAGATTCCCTTGTGACGGATTTGGTTCACCAGCCAGTTGTATGCAGCTGCTACGGATTTGAATTGATCCATGGTGACGCTCCTTGTTTGAAAGTGTCACCATAGTGTCATCAGCCGAAGAAGTCGTCAAGCGTCGCTTTCTGCTCATGCGACCAGTTGATGGCTTTTGTCACACGTTCCAACGGTTTGATGAAGGAACCCTCGAATTGTTCAGTGCGGTCTACGTATTTGTCCAGACCGAACTCTGAAGGGAGTTTGTCCACGAAACCGATTGTGTCCTCACCGATGGGGTTCGGTAGCGTTAGGGCAACACGGCGCATCTTCCCACCTTCCTGAATGGGTGAATAATTACCCGCGATGCCATGCGTCTTCAGGTAGTGGTTATAGAGAAGGGAGGCCCGTACGTGTTTCGGACAACCCTGCTTATAGATGCTCTTGGCATCTGCGTATTTGTCCAGACCCTTAACGCCCGACGGAATGGCGATTTCATATAGGGGTTGCTCCTTATATGTCTTTTCAAAATCCTTGACGTAGGTCTGTAGCTCCTTCTCCGTGCCCGTTAGAAGGATACGGAGGCAGTCGGCCAAAGCATTCCGACAGAACTTTGGTGTGCTAGATCTCTTCACTTCCAGACCCGTAGCACTAATCTCGGGTTCGGAGTAGCGGACGCCCTCATTATCCCACGCTAGCAGCACGTAGGCTTTCTTCTGGACGAAAATGGCCGATTCGCTGATCTTCTCGCGCTTGACCGCTAGGTGGTTCTCAAAGACGTTAGCTCGGCAGGCCACGTTCGCACAGGATCGGTCAACCGCCTTCCCGATCTTCTGTTCACAAATCTTATCCACCGCGTCAATCATCTTATCCTTGGGGAGCTTGTCAAGGCCGCATTTCTTGATCAGACTATTGACGGTCAGGTATTCGGAGTCGGTGTCCGAATAGATCAGGGAATCCTTAACACCCGATAGGTTGTCAATGTATTCCGCCGTCTGCTCACCCACTGTCTTGATGAAGAATTGGCCCGATGATGTGATACCCTCGGCACAGCGGAAGTCGAAGAATCGGAAATATGGGGATGCTTGTGCACCATATCCACTGTTCAGGAAGACCTTTAGTGCGTTCTGCTTGATGTTCAGGTTGGCCATGGCTGCCTCTTCCCGCAGCATGGCTTCCTTCAGCTCTTCATCGGTTAGCGTCGTGTAATCAGTCATACCAGACCCCTACGTTTCATTTCTGCCTCAATGGCAACCAGCTCTTTCTTATGCTTCTTCATATCGTTCTTGGCGTTCACGCGGTCATTATACACCTTGGACATGAGGAACGGGATCACACCCTGCTTATCCCGTTTGAAAAAGTGGCCATTGGCCGTCATGGCAAGGTTGTGCTTTTCCAGTAGCGGCGTCAACTCTTCATCATGGGCCATTGTGTCAATCTGTAGCCGATCATACCATGGTTGCAGCTCAGACGGAACCTCATGGGCGGCGAGAATCGTCTCTGGGCTGATATTGAAGGATCGGATAATGGAAGGATACAGGCTGTTTGCGTCGAACGAGACAACCCATTCATAGCGGCCAGGGATCGGGTCTTTCACATAGCCACCGATGATCGATCGGTCAGGTTGCTTTGGAGAAAACACTGCTGGTACGAATTTCTTTTGTCCGTACAGGTAGTTTTGAATGTATGCGTCCCATGCCTTCACGGTCCCGAGAACGTCCTCATAGTTCACCTTCGTCATGTATGCAACACCCATCAGCAGGGGGATGAACCGTAGCTTCTCATCCAGACGGTAGAGGATATGTACGTCGCGGCAGTTATACTGTGCAAATCGCTGGAAGTCCCTTTCATAGAACTCCCTGAAGGTTGCAAACGGGTTCTCGAGCTTACCCTCATGCAGGTGGTCCTCCGCTACAGCATCTAGGGTGAAGTCCCGCTCGCCTGGGATGAATTTCTTATACATCAGGATGTAGTCGAGGTGCTCAACCCCGATCAGACGGTAGCCGACCGTCTTCACGTCGATTTGATACTCCTTGACCTGTCCCACGGGCGACATGGTCTTCATGACCTCTTCACCTAGGCGCTGGCGGACGCGGTTAACGATATAGGGCACGTCAAACCGCGATGAGTTATAGCCGATTAGTGCGTCGGGATAGTCGCTAGTCCAGAAGGCCATGAAATTCTTAAGCATGGAATCTTCATCGTTGAAAATCCGTTTCTCCACGGGGAAGTCATAGAGCTTGTCGAACTTGGTCTCATCGAAGTCTTGGAAGCTCCAAATGACGTAGCGTTTACCCGTTAGAATGGTAATCATGTTGATTCGCTGATCGGCACGCATAGGATCGGGAAACTCATCACCCACTTCCGTTTCAATATCGAACATGTAAATGCTAACATGCTCACGCTTGTACGGAATCTCTTCCATCGGCCAGCGTTCGTTAATGTAGGAATATTCCCAGTTGGTGTTGCCGAAGAGGGTGAAGCCGCCAACGCCATCGTATCGCTGGATGAAGTTCTTTGCCTCGCGGATACCTTCCTGCTGGACGGGCTTCACGTTGTCACCAAAGATGGAGGTGTAGCCCGTCTCCTCATTTGTTTTGACGTATAGGGAAGGCTGGAAGTCTTTCACGACGGTAGTGCGCCGCTTTCCTTGATCGTCAACCCAACGAAGGAAGATCGCCCCGCCTCTTTGGTGAAAGTGAGTGTAAAAGGACATTGCTCATGCTCCAATGACAAATGAATACCTCATGATAGCAAAAAGCCCCTAGGATGTCAACACCTAGGGGCTTTCCCGTTTACTGCTTAGTTAGCCCGAGAAGATATGCATATCTTCCATAATCGGACGATAGCGCAAATTCGCCTCCAGAACAATCGCGGTAAACCGTGTCTTCCTTCACGCGACTGGATGTTACGGAAATGATGACGCCCTGCTGACCGCTTTCGATTCGTACACCCTTAATCTTGGCTTTGGACCAAGGTACGGCTTTCCCCTTTCCTACAGGTACCATACCGTCTGCAAAGATGTAGGTTGCCGTGTGCTTCTCTTTATCACCCTCGGCTTCCATCAGATTAAACTCCTTGAACGAGGTCGGCCGCTCTTCCTCCGACACCAGCTTCTGATAATTAACCTTACCATTCACCAGTGCTTCAATCTTGGACCCGTCCATGATTCTAACCTCATATGCTCGTCTAATACGGACTTGAGCATGGGGATCGAAGACCGCCCATTCAGGTGAAATGAAGGCTTGATGGTTTGTAGCTTCGGGGAATCCACCAGAACGATGGTTGAATACAGGACCGTCTGTATCCGTTGATGGGACTGAATCTCGGGTAGCTGGATTTCCTAGCTGTGCATCCATTTCAAACAGATATCCAGAGAACCCACCGCGATAACCAGAGTCACCGATATACAGAGAAGCCTTATCAGAAACGTCTGTGAAGTATACCCCGTCACCTAGCGCCCGTCCACTCATCCCAGCATCCGCAGTGAATTCGGGGATAGTGAAGCCATATCGTAGGATCATGGATGCCGCCACCGAACCCGTTCCATGGAAAACGGTCGGCATGTAGTCGTTTGGTAGATTGTTGGCTTCCATCCGCGCCTTAAATGCTGGCCATTGTGCTTGCTGCTGTGGGATGGACACATCAAACATCCGTAGGACCAGAATACCAGTGCGCGCCTTGCCTGAGTGAGCGTGACGGTTAAAGCCCTCAATCATGGCGGTGGCTTCTACTAGCTGTTCATCCGTTGCGTTTACCTGCTCAACCTTCAGCGGCTCAAGAGTTACCTTAGCCGAATTAGCAACCTTCAGGTTCTCACTAAGTGGCTTCTTGGGATCATAGAAGTCACCCAGCACACCTTTGATATCAATCTTATTAAAGCGCATCGACCGCAGGATTTCCTCCCGTGTCTGAACCTCATATGGCTTGATGATATCGTTATGATAGGGGCCGCTCAGGTTCTCAACGACATTCGCCTGCGCTAGGGTTTCCACTACGGATTGTAGCATAGGTGAACCGCTAACAAGGGCCATGGCGCTATCAACTGAATCCGTGAACCGATCCATGACGGTTTCCAGCACGCTAGTAACCGTAAACGATATACCGTCCAGCGTCACCACATCGTCAACATACCCGTCCTCATCACCGCCTTGGTCACCTGAATCGAACTGCTGGATAAGCCCACTCAACCTCCCTAGGACCGTTTCAACATCTTCCTTTGAAACGTCTTCGCGCTTCAGGAAGTGCCGACTAATTGATGCGTGCGAAAGCTTCTCCGCAAGGCTTTCAGATTGTGCTAATTTAATCTTGAAGCTAATCAGATATTGGTCCTTGGGAAGGAAGCCAGCCCCTGCTTCATCACTCATATTATCCAGAACGGCACCTTTACGGTCGCTTTCTTGGAATAGCTTGATGAAATGCTCCCGCGCCACTGGATTCTGTAGGTTGCGGGTTAGGAACGAGGACGCTGACCAGATATTGTCATAACCTACGAAGGCATTAAAGACCGCACTAGTAACATCCTTGATTTGCTGCTCCGTGAATCCGTCCGTTGCATTTTGATAGTCGGCAACATCCAGACCACGGCCGATCAAACCAATGATGAAAGATGACATGATATCGCTCGGTAGTAGGACGTCGAACTTCACACCATATTCCATGGCCTTAGTAATCATCGCATTCCGTTCAGAGTCCGTATGATCGTCTCCGTCCATGCTGGTAAAGACTGTCATGATCCTAGTCCACTCTTCGTGGGTTAGAGCATGGGCAATCTCGCGGGTCATGAATGCTTCGAGTTGTAGACCCTCATTAGCGGCGGCATGCTTCAGGAAGTTGCGGGCCAGACGAATCTGGGTGTCGGAATCAAAGTCGTCAACATCGGTAGCGTAGTATGATAGAACTGCGGTCGGGTTTGCTTCATAGAAAGCCAATACTAGCGCCTTGGCGTCGGTTCTATCCATGATGTTGATATTACTCGGCTTTCCTAGTGCCGAAAATGCAAAACCTCCACCGCCACCAATTTCAATAGCCTCACTTCGATTAGTTGGGCGCGAACGGTAGAGCTTTGTCATGTCCACTTCCATCATCATCGGCATAATAAGCTTATGCAGATTGAATAGGAAGGCGGAGGACTGTCCGTTTATGAACATATCCCGCGTATTAAGAATGGTCTTAACATATTTGACCATCGATTCTTTCAGACGCGGATGTTTCTTCAGCGATTCAAAAAATGCAGCAGCCTCTTCTGGACGACTGAAGTCGCGGGTAGATGTGCCGACGCTGAAAAGATGCGCAAATGGATCGTTAGGGTCTTTGGCTTTAGTTTTAACGAATTTCTGGAAAAACGCATATAGGACTCTTACAAACTTATCGTAGCCGTCACCAAACCGTCCAACCAATTCCGCCCACTCGTCGTCCTTGTCAACATCCGCATAGTCAATATGATAGCCGCCGCCGAACTCGGTTGCCAGCGTATTCAGAAGCTCGATTTCTTCTGGATAGTGGATATCCACGCCCTTGATTAGTGCTTTGTCATGTTCAATCACAACACCAGCACGTTTCAGGTCAGCAACGATAACGGGGAACGGGGTGATGCCATGGATATCCGAGATAGAACCCATGATACTCTTAACAAAGAACATGGCGATATCCTTCTCGGATAGCATCAGACCGTAAATCGTATTATGGATTTCTTCTGGATCGAATAGTTTCAGGGATTTGACATAGTCTCTACGACCGATGCTGCGGATCTGCGGCTGGACCTTCTTCCACGCGACGACGTCCTTGGCGTTAACTACGGCCATGACAATCATATCACGGATGAAGTCCCCGATTTTCTTATGCGCGGCCACAATCGACATACCAGCGATCTTGACACCAGAATTAATGACCTTCTCATCAAAACTTATTTTCAAATCACTCAATGAATAGAAGCCTTCTGTGAATGAATCAAGATCGGTCCAATACTTGTTTAGATGCAGGGACGCAAAAACGGCATTGAGAGTCTGATAGATGTCGTTGTCAAGAGCTTTCACGACCGACCATGGCCCGCCGATCATTGAGCTATATCCCTCGGGAAGCTCCATGGCTTCTAGGTACATCTTGCTCGGCACCGTCCGTGCGATGATCCTTTCGGCGATCTCTCTATTTGCGTTCAATGAGGACAGGATGTTCTTGATTGATTCGACCTCATCCCTTGACACTTTCGGGTCTAGTAGCCGATCAATTAGATCATTGATCCGCTGCTCTACTGATACAGGTCCATCTGTCCCGTCGTCAACCTCGTTCCAGTCCTTTGAATTCCGTTTGATCTCATGGAACAGACCCCGATATTGGCGGGCCATGGGAAAGAATTCCATCCCGTAGTTAACAATCAGCTCTTTGCGCTCAAACAGTTTGTCATAGAGACGGGCGGTGAACTCTTCCAGTGTGGTGAGACCGTCAAAGAAGTCTAGGACCACCGACCGCAGTTGCTGAACGGGAGGATTTGACCGCCAGTGCATCTTCTGTAGCCAATCGCGTAGCTGGTCATCGTCGATATCAGCATGCTCGGCCGCTTTCTTCCTGCGAAGCTCGCGTAGTAGGCGGATCATCTGGGCTGCAACTGGTGTCGGGACGATTCCAGCGTCAACACCAAGACGAATCACCAGCACCATGTCGTTGTGGGTCTCCGCAATCTTCCCGATTTGCAGCTGTTCTTGGCTATTCAAGATACGGCGCGCCTTGACCTTCTTCGCATCAATCTTCAGTAGACCTAGTGTACCGAAGAGGTTGATAATCAGTGCGGTCATCGTCGCCTCCTTGTCATCCACCAGCTCCTTCCGTCTGGCTTCCGAACTGTAGAGGCTGTTCTCTTTCAATTGTTCCATGTATTTGCTCTCAAAGGACACAATAATTTTTATCTATCCAGAAACAAAAAAAAGCCAGTCTAGGATAACCTAGACTGGCTTGATATGTTACAACACGGTCTTTATCATGTCAAGAGACTTTGCCGTATACGGCCTGTAGGAAGTCCTTCAGATCTGTTCCATTCATGAAGCGGGCAATGTCATCCACCTGATAGATGTCGGTGACGCCATTGTCATTAGGAACGATGACGCTGATACCCCACGCTCCTCCGTCAATCTTGACTCCCCGTGGTGCTTTCCACTCTGTCCAGTCTACGGTTTCTTCAGCCGAGACGGGGATTTGGCCTTGAAGGAAACACCATGACATTGAACCGCTTTCCTCTGGGGTTTCCTTTTCCGTTAGAAAGGTATTGAATGATTTCATTTTCATACTGGATTGATCCCATGTTTAATACAGTTGGCTTTCCACACGGGCTGATCGACGATCTTGACCTTGTAGACCTTCTTGATGCGTAGCTGACCTTTCTCCTTGAAGACCGCCCACTCTGGACTTAGGAAGTCCTGATGGTTGGTTGCCTCAGCGAATCCACCCGAACGATGGTCACAGGTAATACCCTCGTCAGGGCCACATGGTTGACTGTTCTTTCTGGCAGCTCGTCCGATTTGTGCCTCCATCTCAAACAGATAACCGATGTTACCCACACAGCGAGTAATACGGTTAGTGTCATCGCGGAGATACTGCAACGATTTGTCGGTGAACTTAGCAAAGTAGACTCCGTTTCCTAGAGCCCGTCCAGCCATGGTTGCACGATCAAACGGGGTAATCTTGAAACCAAAGCGAAGGATCATGGCTCCACCCACCGTACCCGTTCCGTGCCAGACAGTCTCAAAGTATTGGTTCGGCTCCCCGTTCTTGGAACGTTCTGCCGCGAACTCATCCCACTCTGGACCGTTTGTGATTGACGTGTCATAGATCGCCAATACCTCTAGACCTTCTGGGCCGTGTTTCTTGTTACTACGGAATAGCCCATTAAGCCTAGCCGATGCTTTGTCCAGTTCATCCTGATCCTTATTATCGACACGTACAGCTTTCAGATCGGGGAGGAAGGAATCATCCATACTATTATTCAAGGCTTCACGGAAGGTTACCTTCTTACCTACAGACGTGCGTTTCGTCAGGTCAATGTTGTTCCTTGCCAGCATGGAAGGAATGTCTTCTGGCTTCGCCTTGTTCTCTGGTCGAATCTCCTCTCCCATCAGACGGTCATAAATCGATTTAAAGAGAATCGGGCCCGCGATTGACTTGATTAGTTTGCCCCGTGCGGTGGTTGTCATCTGTGAGTAGATTTCATTAGCCGCGCCAGGATTCTTATCATCAATTGCAATCATGAAATTGGCAAGGTGTACGATTTCATTGATATCTCTAACCTGTCCAGGATCCTCAAAAACTGGTCTCAGTGATGAAGCAAGCTGATTAATCACCTCGGGCTTTGTTGTCCGTTTGATAATCTCCGTTGCATTTTCAATGATGAAGTTCTTATAGGATCGGAACCCCGTATTGTCACCATAGGTTAGCTTCACCTTTTGGATGTCACGGAGAACCCTATCCTTCGTCCTACTCTCCACCACTTCGTCTTCCGCAAACTTGATTGCGAATGCGGGCGACGGAAAACGATCATATAGAACGGCAATATTCTTTTCAAAATAGTCCCGAACAAACTCATACACCCATGGAAGGCTATACCGATCACCTCCACCAATCAGGCGCATCAGGTTCAGGTCAAGAATATAGTCTACGTGCTCGTTGGCAATCTCGTCATCAATCCTTGAAGGCACGCCGCTCTTTCTTGATTCATCGAGAACTTCAGTAACTAGCTGCTTCTGACGTTCAAGGCGTGCCGCCTTGAAACCATTATAGAGATAATCATCGTACCGTGTTGCTGATACGTCAATCAGATAGCCGATACCAAGACCCGCAACCATAACCTCAAACGGAGCATCGTGGCTCATGAGCTGACGCAGTGAGTAACCGTCTTCTTTCAAAGCAGAAACGATCTCTACAGTTGCCCGCTCAGCGAACAGAGGAAGGAATGATGCAAGTCTGCCGATACTAACCGTTTTGTTAAAGAGGGCAGACGTCGCCCGTTCAAACAACCAGTCATCAGTAAAGCCAAACCCCTTTAGTTCACCATATGGTAGACCAGCCTTGATCGGATCATGTCTGACGATCAACGTTGCAAGTCGCTTCTGCGTATCCACATCAAAGAGTGCGGTCTTCAGCATCAGGATGAGTGTATACCAGAACGAGCTCGTCTCATAGACTATACCATAATCAAGCACACCCCCATTCTTCTCCAAAGCCTCGTCTAGGAGAATCTTGTGAACCTGCCGAACCGTGGCCAGCACCTCGTTCGGGTAGTTGCGTAGTGTAACGGTTTGAAGATTCAACAGATCCTTCATATACGCTTCAAACAGGGACACAAAGTTCGGTAGCCCCACCAGTTGCCCAGCAATCTTTTCAGCATGAAAGTCCATATTAACCGCAATCGTACCAACGAACTTATGGAACCCTTCTGCAAACGGGGTTGCATAATCACCTTTCGCGGTCGTGACAATCTTCACATCGCTACCCGAAGCTTTGATAGCAGCCTCTAGCAATTCTACTACATGAGCCGAGTCGATGCCGCCAATCGTCTTGGTTTTACCGTCAACAATGATCCCCTTGGAAGCAAGACGTTTAGTAATCTCTGAACTGTCATTACGTCCAATGTCCCACACGTAGGATTGATTACTTGCTTTCGGGAATGGTCCAACCATGGTACCGAGGATGACAAGGGCGATATAGTCAGCAGTGACGCCCTGATTTTCCAGATAGTCCACGACGGCTTGCGGGTAGATGGTTTTTAGCTCAACGGAAGCGTCATTAACCTTGCCCATCTGCTTACCGTTAACGGTCAGGGACTTGACGTAGGCTTCAGCGGAAGTCGTATCGATCCGATCAACCCACGCGGCAAGAACGGTCTCGCATACCTTCTCCGCAATCTCCTTCGGGTTGACGTTGCGATAGATGCCTTTGTTGAGGCCAATATCACCCCACTTCAGAAGGTGTCCTAGCATCGAGTTAACGGCTTCAGTAAAGTCGGATAGTTTCTTGACGTTAGCCTTAATCCACACGGCCTGTAGCGCATTATCCTCGTGCGGATATTCATTATCAAGGAAAGCACCGAAACCGTTCGTCATGAACTCAAGGAACTCATCCTCCGTCAGCTTCAGGAAACTATTGTTCGGGAAAGCGAAATCTAGAAGACTATGAATTGCAAAGGTGATATCAGGGGCAAACTTCAGGAGCTTGTTCTTAACCTCCAAAGATTTCTCTGGGCTCATGTAGCCCGAGTAATCCAATTTCAATACATCGTCCGCGAGTTGGGCAATTGTATATTTGGTGGCGGATGCTACTGATGATTGCGTTGTTGATGCCACCTGATTTGACCCTACGAACAGACGCCAGCCAGTCTTACTATATTCGGCCAAATCGTTCAGGGTGTCATAGAGCCACGGATCAATTGTTGTGGCGTTGACTTTCTTTTCAACGTTATCAACCTTGTAATTAGTGAGCAGAGCTTTCCAGTCAGCGATACCGTTAGTGTCCTTATTGAAGTCACCTAGGCCAGCGAACAGCGGTCCTGCAAAAGCCTTGAAAACGGCATGTTCATTGATGTTGTTTTTCTTCATGATATTGACCCACGCCACTGGATCAAAGATCATGATTACCTTGGCAGCGTCTGGCACTAGTGTCAGGATGGATTTCATCTTGTTCACTACGCGCTTGTATTCGGACCTGTCGTTGGCATTAACAAGGTATGTAATCCAGAAACCGATGATGTTCTGCACAACGTCGGCAAACGGACGAATCAGCTCAGGGGCTTTGACACCAGAACTTCTCATGCTACCCATCAGCGCCACGTTAGTGGAGTTGATGAATTCATAACCGATGATATTAGCCTGTAGCCAGAACAGGTTATAGGCAAACCAAGCGTCGGCGGATAGAGACTTGATGATCGCACCAAAACCTTCCTCGGTGAATTTCTTCAAGTCGTCAAAGTTCATGACCGCGATCTCGGACCGTTTGCTATTGACGATTTCCATCAGGGCCTTTTGATATCCACTGCTGTGGATGTCATCTAGCTGTTTCTTAACGTCATCAAAATAACCCTGATTCAGTAGACCAGCGGTCGCTAGGTTCTGATTCCAGACACGAGCAACGAACTGATCAATAGTCTCCTTCGGCTTCGGGGTAGGGGCTGGCGGCTGAGGTACGGGGACAGGAGCTGGTGTTGCCGTTTTGGTTGGAACAGGTTTTGAACTCTGGGCAATGACAACAGGTTGAACCGTAACCCCACTGGCTGTCTGGACAGGAGACTGCGGCTGAATCCGCGAAGATGACGCAGCTTTGGCGGCCTGGGCCTTAGCCGTCATCGGGGTATCGTCCACCTTCGGAAAGTACACACTATACTGCTTGGCCAGTTCATAGAACTCGGTCGCAAATGGCATCAGCTCTTTCTTGCGAGCCTTGACCGTGAGGAACATCTGCTTGGCCACCTGCTGGATGTTCAGTGTCCCGTCGGCGAAGCCTTCGATGATCGGCAGCAGGGAGACGTGTGGGCGATGAGCCTTATACTGGATTTTTGAAAGGATATCGCGTAGCGGGGCGTCTGCTAGGTCTTCGCCTTTAATCTGTTTTGACTTCAGAGCGAACAGCAGACGTGTGATTTCCTGTGCCACCGCGAATTTGATGATACCAGCAGACACAGCAAGCTTAACGGACAGGGAAATGTCCTTGTTCGTATCCGCGATGTTGCTTAGGCGCAGTTGACCGTCGTCCTGTAGGTGGGTCTTCATCGTCCCGCGCTTGGAACTGATCTTCAGAAGTCCAAGAGTCCCGAACAGGTTGATAAAGAAAGCGTTAGCAACACCTTCCTTGTTATTCAGCAGATCGTTCATCTCCGCTGGCGTCTTGTACAGACTGTTTTCTACTAGTAGGTCTTTGTTCATTTTACCTCATGACGAAGCGTTATAACTCCAATATCTATTTTTGAAAATAGAAAAGGCCGCATGGAGCTAACCATACGGCATTCTATCATACTACCTTATCTGAATGGTGTCAACGACGCCGTTTAGCGGATTCGATGAGGATATAGTTCAGGGCAGCCTCAAAGGAACCAGAAGCGCATCCCTCGGCTATGACGAATTTCGATTTAAGCGCATCGCGTGCGGCGGTGAGATATTCTTTAACCTTACCATTTACTGAAGCGATAGTCTTATAACTAGCACTGATAGCCGCACCACCTTGCATATGTCGGAGATAGTCCTTAGCCTCCTTGTCACCTTCAGCGTTGGGCTCATAGCCCTTCAGGCCAATTAGATAGAGGCCGCCTAGAATTAGGTTAACTTCGTCTGGTTTGTAACCACCGCGGGCCAGCTCATCCTGAACGATCAGCGGTTGAAACATGCCATCAAGGTCACCGTGAAGACCCTTGACACCGTCAACGATCTTCTTAACCTTCTTTAGGGCATTCACATACCCAGCCTGCCCAGACGACGCTCCTTTCGCAATCGTGGATAGAAGGTCGGCGGTTAGAGTGTGTCGCATTTTACTGATGTTACCAGAGTCCCTGCCCGTGATACGCCCAGTGCCAATAAGTCCGAGCGTGGCAGCAATACCAGCGCCCATGCCCTTGTCGAGGTCGTCCAGTTTCTTGACGTTATCCACAAACCACTGAGCGCGCTGGCCATCGACACTCCAGTCGCCAATCGGTTTTTGCGGATGCGTTAAACTCGTCATACTTCGCTTTAAGTCCTTCGTTGATCGATTCCATGTTTCACCTTATTGAAGAGAGGAATTTTTGAACTTCATGTTTATTTACAGGATTAGACAGCCATTCCCGAGTGTCCTTGATGTAGAAGGTTCCGCCAGTCTTCACACCTTTGATGATTACCATTGGTCCTTTACCAGATACGTCAATTATACCACGGCCGACGCGGTCTAGGCTATAGAAACGCTTGATGACTCCTTTAGACAAAGGAATCGTACCATCCATGAAGACGTAGTTAGCAGTCTCTTTTCCACGGAGGCTATCCGCAAACGATTCCGTCAGTGCCTTCTGCTGAATACTCATCATGTCGTTCTTGCTGATTAGCCGAACCTCATATGCCCGTCGGATTCGTAGCTGGCCGTTCGGCTTGAAAACCGCCCATTCGGGAGAGACGACATCTTTCTGATAGGTTGCACTTGGGACACCTGCCGACTGGTGGTCGGTCCACGGCTCGCCCAATTGAGCATCCATTTCAAAAATATAGCCCCTGGTTCCAATCCCGCGAGAGTAACCCGCGTCACCGATATACTGGGCAACCTTGTCTACTACGTCACTGAAGTAGATACCGTCGCCTAGCATACGGCCGACTACACTCTTGTCCGCAGATTCTACCACAGCGAAGCCATAACGCAAGATCATACTAGCCCCGATGGATCCAGTCCCGTGATAGACGGGTGTCATGATAGGATTTTCCTTACCCGCCTTCTCATTGGCAAAGTCTACCCATTCCGAGGCCTGAACAGGAATGTTCACATCAAAGGCCCGCAGGACTTCAAAGTACGTGCCGTGCTTATGACTGTTACGGCTCTCGAACTCAACCGTCAGCCGTTTCTTCTCCGCTTGACTGATTTTGATCTCTTCAGCGTATAGCTTGTTCGGCTTTGCGTTTGTCGCATTCTCCTTTACCCGCTCATGGAAGGCGCTATAGCTCTCGCCTTGTTGACGTGGCAAAATCGGGAACTGGATGTTATTGTAAGCCATGACCTCGCGGAGGCGGTCAATGGTCATGCCTTCATATGGCTTGATCGGGACGGTATCCGAGAAGATTTCTCCCATAGCCTTCTGAAGGGTGTAGTAATTGTTCACCGCCTCTTCTACTGCCGTCTGCTGGAATGGTTGGAGCTTCTCAAACAGGTCGTCGGTGCCGATGACTGGGAACAGGATACCGACGGAATCGCGGGAATCCCAATGATGCGGATTGCGAATGATCGAATCACGTAGAGACCTTAGAACCGTGTCACTGAAGGGCGTTACCTTATCGCGGAAGAATTCGGCGATATGGGAATATGAATAGAACTCTACGTTATTATCCAGCGCGTGCGCATATAACCCAGCCAACCGTTGCGGCTCTACAAACTCATTGACGAATTCGCTTTCACGGATGATTTGTAAAATCCGTTCATCGGGTAGCCTCTTAGCCCATTCCTTGACAGCATCGCCACCGAAGAACGTAAGCGCATGGATAGCGTCTTCATTAACAACACCGTTTTCAAAAACGGAGTCGGCGAAGTGCTGGATGATGTCTTCATACACTGGTGTATTCGTAACAGCCAGCCTCATGCGTTCCTTCTCAACGTCACTTGCCTTGTAGAAAACTTCCGCATACGTCTCAAAAGCGTCACCTGAACGAACACCAAGCAGCGGGTCTTGTAGGTGGTTGGACAGGAACTTGACGGCACGCACGTCGGACGATTCATGATCCACTGGGAAAGCATGGATTTCATCCAAAAGCTTAACCATGGTTTCCTGATCAATGAACCCGTAGGTGAACTCTGACGTCAGGAATCCGATGTGCTCGCGGCGGACCACGTAGTCGGATGAGAGCATAGCGACAGCTTCGGCAAAGTCGATCCCTAGGAACTCAAGTCGACGTCGAACTGTAGCATAGTCCAAACGACTTTCAATCTTGACGATCTCTTCAACCGCATCTGGATTAGCTGATAGGAATGTTTTGATGATCTTTTGGAACGCCTCAAGAGCATCACTACGCCAGCCACCGTCATCAAGTGCGGCGTTCAGGAACTGGCGGATGACCTCCTGCATCGTCTCATTAGGAAGCGAAGCGGCTTTACTCAAAGCGAATGAGGCAAACGGAGCCCAGACTGCTTGCATGATTGAGTCGGAGACGTAATCGCTATAGACCTTCTGCGCATTGTCCGTATTCATGGCAATGGCGATCCGTTCTTTCTCACCCGCATAGCGCAGGGCTTCCGTAAAGGTGGCGATAGCTTCCGCACCCGAAGCATTCTGATTAGCGCGAATCCATGCCTCGATGCTATGTTTTAGCTCGCCCGTCTTCAGAATGGTTAGGACGTCTGGCTTTGTCTGTTTCGGCTCTTCAATAGGGACTAGGGAATACTCTAGGCCCATGGACTTCTTAACTGCTGGCTGCTCTTTCTTTTGAAAATTGGACGGGGTGAACTCAATCGGCTCGTCCATAGAGAAAGCTTTAGCCGTACCAGCACTAGCAGCCATGGATAGATTCACGTCATTGTCACGCTGATATCCGCTCTCACGGCCCGTTGAATCCAAAGGTTCCATGGTCAGGTCGGCTAGGGTGAATTTCTTCAGCGTCGGCTCCTTCTTCTCTTCCCTACCCTTCACGTCCGCAAAGTTTGTCAGATACCGTCGTGCTATCTCCATGAATTCGGATGCAATGGGCTGATAATCCCTCAGCGCCTTAATCAGCATGTATAGGGTCTTGCTATATTGCTGTAGCGTGATTTCTCCGTCCATCCATGAATTGACCAGTTTCAGGATACGGGGACTTGGGCGGTTGCTGGCGATCTTAATCTCACTAACGATATCGCGCAGTTCTGTCTCATCGAAACCCGTGCTCACCTTCCGTTGCTTCAATGCAAGCAGTAGCTTACTAATCCGATTAGCGGTTGCACTGGTGATTGCCCCAACATCCATATAGAGCTTTACGCTCAGGGACATGTCCTTGTTGGCGTCGCCTACGTTAAGCATTCTAAGCTCACCGTCGTCCATGATTGACTGGCGTAGCACGGTCTTCCCAGAATCGATGGACACTAGACCCATCGTTCCTAGGAAGTTAATGAAGAAGGTATCCGCAACCTTCTGAACATCAGATAGCAGTTCGCCCCTTTCCTGTGGCGTCCTGTATAGGCTATTCTCGTATAGTTCCATCGCGTACATTCCGATTCATAGGATAATCATTTTTTTTAAAAAAAGAAAGGGGGCGGCTCTTAACAAGTCGACCCTTTGTCATGTTTAGCGCCCCACGCGCACTGGCGAGATTAGACGCCACATATATTCCTTCGCCTTCGGGACTACGCATAGCCGTAGCCAATCTTCCTTCAGCATCCGTTCCTCTTCGTTGACCAGCGTGCAGCATCCCCATCGCTCCAATAGGGACGCCGCTTGACGCTGGATCAGATAATCAAAAGTCGTCATGCTAGGTTCCTTGCCTTCCATCTCCTCAAACAGTTTGTAGTGCCCGATGTAGTATCGTCCGCGCTTGTGTAGCAGGTAGCATTGTTGGGTCAGGGCTTTCGTTTCGTTCGCCTGAATCCCGATGCGCCGCAATGTCTCACGGATGATATGAAAACTGTTTGAGGATGGTAGAGCAATCTCTACCATATCCCCGATGATCTCGGCGGCGCGTTCATTGCCGACGAACTTGATTTGCTGATCCATTTTTACCACCTTTAAACAAATAGTCCTTTAGGCCATTGATCTCTTCTTCAGAAAGAATGCTGGCGATCTCTTCGGCTTTTTTTACAGAGACGTTGTAGCATTCCACAATAGCATTTATATCGTCGTTCTTGGTGGCCTTTGCCCATTTGGAGAACCGACGGCCTTTTGGAACTAGGTGGTAATAGAGGTCGTATTGGAGCTTTGGATCAAGCGAAGAGTGATTGCTCACCTCAGCAGCAATCAAAACCGTGTCCTCATATTGGGACATAGCCCGATTGATCATGAAGGAAGGATACTTCTCCTCGATAGCTTCGGTGTTTCCATCCTCATACAAATAACGGTCCTTTGTATTGATGGATGGAATCCACTCCTTGAATAGATCGAATTCCATCACGCGCTCCTTATTTGTATTCCAGACCCATCATCTCGATGCAGAATGCCACGAAGTTGATTTCTGGATCGGGGGAAGAGACACCGCGATATTGATAGTCCGCGATCTTGATAATGGCGTCAGGGATATACTCAGGTTTGAGCATATCCTTCAGGTTGTCGTATACCTTGCGATATAGCAGGTTCACGTCGTCCTGTGCGTTCTGGGCAACCCATTGACGCATAGCGGGGAAGTCCTTGGCTGCTAGGAGCTTGACTAGTTTTGAAATGTCCTGATCCTTGTCAATCAGACCACACACCTCATCATCCAGTTTCGCCCCTGTCTTAGACATGCGCTGAAGCGTGTTCAGGATCTTCCGATAGTCTGGGAACAGGCGAAGGATCAGCTTCCCGACGGCCGCTTTATCGTGCTCTACCCCTTCTTGCTTCAGGATGTTGAAGACGCGCTTGCCGAACTCCTTCACCATCTCCATCTTCTCTTCCTTCGTGACAGCTAGGGAGATAGACGGGCAGCGGGAATGAATCGGATCAATGATCTTGTTCGGATAGTTACAAGTCAACAGGAAGCGTGCATTAGTGAACTCTTCAATAGCCGCACGCATTGCGGTCTGTAGCAGCGGGGTTGCCTGATCGAACTCATCCATGATGATGACCTTCACTGGGTTATCACTGAACGAGACCGTAGAAGCGAACTGGCTGATTTGGGTACGGAGGACGTCGATCCCGCGCTCGTTAGATGCGTTAATCAGGATATGGTCCATCCCCATTTCTTGACATAGGGCACGTGCAACCGTTGTTTTCCCGATACCCGCCGAACCAGCTAGGATCATTGATGGGAAGTCACCGCTTTCCACAAATCCGACGAACTCCTTTTTAATGCGCTCAGGTAGGATACAGTCGGCGATGGTGGAGGGGCGGTATTTCTCAACCCATAGGGCTTGCTCGGGATTAAAACTAATGGTCATGGTTGGAACCTCAATTGCGATGAAAGGAAGGATTCTAGCACATTGTGACGGTTAATGCAACACCCGTTTTTCCTTCGGTGCCTCTTCGTCTTCTGTCAGGAGCGGCGGCTCATAGCTGCCTTCTTCGCCCATAACAAACTCGACGTACAGTTTCAGAAGCGACGTGCTCGGAGAATCGAACTGGATGATGGCTTTATCCGTGAATAGGACATAGTTCCCGTTCCCTAGCACATTGTATTTGCTGATACGGACTTTGCTGCCGCCATCGATGAAATGGATTACGCAAGGATTAAGCATGGCGATCATGCCGCTTTCCTCGCTTAGTTCCTCATCGATGACACCCACCACGTATTCACCCGTAACTAGCCGCACTAGGGATGTTAGGTCGGTGTCCTCTTCCAACAGTAGATCATCGTCACTCATGGTCATATCCTCAAATTGAAAAATTGGCCGCTGATTTGCTACGCTGGCACAGCGGCCGAGGCCTCGATTAATCCCCTGCCGATGGGCAGAAGATTCATTCTTTGTTGACCTTGATGTCAACCTTGTTCACACTATATTCAAACCCTTCCTTGACATAGATTTTCACCCGCTCAAGAAAGTGCTTGAAGGTGTAATTGAAACTGGAAGGGTCTTTGTAGTCCCCTCTAATCTCGTCAAACAAATCATACACGTCACAATGGGTCTTTGTCAAGCTAGTCCGTAGCCCCCGACCGATGGACTGGATCACCCGCGAGAATGACTTGGTGGGGCTGGCGAAGATGATATGACGGATGTTGCGAATGTTCACACCAGTGGAGAAGGTCTGATATGACGCGAGGATGATACAGCCTTTCTTGTGGGTCTCCGCTAACTTCCTGATCTTCTCCCTGTCGTCAACGTCAGTGCCACCGTAGACAAAGAACAGCTCCTTCTGGTATTGCTTGGATAGCTCCTTCAGGGGCTTCCCGTGCTTTTCCACCAGACCAAATAGGATCAGGACGTTACCTTCCAGCTCATTGGCCATATCCATGATGAGCTTGTTACGGTCATTGTTCTGAACAATGTACTCAATCTCTTTCTGGTAGGTGCCGCTGAAGTCGTTTTTCTCATACTTGAGCTGAATGCAGTTGACTTTCAGTTTTGCAACCGTGCCTTCATCCATCAGTTGCTTGGTGGTAACTGTGGTGTATTTGGTTCCGTAGATGCCCGTCAGGGTCATGTCGGTGGCCTCGTCTTCCTCATTGATGGAACCTGATAGACCGATGCGGAACTCTGCGTTACATTTCTTGCCGATTGAAACTAGACTATTGGCCGCCGCTTGGTGGACCTCGTCCGTGATGATGGCGCGGAACTGGGAGAAATATTCCTCGGGGAGCCGAAACACGGATTGCCACGTTGACACCATGATAGGAGCGTGTTCATTGCGCACGCCCTTGGAGTCGGTGGATAGGACCATATTAGCATCCGCATCCCATCCATTCAGGCTGCTATAGTCGGCAAAGTCGCTTTTCAATTGAGTCACTAGACCGATTGTCGGAACAATCACAAGGATGCGCTCGCCCTTCTCTAGGACGTTATCCAGCAGGTAGCGGCAGATACCGTAGATGATGGACGATTTCCCGCTACTAGTCGGGGACTGGATTAGCTTCCGCTTTTGGGTCATGCAGACCGCGATGGCTTTCTTTTGGTAGTCACGGAACTCGATCCGTTTTCCATGGGCCGACATCACAAGGCCGTTGACGTACTCGTTAACCTGCTCTTCGGGGTCGCCCTTGAACAGCCCCTTCACCTCTGGATCGATCTTAACGGATAGCTGATTTTCCTTGCAGTAGTCCAATAGCCGATTGATCAGGCCAGCATAGACCATCCCGTTTTGATATTGGAAGAATCGAATCTTCCCGTCCCATATACGGGCTTTGTATTTTGGTTGGAACTGATAGCCTTTAACAAAACGGGCAAAGTGCTCACTCATGCCCATGCGGACGGACGGCTCCGCCTCAACCTGAATATAGACGTTGTTGTGTTTCCGAATGATAACGTCAGCCATGGCAATATTCCTATTGACTTTTTGTGCATATAGGAATTTATGCAAGCAAAAAGGGGCGCTAGGATAAAACCTAGCGCCCCCTTTGTTTCATTTAGCGGATTAGTTCCACTGATACTTCAGGTATTCGTCACCGCAGAACCCCTTGTCAGCACATAGACCAGGGTTCCCAGTCTTGGTGTGGCCTTCAGGAATCCCTCGGACATAGTAGTAGGTTGCGATTGCATATCCCGCAGCCGTGTATCGGCTGGCCATTGTTTCATCTTCCGCAACACTGTTAACCAGATACTCAATGACTTCTGGATAGGTGGCGTCGCGTTTAGTTGCCCGCTTGATTCCACCTTCTGCTGTAGCAACCGCGCCGTTAGCCTGGATCTGGAAAGTGGAGGGGTCTTTATCAAACTCACCCTTAGCCTCGCTCATACCAGTATTGATGAAGGCTAGTGCGGCTTGGCATGTATCTTGATCTTGGAGACCTTCACGCTGGCAGATTGCAAGCTCTTCGACGCTTTCAAAAGCAGGGTCGCCGTTTTCTTGGTGGAACTCTGGGTTCTCTTCCTGCACTAGTGATTGACCCTTGGATTCACCACCTTCCGTGACTTCATTAACAGCACCTTCTCCGTGCTGGGTGATACGCAACTCACCGTATCCGCCGACCTGTCCTTCCCCATGGACCGCGCCAGTGAATTCTGGCTTTTCTTCCACAAGACCGTAGCGTGACATATCGGCCTCTGGAGGAACCTCATTGACAACAGGTCTGAGCGCGTCCTGATACTGGAACTCTGGTTTTTCTTCCTGAACCAGACCTTCACCCTTAGCGGTTTCGATTTTGAACTCTGGCAGGACTTCCAGAACTTCTGGTTCACCCTTCTGGCTTTGGAACTCAACCGAACCGCCACCACTACCACAACCGACCAGCATACCAGCCACTACCACTGCAATCATCTTAGCTTTCATGTTCAACACTTCTCCGTGGGATTGAAGGATGAGATGAGTATAACCCATCCGTTTCTGGATGTCAACAATGTTCAATCAATCAAAACGTATTCAAGACACAATTGTTACACTTTTCTGGATCTTTGGTTGATTTTTGAGTGTCGAAAATCCATGCAAGTGCCTGAAGACCCGCATGGAAAGCCATTCTGTGAAAAAATCGTGGAGTTTTTGATGTTTTGGTGGCATGGAGACCCGATCTCGCGTGAGAACTCGCAAGCGCCTCTCTAAAAGTACTATAAAACTAGGGGTCTGTGATGGTACTTTTTAGGAAGGGTTGATCGGGATTTCAATTTTCAAGAATCATGCGCACGATGGATCAAAAAAACCCAGACCGTCGACGAATGGGGTTCCTTAAGTAACCTAATGAGCCATTGATGATCCTTTGATGCGCGTAGCGCATCCATGCCGTCCGCTATCGCGTCCGTCATGGCTTCCTCTATTGAATCCTTCTATCCATCCCTATAGATCCTTCATTGCCGTAGCGTTAGCGTAGGCAATGGCCCCGATAGGGGCCTTGAATCCTTCATGAATTCCTTGATGGTTCCTTAATCGTTATCTTAA
>QWBZ01000005.1_pt1 | contig 101502 bp, 82 predicted proteins | sample 1972441 | NCBI WGS metagenome assembly QWBZ01 (sample SAMN09866721, study PRJNA288562) | Human oral metagenome isolate term6_saliva, whole genome shotgun sequencing... | isolation source: mouth | host: Homo sapiens | place: USA: California
CCGAGGTTTATCGGACGTAGACATTGAGTGGAACGAATGGAAAGGCAAAGAAAAAGAAGCCGACCCAAAGAAACCCGAAGGCGGTGGCGGACAACCACATCCGTAAATCTCAATATTAGCATTAGCAGTAGCGCCCTTGTTTTGCAAAGGAACAAGGGCGTTAGTAGTACTGTTAGCTATAGCTTAGTATTGACCTTTTTTATAAGTCTCGTCTAACAATATAGTTTTAGGATTTTTACCAGAGCGGTAAGTAAAACGGAAATTAAAGCCAGCCTCTTTGTAAAGTTTCGATGCCGTATCGGTTTTAATACCATTGAGCAGAATTTGTTGCAGTAATTGTTTGTTAGCCTCAACATTAGCTTTGTTATCGCCCTCGTTGTAGATAGAATAATAGTAGTGAATGGTGCGAGTTTGCGGTTCGTATGTCATACTGTCCATTCGTGTGTTATTAACCATAGGAGTAGGGCAATACTTTTTTGTATATTCTTTACACTCTTTTGCAGCTTTATCTTCTAAACTGTCTTGGCAACACATAAGCGAAGTGCAGCCAATAACAATGAAAAGCATCTTAATAAACTTCATAATTCTGTTGTGATATATGTATTAACGTGTGCAAAGGTAGGTGTTTTTGAGCAATTTTATGATTGGTTCTTTTGTATTTCTCGCTTTTATTCTTAAATTTGCATACCAAAAGACAACAATCTTAATGAATCAGATAAGAAATTTCTGCATTATAGCACATATAGACCACGGTAAGTCTACACTTGCCGACCGTTTGTTAGAATACACCAAAACTAGGGTGCACTGCTTATAGTAGACTCTACGCAAGGTGTTCAGGCACAAACTATATCAAATTTGTATATGGCTATTGACAATAATCTTGAAATTATACCAGTAATCAACAAGATTGATATGCCCAACGCAATGCCCGAAGAGGTGGAAGACGAAATAGTAGACCTTATAGGTTGCGAACGTAGCGACATTATTAGGGCGAGTGGAAAAACTGGCGAAGGCGTGCCAGAAATATTGCGAGCCATAGTAGAGCGTATACCAGCACCCAAAGGCGACACAAAAGCACCTTTGCAAGCACTTATATTCGATTCTATCTTTAATTCGTTCCGTGGCATTATAACCTTATGCAAAGTAACGAATGGGACTATTCGTAAAGGCGACAAGGTGAAGTTTGTGCAGACAGGAATGGAATACGACGCCGATGAGGTGGGAGTTCTGAAGATGGAAATGAAGCCTAAGAACGAACTAACAACAGGCGAAGTAGGATACATTATATCGGGAATAAAAAATGCACGCGAAGTAAAAGTGGGCGATACTGTAACACACGTGAGCAGTCCGTGCGATAAAGCCATAGAAGGATTCCAGTTAGTAAAACCAATGGTATTTGCTGGTGTTTATCCTATAGACCCTAACGATTACGAAAACCTGCGTGCATCGCTTGAGAAACTACAACTAAACGATGCCTCGCTAACATTTTCTCCAGAAAGTTCGCAAGCATTAGGCTTTGGATTTCGCTGCGGTTTCTTAGGTTTGTTGCACATGGAGATAATACAAGAACGATTGGACCGTGAGTTCAATATGGACGTTATAACCACTGTGCCCAACGTAAGCTATATGGTGTACGACAAGTTAGGCGAAAGCAAGGAAGTGCACAATCCATCAGGTTTGCCCGACCCAACAATGATAGACCATATAGAAGAACCCTATATAAAAGCCTCTATTATAACATCGAGCGAATATATCGGACCAATAATGACGCTTTGTCTTGATAAGCGCGGCGAATTGGTAAGTCAGAACTACGTTAGTGGTAACCGCTTGGAACTGATATTTATGATTCCATTAGGCGAAATAGTTATCGATTTCTACGATAAGTTAAAGAGCATTTCCAAAGGATATGCATCTTTCGATTATCATATAGATTCGTTCCGTCCATCTAAACTAGCAAAACTCGATATACTTTTGAATGGTGAACCTGTAGATGCTCTATCTACCCTTACGCACGAAAGCAATGCCGTAACATTTGGTAGACGAATGTGCGAAAAGTTAAAAGAGCTGATACCACGCCAACAATTCGACATAGCAATACAAGCAGCTATCGGTGGAAAAATTGTAGCACGCGAAACAGTGAAGCAGGTTCGGAAAGATGTTACTGCAAAATGCTACGGTGGCGATGTCAGCCGTAAGCGTAAGTTGCTAGAAAAACAAAAGAAAGGCAAGAAGCGTATGAAGCAAGTGGGCAATGTGCAAGTGCCCCAAAAAGCATTCTTAGCCGTATTAAAGTTAGATTAAAACCAATAAAGGAGTATAAAAATGAAAGAAACCTTTGAAACCAGAGATATTGCACGCGAGTTAGCCCGAAAGTACAGCACAATGACACACGAGGAACTGGATACGCTCGAGAGTATTCTTGTGCCAATGAAGTTCGCTAAAGGCGAAATGATATTGAAAGAAGGCGAGGTGTGCGAAAACATCTATTACATTGAACATGGACTTGTTCGTCAGTTCTATTTTAAGAATGGAAAGCAGATAACAGAGCATTTAGGCGAAGACCGAACCGTCTTTATGTGCATTGAAAGCCTTTTCCGCGAAGAAGCTACAAAGTTGCAAGTGGAAGCAATAGAACCAACTACAGTATATGCACTGCCAAAACTACGATTAGAACAAGTAGCATTACACAACGTGAATATACAAATACTTTATAGAAAGATATTAGAAGAAAGTTTAATAATCTCACAAGTTCACGCCGACCTGGTTCGTTTTGAAACAGCACAAGACCGATATAAGAAAATGTGTAAACTAAGTCCGCAAGTTATATTGCGTGCACCATTAGTTTATATTGCCAGCTATTTACAAATGACACCAGAGACTCTCAGTCGTGTTCGTGCAGCTACATTGTTAGAATAGTTTATTCTTCTAAAGAATTATAGTAAAAAACGATGGCGCATAAAATCTACTCTTGTTTAATTGTTATGTGTTTCACTTTGGCAGTATCTGCACAAGAGAATACAAGTGTTTCCTCTACTAAGCAAATTAGTGGTAGTACGGCTTCTATAAAGAAAGTAAATCATACAGCTTTAGATGTTGTGCTTAATGCTTATATGGATTCATTGACTTTAACCGAGAATAAGATATTTTCTCAAGCTAATAGGCAAGGAGCAAATTATAAAGGCAATGTTTTTCGTTCTGCTCAATTGTTTCTACCTGTTACCTATTATAGAAATATAGTAGACAATGCATTCTCTTTAAAAGAAAATGATGCTTATAACAAACAACTTTTAGATATCTATTTATATTCACCATCGTTAGTAAGCACCACAGCCGATGAGCTTAGAGGAAAACAAACAACCACTGTAGAAGTTGAAACGCCTATACAACGTGAAGTTGAGATAGTAGATAAGGTTGCCCCAACACCTGTAGAGTCCACTTTCTCGCCAGTTGAAGTACTTATTAGGAAGCCAGACTTTTGGACTTATAAGGGCGATTATTCGCTGCAATTGTTGCAGAACTATGTTTCGGGTAATTGGTATAAAGGAGGAGAAAGCAACTATTCGGTGTTATCTTCTGCAATATTCGAAGCGAATTACAATAATAAGCAGAAGGTGAAATGGGATAATCGGTTAGAGCTGAAGTTTGGTATTCAAAGTACTAAATCGGACACTTTGCATAGTTTTAAAACAACCGAAGACCTTATACGCCTTACTTCTAAATTTGGTTTACAAGCCTCTAAGAAATGGTATTATTCGGTACAGTTTGTGGGTAATACACAATTTACGCACTCTTATCGTTCCAATGACCCTTTGTTGTATTCAGACTTTTTAGCCCCCTTAAATATAAATGTGTCGTTGGGTATGGATTATACCATCGATTGGTTAGAACATAAGCTAAAGGGAAATGTGCATCTGGCTCCATTGGCTTATAATACAAAGTATACACGTATAAAAAGTTTGGCAGACCGATTAGGTATAGAAAAAGGTAGGCATGCACGCCACGATTTTGGTTCGGAACTATCTGTTGAGTTTGTATGGCAGCTGATGGAGGCTCTTTCTTGGAAGACACGTCTATATTCGTATACAACCTACAAACGCACTGAAGTGGAATGGGAAAATACGATAAGATTGCAATTTAATAGATTTATAGGTGCACAATTGTTTATTTATCCTCGATTTGATGATGGTGTAACACACGATGGTCGTTATGGCTATTTACAGATGAGAGAGTTTGCTTCTATAGGTTTCCAATACAGCTTTTAATCTAATTAGAACTTTTTTACGAGAAACCTCTTGTGTTTATAGTAGATAGCTTTGACTATATTTTCACAGTATTTTAACAGCGGAACTTACCCTGATAGCCAACCATTAGCAATTTATGAACAAATTAGATATCTATCACGCTTGTTTCAGATATCTGTCGCAACCGTTTTAGACATCTGTCATAATCGTTTCAGATATCTAATATTTTGAACAGATAGTTCGTGAGCTATTTTCCTTCTATTATATCTAGTTGCTCCTACACTATAAACATTAATAACAAAGAATATAAGCAGCACAACAACCAAACAAAATATGTAGAGCGCTTAACGAATGAAATGGATAAAAAAGAATATTATAGCACAAAGCTTTGACTAATTTATCTGTAGAAGGACTATTACGAGCAAAGAATTATATTGAAATTTGGAATGTTGGCTATTTATGTTTATCTTTGCATACAAATCGTATTAAAATGGTGGAATATTAGCAATTGACACCAACAAGACTTAAAACAAAACATATAAAATATTTGCCTTTATGAAGGACTTTTTTAAGAATGTCTTCGCCACTTTTGTTGGCATATTCCTTTTTGTGTTAGTAACGTTGCTTCTTGGTTTCGTGTGTATTTTTGGAATGGTACTGTCGAGCGAAAGTACAACCGAAATAGAGAATAATTCAGTATTAGTGATAAATCTTTCTGGGCCATTAAGCGAACGTTCAGATAAGAATGTTATGGCAGAATTTATTGGTAACGTTGCAAGCGGAGTAAGCTTAGAGGACGTACTTTCAGGTATAGAGAAAGCAAAGACCAATAAGAACATAAAAGGTATTTATATTGAAGCTGGAGCTTTTGCACCAAACTCTTATGCATCGTTGCAAGAAATAAGAGAAGCCCTAATAGATTTTAAGAAGAGCCATAAATGGATTGTAGCCTATGGCGATAGCTATACACAAAGCTCTTATTATTTAGCTTCGGTTGCAAATGATGTGTATTTAAATCCACAAGGAATGTTAGATTGGCATGGTTTATCCTCTCAACGTATCTATCTAAAAGATATGTTAGCTAAGTTTGGAGTAAAAATGCAGGTGTCTAAGGTTGGTACATATAAGAGTGCCACAGAAATGTTTACAGAAGAAAAAATGAGCGATGCCGACAGACAGCAAACCTCAACATATCTAAATGGAATATGGAAATATCTTTTAAAAGGAGTTAGCGAGAGTAGGAATATTCCTATAGCAAAACTTAACGAATATGCAGATAGTGTAATAACATTTGCTAATCCCACCAGCTATCTGAAGATGAAACTAATAGACAAGCTTCTTTATACAGACCAAGTAAGAAACGAAGTAAAGAAGCGGTTAGGTATTAATTCAGATGACGAAATTCACCAAATATCACTTACGGATTTAAAAGCGATAGAACCTGCTAAAGGTGGTAGCGAAGTGGCAGTGTACTATGCGTATGGAGATATTGTTGATAGTCCAGTTTCGAATACATCTTTTAATCAGCATTCCATTGTTGGAAAAGATGTTTGTAATGATCTTAAAGAATTAATGGACGACGATGATGTAAAAGCAGTTGTTATCAGAGTAAATTCAGGCGGCGGCTCAGCCTTTGCATCAGAACAAATGTGGCATCAAATAATGGAGCTAAAGAAGGTAAAACCAGTTGTTGTTAGTATGGGAGGTTATGCTGCATCAGGAGGTTATTATATGTCGGTTCCTGCAAACTGGATAGTTGCTGAACCTACAACCATTACAGGCTCAATAGGTATCTTTGGAATGTTCCCCGATTTTAGTGGGTTAGCATCAGAGAAGTTAGGTATTAAGTTCGATGAAGTGAAAACTAATAAGAATGGAACTTTTGGTTCAACAATGCGCCCTCTTACTCCAGATGAAATGCGAATGTTACAAGTGTATATAGACCGTGGTTACACAACCTTTAAGAATAGAGTTGCGCAAGGCAGAAATCTTACAATGGCTCAAGTAGAAGCAATAGCTCAAGGACACGTTTATACAGGTGAAGATGCATTAAAGATAAAGTTGGTAGATGAGCTCGGTGGATTAGATAAGGCTGTGAAGAAGGCTGCACAATTAGCAAAAATAGATAACTATTATAAGGTTAGTTATCCATCACCAGTTAATTGGTTTGACCAAATATTTGGAGAAAATGTGCAAGATAACTATCTTAACGAACAATTATATACATCGTTAGGAATATTCTACCAGCCATTCTCTATCTTGCGCACAATCAACCAGCAATCGGCAATTCAGGCGCGACTACCTTATATTATTAATATAAACTAGTAAATAAGATGGAATAGAACCATTTACACATATATTGCAAATAGAATGGAAGGCGATTTTATCAAGATACACAGAGTGTTGTTACCTTTAAGTTGGCTTTATGGCTTAGGAGTAATGATTCGCAATGAACTTTTTGACCTCGGTGTGTTGAAAAGTCGTAGCTTCGATGTTCCAGTTATTTCTGTTGGTAATATCACTGTTGGTGGTGCTGGAAAAACTCCACATGTAGAATATCTTGTAGGATTATTGAAAGATGTAGCACAAGTTGCAGTTCTATCTAGAGGTTATAAGCGAAAGAGTAAAGGTTATGTGCTTGCAAACATTGATACACCTGTCGAAATGATTGGAGATGAACCTTTTCAGATGAAGCATAAATTCCCTAATATTTATGTTGCTGTAGATAAAAAACGTTGTGATGGTATAGACCATCTAATAAAAGACAAACAAACTCAAGATACCGATGTTGTGCTGCTTGACGATGCTTTTCAGCATCGATATGTAAAACCAGGAATAAATATTCTGTTAATAGACTATCATCGACTTATTATTTATGATAAGTTGTTGCCTGCTGGACGTTTACGTGAACCTCTTTCGGGTAAGAATCGTGCAGATATTGTGATAGTAACAAAATGTCCTAAAGAATTAAACCCTATAGATTATAGAGTGTTAAGTAAAACAATGAATTTATATCCTTTCCAAGAACTATTCTTTACAACACTCGAATATTGCAATCTTATACCAGTGTTTAAAGATGTAGCAAAAGAGAAGGAAATTCTATTGGCAGATATAAATAATAAGAATATATTATTGCTTACAGGTATAGCTTTACCACGACAATTAGAAGTTGATATGGGTTTATATGCAGATACATCTCGTATGAAAACATTAATATTCCCTGACCATCATTCCTTTAATACCAAAGACATTGCTGTTATTAATGATACTTTTGCTATGATGAAACCTCCAAAATTAATTATCACAACGGAGAAAGACAAGGCACGACTTTTGAACTTAGAGGGATTAAACAATGATGTAAGAGAAAACATATACGCATTGCCAATACAAGTTAAGTTTATGCTTAACGAAGAAGATAAATTCAATGAAAAAATATTATCCTATGTACAAAAAAATTCAAGAAACAGCATCTTGGCTAAAAGAAAGAATGCAGACAAGTCCGAAAACCGCAATCATTCTCGGAACAGGTCTCGGACAATTAGCTTCAGAGATAACAGATAGCTATGAGTTCTCTTATCAAGATATACCTAATTTCCCTGTTTCTACTGTAGAAGGACATGCAGGTTGCTTAATTTTTGGAAAACTTGGTGGTAAAGATATACTGGCAATGAAAGGTCGCTTCCATTATTACGAAGGATATAATATGCAAGAAGTAACCTTTCCTATACGTGTAATGTATGAACTAGGAATAGAAATGTTGTTTGTTTCTAATGCTTCTGGTGGTATGAATCCAGAATTCAAGATAGGAGATTTAATGATTATAACCGATCATATTAATTTCTTTCCTGAACATCCTTTACATGGGCCTAATTTCCCCACTGGACCTCGTTTCCCAGATATGCACGAAGCATACGACCATAAACTAATAAACAAAGCTAAAGAAATAGCAAAGGAAAAGAATATTAAAATAAGGTCAGGAGTTTATGTTGGTGTACAAGGACCTACATTTGAAACCCCTGCAGAATATAAAATGTATAGAATATTGGGTGGCGATGCTGTTGGTATGAGTACTGTTCCAGAAGTTATAGTCGCACGACATTCAAATATAAAGGTGTTTGGTATAAGTGTTATTACCGACTTAGGTGGATTTGATACTCCCGTAGAAGTAAGCCATGAAGAGGTTCAAGAGGCAGCTAATAAAGCACAGCCTTTGATGACTGAGATTATGCGTGAGATAATAAGACAAGCCTAAATAATAGGAATCTATATTGATATGGAAATAAAGGAATTAGGCGAATTTAAACTAATAGAGCGGCTAACGAAAGACATAAAACCAACTAACCCATCTACTATTAAAGGGGTAGGCGACGACGCAGCTGTTCTTCGTTATTCAGATAAAGAAGTCTTGGTTTCTTCCCACTTATTTATGGAAGGAATTCAATTCGACCTTACTTATATTGATATGAAACATCTGGCTTATAAATGCGCTATGGTTGCAATGACAAATATATTTGCAATGAATGGGCAGCCATGTCAGATAATAGTATCTATAGGTATGGGAAAGCGTATTAATGTAACAGATTTAGATCAATTTTATGATGGTCTGAAGACAGCTTGTAGTAAATGGAATGTAGATATTGTAGGTGGTGATACTACATCTTCTTATACAGGATTGTCCATTAACATTACTTGTATTGGAGAAAGTGTAAAAGAAGATATTGTATATAGAAAAGGTGCTACTCCTACTGACATAATATGTGTTTCAGGAGATCTCGGAGCAGCTTATATGGGCTTACAAATACTAGAGCGAGAGAAAACAGTTTATTATCAACAGGTAGAAGAATTTAACAAAAAGCTGACGCAAGCACAAAAGGAAAATGACCGAGGAAAGCTTGAGGCTCTAAATAATGAACGTGCAATAATAGAAAACTTCCAACCAGACTTTGCAGGTAAAGAATATTTAATAGATCGCCAATTAAAACCTGAAGCTCCAGGTGAAGTGCTAGAACAACTTCGTAATGCAAATATTCGACCAACTTCAATGATAGATGTCTCTGATGGTCTTGCAAGTGATTTAAAACATCTTTGTAAAGAAAGTAATGTAGGGTGTAGAATTTATGAAGATAAAATACCTATCGATTATCAGACAGCTGCTGCTTGTGAAGAATTTAATATGAATCTTACTACTGCAGCTTTGAATGGTGGTGAAGATTATGAACTTCTTTTTACGATACCTATTAGTGAGCATGCAAAAATAACATCGCTTAAAAATATTCATCAAATAGGTTATGTTACAGAAAGTAAATTGGGAGAATTTCTTATTGCACGAGATGGAAATGAATTCCAACTTACAGCACAAGGCTGGATATAAGAATAGACGTTTCGTTAGAACTTATAAAGGAGAGATTAGAAATGTAGCATTGCTATATTTTTTAAAGATAAAAAGGACGACATTATTCATTGATGCTTTTTCTATTTTATCTTTGTAGAATACATAATCTTGATCTTCGATCGGAATGTTTCTGTGTGTACAAGGGTGAGTTCTGCTAACAGAACTCGCCCCTTGTAAATTTATAGAACTTAGAGGAATTAGTTTCTTCACAATATATAAAGTGGACGTTCATTATGGAGAATATTATCTTACCGGATATTGTAAATTAATGTTAAGTATTAAAATATTTAGCATAATATTTGCAGTAATAAAAAAAAAGTACTACCTTTGCACTTGCAAAACAGAAATGAAGTATATATATTGAATTTCTTAATGGTGCCATAGCTCAGTTGGTAGAGCAAAGGACTGAAAATCCTTGTGTCCCCGGTTCGATTCCTGGTGGTACCACATAAATTTCTAATAGGAGAGAAAGAAAAGAAATGTAAGAGTGTCATAACCAACATAGTTATGACACTCTTTGTTTTTCTAAGCTAATTAATTTTATCGTTCTGTATGTTGATTGTAGTTTATAAGCTTAAGAGAAGGGGTGTGGAGTCTATTTAGAAAAGGATATGTTTGTAATGAATTCTACTATGATAAAACAATACATTAAACAATATGTTACTGTTCATTAACTTGTAGCAACATCTCAATCAAAATAATGCAGAGTAAAAGCTTTCGTAATTCTCATCTGAATAAATATCTTCTTGGTATTATAATATAGACTCATAAGGTTTATAGTTTGTTATGATATCTAATGTGAAACTGAGAGATATCTGAAACAAACGTGATAGACGTCTAAGACGAGCGTTTCAGATATCTGAAATAAGAGTAGATAACGTCAGGTGGAACATCTATAAACATCATAGAGACTTCTTATAAAAATCTGCGATTGTTGTTCGAATTGTGAAAACAATAAGGCGATGCTTTCAATTTCTCCCTTTGTTTCCTACTGAGCCTTTATAATCTTTATAGTCTTATAATCTGCTTTATTCCCTTTATATTCTTCAACTTCTTTATAATTGAATTCAGTTTTGAAGTGTCTTCTATTAATACGACAAGATTTCCTGAGAATATGCCATCGTGTGAGTCTATATTGATAGAACGCATCACAACTTTCTCCTCTTTAGATAAAATGTTAGTAATGTTGTTTACGATACCTATGTCATCGTATCCTATAATGCGTAATGTTATGCTATAATTTGCCCCGCCTTTACCACTCCATTTTGCTTTTACTATGCGATAGCCAAAACGTTTCCGCAATTCAGGTGCATTCGGACAGTCTTCTCTATGTATCTTTATTCCACCATTCACAGTAACGAAACCAAAGATAGGATCGCCGTAGATAGGATTGCAACACTTAGATAGTGAGAAATCTATACCTTTTAGGTTCTGATCTATTACCAGTACATCTTCGTTATTCTTTAGCAATTCGCTTGTTTCATCAGCAAGTTCAAACTTTTCTGCACTTTCAGTCTCTTTTGGCGTATTTTGATTGTGTGTTTGGTTGTAAAGTTGCTGATAAGTTTCAATAACATTATTAATATCGAGTTTCTCGTCAGCTATCTGTTTATAGAAAATGGAAATCTCTTTGAAGCCAAGATGTTTGATGACTTGATAAAGTGTTTGTTCTTCAATTTCTATCTTTTTATTCTTGAATCTTCTTTCGAGCATTTCTTTTGCAAAGGCGCCTTCTTTCACTTGTGTTTCCTTTAGTGCAAGACGTATTTTCGACTTTGCCCGGGCAGATTTAACGATGTTTAGCCATTCTTGCTTTGGTTTTTGTGTAGTAGAGGTTGTTACTTCTACTGTGTCTCCACTGTGTAGTTCGGTTCTTATAGAGGCATTTTTGTTATTAATCTTTCCACCAACGCATTGGTTTCCAATTTTTGAATGAATGTGGTAAGCAAAGTCTAACAATGTGGCACCTTTAGGAAACTTAAGTAGGTCTCCTTTTGGTGTGAATACATAAATTTCTTTGTCGTATAGGTCGCGTTTGAACTGTGTCATCATTTCTAAGTTGTCGCCTGCTTCCAATGCCGTTCTGATAGAAGCCAACCACGTATCCATTCCTTCTTCTGCTTCTATTCCTTTGTATCTCCAATGAGCTGCTAGTCCATGTTCGGCTATTTCGTCCATACGCTCAGTACGAATTTGCACCTCTACCCATTTTGCATTCGGTCCTAAAACCGTAATATGTAGACATTCATAGCCATTAGACTTTGGTACAGACAACCAATCGCGCAGACGCTTAGGGTTTGGCTGATACATATCTGTTACGATAGAATATGCTTGCCAACATTGCATCTTTTCCATTTGAAGCGGCGAGTCCAAGATAATTCTAATAGCAAATAAGTCGTATATACCCTCAAACGCACACTTTTGTTTCTTCATTTTCTGCCAAATAGAGTGTATCGACTTTGTTCTTCCTTTTATATGAAAACGTAACCCTGCATTCTGAAGAGCTTTACTAACAGGTTCAATGAATTGTTTTATGTAGGCATCTCGTTCTTTCTTTGTTTCGTTCAGCTTTTCTTTTATATGGTAGTATGCATCGTGTTCTAGGTATTTTAATGATAGGTCTTCTAGTTCACTTTTTAACTGATAGAGTCCCAACTTGTGCGCGAGTGGTGCATACAGGTAGCTTGCTTCCTCTGCAACCTGTTTTTGTGCTTCCTTATTAGTAGTATCGCGTATTTGTCGCATTAGGTTCACACGATCGGCAATCATAATCAATATTACTCGCATATCTTTTGCAAAAGAGAGTAAGAGATTACGGAAGTTTTCACTTTCTATGATAGGATTCTTTTTATACAGGTTCTGAATACGCACCAATCCTTGAATAATCTGTGCAACATTCTGCCCAAAATCAGTCTCAATTTGTTTTATCTCTAATACGCCATTTTCGTAACCAGCATACAACACGGTTGCAAATACCGACTCGCGCTTTAAACCTATACTGCGAACAGCTATTAGCGATGTCTGCATTGCACAAAGTAGTTCGTTTAAACCAAAGACATTGCGTTCTATTGCTCCCTTTTCTTCCATTAATTTAATGTAAGAAGCTAATCGTTCTTTGTCTTCTTCTGTTATATCGTTCGCTAACTCTTCGTTTAATTCCTTAGTAAGGATATGAAGATTTTTTAGTTCGTCGTCTGTAAAAATCATATTCATCGCCTTTAATAATACCATACAAAGGTACAAAAAAACAGCTGATTGCTCTCTAAATTAAGAAAAAGTAAGTAAATTTGCGAAAGAAACAACAAATGCGGTGAACTATGGTGCACTGTTCTATCTAAACACATAAAACTTTTACTGTTATGTTAACAAAACAAGACGAACTATTATTGAAATCAAAGGGTATTAAGTTTGCTGACTTTGAGAAACAGCTTGCTGATTTTAAAACAGGATTTCCATTTCTGCGATTAGAAAGTGCGGCAACAATTGGTAATGGTATTGTGCGGTTAAACGAAGATGCAATTAAAACTGTTACAGAAGCTTGGAATAACTATAAGGCTGAAAAACACAAAGTGGTGAAATTTGTTCCTGCTTCTGGAGCTGCTAGCAGAATGTTTAAAAATCTTTTTGCTTTCCTTGATGCATCATACGAGATGCCTACAACCGATTTCGAGAAGTTCTTTTTCGATAATCTGAAACGCTTTGCTTTCTATGACGAACTTAACAAAAAATGCAAAACTACACACGGAAAAGACATTGAGGAATTGTTGGCTGCAAATAACTATAAAATAGTTGTGGAAACACTCTTGCACACTGACGGACTGAACTATGGACAATTGCCCAAAGGCTTACTATTGTTCCACAAATATGCTGAAGGTGCACGCACTGCTATGGAAGAACATCTTGTTGAAGGTGCACAATATGCAGCGTGCAACAACGAGGTTTGTGTCCATTTCACGGTATCACATGAACATCTTGAACTTTTCAAAGCAAAGGCTACTGAAAAGCAACCTATATATGAAGAAAAGTATCACACACACTTCTCTATAAGTTTCTCCGAACAGAAGCCAAGTACAGATACCATAGCTGCCAATCTTGATAATACACCTTTCCGTAACGAAGATGGTTCATTGTTGTTCCGTCCTGGAGGGCACGGCGCACTTATTCAGAATCTTAACGATATAGATGCAGACATTGTTTTCATTAAGAATATAGATAATGTGACACCCGACCGCCTGAAAGAGGAAACTATTAAGTGGAAGAATATAATAGCGGGACTTTTGGTAACATTGCAGGAAAAGACTTTCCAATATATTAAAAAGCTGAGAACAAACAACTATACGTCTTCCGAATTGCAATGTATGAAGAACTTCCTGGAAAACGATTTGCACTGTCGTCATAAGGATATATGCGATATTAGTAACGAAGAATTGCCAACTTATTTGCTCGAAAAGTTTAATCGTCCTATGCGTGTTTGTGGAATGGTTAAGAATAGTGGAGAACCTGGCGGTGGACCTTTCTACGTTTACAATGCCGATAATACTGTTAGTTTGCAGATACTAGAAAGCCTACAAATTGATAAGGATAATCCTGAATCAATGCGAATGTTTAAAGAAGGAACCCATTTTAATCCGGTAGATTTAGTGTGTGCAATAAAAGATTGTGATGGGAATCCTTATAATCTCCCTCAATTTGTAGATCCTTCTACTGGCTTTATTAGTGCTAAGTCGAAAGACGGAAAAGAACTAAAAGCATTAGAACTACCAGGACTTTGGAATGGTGCAATGAGCAATTGGAACACTATATTTGTTGAAGTTCCTGCAGTTACGTTTAATCCTGTAAAAACTGTAAACGACTTGTTGCGCGAAGAACATCAGTAACAACTATATACAAAAGCAAAAAGTGGGGTAGGATACATACGATAAATATATCATATCATGTTGGGCTGACAATTTGCAGTCCAACATTGTTATAATAGCATTCTACACATTTTATTATATCGCATTTCATATCAATTAGATGCTGATGAAACGTTATTATTTAAACATAAGTAAAACTTTATATGTGTATAAATAAAACAATTCTAGCGTTAGAAAATAATATTCCTTACATATAAAGATATAGGGGAATATATGGGAACAATGGGTTGTAAACTTCACCGTCTGTTTTGTTTTTGGAGGTCATTGCGTTTTCGGCTTTGTAGGTGTCTTCGTGCGATGCCATCTTGTCGCCTGTTGCCTCGAGTACGCTGTTTGTGAATGACTTCAATGCAAGCATACTGTCTACGTACGATTTGTAGAAACGTCTAAAGAAGTTGTGAGTTTTTGGCACAGAACCTATATTGTCAGGTTCTTTTGTTTCCTCTTCGTAACGTGTACGTGCATCGGGTAGAACTTCTGTTGCGGTGGGGTCTATGCTGCTTCGATACAAAACATTACTGTTAAGTTTGGGGTTATGGAAATCTTTTATTATCTTTGCAACAGAAGAAAGCTCTGAATTTTCTGCGGCTTCCGCAATTGGTGCGGAGAAGTGCAGATAACTTGAACTTTCTTGCCCTGCGTTTGCTGCTGTTGCCGCAATTGGTGCGGATTGATGGGACAGGAACGACAGGGCTTTTTCTTTATTTATATAGGTAGCCAAGCCGTTGTTTATCCAAGCAACCACATTCTCGTTTCCTTTACCGAACACCGAACGCACTATATTGAAGTTAATATCTGCGTCCTTACCAATATTTACGGATACAAGAAAATTTCCTTGCTGTGTCTTCAACTCTGTAAGGATAGAGCGGTTGCCCTCTCTTTGATAGTTGTTAAACACAGCGACAGGGTCTGCTACGGCACGCGGCAAGTCTCGCAACTCTTCGAGTGAAAAGCTGTGCTTCTTCATTTTCCTGATAACCTTGTTGCCGTACAGCTTCATAGGCTTGTCTTCTACGCCAGCTGCTAACAATACTTTTGAGGGCTTGCCCAGCCAAAGTGTAACCTTGTCGGCATTCTCCTCTGTGAGGTTGCTTAACTCCTCGTTGAAACGCTCGTTTACGGCATTGAGTTCGTTGGTAAACTTGTCGGCATAGTTACCAGCTTTCAGACGGTACTGCATTGCAATATCTTCTGCCTTGTCAAGTATGCTGCGCCTGCCGCCACCTTGCAAGTTCTTGTAACTACGCCATAGTATATAACGTAGGTCGTTGTCGGTGATGTTGGCGTGGTGCAAACCAAATGCGCTCATTATTTCTCCAAAGAGTTGTTTGATGCGCTGCCACAGTGTGGGTTTGATTTGCTCGAAGTTGGTATCTTCTGCCATTGAGGCAAGATATTCCTCTGTTGCCGTGCGTACGTTCCAGCCGTGTTTTGCTGACAGGTGGGCTATTTGCCGTCTTGTTTCGATGTCGGCTTTTGCAAATACGGTGTCGAGGAAGTTGTCGAAGTTGTCTCCAAAGAGTTCTCTTAATCCGTGATGCGCTACTGCTTCGTGGAGTACTGTTTTCTCTATGTCTGCAATGTCGGTGTGATTGCCTGCCACTACTACGATTTTACCTGTGCGCTTGTTGTAGAAACCTTTTGCAGTGGCTTGCTCGCCATTGAGGCTGCTGCCATCGGGTACTATTTCTACGTTGTTAAGATGTAAGTTTTGCACAACACTTTCTGCGTGGTTGGTAAGTTCTTCTGTATTGGTTGTGGGCTGTGTGGTGGCGGTTTGTTCTCTCCATCGTTGGCTATACTTGTCAATGTCTAAGTATTCCTTTATGTGTTCGCCTATTGCCTTGCGTAAATCTTCCTCGTAATTGTTATAAGCATCTAAGGCGTTTTTGGCTGCAAGATAGTCGGGATAGTCTTTTGCTAACATCTCTCGTATCTTCTCGTCCATTTGCTCGTTGAGAGAATGCAAGTAAGCGTCTCTTTCTTTCTTTTCTTCTTCTGTAGCATTTGCATAGCCTTTAAAACCTGTAAACTGGTCGTATTTTTCTATCTGCTTGTGTCTCCACTCTCTAATTGGATTTGCGGCTGTTTCTGCTTCGCCATATTGTGGCATTTCATATTCGTGTTCGTACTGCGGTTTCTCCACTTTCTCTAACAGTGGCTGTTTTGTTTTAGGGTCCGATACCTTTGCAGAGTGTATCTACCTCTTTCTTGTGTTTGAGATAATCGTCTGCAAACTCATCTTCTGCCCAACCATAGAAAGGAGTTTTGTTGCCGTACATACTGGTATGATGCCATTCTGAATTGTCGATGAAACCAAGACTTGTTAGCATATCGAGCGACTTTGCTGTTATGTGATATTCTCTTCTAAATTCAGTTTTTGGATATCTGCCCTCTTCTTTAGCTTCTGCAGCACGTTTGCTCATTGAGTAGCCTACGTAACCACTGTTACCACCGAAGACGGTACGGTAGAGGATGTCGTCTTCTGTGGTAGAGAAATTGCCGTTGTTGCCTGTTGCACTCTTTATTTGATTGGGGGAGAAAGCCACAGCCATTGACGTTTCTCCATCTGTTACAATCACGCCGTCGTTTTGTTCAGACTCTTCCACTATAAGCGATTGGTAGTTATCCCAGAACTCTATAACGTCATTATCCTTGAAGACATTACTGCCAAGACCATTCTTCCTGCACCATTCCGAATTGACAACAAGAGGATTTCCTAAGCTTACATAAGCATCTATCACCTCTCCCCTGCGACTTGCATCAAATTCTGAAACAGCATAATCATCAGCTATCTTCCTGTTGCTTATAAAAAAGAACCCTTTCTCATCGTAACTATAGCGGCTACCTATAAAATCCGTACTGAATTGCCTTAAGCCATCAGCCAAAGTTCCGTGGTACACCACCATAGGTTCTCCATTTTCATCAACAACTTTTGATGAGTTTGTTTGGAGGATTGAAAGTAACTTGCTATCTTTGCCAGTGAAAGAGGTTTGTTGCTTCTCGGCTACGGAGTTTGATAGTCCGTTAAGGCTGTCCAGCAATGAACCTTTTTCTATTTTGGTCAATCTGTGGTCGTAATAGGTCTTGCCATTTTTCACACCTACAACGATTTTTGCAGTATAATCTTCACCGTCAATCTTTACGCCCTCAATATAATAGCGATAACTTTCGTACTTGTCGTTATCTTTTGCATTAGGTGTCTCCGTAATGAAGATAGCATTATGCAGCAGCTTGCCAATAGATGAAATTGATTTAAGATGAGCAGCGTCTCTCTCACCGTGAGACAGAACCTCGTTGATGCTTACTTTGGAAACATTTACCTTTTCCCCTGTATCGGCAATCATATATTCTCCTCTGATGTTGTCTTTTGCCCATTGCTTTGCGCTGTTGCGTGTCAAGTCATACTTATCTTCGTAGTCAGCTTCCGTAATCTTCACAGCTTTGCTCCTGCGCAACTTTTCTATACGTGCTGCTTTCTCCCAGTCTCCAAACCATTTTTTGAAAGCTTTGGTTCTTACCTGTGTCCACTGCTTTTCGCTAAGATTGGTAGGCTTGCCGTTGGGGGCTTTCATATAAGTGTCGTTTGCCTTTGCAGTTTCGACAATCTTCTTTTCTTCATCTGACAGACTATTGCCTACTATCTGAAAACGTGGGTCGCTACTTTTATCATCTTTCAAAAGTTTAACACCCTTGCCGTATGATTTCTCTATATCTTTCAGTAACTTTGCAGTTAAGATAGAGTTGTTGTCATTGCGGGGAGAGGTCATAGTAACGTCTCCACTTTGTCCAGACAGCAGCTCTATTTTTGTAGCCTCGTATGAATATGCTTTAGAAGTTTCTTTTGTCCTAACATTTTCTTTCAATGTAACTTTCACTCTATATATTTTCCCTGCAATATCCACTGCTCCATATAGGCGATGTATCATTACGTCAGGATTTACTGTGTTCCCAGCCTTACGAATACCATTCTCGTCTTTGATACGGTCTTCGTGCTGTTCGGCATCCACGCTCTCGCGAATAATATCAGGCAATACTTTCAGCACTGCCATATGTACGTCCTTGCTTTCGCTTTTAGCTACAGCCTTTTCGGACATAAATTTATCTATTGCTGTATTGCTGATACGTATATTCCCCTTTCCGTTTGTTTCTTCATTGTCATAAGTACGTGCAATATTTTCCTTTGCCCACTTGCGTCCATCGTCGAAGTTTTTAAAACCGTGATTAGCTTCTGCTTCGACAACGTTAATTCTGCTTGGCAGGCTTACACCGTCTACGGTGGTTACAGTTCCACTGTTTAGCTTTGTATTGCTTAGCAAGTCGTACAGTACTCTGTCTGTAACTTCGTCAATGTTTTTAAAGTCTTTGATGCCGAAGACGTTCTTTCCTACCCAGTGCTAGAACTGTTTAAGTGCTCTTTTCAGGTTAAGAAGAACAGTTGCGGCTTCCGCTTTTTCAAACACACCTTTAGCTTCATCTATAGCCCTTTGTGCTTCCTCCTCCATTTTTGCAGCATTCTTTTTGCCGCTGATACGGCTTAAGACTTCACTTGCCACGGCATCTTCGTTGTCTTTGATGTTGGAATAGTTGGGGTCGGCTATGACTTCTTTCCATACAGGAGTGTCTTTCAGGAGAGATTTTATGCTGTTCCAGCCTTGCTTGTTCTGTTTCATCATTGCTTCTGCCCACAAGTGGGTGTACTCGTGGATTGGCGTATCAGGGTTTATTCCTGCTTCTGTAAGATAAATTTTACCATTAACCGACCAACCATAAATTGTGCCTTGTGGGGTGCGCAAAGTGGTTGCATGGGAGTTGCTAAGCAATGCTTTTACCTCTTCGTCAGTCGCACGCACAACCTCTATACCTGCTTTAGATAAAGCCGCTAAGACTGCCTCTGTGGCTTTCTGTTTTGCCTCTGTGTCGTTGGTGAGTGTTGCAGTGGTTTGTTGTCGTGCCGCTTCTTTTGGGGCGTATACGAAACAGTTATCGTTTATGCTGTGGTATGTGGAGATTGTTGGGCAAACGACGTAGCCTTTTGGGGTTTGTGCGTGTGCGAATGTTTCAGACGTGTTTCCGAATTCAGTTGCCCCTATGCTTTTTGCTCCACGCAATGCCTTGTCGAGTGTTTTTGCGTCGCACACAATAATTTTGCCGTCAGTATCCTTGAATGCTATAGTTGCGCTGTCGATAGTACTCTTCTTTGCTCCGTCTGCCTTTAGTTTGGCAAGCACGCCTCTTACAAATGTGTGCAGTTCGTCAAGATTGATACCCCACGAATTTGTTGTAGTTTCACCCTCTACTACAGCTCGCCAATTTGGATATTTGCCATCTATAACCTCGCCTTTCTTGTTTGTTATCTTTCCCTCTAAAGATTTGTTATAGTCTTCTTTACGAGCCAACAAGATATGCGCATTAGTGCCTACAACATAGCCGTTGTCGTGGTAAACGCCAGTGAGAACGGGGTGTATCTCTGCTTCTTTCTTGTCCGTTTCTACAAACTCTGTAACGGCAATGGGTTTCTTCTCCTCCTTGTATATAGGGGTTATGGGTTCTTGCTTGTCTAAGACTGCGTTATATTCTATAGACCGTTGTTCTTGTCTAAGTACTGCGTCTAATGCCCCTTTGATTTCCTTTTTGGTGTCTTCGTTAGTTGTTTGTTTGAGTAGTTCTTTCAGTTCTTCGGAGTTGAGCTGCAATAGTACTTTTTGCAGTTCTGTTTGTTTGCGGAGTACATCTTTCCATTGTTTACTCTCGAATACTTTGTCAAGTGTCCCTTCCTTTAGTTGCTGATAGTAGAATTTAGTAGCGTTTTCGTAGGCGTTGATAGCTTGCTGCAGTTGTACATTCTTTTGTTCGTGCATAATTTCTTCTGAATTATGCGCATAATTTTCGTTTGTTTCTGTGTTGGCTGGTGCAGCGTTCTCTTCTGTTGGCTTTTTAGTCTGCGTATCGTCTTGTGTTTTTGCAGACGTGTATTCTGTGAAAGGTTTTGTTTTTCGTTTGCTGCTGTCAATCCACGCTTTGAAATCTTCTTTGCTTACTTCGGTGATATTGCCTAAGCCTTGCCAGTCCTCTTCGTAGTTTGAAAGGTAGGCTTGCCTTGCGCTTTCCATATCGGAGAAGCCATACATAACCTTGTGTTCGTCGAATGAACCGTCTTTGTTTATTTGGTCTACAACAAACACATTTCCCTCTGTAGGGTTGTCGGAAAGGAAGATGTCAATATGGTCTCCGTCTACACTTTCAGTACCACGAATGTAGCCGTAGGTATTGTGCATTTCGCTTTCCCACTGCTTGCCGTTTGCATCAGTGCCACGACGAATACTACCCTTTGGCTGTTCGATGGTAATATTAAGTCCGTCTACTTTGATGTGTCCTTTTTTGTAGTTGCCAGCTTCCTTTTGTGCATCGGTAGGATTGGTATCAACCTTTGCTTCCTCTTCTTTGCGTGTACGTTGTGCCTGGTGTTCTTCTGCTACTCTTTCGGCATAGTCTGTTATGCTTTCACCGTCTTTTCTCGGTGCTGCTACAAATTTATCCTCCTTTTCTTGCTTTGTTTGAGAAGATTGTGTATCTTTGCCAATAGAACCATTGCTATGGTTTGATGCGCTGCCAGCTGGCTCGCTGCCCTGTTGGGTTTGCTCGGTGGTAACATTTGCAGGAGCAGCACCTGTAGCAGAAGTTTCATTCGCGCCCTTCTCCCATAGCAATGGCTTTTTATTCAAGCCTTCTATTCTTTCATATCCCGAAGTCTTTATGCCGTAATATTCGCCACTTTCAGAGTTCAACAGAATAGTAACTGCACGTCTACCTGTACGGCTTCTTCCATTTTCTATTGAGAAAATTACGGCATTCTTATCTCCTTGCCGTACATGGTCGAAATTATCCATAACATCTAAGATAAAATCGATAGCATCATCAGTCGGGGACAATCCCATTTCTTTCCCATGTCTGTCAAATACATGTTTCAACATCGAGGGAGTTAGACGTAAAGGAGCTTTGGGTTTACCTATCTTGTCAAAGACTTCTTCAGGAATATTCGCCAAATCAATGTTGCCATTGGCGTCTTGGTAGAAGTTTTCTCTATTTTCAGCTTTTTTGTCGCTAAGAGTGTAGTCGGTTTCGCTTTCTACTTCTGTGGGTGTGCTTTGAGGTAGAGTTCCATTCTCATTACTGCTTCGCACGCCAGTTGGAACTTCTGTTGGTTGCTCTTTGCTTTGGCTATCTCCTCTGCTGTTATTAGTTTCTTCTGTTTGCAAAACTGTATCGCCTGGAGTAGTTGTTGGCTCTTCTGCTGTGGTGTCATTTCTTTGTTGCTCATTGTTTTCTGTATTGTTTGTTTGTGAATGTTCTGCTGCGTATGCATCTTCGAATGATGCTACAAATTGTGGATATAATATATCGGGTGCAAAGTTAGCGTATTTTCTCAACAATTCGGGCAATACGATTTCTCTGTATTGCAGATATTCTTCGTATGTCATATGGTAGTTTTCGTAATACCACTGCTCTCTTTGCTGTTCTACAGCTTCTATATAGCGTTCTTCTTCTTCCGTTGCGTCCTGTTGTTTGAAGTCGCCACGTGTTCTCGAACTTAAAAGTGCATCTATGATTGCTCCACGTGCTGCGTTGCTATCTCCATCAAAGAATCTACCACCTAGATTCCATTCGTCGTAGTCTGCAAGTTCTTCGCCGAGCCTTGCAATAGTCTTTCCTTGTTTTGAAATCATACCAACGAACTTTTTCTGTTCGCTTATGGATAGCCCTGTTTCTTTTCTGAAATCTTCTGGAGTTATTTTTGCGCCTCCTAAGAAGTCTCTCACAAGGTCTTCTACGGACGTAGTATTTTCTTCGTCTCCTGCAGTAATTCCTCTGTAATCTTTTCGTGCTGCTTCTCCGCTTAATTCGTCTTCTGCGTTTTTAAGTTCTTCGGGGGAGGTGTGGGTAATGTGTTGGCGTTCGTTTTCTACAGCTTGCCAGTAGTCTACCTTTGCTTTTGCTTTGCCAACTTCTTCTTGATAGGCTTGTTTTTCTTGCAAGTATTTAGATTTGTCTGTGCTAATCTTCGGTGCTTTCTTTACAACACTGTTGTATTCCTTTTGTGCTGCTTCGATATTTGCAGAAATAAAGTCGGCAATCTCTGTATCGTCTAATGAACCATCGTACAAATCTTCTATTGTGCGTTCTACAGGAACTTCGTGATACAATAAGTTTCCTTTATTATCGGTAGGTATTGCTTGCTGCTGCGGCTCTGCTGAACATAGCCTATTAAGCTTTCATTATCTTTTCGTGATATGGGTGTAAATTAGTTATCTATTCTTTGGTTTTGTTTGAGAGAATTACATAACTTTGTCGGCAAAAGACAAAACTATCAGTAGGAGTGGAAAGGCTTTCCACCTTATTCTTTGAGGATAATATGAGGGGGTCGCCGTCCTCACTGATAGCTAGTCTTTTTACATCTGATGCGTATACTTTAGAAGATATGGCTATTGAAATAAATTTCACTTCTATGCAACGGGTATGAAATAATGTATTACTGTTCAGAATCTTATAGTAATAATAGTTTTAAGATATTGTAGAATAAAAGAATTCATAATTTTCATCTGAATAAACATCTTTCAAGTGGTATAATATAACGTTATAAAGGTTGCTGCTTTTTGTGATATCTAATTTGTAACTGACAGATATCTGAGACGAACGTTATAGATATCTGAGACGAAGGTGATAGATATCTAAAATAAAAGTAGCTGTATCTGATAGTCTTTTCTAAACATCTGAAACGTTTTATTTGATTGATGAATAGACAGTAGGCACTACTTATAAATTCTTCACCTTTTTTCTACAGAATGCATAAATGTGCTCTTGATGCTTGTAAAACTCTTATAATCATATTTATATAAAGATTCTATTGGAGCTGAACCATCAATGTATTCGTAAGAAAGGAGTGTTATATTAAAAAAAAATGAAAAAAGATGCGATAAAATTTGGAGAGATAAAAATAATATAATACCTTTGCACCCGCAAATGAGAAATAGGAAGTCTATTTTATTGCAGCGGGGTGTAGCGCAGCCCGGTAGCGCTCCTGGTTTGGGACCAGGTGGTCGCAGGTTCGAATCCTGTCGCCCCGACTTTAAAAGCATTTAGTGAAATGTTGTTTGCGGAAATAGCTCAGTTGGTAGAGCACAACCTTGCCAAGGTTGGGGTCGCGAGTTCGAGTCTCGTTTTCCGCTCTTGTTGATTTTTTTAATAAGTATAAGTAGATAAAGACCTGCTCTTGCGAGCCCAGGTGGCGGAATTGGTAGACGCGCACGTTTCAGGTGCGTGTGTTTATAACGTGCAGGTTCGAGTCCTGTTCTGGGCACAGTTACTTATATATGCACTTATGGAGAGGTGGCGGAATTGGTAGACGCGCTACTTTGAGGGGGTAGTGAAAATTGCTTCGTGGGAGTTCGAGTCTCCTCCTCTTCACTTAATATTAGATATAATTTCTTGAAAGAGAAATGAATTGTGTTGCGGAAATAGCTCAGTTGGTAGAGCACAACCTTGCCAAGGTTGGGGTCGCGAGTTCGAGTCTCGTTTTCCGCTCTTATTTTTAACGAGAAACATACTAACACCAGCTAAATGAATTTATATTTAAGATATTTCGATAATGAGACATTAGCATATAATGTTGAAGAGGCATTAGATTTTCTTGCCTCAATTCCGGATATTCAACTTACACCAGAGTTGGAAGATGATATACGCTTGTATGCTGAGAGTGATGTTTATTACCCAAAACGATATAAGGTACGCCCGCGCGTGTACTTTATTATAATAAAGACAGAGGCTCAGACAATGCTTGATTTTAAGCAGAAAAAAGCTATCAGAATGGGAGGTATGACTTTGAAAAAAGAAAACCCAACAATAATGCATCTTAATGAAGAACGTGATGGGTGGTATGAAGGTACTCTAAATTTTAAGCGTGTGGTTTATATTGTTGCAACAGGAAAATATGAGTATCGAGATACTATATTTGTTGCACAATGTAAGTCTGTTTCTGGTATTGACTGTTATAACCGTATTGTTGATTACTTAAGAGATCGTGTAGACTCTCGTAGTCAGTTCCCATCAGCTAAAGGAAAAAACTTTAACTTTAGATATCTTGGTATGTGGAAATAATACCAATTGAAAGTTGATAATTATTATATTCTCAGTTATGAATAAGGTAATGTTGATAGGATATGTAGGTAAAGAACCTGAGGTACATTATTATGATACTGACCAATGCGTTGCATCTTTCCCTTTGGCAACCACAGAACGAGGATATACTTTAGCAAATGGAACAAAGGTGCCTGATCATACCGATTGGCATGATATAGTGTTATTTAAGAATCTTAGTAAATATGCTGAAAAATATATTCATAAGGGCGATAAACTTTATGTAGAAGGTCGGGTGCGATATCGTAATTATGATGATAAAAAAGGTATTCGTCGGCAAGTTACAGAAATTTATGTAGATTCTTTAGAATGGTTAGCTACATCTAAAAAGAATGAAGTCTCTAATGTTGGCACTGACGACCCATTACCAATGACAGACAACATAGATAATTTCAAATAATCATTTTAATGGATGATTTAGCTACATTTATAACCTCTCTTGTAGAGTTCCATACTCCAACACTTGGAGTCGTGTTTGCTGCAATTTTAGTATGTTTGCTTCTTTATGCTTCTGGCTTTGCGAGTGGCTCAGAGATAGCATTCTTTAGTTTGTCTCCTACTGATATTGACGAACTTGAACCACAAAAGAACAAGGTGGATAAGAATATCCAAATGCTTCGCGATGATAGTGAACGCACATTGGCAACAATACTTATTTTAAACAATTTGGTTAATGTTACGATTGTAATGTTATCTGGTTTCGTGTTACGTGAAACTGTGGTGTTTAAAGTTGCTTGGGTTGAAATATTTTGTGCAACAATTCTTCTAACTTTCCTTCTTCTTCTTTTTGGTGAAATTATGCCTAAAGTCTATAGCAGTATGAACCCACTAAGGTTTTGTCGTTATGCTGTTAATGGAATATTGGTAGCTCGTCGTGTATTCTGGCCGATAGAAAACATCTTGATGTGTAGTAGTTTCTTCGCAGAAAAAATTCTAAAGAAGAAAACAAGACGGTTATCAATGGATGAAATAGAACAGGCTCTAGAACTAACAAACAAGAATGAGATAAGCAGTGAGCAAGATATGCTTGAGGGCATTATTCGTTTTGTCGATAAGACAGTGAAGGAGATTATGACATCACGACAAGACATTATAGACCTTAATGTGCGTTCTAATTATGCAGAAGTTTTGAAATGTATTGTAGAAAATAATTATTCTCGGATACCTGTCTATCAAGATAATGAAGATAATATTCGTGGTATCCTATATATAAAAGATCTACTTCCATATTTAACAAAGCCAACTAACTTTAGATGGCAAAGTATGATACGCCCTCCTTTTTTTGTACCTGAAACAAAGAAGATAGATGACTTATTGCGTGAATTTCAAGAAAATAAAATGCACATAGCAATAGTTGTTGATGAATTTGGTGGAACAAGTGGACTTGTTACATTAGAGGATATTCTTGAAGAGATAGTTGGTGAGATAAATGATGAATTTGATGACGATAAATCTTTTTATCGGAAATTATCAACTAATGAGTATATATTTGAAGGAAAAACATCTATTGGCGATTTTACGAGAGTGTTAGATATTGATGATGATACTTTTGAGGAGATACAAGGTGATGCTGATTCTCTGGCAGGATTGTTACTAGAAATAAAGGGAGATTTCCCAATTTTACACGAAACAGCAAGATATAAGAACTTTCAGTTCGAAGTAATGGCTATTGAAAATCTGCGTATAAGTAAAATTAAAATAACAATCCAAAAAGATGGAAAGCAGTATTAGTTATCCTGCTAAAGATTTAATGTTAGGCACTCTTGATATTGCACTCGGTAGAGATGCTGAGAAGCAAGGAGAAAAAGAATTGCTTAGGCAGATGTTAGGTAACGATGTTAGTATTACCCATAATGAAGATGGAAAACCATTTATAAAAGGATATAATATTAGTGTATCACATACAAAGGGAATTGTAGCCATACTCTTGTCAAAACATTTACAAGTAGGAATAGATATAGAATACTACTCTGATAGGATAAAAAAGATTGCTGAAAGATTTTTGCGACCAGATGAAATATACAATGAGACACCTGATTTATTGACTGTGTGGTGCGCAAAAGAAGCTGTGTATAAACTCTATTCTGAACAGCATCTTACCTATCAAGAAATGAAGGTAGATGTTATAAATAAACGACTATTAAACCTAAAGACTAATACATGGATTGAATTTACACAATCGATATATTCTGATTACATTCTGGTTACATGTTGGATAAATAAGTAAAAAAGAGTTTAGATTCTTGGAAAAGCCATTTGAAAAACGTATCTTTGCAACTAAAGGTAATTGTGAATATGATGAAGAATCTATATATTGTGATAATATTCTCTGTTATGCCATCTTTAATTCTGGCACAGAATGGAGGAGTGAATTCTACTGTTTCAAAGAAAGACACTCAAAATAAAGAAAAGATTGTAACAGGCAAATCATCTGACTATAATAAAATTCGATATAAGAATGGAGATGTATATGAAGGTGAATTTGTGAAAGGGAAACGTCAAGGTGAAGGTACTTATTTCTTCTCAGATGGAGAAAAATATTCTGGACAATGGTTTCAGGATCAACAACATGGTAGAGGAGTATTTACATTTAAGAATGGAAATGTTTATGATGGTCTTTGGTATAAAGACTATCAGCAAGGTCATGGTGTAATGCGTTATTATAACGGTGATGTTTATGATGGCGAATGGGCTATGGATAAACGAAATGGAATGGGGCGTTATACTTTTGCCAATGGTGCGTATTACGATGGTATGTGGAAGAATGATGTTAAGAGTGGCCATGGTCGTTTTGTTTGGAAAGATGGCTCAGAATACGTAGGCGATTGGAATAATAATCTGAAAGAAGGTAAAGGTATTTATATTTATCACAGTGGTGAAGAATATAATGGTGATTGGAAGAATGACCTGCGCAATGGAAAAGGAGTATATAAGTTTAGTAACGGTGATATATACGAGGGAGACTATCTTGATGATGAAAGGACTGGGCAAGGGATATTACGCTATAAAAATGGTGAGCAATATACGGGCAGATTCTTAAAAGGGTTGAAGTCCGGATTTGGTACTATGGTGTGGAAAAATGGCGATACCTATGTCGGAAACTGGGAGAATGGATTACAAAACGGACAAGGAAAACTAACAAAAAAGGATAAGGATATTATAGAAGGACAGTTTCGTAATGGTTATATGGACGGGCAAATAATAATCCATTATGCAGATGGAAGTAGGTTTCGTGGTATGTATCGCAATGGAAAACGTAATGGAGGAGCAATAGAACAAGATAAAAAAGGAATACGTTTCGAAGGATTCTATCGAGATGACATACGTGATGGAAAGTTTACTGAAACTGATAGTAATGGGAACGTAGTTGCGCAAGGTTATTACGAAAAAGGTATTCGTCACAACAATTAACAGCAAAACAAAAAAGTTATGAAAAGACAGGATAAAATAATAACAGCCACGAGTGCAGAAAATAATACCCACTTGATGGGTATAGTAAAGAATGATAGTTATTTAACTCCTTTTAATGAGGCTATTTGTGGTAGACATAACCATGCTGTAGAACGTATTAAGGAATTAACTCTTGGAGGCAAGCAAACTCTTTCCGACTTTGCTAATGGATATAATTATTATGGCTTACATAAAGTAAAGGGGAAATGGATATTTCGTGAATGGGCACCCAATGCAACACACCTGTATTTAATAGGCGACTTTAATGATTGGAAATGCTGTGAAGATTACGAATGTAAAAGGAAAGAAGGAACTGATGGCGATTGGGAATTAACACTTGATGAAGATAAAATACATCATGGCGATTTGTTTAAAATGTATGTCTTGTGGGAAGGAGGAGAAGGTGAACGTATTCCTGCATGGGCACAACGAGTTGTTCAAGACGAAGAAACAAAAATATTCTCAGCCCAAGTATGGTGTCCTAAAAAGAAATATCATTGGAAACATAAGAACTTTAAGCCAAACAAATCTCCACTTCTTATTTATGAATGTCATATAGGAATGGCACAAGATGCTGAAAAAGTTGGTTCTTATCTCGAATTTAAAAATAATGTATTACCACGCATTGTAGACGAAGGATACAATGCAATTCAAATTATGGCAATACAAGAGCACCCATATTATGGTAGCTTTGGCTATCATGTAAGTTCATTCTTTGCTCCAAGTTCTCGTTTTGGTACTCCTGAAGAGCTCAAGGAACTCATTGACGAAGCGCATTCTAACGGATTAGCAGTTATTATGGATATTGTTCATTCACACGCTGTGAAGAATGAAATAGAAGGATTAGGAAATCTTGCAGGCGACCCTAATCAATATTTCTATCCAGGAGAGCGCCACGAACATCCTGCTTGGGATTCACTTTGTTTCGATTACGGGAAGAACGAAGTGTTACACTTTCTCTTATCGAATTGTAAATACTGGCTCGAAGAATTTCAGTTCGATGGCTTTCGCTTCGATGGTGTAACATCGATGTTGTATTATAGCCATGGTTTGGGCGAAGCTTTTTGTAACTATGCTGACTATTTTAATGGACATCAGGACGATAATGCAATCTGTTATCTCACATTAGCAAACTACTTAATACACGAAGTAAATCATCAAGCAATAACAATTGCTGAAGAGGTTTCAGGAATGCCAGGATTAGCTGCAAAATTTAAAGATGGTGGCTATGGATTTGATTATCGTATGGCAATGAATATTCCTGACTATTGGATAAAGACGATAAAAGAACTACCAGATGAGGCGTGGAAACCATCATCTATATTCTGGGAAGTAAAAAATAGACGTAGCGATGAACGTACAATATCTTACTGCGAGTCGCACGACCAAGCTTTAGTAGGTGATAAAACTATTATTTTTCGCTTAATAGATTCTGATATGTATTGGCATTTCAAAAAAGGCGATGAGAATGATAGGGCACGACGTGGTATTGCATTGCACAAGATGATACGATTGGTAACAGCAAGTACTATAAATGGTGGCTATTTAAACTTTATGGGTAACGAGTTTGGACACCCAGAATGGATAGATTTTCCTAGAGAAGGTAATGGGTGGAGTTATAAATATGCGCGACGTCAATGGAATCTGGTAGATAATAAAGAGCTTTGTTACTACTTTCTCAGCGACTTTGATAAGAAAATGCTGGAAGTTATAAAGAGTGAGCCTCACTTTAACGATACTGTATTGCAAGAAATATGGCATAACGACTCAGACCAAATACTAGCTTTTAGTCGGAATAATTTGATATTCGTTTTCAATTTTTCACCTACACGTTCATTCTCCGATTATGGTTTTCTTGTTCCTAATGGTAGTTATAAAGTGGTATTGAATACTGATTCGTGGGAATATGGAGGCTTTGGTTTTGTAGATGAAAAAGTTAAGCACATTACTTTATCCGATCCTCTTTATGAAAGAGATGGTAAAGGATGGTTGAAACTCTACATCCCGGCTCGAAGTGCCTTAGTTTTACGAAAGGAAAAATAATACGATGAATATAAAATATAGGTCTATGCGTATTTGTTGTGCAATAACATTTTGTGTTTTTACATTTTGTTATTTATACTTTTACCAGACCGATATTCTCTCTTATACACAATATGAGGCTTCTAATGGGCAGACTCATTATGTGGCATGGCTTGGCGCTGGCTTAATTACATTTGTGTTACAGCTTCTTCAAGTTTGTGTTTATTCTGTGTTGAAACTTAATAAACGCGGACATGCTTTAACTTATTTCCCTTCTGTTCTCTTCCTTACAATACTTACTTCTATTAAGTCTAGCGGACCGATATCTACAATATGGGATACTTGGGCTTGGTTAGCTCCTCTGTTGTTGATTTTATATTTTATTATAGCATACAACGTGCGGCGTTACGAGCCATACGAGCCAGAAATAAGGTGTTCTGGTTTTATTTCTCAACTATTGTGGATAAATCTTGGAACATTGACATCTTTTTTATTGCTAATAGGTATCTTTAGTAATTCAGATCGAGACTTTCACGAAAGAATGAAGGTTGAAACATTAGTACTCAATAAGCAATATGAGGCAGCTTTAAGCAATATAAAGCGAATGAGAAATGTAGACTCGGCTACTACAATGCTTACTATATATTGTGTTGCACGTACTGGTCATCTACCCGATAGTCTGTACGAATATCGTTTAATTGGTGGAAAAGATGTGTTGTATCCAGGTAAAGTCCATTCTGTTTTTCTTCCCGATAGTGTTATAAAGAAGGCTACTTCCAACTCTGTGCATTATCAGTTAAACGAATATTTATTAGATCGTAATCTTCCAACATTTAAAAAATTAGTTCAGAAATACTATCCAGTCGATAGTCTTCGACCTCGATATTACGCAGAAGCTTATAAGTTGTATACATTGTTATCGAAAGGAATGAAGCCAAAGCCTCCTTATCCTAAAGGTAGTTATACAAGCTATTATTTTTCTGTAAGATAATGAAAGTTATACTTGCTTTCGATTCCTTTAAAGGTTCACTCACTGCCGATCAAGCTGTACATACGGCTGCCATAGGAGTATCTGATGCCTCTGCGGCAGCCGAAATTGTTTGTTTGCCAATGGCTGATGGAGGTGAAGGTACGGTTGAAGTTCTTGCACGTTACACAAATGCGAAGTGGGCTGTATGTAAAGTTCACAATTCGTTAATGCGCCCAATAATGGCTCGCTATGCTCTTAGTTCAGATTCGCATATTGCTATTTTAGAAATGGCGGCTGCAGCAGGTCTTACACAGGTGGATCCACTCAAGCGAAATCCAATGCGAACAACTACTTATGGAGTAGGAGAGATGCTTCTCCATGCCATAGCTGCTGGTGCTCAACACATAATTATTGGTATTGGTGGGAGTGCAACAAACGATGGCGGAGCAGGTATGTTGGCTGCTTTGGGGGCAAAATTCTATATAGGCAATTGTCTTGTTAATTATCCGACAGGGAACGACCTTATCCATATTACCTCTGTAGATTTTTCTTCGCTCGTTACGTTACGAGATATTCAGATAGAAATACTTTGTGATGTTAATAACCCTTTGTTTGGGCATAATGGCGCCGCATACGTTTATGCACCTCAGAAAGGAGCAAACCCAACAGAAGTAGAATTGTTAGATAGTGGCTTAAGAAACTTTGCTCACCTTTGTAAGATTGACCCTACTGTTCCCGGTAGCGGAGCTGCGGGCGGATTGGGTTATGCGTTTCGTATGCTCGGTGCGCAGTTACGTAAAGGTATAGATGTAGTTTTAGATGCGGCAGAACTAACTAAACATTTGCAAGGTGCTGATTTGGTGATAACGGGTGAAGGTAAAATAGATAACCAAACACTAAACAATAAACTCCCCTTTGGTGTAATGTCGCTTGCTAAAGCCAACAATATTCCAACTATTGCACTTGCTGGGCGTGTTGATAATATTAATTTATTATTATCAGCAGGGTTTTATAAAGTGCTCGGAATTAATCCTTCAAATTCTTCTTTATCCGAAGCAATGGACGTCAAAGTAGCTGCAAGCCGTTTACGTAATACAACTAAAGAGGTGATAATACATTTCTTGCAAACTATTGATAGCTAAGGATTTCTCATTAAATTACTCTCACAATATAACGTTAAAAGTTACTCATATTAATCTCAGATGACTGAAACAACTTTTGCAGATATCTAAGAAGAGAAGAATAGATATCTGAAACGATGCTTACAGATATCTAAAACAATGTAACCTATAAACAAGACAAACGAACCTCCTTTAAAGAGACTTTTGAGTCAACAAATATCTGCAAAAGACACAATATAGTGCCATAAGTAATGCAGTTATTTCACAATACACAGTAGTACGCCTATTCTTCACACTCGCTCTGCAGATGGTGGACAACTATTTAGCAAGTATCGCCCATTATTATAATTGCCCATATCTAAAACGAAACCATAATGCACCTTACTATTTTACATAGAAAAAGAAAGGATAATAACTATTGATACAGAAATGCACAATAGAAGGGGGTAAACTTCAATAGATATTTTCTAACAATACACACCTAGATTGTTAGATATAAGTAGATGCTTTTTACTAGAGTTACAGAAACCTTATCTTATTATATAAGACATACAAAAGCTTATGGATTGCTTGCTTGACAGAGTTTGATATCCATCAGTGGAATATTCAGCCTTTTACACTACTAGTATAATGATAAAGAGCACGCCAAAATGGTGTGCTCTCCTATCAAAATAAAATAAAGATATCTTATAAATCAGTATTAAGCATTTTCGCTCCAATCTTCCTTGCTCTTGCGAACGTAACTTTGGTAACGAAGTTTTGCCATTTTCTCTGCAGCATCGAAGAGTTCTTGTGCCTCGTTAGGATAAGCTTTCTTAACTGAGAGATAGCGTACTTCACCCATCAAGAAGTCTTGGAACTTGCTCCAATCTGGCTCTTTAGAGTCGAGAGAGAATGGGTTCTTTCCTTCTTCTGCCAATACAGGGTTGTAACGCCACAAGTGCCAGTAACCACTTTCTACAGCACGACCTTCTTCTGCCTGACTCTTACCCATACCACCTTTAGCCTTTAGACCATGGTTGATACATGGTGCGTAAGCGATGATGAGTGATGGACCTGGATATGCTTCAGCTTCGCGAATAGCTTTAAGAGTCTGTGCCTGATCAGCACCCATAGCTATTTGTGCAACATAAACATAGCCGTATGTGGTTGCCATCAAACCGAGGTCCTTCTTGCGGATACGCTTACCCTGTGCAGCAAACTGTGCAATAGCACCGAGTGGTGTAGACTTAGAGCTCTGACCGCCAGTGTTAGAGTAAACCTCAGTGTCGAGAACAAGGATATTTACATCTTCGCCAGAAGCAATAACGTGGTCAAGGCCACCGTAACCGATGTCGTAAGAAGCGCCATCACCACCAATAATCCATTGTGAACGCTTCACCAAGTAGTGGTCTAATGTCTTCAATTCCTTACAGATTGGGCAACCTGCTTCAGCACCAGCAGCAATCATTGGTTTCAATGCTGCACTTGCTTCCTTAGATGCATCAGCATTGTCTTTAGCCTCTATCCATGCTTGTGCGGCTGCTTTGAATTCAGCAGATACGTGGTCTTCGTTCATAGCATCGTTCAAAAGTTTAGTAATGCGTTCACGCATCTTCTTATTACCAAGAGCCATACCTAAACCAAATTCGCAGAAGTCCTCGAACAAAGAGTTGTCAAAAGCAGGACCTTGACCATTTTCATTGGTTGTGTAAGGAGTAGAAGGAATTGACGCAGAATAGATAGAAGAACAACCTGTAGCGTTAGAAATCATTTCACGGTCGCCAAAGAGTTGAGAAACCAACTTAACGTATGGTGTTTCACCACAACCAGCGCAGGCTCCAGAGAACTCGAACAATGGTTGAGCAAACTGAGAGTTCTTAACGTTACTCTTTATGTCTACTAAATGTTGCTTTGTTTTTACATTCTTAACCAAGTAGTCCCAGTTATCTATTTGTTGCTGATCGCGTGTGAATGGAACCATAGCAAGTGCCTTGCCATTCTTATTACCAGGACAAACATCGGCGCAGTTTCCACAACCAACACAGTCGAGAACGCTAACCTGAATGCGGAAGTGCATACCAGCCATAGGTTTTGGTACTTTCATATCCAATGTATTGTCGCCAAATCCATTAATTTCTTCGTCATCAAGAACGAATGGACGGATACAAGCATGAGGACAAACGTATGCACACTTATTACACTGTATACAGTTCTCTGGGGTCCATTCAGGGTTGAATGCCTCAACACCACGCTTTTCGAATGCAGCAGAACCGTTCTTCATTGTACCGTCTACCATATCATACTTAATGAAATCGGAAACTTTGAGTAAGTCGCCAACCTGACCATTGATAGGACGGACAATCTCTTTGATGTATGCAGGTGCATTGTCATTAGAGTCTTCAGCATCATCAGCAAGATTAGCCCATGAAGGATCTACAGTCAATTGCTTATATTCGCCACCGCGGTCTACAGCAGCATAGTTCTTGTCTACAACATCTTGTCCCTTGTTACCGTAAGACTTAACAATGAACTCTTTCATTTGCTCAACAGCCAAATCTACAGGTATAACCTTTGTAATGCGGAAGAATGCACTCTGAAGAATAGTATTGGTACGGTTGCCGAGACCAATTTCTTGTGCAATCTTTGTTGCGTTGATATAGTAAACAGTAATGTTGTTCTGAGCGAAGTAACGTTTAATTCTGTTCGGAATGAAGTTTGCAAGTTCTTCGCCTTCGAAGATTGTATTCAAAAGGAAAGTACCATTCTTCTGTAAACCACGAATTACATCGTACATACGTAAGTATGCCTGAACATGACAAGCAACAAAGTTAGGTGTATTTACCTGATAAGTCGAACGGATTTCGCTGTCTCCAAAACGAAGGTGAGAACAAGTAAAACCACCAGACTTCTTAGAGTCGTAAGAGAAATATGCTTGGCAATGTTTGTTAGTGTTATCACCAATAATCTTAACAGAGTTCTTGTTTGCACCAACGGTACCGTCAGCTCCCAGACCATAGAACTTAGCTTCGAACATACCTTCGCCACCCATAGGAATCTCGTCAATCAATGGAAGCGAAGTGAAAGTAACATCATCTACAATACCAACAGTAAAGTGGTCTTTAGGCTCTGGAAGTTCTAGGTTGTTGAATACAGAAATAATGTGTGCAGGTGTGGTATCAGAAGAACCAAGACCATAACGTCCACCTACAATTAAAGGTTTGTTTTCAACATCGTAGAATGCGCTCTTTACATCAAGATACAATGGTTCTCCTTCTGCACCAGGTTCTTTTGTTCTGTCGAGTACAGCAATACGCTTTACTGTCTTTGGAACAGCTGCAAGCAAATGCTTAACAGAGAAAGGACGATAAAGGTGAACAGAAATCATACCAATTTTCTTACCGTGCTTAATTTGATAGTCAATAGCTTCTCGCGCAGCTTCAGTAGCAGATCCCATAAGGATAATAATGTTTTCTGCATCTTCAGCACCATAGTATGAGAAAAGGTGATATTCACGACCAGTAATATCTTTTATCTTTGCTAAGTAATCTTCAACTACTTCTGGAATATTCTCGTAGTATTGATTGCAAGCCTCACGGTGTGTGAAGAATGTTTCTGGATTTTCAGCAGTACCACGAGTAACAGGACGCTCTGGAGAGAGTGCACGGTCGCGGAATCGTTTAACGTCAGCTGGATCGAGTAACTTAGCAACTTCATCTTGGTCAATCATCTCAATCTTCTGATATTCGTGAGATGTGCGGAAACCATCGAAGAAGTTTACAAATGGAATGCTTGTCTTCAACGAAGCAAGATGTGGAACTGCTGTAAGGTCCATAACCTCTTGTACTGAACCAGAACAGAACATTGCAAAACCTGTTTGACGACAAGCCATAACGTCTGAATGGTCGCCAAAGATACACAATGAGTGAGTAGCAAGTGTACGTGCAGAAACATCGAACACGCAAGGCAACATCTCACCAGCAATCTTATACATATTAGGTATCATCAGCAACAAACCTTGTGAAGCTGTGAATGTTGTTGTAAGTGCACCGGCTTGGAGTGAACCGTGCATAGCACCAGCTGCACCACCTTCTGATTGCATTTCCTGAACAGTTACTGTTTGGCCGAAAAGATTTTTACGACCTTTCGCTGCCCATGTATCAACATGCTCTGCCATTGGAGAAGACGGAGTAATAGGGTAGATTGCTGCTACCTCTGAAAACATGTAGCTTACATGTGCTGCAGCTTCATTACCATCACAGGTAATATACTTTTTTTCTTTCGCCATTGTCTTTATTTTATTAAATGTTTCTATAATGTTTTTGGTCTGTTTTGTATAGGCCTATCTATTAACAATCTTTTTTATATCATTTATGTATGTACTTTAGTCTTAGTTTCAGTATAGAAAGCCAAAGAGCCAAAGAGGAATCTTATTGTCTTTTCCTACTTTCATATTGTAACGTACATATATTGTATCATTGTTTAAACGCATTTTTGTATTCTCTGCATCGCATACCCTAAAACGTCTATTTCTGTCTATTATATAGTATCCACATTTGTTTCCTTCATTTATTGTATGCTTGGAAAGTAGGGCATTCACAAAAAAAGTTTCCATTACCTCTTGCTGCTCTATGTGTATCGGATATATTGCGTAAATGAGATTAGAATTATTCATTATTACCTTTGCAGGCTTCTTGGGAAAATCTTGACCAACAGAATAAATAATATTTATCAAGCGTGAATCTGATAGATATTTAATGTAGTTCATAACAGTTGCACGACTTGTATTTATCTCTTTAGCTAAATTGCTTATATTGGGTGATTTTGGACCTTCTAAAGCAAGCAGATAAAAAAGAGTCTTGATTTTAGTGAGATATTTTAATTCTATTTGCTTTATGAGCAAGATGTCAACCTCTGTCATCATGTTCATAGTCTTCAATAGATTTTCAGAATAATTTCTGTTCTCTAAAAAGAAAGGATAATAGCCATGATGAATGTAATCTTGGAAATATTCGAGTGGATTAATCTTTGTCAGTATTTGTGTTGCTATTTGTTCGTGGTTCTCAATGATATCATTAAGCGAATAGCTTGAGAAACTATTTCCTGACATATAATTTAAGAACTCTCTAAAGGAGAAACCTCGTAAATTATAGCTCTTAACAATACCATTAAGTTCAGGATTTTCTTCTTTTAGACGCATAACACTAGACCCAGTGAATACAATCTTTAATTCAGGATAATTATCATAACATCTACGCAAGTCGCTACTCCAATTGGGCTGTTTAAAAACCTGATCAATAAGCAAGACGCGTCCCCCATTTCGATAGAACTCTCCTGCAAAGTCAGAAATACCTTTCTCTTGGAAATAGAAGTTGTTCATATTTATGTAAAGACATTTTCGGTCGTTAGCACCAAACTTCTCTTTAGCATATTGAAGAAGGAAGGTCGTTTTTCCAACGCCACGTGTTCCTTTGATGCCTATCAACTGATCATTCCAATCAATCTCGTCCATAAGCATACGTCTCACTGGAGCATAATTATGTTCCACTAAATAGGTGTGAGTACGGAAAAATGCATCCATCTTATAACAAAATTATTTCATATCCTAACAGCACTATCAGGCAACACATTTTTATATATGCATATACCTAATAATATTGTGTGCAAAGATAATATTTATTTCTTTAATTTGCAAACTATACATGGCAAAAAAGACCTTTTTACTATTATTTATATTTTGTCTTTTTAAGTATTTGCTGTATCTTTGCATACGGTTAGTAGACTTTCTTTACTCTCATTTGTAGAATGTTTGCAAAAGTCATAATGGAAAAAATAAAATGAAACTTCATGTATTCAATCCTGAGCACGATATTTCGTTAGCGCAAAATAATCCTAATCAAACCCCATCACGTGCAGCATTGCAAATACGTAATGATTTGGATTTTATTCCTTATATCTGGGCAGCTCAAGGCGATGTTGTATTGGTAAATGATGTAATGAAGGCGTATGAAGCCGTTGAAAAACTTCGATTGAAAGATAAGAATGTTTCTTTTATAGATGCAGACATTTTAGAAAAGTATTCAGATGAAATAGATGCTATTCTACCTTGGGGATGGGATTGCGCAATAAAGGAGAACTTAAAACGTTTAGGTATATCGCAGACTCTTTTGCCTTCAAGCAAGCAATTATCTGAAATACGCAATTTAAATAATAGAAAGGCATCTATAAATTGGTTATTGTTTTTAAAGGCGCATCTTCCTTACGCTACGACAGTTGGAGAGGCATACTATTATAATAACATTAATGATTTGTGTGCAAAGGCTAAAGAGATAGGGAAAGCTGTAATAAAAGCTCCTTGGAGCGGTAGTGGTAGAGGATTACGATTTACCGACAGAAATATCTCTACAGTACACTTAAATTGGGCAAAGAATATTATAACACATCAGCAGGGCATTATTTTAGAGCCATATTATAATAAGGTGCAAGATTTTGCTATGGAGTTCTATATAGAAGGTGAAGTAAAATATTGTGGCTTGTCTATTTTCCAGTCTTTACATGGGGCGTATACAGGTAGTATTATTGATACAGAAGAAAGAAAACGCAATTTCTTAAGTAAGTATGTGGATATAGAATTATTGGATACAATAAAACTTACTCTAATAAACTTATTAGAATGCAATATTAAATATAACTACAAGGGTCCTTTAGGAATTGATATGATGATTGTTGAGAAGAGATCTTTATCTACTTCTTCATTATATGCTATTCATCCTTTTGTTGAAATAAACTTTCGCCGTACAATGGGGCATGTCGCTTTATCGCTTTCTAATAATTTCCAAATACATAACAAGATGATGCGAATAACGTATAATGGTTCGCATCATACATTAGAATTAAACGATAGAACTTACCCTAACATTTAAAATATAACCAAAATACGAGGAATGAAATAACTAGAGCTATTATACATGTAATAGTTAGCATTATACGTGCTATAATCTTTCTTCTGCGAACTAAAGAAGAATGTTTTTGTTGATTGAATCCTGAATACTGATCGTAATGGTACTTTCTTTTGTTTCCTTGTGAACTTCTCATTATTGTAGGTTGGTGTTATCCTAAAGAAAGTATCTTTCTCAGATACTTTCTTTATATTTTCAGTCTAATCTATTTAAAATTTAAAACTCAGTTGCACGTCTACTAAAGAGTAGTTCGGCTTTGCTAAGCTACGGTCGTGAACATAAGCATATTCAGTTGAAAGCAGCACATTCTTATTAAATTGGTAGTTTAAACCAACTTCGTATAATGTGCGTTGTTTTTCTGCGCCCTTTGAAGGTTGGTACATATCGTAACGTGCTTTTCCATACAGTTTTTCCTTTACTATAGGTGCTATCACTAAAGCATAAACTCCTTGTGCTTTACTGCCATTACTACCTATATTACAGTCTTTTGCTGCAGCATCATTTGTGTTTACAAGCGACTTAGCAAAAGCTTCTCCTGTAGAATGTGCATATTCTGAACGGAATGTCCAGTCGTTTACTATATATTCGGCAGAAACTGCATAGCGACGTTGTTGCAACTTACGTACGCCTGTTTGTGGTGCACCAGTAGCATCAATCCATGTACCTTTACGAGCATACGAACCAGTCCAACCAAACCAACCAATACGCATACCTTTTACAGGCATAACCCAAACACCACCGATAATATTTTTTTGTTCGTCTACGTCTTTCACGTTAATTCCTTGCCCGTTAAACACGCCGACCTGATAGTGTAGCAAATTTCTTCCAGCAGAATTCTTCAGAAAATCGCCTTGAATTTGTACACCTATATCGCGTCCATTTGAACTATGTGTTCCTGCTCTATCTGCAAACCCTGCAAATTTGCTAACCACTTGTGAATATCCCATAAACCCTTGTGTAATAGGGTGGATTGGATTCTCAAAAGTGAATGGGTTCTTGAACTGACCAATTTTTACACGGAAGAATGTGTACTTTTGCCATTCTGTGAACAAATCGACTACACGTGGAGATGAGCCTAAAGTAGACGTATTGCCATTAAACTGAATTTGTACTTTCCATGCCCAATCGTTAAAAAGACGTCCGTCGAGTGAAACACGACCTAAACGTAGATTGAACGAATTAGATTTTGCCTTGTCTTGATTAGTAAACTGGTACTGCGCTATGCCATACCCTGATAGCTTCACATTGTCGATCCACTTTGCTGTCTGTGCAGATACATTAGAGAATGCTAACGCTATGGCAGCTAACATAAAGATTTTTTTCATATATTTACCTTTGAATATTAAGTTTATAGTTTCACTCTGCAAAGATACAGACAATTTGTAAAAAATGAGAACATTTCTTAAAACTTTCGCTAAAAGTATTATAAAATATGCCTATTGCCTTGCTTTACTACCGTCTATGAAGAATGATATAATAGAATTTTATAGCGTTAAAGCTTCTCTCTTTTATTTAACGTGTGTTATGTAAATAGGAAAAAATAACTAACTTTGCAGCAAATATTAAAATATGAGTAGGAAAAGAAAATCATTACCTATATTAGAGAATGTAGAAATAGAGTCTGTTGCTGCAGAAGGTAAATGTGTAGCACACGTAAACGATATGGTTGTGTTTGTACCTTTTGTTGTACCAGGTGATATTGTAGACTTGCAAGTGCGCAAGAAACGACACAGCTATTGTGAAGCAACTGTACTGAGAATGATACAGCCTAGTCCTATGCGTATTACTCCTAAATGCGAACATTTTGGAGTCTGTGGTGGGTGTAAATGGCAAAACCTTCCTTATAAAGAACAGTTGATTTCCAAACAACAACAAGTTCTCGACCAACTAAAACGTATTGGAAAGGTTGAACTGCCAATGATATCTCCCATATTGGGGTCTGAGAAAACAGAGGAATATCGCAATAAGCTTGAGTTTGCCTGTTCAAATAAACGGTGGTATACCAAAGAAGAGTTAGATGCATTACCAGAAGGAGTTGGGTTAGCTCAGGGAGCAATAGGCTTTCATATAACAGGCGCCTTTGATAAGATTTATCCTATTAATAAATGTGTGCTTATGGACAACTATTGTAATAAGGTAAGGAATGCTATTTACAATTATGCTGTGGAACACAAACTTAGTTTTTACGATATCAGAGAACAACACGGTTTGTTACGCGACATTATGATGCGAAATTCAAACACAGGCGAATGGTTGGTGCTTGTTCAGTTTCATTACGATGAGGTGGGCGATGAAGAATGTGCAATGAACTTAATGCAGTTCATTGCCGATGAGTTTCCTGAAATAACATCATTATTATATGTAGATAATCAGAAAGGTAACGATACTTTCAACGATTTAGAATTGACAGTATTTAAAGGTAACGACCATATATTTGAGTTAATGGAGGATCTTCGCTTTAAGGTTGGTGCTAAAAGTTTCTATCAAACCAATACAGACCAAGCTTACCATTTGTATAGTGTTGCGCGCAACTTTGCCAACCTTACTGGTAATGAATTGGTTTACGATCTATATACAGGTACTGGAACCATTGCAAACTTTGTAGCTAAAAAGGCTAAAAAGGTGATAGGCATTGAATATGTGCCTGAAGCAATAGAAGATGCAAAAATAAATTCAGAAATAAACGAAATATCCAACACGCTGTTCTATGCTGGCGATATGAAAGATATTCTAACCGAAGCATTCGTAAAACAACATGGACGCCCAGATGTCATTATAACCGATCCTCCTCGTGCTGGTATGCATGCCGATGTAGTGAATGTTATATTGGGTGCACATCCCAAACGAATTGTTTATGTAAGTTGTAATCCTGCCACACAAGCTCGCGACTTAGCACTTTTAGATAGCGACTATAAAGTTGTGGCTGTTCAGCCAGTCGATATGTTTCCACATACGCCTCATGTAGAGAATGTTGTTTTGTTGGAAACTAAGTAATTGAAACTTTAATAAAATGTGTTTATTAATATTCACTTATAATTTATAATGAATTATGAATATATAATATACGAAAGGAGGTGTACCAGATAGGTATACCTCTTATAATTTTATGTAAAGTTAGCCTGAAAAACATTATGGATATGATAGATCTCCGTTATCTTCTGCAACTCTTTTCTCTACGTTTTATTCTTGTTTTTTTGTGTTCTAACATAATGTAATATAACTGCATTGCCTTATACAGCTGGAAAGATATACCGTTTGAATTAGCCAGTTTACGTTATCAAATCAATGGTTCTGACGAAAATGAATAATGAATTTATAACCACTGCCTATAGTCTGTCTACCAATGGAATAGAACGCCTCAGGTGTTTATAAAAGTCAATGCAATATAGTTACTTTTGTTTTAGATATCTATCACGATCGTCTCAGATATCTGTGAGTTGCGTTTCAGATATCTGTCAGTTACAAATTAGATATCACAAAAAGCAGCAACCTTTATAATGCTATATTATACCACTTGAAAGATATTTATTCTGCTGAGATTTATAATGCCTTTTATGCTACAATTAAGCTAAGCAAAGTTACTTAGCAATACAGCTATCTGTTCGGCATCGCCTAACGACATAGTTTGGTTGCACGGAATGGAAAGTTCTTCCCGATGAATACGTTCTGTAAGTGGGAATGAAAGAGTATTCCATTCCTTATATGCTTTTTGTTTGTGGGGTGGAATAGGGTAGTGAATGAGAGTCTGTACACCGTTATCTGTTAAGTATTCCTGTAATTTATCGCGTTCTGCACAGAGTATTGGAAATATGTGATAGACGTTATCACGGTTTAAAGCTTTAGGAATGGTAATGTGCTCATTCTCTATATGTTGTTCAAAGTAATGGGCAATTACTTTCCTACGTTCATTTTCCTCATCGAGATACTTTAGTTTTATACTGAGCACAGCAGCTTGTATTTCGTCCATACGACTATTTTTACCTTGAAACTCGAATACATATTTGCGGTTCGAACCGTAATTAGCAAGTGCCCGAATAGTTTTGGTTAGTTCCAAGTCGTTTGTGGTTATGGCACCAGCATCGCCCAATGCACCAAGATTTTTGCCTGGATAGAAGCTGTGAGCTGCTGCATCGCCAAGGCTTCCTGTATGCTTACCGTTAAAGGTGCAACCATGTGCCTGTGCATTGTCTTCTATCAGCTTTATATTATGGCGTTTACAAATATTTCCTATTCTTTCTGTATATGCACACCGACCATATAAATGTACGAGCATAATGGCACGAGTGCGATGTGTGATAGCAGCTTCTATACGGCTGTCGTCTATTTCTAACGTTGCGATATCAGGTTCTACTAGTATGGGCGTAAGGTTGTTTTCGGTTATAGCTAATATGGTGGCAATGTAAGTATTAGCAGGTACAATTACTTCGTCGCCATCGTGAAGTTGTCCAAGCTCTTTGTAAGCACGCAGAATAAGATATAGAGCATCGAGTCCATTTCCACAACTAACACAATGTTGCGTACCAATGTAGGTGCGATAATGCTCTTCAAAATGTTTAACAGCATTGCCGTTAAGATACCAGCCCGATGCCACAACGTTTGAAATAGCCTTGTTTATTTCGTCTTTGTGCATCGCTGTGATGCGTTTGAGTGATAAATATTCTATCATAAAACTGATATATTCCATTTGTAAGTGTCGTAACAAATACCTCGTCCGCCAAATCCTTCTTTCTGGTGGATAAGCTGCTGATTTAGTATTGTACCTCCATCTTCGGTACTTTTACCAAAGTCGAAATAACCATCTATGCCCTTATACACATTATTTATTATATAATCGAACAACAAATCCAGTGTTCCCATTGCTTTCCCCTTTGTTGATGCTGAAATATATTGTGTATGAACAACGTTCGGTGTTTCATAGATGAGAGTGCCACCCAGTGGTTCTTTGTCGGTTGTTGTAGCTAAGTAAAGTTTTATTTGCTTTGGGAATCTACTTCTTAAGAGTTCTAATTCTGCTAAAGAATGTACAGGGTGTGTATTGTATTTGGTGGTAAGATTATTATTGAGGATATTCCAAAATGCAGCTAAATCTTGACTTTCTCCTACGAGAATGCCATTTTTGATAGCCTTTCGAATGCCACTTCTGCGACTTTCGGTAAACTTTCGTACGTTGTGGAGACTGAACGATGATGAAATATCGCGGCTGATGAGTTGTGCGTGGCAAATATTGGTAAGTGCATAGAGGTCCTCTTCGGCAGGAATACGGTGGTAGATATATGGAATAGCTTTGTAGATTACTTGTTTTATACCCATTTCCTTGAGCAAAATGTTCAGTTCAGAAAAGATGTTGCATATCTTCTCAGCAGTAATTTTCTCTGTAGTGAGTAATCCTCCATAAGTAAGTCCATGATGCGAATATAGGGTATCGCCTTCCCTATTGGCAGGTAACACAGCAACGATGTGCCCTTTCTCCATTATAAGAAACGAGCAGTCAGCAAACCTATCAGCATGATAGTCCATATAATTGCGATTGAAAAGAAAGGTGCCTTGCTTGGAAATAGAAACAAATTCATTCCATTTCACGGCATCGTCAAGGTTATACTGTTTAATCTCAATCATATTATGGTATTCTTTAATATATGCTATTCCAAAATTTAAAATAATAGCAAGTTATATGTAAGCTTTCGTTCCGAATGTGTTTCCCCTCACCATTCTTATTTTGTTTTGCCTATGAATTTTAAATACTCATCATAGTTTCTGATGTAGTCGCTTTCGTCGAAAGGATCTTCAGCCAACACTAAGCATACTGCACCAGAAGAGAAATCCTCAAGTGTTCTCCATGTGTCTGTGTTTACAAGTAAGCCTTGGTAAGGGTGATTGAGTAAGAAAGATTCTTTTTCTGTGCCATTGTCGAGTGTAACAGTGAAAGAACCGTTTGCAGCAATAATAAATTCGCGACAATGTTTGTGCGAGTGTCCGCCACGATTTTCTCCTCCCGGCACATCGTAAACCCAATAAACGCGTGCAATATTAAAAGGAATGTCTTTCATTTCTTCTGCTACAGTAAGGTTGCCACGACGGTCTAATCGTTTTGGCAATTCAATTATCTTTCCTATTTTTGTCATACTTGTGAGTTTAAGAACTTCCCCTGACCAGTTTTAACGGACAGGGGAATGATTCTGTTTATCGGTTTCCGTACATCTCTTCGTAGTACTTCTGATAATCACCACTAGTTACTTCTTCTATCCATGACTGATTCTCCAAATTCCATTTAATGGTCTTCACAATACCATCGGCAAATTTCGTCTCAGGATACCAGCCTAATTCGTTTTTTATTTTCGTTGGGTCAATTGCGTAACGTGCGTCATGGCCGAGTCGGTCAGCAACGTGTGTAATCAAATCGTTGTTTATCCATGAGATATCAATATTGCCATTCTCATCTTTCACTTGTTTCTTTAAAACTTTGCGAAGTTCTTTGTCTTCAGCCATCATATCGTGAATAGTTTTAATGGTAAGCTTAACAATGTCGATGTTCTTCATTTCGTTGTGTCCACCAACATTGTAAACCTGTCCTACACGTCCTTCGCGAACTACCATATCAATAGCTTTGCAGTGATCTTCTACGTATAGCCAGTCGCGGACATTTAAGCCTTCGCCATATACGGGAAGTGGTTTACCTGCAAGAATATTATTGATGATTAATGGAATTAACTTTTCGGGGAAGTGGTAAGGACCATAGTTGTTAGAGCAACGTGTAATGCTGATGGGCATGTGGTACGTATCGTGGTATGCCATAACAAACATATCGGCACTGGTTTTACTTGCCGAATATGGGCTGTGAGGGCATAGTGGAGTTTTTTCGGTAAAATATCCTTCTGCACCAAGCGAACCATAGACCTCATCGGTAGACACCTGATGGTAACGTTTTCCTTCTTTCCACGTAGGGTAGCCCTGTTCATCTTTGCCCGTAACCCATGCACGGCGAGCAGCGTCCATAAGGTTCTGAGTACCCAATATGTTTACGCTCAAGAATAGTTGTGGGTCTTCTATAGAGCGGTCTACATGGCTTTCAGCAGCGAAATTCACAAGATAGTCGATATCGTTTTCAGCAAACAGTTTATCAATCAATTCTCTGTCGCGAATGTCGCCTTTTACAAAGAAGCATCGTTTATCGTCAATATCATCTTTAATTGTTCCTAAGTTACCAGCGTAAGTTAATGCGTCAAGTACGATAATCTTAATATCTTCGTTCACATACTTTTTGTGAAGCAGATACTTAATGTAGTTTGCGCCGATAAATCCAGCAGCACCAGTTACTAAATAAGTTTTCATAAGTTGTTAATATTTTGTATCTTAATTATTTATTTCTGTTGTTTGATAATGTAATAACTTCACAATCGCCCATTTTATTGCCTTCAATAGTGAGTCTTACAATGGTTCTCTCTTTGTGAAATCCTTGTAAGCCTGCTGCTCCTGGGTTTATATGTAGCAGATTTAATGTTTTGTCGTACATTATCTTTAATATATGCGAGTGTCCGTCTACGAAGAGATTAGGTGGCGAATAGTAGAGTGTATTACGTATTGATTGGTCGTATCTGCCTGGATAGCCACCAATATGTTTAAGCAAAACGTCTACATCTTCACATCTAAATCTCTGTATTTCGGGATAGCGTGCACGAATATCATAGCCGTCACAGTTACCATATACAGCTCTGAAAGTAGGTTTCATAGCTTCGAACTTATTGGCTATCTCTAATGACCCAATGTCGCCAGCATGCCAAATCTCATCGCAGTCTTTCAGATAGAATTCGTATTTCTCGTCCCAATAGGCGTGTGTATCGCTTATAATGCCAATTCTCTTCATACAGAGTTTACTCTATTGCCAGCTTCTTTCGTATAAAACAAGCTATGAAATCTTTTGTTTCTTCTATTCCTAATATACTTGCATCTACGCAAAGGTCGTAGCTTTCGGCGTGTCCCCATACTTTTCCTGTGTAGTAATTGTAATATTTTGCACGTTCGCTTTCTTTATTCTCAATTACTTTTATGGCTTCTTCTTTTGTGCAACCAAGTCGTTCGCTTACGTTTTCCGCTCTTGAGTTAATGTTTGCTGTTATGAAAACATTAATTGTGTTGGGATTTTCGCGCAATACATAGTCGGCTGTTCTTCCTACGAATACGCAGCGATTATTTTCTTCGGCTGCTTTTCGAATAACATCGCACTGAAATTGATAGAGCCCTTCTTGCGAGAAGTTGTTTTTGTAGAAATCGTTATTGCTAAATATAGGCAGGTTTATTTGGAAGTGCGATTTTAGAAATCTCTTCTGTTCGTCGTTTTTCTCAAAGAACTTTTCTGAGAAACCACTCTCTTTTGCTGCAAGATTCAGTATTTCTTTATCGTAGAACTGACAATTAAATTCGTTGGCAAGTGCTTTAGCTACTAAGCTTCCACCGCTTCCAAGTTGTCGTCCAACGTTTATTATTAGTTTCTTTTCCATAAGCGAGAGGTTATTTGTTTCAACTGTTTTTGCTTTGCATATCTTTCTTAAATCGTCTAAGATATACTGTCATTGTTATTATTGCCACTACAACAGCTATGAAGTCGCTTGTTGGCATTGATGCCCAAACTCCATTTATTTCATAGAAATTTGGTAGTAGAATGAGTAATGGAAGTAAGAACAATAGTTGCCGAGAGAGTGATAGGAATATGCTAATCTTTACTTTTCCTATGCATTGGAAGAAGTTGGTTATTACCATTTGGCAACCTATAAGCGGGAACATCATCATTATGATGTGTAGTGCATTGATTGATCTTTTTATGAGTTCTGGATTGGTGGTGAAGAGGCGCACGCAATGGTATGGAACAAACATAGCGAGCGACCAGCCTGTTAGCATAATGCAAGTTGCTGTTATGATGGACAACTTCACTACTCGCATCATTCTTTCGTATTGTTGTGCTCCGTAGTTGTAGCCTGCTATAGGTTGCATTCCTTGGTTAAGACCTATTACAAACATTATGAATATCATTGCTATGCTGTTGCCTATGCCGTATGCTCCCACCGACATATCGCCTCCGAACCGTACTAACTGGTTGTTTATGAAGATGACAATGACACAGGCGCAAGCATTCATTAAGAATGGAGATATTCCTATGGATATAATGTTCTTCACTAAGTTAGCTTTTAGTTTGTATATGCCTCGTTTTAAATGCAATAGTTCGTTCTTGTTTGCAAATAGTGTCATTTGCCAGCATAGGGCTAATGTTTGTGATATTATTGTGGCGAGTGCTGCTCCTTTTATGCCCCAATGCCACCAGCGTATGAAAACAACATCTAACAATATGTTCATTACTACTGTGAAAATGGTGGCACACATTGCTTTCTTTGGTTTAGATGCTGCACGCAATACGGCATTCATACCGAAGTACATGTGCGAAAACACATTGCCTAAGAGTATGGTATGCATAAAGTCGTGCGCATAGGGGAGGGTGGCATCGCTTGCTCCGAAAAAACGAAGTATTGAATCGAGGAATAATAGGCAGACGCCAGCAAATGTTAATCCTACTATTAGGTTCAAGGTGATGGTGTTACCAAGTATGTTTTCTGCCGTCTGATAGTCTTTCTGTCCCAACTTTACACTAATGGTTGTTGAGGCTCCGATGCCTACTGCTGCACCAAATGCGGCTGCAAGGTTCATGAATGGAAATGTTATAGCAAGCCCCGAAATAGCCATTGGACCTACTATTTGCCCTATGAATATGCGGTCGATTATGTTGTAGAGCGATGCTGCCGTCATTGCCGTAATGGCTGGTAGCGCATATTGCGCTAATAGCTTGCCTACTGGTTTTGTGCCAAGTTCTAATGTTGCTTTCTTATTATCCATTCAGGAAGTTGTATGTGTTTGCAAAAGTACTAAAAAAAAACGATACAGCTTCTTATAACCTAATAATTATGGTATTTGTAGCTGATATGGTACTTTTGGTGGCTAACACTTATAGAATGGTTAAGAATATGTGGCTATCCGCAGAGTTATCACTCTGATATTTCTCCTGATAACTTATAAGTTTTCTATTGATAGCTTATAAGCTTTTTGTTAATAGCTTATAAGCTTTTTATTGATAGCTTATAAGTTTTTTGTTGATAGCTTATAAGCTTTTTGTTGATAGCTTATAAGCTTTTTGTTAATAGCTTATAAGCTTTTGACTGTTTGTGTATAGTCTTCGGGCGGTTTAATTGTGGAGAGGGGTGCGTATGGGTATGGAGTTAAAGGAACAAACTATGAGTTTTATGTTCTTATATTATAAATGTTTAAAGGCTATTATTATAATGTTTAAAGGCTATTTATTTGGCTGAAGCGTTGTGAGGTTCTTTGTTTCTGGTGCTTCTATTTATTTGTTTTTATGAGCTTCTGAGCAACATTGTTTTATTTTTGCTTTGGTTATATGGTTGTGCGAAAACAAAAATAGGAAGAAAACTATTTAGCTTTCTTCCTACTTGTGTGGAGTTTAATTTCAGGCTCTTACTTGTTCTTGTTCTTTATTTTCTCAATGTAAGCATCGATGGCTGCTACAGCCGTGATGTTCACAATGTCGCGAACGGAACATTCGAAGTCGGTGAAGTGGATAGGTTTGTTTAGTCCCATCTGGATAGGACCAATCACTTCGGTTTCTGGGCTAAAGCCTTGCAGCAGCTTGTAGGCACTGTTGGCTGAAGCAAGATTAGGGAAAATAAGCGTGTTTACGCTTTTACCTTTCAAGCGTGTGAAAGGATATTTCTCGTCGCGCAACTTCTTGTCTAATGCGAAGTTTATTTGCATTTCGCCGTCAATTAACCAGTCGGGGTGCGTTTCTTGTGTTATGGCTAATGCCTCGCGCACTTGTTGTGGCGAGCCTCCCTCGTCGCTACCAAAGTTAGAGAACGATACCATTGCCATTACGGGGTCGTCGTTGAAGAATTTCACAGAGTGGTGAGCAAGGCGCGTTATGTCTACCAGCGCTTCGGCGTTTGGCATACGGTTTATCAGCGTATCGGCAATGTAGTAAATGCCACGCTTAGTATTCAGAATGTGCATTGTGCCGAAGTGTTTGTATTCAGGACGAATGCCAATAACATCTTTTGCAATCTTTATGGTATCGCTGTATTTCGTGTAGAGTCCTGTAATCATAGTGTCAGCATCGCCACTCTCAACCATCGCCATACCAAAGTAGTTTCGTTCGTACATTTTGTCGTAGGCCTCATCGAAAGTGTAGCCTTCTCGTGCACGCTTCTCCGCCAAGTGCTTTGCGTAATTGGCTCTGCGTCGTTGTTCCTTGTCGGCGCGCATATCAATAAGTTCAATGCCAGTTAGGTCGAGCTTCAGTCGGTTTGCTATGCGTTTAATGCGGTCGGGGTGTCCCAACAAAATAGGTTGGCAAATACCTTCTTGCTTTGCTTGTACAGCAGCCTTTAGCATATTTTGGTGTACACCTTCGGCAAATACAACTCGTTGTGGGTGGCGTGCAGCAGTTGCGTGTAAATAGCGAGTAAGTTTGGTTTCTTGCCCCAGCATTTGCATCAGGCGTTCTTTGTATGCATCAAAGTCTTTAATAGGCGTTCTTGCCACCCCGCTATCCATTGCAGCCTTTGCTACAGCGGCACTCACCACAGTAATCAGTCGTGGGTCTACAGGTTTCGGTATAAAATATTTTGGTCCAAACGTGAGTTCGTTCACGTGGTACACTTCGTTCACAACATCAGGTACAGGCTGCTTAGCCAGTTCGGAAATGGCGTGCACGGCAGCGAGCTTCATTTCTTCGTTTATGGCTTTAGCGTGTACATCGAGAGCACCTCTAAAGATATAGGGGAAACCAATAACGTTGTTAATCTGGTTTGGATAATCGGACCGTCCAGTAGACATAATAACGTCTGGTCGTGCTTCTATCGCATCTTCGTACGAAATCTCAGGCACAGGGTTAGCCAGCGCAAATACGATAGGATTGCTGTTCATAGACAGTATCATCTCTTTTGAAAGGATATTGCCTTTTGAGAGTCCCACAAAAACATCAGCCCCTTTAATGGCTTCCTCTAACGTGTGTGCGTCTGTACGGTTGGTAGCAAATAGCTTCTTTTGTTCAGTTAAGTTCGGTCGGTCGGCAGTAATAACTCCGTGCGAATCTAACATAAGAATATTCTCTTTCTTTAAGCCTAAAGCTACATATAGTTTCGTACACGAGATGGCAGCAGCACCTGCTCCATTTACAACAAGTCGAACCTTTGTTATGTCTTTTCCAGCAACCTCGAGCGCATTTTTCAGACCTGCGGCAGATATAATGGCTGTGCCGTGCTGGTCGTCGTGCATCACCGGAATGTCTAACGTGCGTTTTAGTCTCTCTTCAATAGCAAAACATTCAGGTGCCTTTATATCTTCAAGATTAATTCCACCAAACGTAGGAGCAATCTTTTCAACAGTTTCACAGAATTTGTCGGGGTCAGTTTCGTTAATCTCTATATCGAAAACATCAATGCCACCATAAATCTTAAATAGCAACCCTTTACCTTCCATAACGGGCTTTCCACTCATAGCACCAATGTTGCCGAGTCCTAAAACAGCTGTTCCGTTTGTTATAACTGCAACAAGGTTTCCTTTATCGGTATATTTGTAAACGTTGTCTGGATTTTCCTGAATTTCTAAACAAGGGTATGCTACTCCAGGCGAGTAAGCAAGACTTAAATCGGTTTGTGTACTGTGAGATTTTGTAGGAATAACTTCTATCTTTCCTGGGCGACCATTCTCATGATACGCAAGTGCCGCCTCTTTTGTTATTTTAACCATAATATGATTTTAATACTAACTTAATTTCGCGCACAAAAAGCGTGTGGTTGTGCAAAGTTACTAAATTAAAACAATAAAGATAGTGTTAGTGATTTTATTTTTGTATTTTTGTACTGCTTAATAAACAATGGTAATGATAATAGAAAATGAATATAAAAAAGAGCTAAAAGCAAGAGTACTTTCATTAGCTTCTACAATGTTCTTTCAATATGGCATTCGTAAAGTGAAAATGAACGATATAGCTGCGCATTTGAAAATATCGAAGCGAACACTTTATGAAATATATCAAAACAAAGAAGACCTGCTTTATGAGGTTGTGATGATGAATGCTAAGCATAAAAAGGAAGAGATAGAGAGGTTTGATAAGCCAGGTCTCAATGTCATCAATATTGTTATGCATGTATTACGGCTGCAAACCGAAGAGTTTAATAAAGTTAATCCTTTATTCTACGAAGAATTAGGGAAATATCCTAAGTTGCAGACTTATTTTGCCGCACGAGAAGAAGAGAAATACGAACAACTTGTTGAATTCATAGAGCGTGGAGTTAGTGAAGGGTGTTTCTTGTCCAATATAGATATAAAGCTATATAGTAGACTTACTTCAGCTTCTGGCGAATATATAATGACAAATTTTCTATACGATGAGTACAACTACAAAGAAATATTAAAAACCTTTATTATGTTCTACATAAGAAGTATTTGTACTGAGAAAGGTATAAAGCTATTAGATAAAGAGATGGCTAATTTCTTCAAATAATACTACATTTAAGTATTCCACATAGAGTATTAATTACAATGAGATATATACAAATTACGTTTAAAATAACACCAGACACAGAACTAGCACGTGAACTCTTAGTAGCAATGGCAGGTGAAGTTGGTTGTGATTCGTTTTCGGAAGAAGAGAATGTAGTGATGGGCTATTGCCTTGAAAATGCTTTTGAAGAAGCAGCTTTAAAAGAGGCTATTTCTAACTTTATTCTGCCTAACATAGAAATAGAATACAAAGTAGAGAAGGCAGAAGATAAAAATTGGAATGAAGAATGGGAGAGAGATAACTTTACTCCTATAATAATCAATAATAATTGCATTATCTGTAGTGTAAAAGAAGAAAATCCATATAGGTTGGTAGAAAAAGTAGAAGGTAGAGAACCTTTGCTTGTAAGAATAGATCCGAAGCAGGCATTTGGTTCAGGAACACATGAAACAACACAAATGATAGTATCTCAACTGTTAGAAATGAATTTAAATGGGACTAAAGTGTTAGATTGTGGCTGTGGTACAGGTATTCTTTCAATAATTGCAGCCAAGTGTGGAGCCGAAACAGTTTGTGGTTACGATATTGACGAATGGAGTGTGAGAAATACAATAGAGAATGCAGAAGCCAACAATGTATCACTTGAAGTAAAAGAAGGCGATAAACAAGTTATAGAGAAATTCTCTGAAAAGAAGTTCGATGTTGTTATTGCAAATATAAATCGTAATATCCTGCTTGCCGATATGTCTGCCTTTGTATGTGCAATGAAAACAAAGGGAATATTAATATTAAGTGGATTTTATGAAGAAGACGTCTCTTTATTAGAAGAAAAAGCACTTAGTCTTGGACTGAGAAAGAGTCAATGTAAAGTGAATCATAAATGGGCGTGTCTGACTTTTTATCAATTTTAGGTTTAGGAATAAGCAATTGCATAAGATTATAATACGAACCATTAAAGATATTTAAATCTACATAGCCTTTTATACCAGGAAGTTTACCTGCATCTGTGTGTTGCCAAAAAAGCCATTTTCCTGGATATTCCATTTTGTCTACATAATAATGAGCAATCCAATATGGATAATCGTCAAAGCGTGAATCAGACAAATATTGGTCTTTGAATTTATAGAAGGTATAGATAATAGGTTTTACATGAAATTTATCTTCAACAATGTGTAGCCATGTAAGAATGTTCTGTTGAAATTCTCCTGTGCTAATTCCATTTGGTTTTGTTTCTACATCTAATACAGGAGGTAAATCGCCAGGTTCTAAGGGTGTCATAGCTAAATAGAAATAAGCCTGACGACGAGGCGATGAGTTATTGCTCCAAAAATGATAAACACCCCTAATAAGCCCTGCTTCTTTTGCGTTTGCAAAGTTTGAACGAAAGTTTCGGTCTACGTGGCTATCACCTTCTGTTGATTTCATAAAAACGAAGCGAACAGGCGATTGTTCTATGAGGGCATTACGTAAACGAGCCCAATTAACATTACCCTGGTGATGACTAATATCAATTCCATGTATCTCATATCCGTCAGGATAATCTGGATCACCATAAATAGCACGCCAGCGAAAGCCTGATGGAGCAACTAAGAAAAAATAAAGCCAAAAACAATAAAATAAGGCAATGAATACTCCTCCAATCTGCCATACCCATTTAGGCATTTTATGCAATTTAATGCAAAGTAGATGGATTGTTTTAGGAATATTCATTACCTTATTTATATACCATTATATTCTTATTTCAATAAGTGAAAACATCTTTACCTTGTTCCAATGCCAATGTTCGCGTAGTTTGGTCGCAAACATCTGATGGTCCCCAATATTGAATAGGTCCAGGATAGATGTAACTAGTCTCTTTAGCCCACTTGTCTCGTAGTTCTACGAATTTTTTGAATGGAGCTCCTTCAAGATCAACAAGAGCTTTACGGATAACTGGTTTTAATTCACCATTGCGACGTTCCATATTCATCATCATTGTAATAGGTACACCGCCTGCAATCCAATTTTCAGCTTTCTCAGTTGTATTCTTAACAATTGCCATATACCCAGTTTTTCCATTAGCAATAAGTTGAGCTGCAGAAGTACCAAGTGCATAACAATAGTCAGCATCAAAGTTTGATGGAGCGGCACAGCGTCCTTCATATCCTAAGAAATGATGTATTGTAGCGAAGTGTCCGTTGTATTTACCTTGTTTAGCCCATTTATTAAGCTTCATTTCAACCATATCAGAAATAAGTCTTTCTGTCTCAATGAGCGAAACTTGAACATTTCCATGAGGATCTCTGTCTAATGATAATTGTCTTGCAACTCCATCAGGAAGAGTCTCGAATGTGGCTTTATTTTCTTCAGAGAGATGGTCTATAATATAAGCTCGTTGTGCTTCAATGTCAAGATCCTTATAATCGTTTCCATGTTTTGCTAATAAGTCGTTTAATTCCCCAATAAGTCTACCAATAGAAGGAATAAATTCTATAAGCCCTTCTGGAATTAAAACGACTCCATAATTACGTCCATCTTGTGCACGGCGTGCCACAACCTTAGCAATATCTTCAATTATGTCGTTCAGAGATAAATCTTTTGTTTCTATCTCTTCAGAGATTAAACATATATTAGGTTGTGTTTGTAAAGCACATTCAAGTGCAATATGTGAAGCTGAACGTCCCATTAATTTAATGAAATGCCAATACTTCCGTGCAGAGTTACAGTCGCGTGCAATATTTCCTATTAACTCAGAATAGGTTTTAGTAGCGGTATCAAAACCAAACGAAGTTTCTATTTGGTTATTTTTTAAGTCGCCATCAATAGTTTTAGGACAACCGATAACTTGTATTCCATAATTTTTTGCAGCGTAATATTCTGCAAGAACGCACGCATTAGTGTTTGAATCGTCACCACCAACAATTACAAGAGCTCGAATGTCAAGTTCTCGAATAATCTCTAATGCTTTTTCGAATTGTTCTTCTTTCTCTAGTTTAGTACGTCCAGAACCTATTAAATCAAATCCGCCTGTATTTCTATATTTATTAATAAGCGTTTCTGTGATTTCAATATAATTATGATTTACTAAACCTTCAGGTCCCATTAGGAAACCAAACAAACGATTCTCTGGGTTTAACTTTTTAACCTCGTCATATAAACCAGATATAACGTTATGTCCACCAGGAGCCTGTCCGCCAGATAATATTACTCCAACATTTATTCTAACCGAGTCTTGCTTCTCAGCAGGTACGAACTCTACAAGAGGCATACCATAGGTGTTGGGAAATAAATTCTTAATTTCTTTATGATTATCTACGCTTTGAGTTGGTTCTCCCTCTTTAATCTTCACAGCACTTTTAAGTGCCTTTGGAAGTTTTGGTTTATAAGTTGCGCGTTCCTTTTGTAAAGCACTCGTTTCCATCTTCTAATCTTTTTAAACAGTTATTATTGAAACAATCTAATTACTGTTGCAAAAGTAATGTTTTAGATTGACAATTAGGCATAAATGCTGCTAAAATAAGAAATAATACTAATTTTCTTGATACATATTTGTTTTTGCAGTTTTTTTATATTATCTTTGACTCATCAAAATAAATAAAAGGAAAGATAATTCTATAAAAAGATGGGAAATAAAAGAAATTTAAAACGTTTAATAAACGGAATTTGTGGTAGTTTGTTTACTGAAACTATAGCCGCATCACTTTATGGGGATAATACGAACAAGGAAGAGATAGATGCTTTATTAACCTCTATTGTTCTTTTACGTAGTGAATATGTTAGTCGTATTTCGCATGTTGAGCCTGGTATGAGTGCAAAAATATATTTTACTGATTTGAGGAAGAAATTTGATGCAGAAACAAACGAAATAATAGATCAGATTAGTAATTTAGTATAACAATATGCTTAAAAAACTTGCTTCATGGCTTCTTTATAAACAATTAAAATGGAAGAAGAAAGTTACAATTGCTTTTCCTGATAAATTTATAATTTGTCTTGCGCCACATACCAGTAATTGGGATTTTTTCTTTGGACAACTCTACGCGAAGGCTGAAGGTATACGAAGTAATTTCTTAATGAAGAAAGAATGGTTCTTTTGGCCTTTAGGTATGTTTTTAAGAAGAATGGGTGGTATCCCTGTGTTTAGAAGTAAACATACTAGTATGACGGATAGATTAGCAGATTATGCATTAAAGACAGATAAATTTGGTTTATGTATAACCCCGGAAGGAACTCGTTCATTAAATCCGGATTGGAAGAAAGGTTTCTATTATATAGCATTAAAAGCTAATATTCCAATTCTTCTTTACGGATTGGATTATAAAACAAAAACGATAGAGTGTACGCAATCTATTGTGCCAAGTGGAGATATTGAAGCTGATATGAGAACTATTAAACTCTATTTTAAGAATTTTAAGGGAAAGCATCCTGAATCATTCACTATAGGAGAGGTAGACGAATGAAAAAGGATTTTCTTACTTTTATACTATGTTTCGTATTTGTTTTCGAAATATCTGCGCAAACAAAGAAATTTGATTGGGGAAAGTCGGAATATACGGGACGTCCATGGATTAAGAATACTTCTCGTCCAAATACAATTACAGATGGATTAAATGATAGACATTTCTCTATATGGTCTTCTCATGGTCGTTATTATGATGTGAATAAAGGATATTGGAAATGGCAACGTCCGAATCTCTTTGGTACAACAGAAGACTTATATACACAAACCATAGTAATACCATATCTTCTTCCGATGTTGGAGAATGCAGGGGCAGTTGTTATTTCTCCACGTGAACGCGATTGGCAAAAGCAAGAAGTTATAGTGGATAACGACAATCCTAAAATAACAGGTATTATTTCTTACAGTGAAGTAAATAATAAAAAGAAATGGGAAACTATAGAAGGTTCAGGATTTGCATACCATCAAGGGACATACGCTGATGGAGAGAATCCATTTATTGCAGGATCTGCGCGTAAAATAAAATCGAGGAAACGTAATAGCAAACTTAGTTATGTAGCTTATCAACCAAACATTCCTGAAGATGGAGATTATGCTGTCTATGTAAGTTATAAAACTATAAAGAAAAGCGTAGATGATGCTGAATATATTGTTTTTCATAAAGGGCAAGAAACCCATTTTCGAGTGAATCAACAAATGGGTGGTGGTACTTGGGTCTACCTTGCTACATTTGCTTTCGATAAAGGCTGCAATATTTTTAATCGAGTAATATTAACGAATCATAGCAAACACAGAGGTGTTGTTACTGCAGATGCAGTTCGTTTTGGCGGTGGTATGGGAAATATAGCTCGAGGAGGACAAATTAGTGGCTTACCTCGTGCACTTGAAGGAGCAAGATATTATACACAATGGGCAGGTGCACCTCGAGATGTTGTCAGTAAAAGTAATGGAACGAATGACTATAATGATGATATTAATTCACGTTCACTTTATACTAATTGGCTTGCAGGCGGATCTTCGTATATACCAAAGAAAGAAGGTTTAAAAGTTCCTATCGAATTAGTCTTAGCTGTACATAGTGATGCTGGAGTAAAAGCAGATGGAACTACAGTAGGAACATTATCTATTTGTACAACACAACAGGGGAATCCAACTTTCGGAAACGGACTTTCGCGTAGAACCTCTCAAACCTTTGCTTCTCAACTCATAACAAATGCGAAGCGCGATATAGAATCTACATTTAAGAAACCTTGGAATACACGTGGTGTTAAAGATGCAAATTATAGCGAAACACGCCTTCCTGACGTTCCATCATCTATCATTGAGACACTTTCTCATCAAAACTTTGCAGATATGAAGTTTGGACAAGATCCTAATTTCAAATTCACACTTGCACGTTCTATATATAAAACTATTCTTCGTTATACGGCATCACTCCATAATAAAGCTTGTATTGTGCAACCATTGGCTCCGGATAACTTTAGAATGGAATATATTTCAAAAAACAAGATACGTTTAAGATGGAATGAAGTAAACGATCCATTAGAGCCTACAGCCAAACCTACATCTTATAATATATATATGGCTACAGGAACAAGTGATTTCGATAATGGTGTAAATGTAAATACCAATTCGTACGAAATGACATTAGAACCCAATGTAGTATATAACTTTCGGATAACAGCGTGTAATCGTGGAGGCGAGAGTTTTCCAACCGAAGTATTATCTGCATACAATAAAGAAGGTGCAAAGCAAACTATTTTAATAGTGAATGGATTTTACCGCCTTTCTTCACCAGCTGTAATTGATAATGATGTAGAACAAGGTTTCAATTTTGAAGCTGACCCTGGAATTAGTTATGGTAAAACCGCAGGGTGGAATGGACGTCAAAGTAATTTTGATAAAACTCAATCAGGTAAAGAAGGGTCTGCTGCTTTAGGATATGGTGGCGATGAGTTTGTAGGAAAGTTCATAGCAGGAAATAATTTCAATTATGTTAGGACACATGCAGATGCAATAGCCTCATGTGGAAATTATAATATAGTGAGTTGTTCAAGTAAGGCGATTGAGAATGGTTATGTAAAACTTCAAAAATATGCGCTTGTAGATTTAGCCTTAGGATTGGAGAAAGATGATGGACATAGTCTATACTATTATAAGGCTCTCCGTCCCAGTATGCAAACTCAAATAGCAAATTATCTAATGCGTGGTGGTAGAATTCTTGTTAACGGAGCTTATTTTGCTACTGATATGAAAAGTAATGTTGAGCAAGAATGGCTTGCCAAATTCTTTAAGGTTTCTGCAGCAGGAAGTAATCAGGACAATTATAATTCAATAATTAATGGATTAGGTTCACAATTTGATATATATAGGGCAATAAATGAAGAGCATTATGGAGCTTATTCGCCTGATATATTGCAACCTTTAGATACAGCATTTAGTGTTATGAAATATGCAGATAATACTAGTGCTGCTGTAGCTTATAAAGGTTCAGACTTCCGCACTTTTGTTATGGCTTTTCCATTTGAGTGTATTAAGAATAAGGAAATACGTAATAGAATAATGCGTGGTATTGTGGCTTATCTGCTAAATTAATGAAATCGAAATACGAGAGTTGAACATAAATTTAAATGAGAGATGATGTACAAAATTCAAGCAAACGCATCTGGAACAAGATATATAGAGGTTAGTAATACACATTTTGAGACCTTACAAAAATATTCATTATTATCTAATCTTGTTGGCTCTACAGGAATAATAGATGAAACAATACTTGATAAATTAAAACTGAATGTACGCAGTTTGTTAGAATCAGAGGCGGGAAAAGATAGTGCGTTGCTCGACCTATGCTTAGATGTAATTTATAATCAGAATATGAAGGCTTTTGGATTAAAGAACCTTGTAGATCTTTATAAACAATGGGATAAAGAACAAGAATCTTTAGAACAATCCGAAGAAGAACTAACAGAGGAAAGTTCACTATAAGCGCTTCTTGCATTGACTTTCGTATATAAAAATATGATATCATATTTTTTATCTTGTCTTACCAGATGAGATGCGTATAGCTGGCATTATTTTTTGTAAGACAAACAGAATATAAAATAGAGGATATAACTTGAGTAACAATAAATCCACAAGAAGGCAAAATAAACCCTCTTATAAGGCAAATATAAAGCCTTTACAAAAAGATTTAAATACAGGAGAACAAAAGAACAAGAATCAAATTGTTCAAACTAACTCACGTTTTATGCTCACCGACTTTCTACCTACTACAAAGAAAGAAGTTGAGCTAAGAGAGTGGGACGAGTTAGATGTTATTCTTTTTTCTGGTGATGCTTATATAGATCACCCAGCTTTTGGAATATCTGTTATAGGGCGTGTTTTAGAAGCTGCCGGTTATCGTGTAGCAATTATACCACAACCTGATTGGCACGGCGATTTCAGAGATTTTAAAAAGTTAGGGCGTCCACGTTTATTTTTTGGAGTTTCCGCTGGTGCAATGGACTCTATGGTGAATAAATACACTGCTAATAAACGTTTACGTTCTGAAGATGCTTATTCACCAAATGGTCGCCACGACTTACGTCCTGAATACCCTTCTATTGTATATTCAAATATTCTTCGACAACTTTATCCAGATGTTCCTATTGTATTGGGTGGAATTGAAGCTTCGCTGCGTCGTCTTACCCATTATGATTATTGGAAAGACTGTATTCGTAAAAGTGTGTTGTGCGATTCTGGTGCTGATATTGTAATTTATGGAATGGGTGAAAAGCAGATTATCAGCATTGCACAAGCTTTAGAGAATGGTAGGAAAATAAAAGCTATAAAGGATATACCACAAACAGCTTATCTTTGTAAAGAGATAGATATTCCTGAAGGGATTACTACAAATGATATAGTATTGCATTCGCACGAAGAATGCTTATATAATAAGAAATTTCAGGCAGAAAACTTTAAGCATATCGAAGAAGAATCGAATAAAAAACATGCTCAACGAATACTTCAAAAAGTAGACGGTCAATATATTGTTGTAAATCCGCCTTATCCTACAATGACTACTGAAGAAGTTGATGCTACATACGATTTACCTTACACTCGAGAACCACACCCTAAATATAAAGGAAAAGTGATACCTGCTTACGAAATGATAAAGTTCAGTGTAAATATCCATCGAGGTTGCTTTGGTGGTTGTTCTTTTTGTACAATATCGGCTCATCAAGGTAAATTTATTGCAAGTCGCTCTAAAGAAAGTATTCTAAAAGAAGTAAAGCAAGTAATACAAATGCCTGACTTCAAAGGCTATCTTTCTGACTTAGGTGGACCTTCTGCAAATATGTATGGTATGGCAGGTAAGAATATAAAAGCCTGTGAACATTGTAAGCGTCCCAGTTGTATACACCCAGAAATTTGTCCGAATCTTAATACTGATCATTCTAAATTACTCGATATATATAGAACTGTAGATGCTCTACCTGGTATAAAGAAAAGTTTTATAGGTTCAGGAGTACGCTATGATTTATTGCTGCATAATGTAAAGGACGAAAAAACAAACCACTCTACACAAGAATATACACGTGAATTAATAAAGAATCATGTAAGCGGACGACTAAAAATAGCCCCAGAACATACTTCCGATCGTGTTTTGTATCTTATGAGAAAGCCTTCGTTTAAGCAATTCTATCAATTTAAACGCATATTTGATAAAATAAATAAAGAAGAAAATTTACGGCAACAAATTATTCCTTATTTTATATCTTCGCATCCAGGTTGTAAAGAAGAAGATATGGCAGAACTTGCAGTAATAACAAAAGATCTTGATTTTCACCTGGAACAGGTACAAGATTTTACTCCAACACCTATGACTGTTTCTACAGAAGCGTGGTATTCTGGCTACGACCCTTATACATTAGAACCAGTTTTTTCTGCAAAGACTCCACGTGAAAAGCTAGCACAACGTCAATTCTTCTTTTGGTATAAGCCTGAAGAACGAAGAAATATTGAAAAAGAATTGAAACGAATTGGTAGAATTGACCTTATTGGTAAACTCTACGATAATAAACCTTTCCGCGGAAAAGTGAACTACGACCCTAAGGCTATAGGAAGTAGTCCTTCTAACAATCGGGGAAATCGCAATAAGGAATCGTACAACCCGAATAAAGATTGGAATAAAAAAAAGAAAAATCGACGATAAACGAAGGTAGACACTCATCTGTTTTCAGATAATAACACAAAAGATAAAAGTATAACTAAAATGAAGGAATTTGAAACATATATTTTCGATTTAGATGGTACTCTCCTTGAAACATTGAGAGATTTAGCAGCAAGTACCAATTATGCTTTACGAACGCATAATATGCCAGAACATTCTATAGAAAATGTTAGAATGTTTGTGGGCAATGGTGTAAAGAAACTAATGGAGAGAGCTATTCCTAATGGTATAAGTAATCCACAGTTTGAAGAAGTTTATGCTACATTTCGCCAGCATTATTTAGAACATAGTCTCGATACCACTAAACCATACGAGGGTATACCAGAAATGCTTACCGAATTAAAGGCTCGAGGAAAAAAACTCGCTATTGTAAGCAACAAGTTCTATGCTGCTACGCAAGAACTTGCTAAACATTTCTTTCCCAATACCATTAAAGTTGCTATTGGCGAACGCGAAAATATTAGAAAAAAGCCTGCTCCCGATACAGTAATAGAAGCTTTACGACAACTAAATGCACCAAAAGAAACAGCAGTATATATTGGCGATAGCGATGTAGATGTTATGACTGCAAAAAATTGTGGTATGCCTTGTGCTAGTGTATTATGGGGATTTCGAGATAAAGAATTCTTAATAGAACACGGAGCAACTCTTTTTATAGAAAAACCTTATCAGCTATTGCCCGATTAAATGCAATTACACCTTATATAATATATTAGAATGTGTTAGACAGACTTTGCTATCTGTCTGACTTTATACAGATATAGGTGGTTTTTTTTGTTATAAATAGACAAATGAGCCTACCTAATATTTGTATAATTTATTTTGTTTTACACTAAAAAACAATATATTCTTCCAATTCTTACAATACTTTCCATAACCATTATAGATAATTAAATATAGTTTATTGCTCAGTTTAATATTCAAATTCTGTTTTAATCCCTTAATAAGAAATTTCAAAACCTCTGGCATTTATTAATTGTTGCTAATTACTCGGTAAGAGCTTTATTATCAACTATGAAAAAACAAAATATCACCACTATCACCATATTTTAAATATATTTTTCTACATCTAATTTGTGTATGATTTAACAGAAAAATATTAAAATTGTTTTTTCTCTGTCTAAAGAAACTTATAATTTGAAAAAAAGAAGTAAGTTTGTATCATTAAAGTAAGAAAAATGAACAGAAACGAACTTGAAATAATCCTTAAAGCGATAAGATAATAACCTTAAATAATAGAGTGTTTTGCTTAATCGCGAAAGTTAAAAGGTGAATTGATAATGAGAAAAAAGAATAAAAATAAAACAACGAAATAATGAAAAAATATTTGTTACTAATACCCATCTTAATTTTATTTGGCTGCAAACATAATTCAAATACAAAAGAAAATAATCCTGATAACAACGATTCAACTAAAGTGCTTAATATGGAGAACAAAAGCTCTTTGCCTTTAGCAATTCAACAACAGTTGGGAATATCAGAAGATATGATATTGCCATTTGATTCTATAAGAATGGATTCGCTAATACAAGATTATAAAAGTGCTTTAGCTGATGAGTCCGAAGGCGATGATTATGAAGAACCAGAGTGGTTTCCAAATAATGAACAGTACATAAAAACTTTAATTCCTTATGCTTTTAACGATTTGATAAAGCGAGGATTTGTGCCTTTGTCTGCAACTCAATTTCAGAATAAACTAAAAATATTGGGCTTGGAGATGCAAGAAAGGAAGAAAATTCCAATAATCAATGAAACTAAACACTATTTTTCTATGCCACCTCTTGATGCTGGGTGGTATGATGAGGTAGCTAAAGATGGTATTGATAAAAAGGAACTTAACTATATTAGATATGGATTTTCAAATTATATTTATGTAAAAGGATACAATTTTATTTTGCCAACAACATATATTGCAGATTACTTAAAAGAAAAGAAACATAATGTCGTGTTTAGTTTAAACGACGAAATAGTGCATCTTAATAAGTTCTTCTTAAACGATGATAAAGCCAGTTTTTTATGGCTAAAACAAAATGCTCCGCTATCATTGATAGGTCTTCTTAAGACTTATGGTTACGACACGAACGAAAAAATTAATAATGTTGTTCTAGCAGATATATTAAATAGATATGATCAAGACGGAAGTGTATCTGGTATGTTTAACACCTTCATACGTAAAATATTTTATAACAAACCGCACATGGAACTTAGAGAAGGCTTATTAAAGTCTCTTCTGCGCTTACCAGTAAATGAAAAGAATAGTTTATGGTTAGCAATGCTTGATAATTATATAGGATTCCTCATAAAAGATGGAACCAAAGACACTTATGCTTGGTATTTCGACTTTACAAAAAAGGAACGATATAAGGCTGCAGCTTATTTCGGATATTATTTGTATAAACTAAGGGCAAAGTATAAAGAAACGAATCCAATCTTTTTTGCTCATGAGCTATATTACAATAAAAACTTCTACAAATATCTTTACGAACAGAAGTATTTCAATCTCCCTAAATTCAAAGAGATATGCGATTCTGTCTACGAAGAATATGATATAGATGTTAAAACGTACCATAATAGTATAGGGAATAATGAGTAAGTAAAACAAAATACATACTTAATTTAGAGAACTTAGCTATGCGCTTTTGCATTGATTACGTGTAGGTTGAAAATTTATAATTACAAAATAAAAACTTATAATTAAAATTCGAGTAATTTATTATTATAAATTTGCTAAAATATAATTATAATTTTTTCTTGGCAAATTACTTCTTGTAAATCAGCACTTTAGAAAATTCATTAATTGTTATACAGATATTGAGTTTTGCACTTAAAAGATAAAACAAAATAGAGAACAAACACCAGACAATATGGATAATATAAATGAGTTTATAAACGGAGAAAATTATGAACTTCTCCTGAAAAATGTGCAAACAATATGTAACATAGAAATTGATGATACTGTTCCTTTTGCGTTGTTAGATTATGATAATGAAAGATTAAAGGCAGCGCAAGTTAAAATAGACGATTTAGAATTTTTACTTGGCTCAAACATGAACGAAGCAATGACCTTTATAGATAAAAAAATGCAATTTGACTTTGAAGATGATGATGAATATCCCGAAGGAGAAGAAATTTCATACGACGATAAACCTCATACCATTGAAGAACTTCCTTACTATAAAAACTTTTTAGTTTCATTTCTAATCGAATATTATTTACTAAAAGAACAGCCTACGGAATTAGGTAAATACCTAAAAAGAACACACATAGCACAGGCAACAAAATACGAAAAGGAGTTATGCAACATTTGGAAAGAAGTATTGGAACTTAAATAAACTCTAACGCAGATACAATGAATTTAGGAAGAAATGCCTTGCGTTTCTATCTTGAAATAGCAAATTCTATGAAGTGAGATATTTAAGAAATTTCCAATCTAAATGGAAATAGACATTATTTAAATAACTATGTAATGAGAATAAAATTTGAAGGAATAAAAGATTCAGAAACACGAGTATATCTTTTTGCAGAAGTACCATCAGGTGATGTAATTCCTGATGGTAAAAACGATATAATAAAACGAGACCGAAGTGGACATCTTGATAAAATAATAGATGCATATCGTCCGTTTCTTCCTCAGAGTGGTGCAGTATTGAATAGTAATTTTATCATTATTACGCCAACGAATAGATATTTTTATGGCTTTTCTTACAATAAAGACTTAGCGGGTTGGCATCAGCAAATAGAAAAAGGAGCCAAACTCTTAAATGTTCGATTAGGAAAGATAGTTGATGAGGAATATTTTCTGTTATCAGACGGGGCAAATTACAAACTGTCTGAATGTGAGTTTGAACGATACAATTTTAAATTCAAAGATGTACATGGGAATTGGAAAACTCATAAAGAAAGAGAGAGAATTGATAAAAAATATTTGTTGGCAGATAATATAGAAACTTAAATAGAACAGCTAACTATTCTTTGTTAGTTTAATAGTAAGCAAACTCTTTTGTCCGCAGTATTTTTAGTTTATAGTTGAAAAAGAATATATACAAAGAGCAATAGACATGTTTTATAAGTTAGGAATAAATCCAAGCAGTAAGAAATGGGCGAAATACGAAAATATTTCGTCATCACTTTGGGTAGATAATATTGAGATAACAAGTACAAAGCTTTTTACTGAGCCAGATTTGTTAAGAAACGGAAAACAAATAGAATATATGGCTCTGCGAGAAGGGAATATTCCTCCAATAAATTCGATAGGTGCAGACTTTATCGTATTTGATGCTTCAATTACAGATATTCTTTCTCTTAACGAAGAAGATAATATGGTTGTTATTGAAAGCAAAAAAGCAAATAATAGATATTTTTTGTTGAACAACTATAAGTCAATAGATTGTGTTGATTGGGATTTATCCGAAGTAGATCGTTGGCCAGAAAATACAAAAGTGGCAGACTGGCAAAATAAACGTGGTCGTTTTTTTATTAAACCAGTATTAAGAGGAAATAAAATTCCACCCAAAACGCAAGTGTTTCGATTGAAAGAGTGGGGTGGGGCTTTTAATATTGTCATTTCCGAAGATTACAAAGAAAAAATAATGAAATTAGATTTCGACCATTCGTTCTTAACATTTGAGTGTTTAAAAACAATATCAATATAATGTGAGTTGAATACAATAATTTTATTGATACTTTACGTTTATATTTATATACTTATAATATTGATAGATATGTTTAGATTGAATACGTAAACTACCATATAAAATAGTTGGACAACTAAGATATACATCGGAAATAGTTTACTGCAAAATATTAAACCACTAGAAAGCGAATTGTATATTTCGGAAAGCGTCTTTAGTTTGCCACACGCCATTCCATACGATAGAGACGAAACAACAATAATGAAAGACAAAGCAGGAATAAGTCCTGACGAAAAGCTACTTGGAAATAAACTTCCCGTAACACTTAATAGGGGTGCTTCTGGTAAAATAGTGAATACTATACTTAGAGCTATAAAACAAAAGAAACAAAACAGTGTAAATCTTATTCCTACTCGTTCTCTATAATGGAGTTCAGAGAATTTATTGTGTCGAAATATTAATTTATATACAATATCGTGAAGACCACTTGTTTTATAAACACCCCAATCAATAGATAAGAGCAATAGCCATAATAACATATTGCTTTTTAAATTGTTAGTAAATTGTCCTGCAAACCATCGTAGTCCACTGCCACTTAATAAAGAGTTAATATTAACATAAGGGAATGCTGCAGTAATTAACCATGAACTAAACACGATTAATAGCTGCAACACTATTAAGCTTAATGCTATAATCCCATATTTATTCTTCATCTGAATACAGATTGTCTATATCTATAATTCGTAATTCTAATGCACGTACCACCAATCGGGTTGCATTTATACTCATTCCTTTACGTTCGCTACCAAATAATTTCTGTACAAGTTCGTTTTGTCGTTTCTCTAAACTTTTTACTCCAAAAGGCATACCACGCAGATTTGTTATCTGTTCTTTTGTATATCCTAATGCTAAATGGCGTAGGAAACGTTCATCGTACTCGTCTATTTCATAATCTATCAGAGCTTCTTGGTGCATAAGTTCGCTATTAATGCTATTTTTAAATCGTTCTACTATCTTTTGTAAAATAGGCTGATTAAAAACTAAACGCTTTCCACTCATAACACTTGAGACATCACCACGTGTAAGTAATTCGCCACTTTTTAAACAAATTCCATCAGCACCAGCATCTAATACGTCTACCCAAAGTTTTTCGTTAAGTAGTTCTCCCGTAAATATAAGCACTTTTAGATTAGGATACAGTTCTTTAGTTTGTCTACAAATTTCTACTCCAATTGTAGTTGAACCACCTAATCCTAAATCTAATAACACTAAATCGGGTAATTCAGCTTTCATTAACTTCCAATAAGCAACTTCATTTTCTGCAGTTCCTATAATGTGTGCTTCTGGTATTTCATTACGAAAGATACCTTCTGTGCCTTTTAATTCTAAAGGCACATCTTCAACAATAATTACTTTAAAATTCTCCATATTTTTTATTGTTCTTTCTTTGCTTGCGATAATGTTATACTAAGTGTGGTACCTTGCTTTGTATTGTGTGCAATAATACCACAACGATGTCGGTTGAAACATTCACCATTTTCGCGCACTATTTGTTTGCAGACCATATATGGTATATGTTTAATATCGGGCGCAAACAGATTGGTGCAGTCCTCATCAGATAATTGTAATTGGGACATATATAAATGGAATACTATATATTTTGGCGATAAATCGTCAACATCAATCATTATATTCTCTTCACTATCTTGTTTCTGTAGTAGCTCGAATAGATATTTCAGCAAATCTATATCTCCCAAAACTACAAGTTTACCTTTTTCGGGTGATAAAAGTTTCATATTTTTTGTAAGTAGCTTATTAACTTCTATCCGGCTATACATAGGTTTAAGCATAGAAGCTTGCTGTATAGCCTGTATACTTAGTGTAGAATATAGTTCCTTATAATATATAGAGAGTTCATCGATAGTGTTTAACTCTGCATCTCTTTTAGATAGTAGCTGACTTATCTTTGAAGGATAATACATAGTTTCGTGCTTCAGAGTAGAAAGACAGTTGTCTAAAATATTGTTGTTTACGTGTAGTCTATTGCTTTCAAGTTCCATTCTGTGCAATTCGTCTTTCGCCAACTCTATATTAGTAGAACTTATATTATACTGTTTAATAAACTCTTTCAGTGCATTGTTTATCTTTAGAGTAATTTCTTTTAAACTTTCAGGAAACTTATTTGTCCCAATAGCCTTAATCATTTGTTGCTTTTCGGGAAGAGTTCCATTACTTAGAAGTATAGCATTTATTTGACGGATATTTTCAATATACGATTGATAACGAAATCGTTGTCGATAGTACATAAAATAATATAATGGGAATATAGAGAGAAGAAGTAATATCAACAAAACAATAGCAACATTTTTATTTGATTCAGATCGTTGCATCATTCTGCAATAAGCACTTAAATTCTTATCCGCCGAATTTTCTTTAAACAATAGCGTATAAACATTATTGTTATACTTATATAAGTCCCAATCGTGTAAAGCCAAAGCAGCAACAGCACTTTCGTTACGAATATCGAGAATTATACTAAAGTTTGTTGGTAAGTTTTCGTGCAACCAATAAACCTCAGCAGGTATTATATTGTCGTCTGCAATACGTTTCATTAAATGCCTGCCATTGGGTTGCAATTTTAGATAATACTTATTTAGGTAATATCGGCAAGTATCTGAAAAATCTAGTGTACGCTTGTAAGTTCCTTTTATATTACTGAAATAAGCAGAGTCAGCATAACGGTTCGCCATATCCAACTCTTGTAAAGATGTATTTTGACCGTTTGGTGAAATATTAATAATAGTTCTCATATCTTTGCAATATGAGAATAAGGAGGTTGTAAACAAGGAAATTAAAAATAGAACACGGATAATTCCTTTTGGAAGACGAAAATAAAACTTACTACCTTTTCCTGATTCGCTCTCAACGCCTATCATACAAACGGCAAAAAGTTTACTAAGCTTCTTGTATTTATTTATAATTCCATTGCAATTCATAAGTCCGAATCCATGCGACTTTTCGTTTTTATTGTCTATAATAGTCTTTCTATCGAAGATATGATTCTTAGTTTCGGCGTCGATGCCAATGCCAGTATCTTTCACTGATATTTCAACATAATCAGGTCTTTCATCAGCATATATAGATACGTAGCCGTTAGTAGGCGTAAATTTACGTGCATTTTCTGCCAATGTGTTTAGCATAAACAAAGTAAGCACTTTGTCTGCTTTCACTACACATTGTGTTTCTTTTATATTTAATGTTATACCTTTTAGTTGGAAGCTCATTCTAGATTTTGCTACTATATCGAATATTTGCTGTAGAGAGAAGCTTTCAATATGCAACGATAGTTCTCCTTGTTGTAACTTAATCCATTGAGTTAACACATTGTTATAGTTGTTGATATCGTTTATTAGTTCGGCTATATAATTATAACGTTCATATCTAAGTTCATTGGTTTCTTTGTGTTTCTTTAATTGACTAATCTCATGGACCATTCTGTCTATTAGCGGATTTAGTGTATTAGCAAGAAACAACTTAGAACGTGTCTCTATACTTCTCTTCTTATCTTTTACTACATTGGTAGCAGTTATGTTATAATTTTCTTGTATTTCTTGATATTCTTCGTTTAACCTCTCAAGTTCTTTCTTATTCTGTACTTGCCATTCGTCTAAAGGTGTAAGAAGTTCTTTTAATGATTTTCCATCTGCATTTCTTCTTTTCTTTAAGTAATGGAATAACAGAAGCAGGCTTACCACTAACACTATCATCAGCAACACTGCAATTATCATAAGATTCAGTTGGTGAGAACTCTTTTCAAGTATTCCTGCACGAGATTCTAAATATCTATCTTGTCGTGTTTGTTCTTGTAAATCTAAATAGATGTTACGGTTAAAGTCGCTTCCTTGTTTATCATTTACAGCAGCATATACCACACTCAACTGTTCGCGAATAGAAGCTATTAAGTCTGGTGCTTGATTTATAGCTTTATTCCTTTCCAATGCATCTTGTAAGCAAACAATAGCAGATTGGTAATCTTTTATCTGCCAATAACAGGAAGCTAATGTACGAAAAGCACTCGCAATTTGATAAACATCTCCATATCTAATAAACAAATCGGTTGCTCGTTCGGCTAAGTTACCTGCTAATAAGCTATCGGGGACATTGTCTGTATTTATAAATCGTATTGATGGATAATTATCTTTTATCAATCTATCATGTTCTGTCAATAGGAGATGCTCACTTAAACCTTGCAATGAATTTGCTTGCCAATACACATATCCCGTTTGTTGTGCCATAATAAAACAGCGCATTAAGTAATCGAATTCTTGTTGATTAACATCATTCTGTGTTCCAGTACTTAAAACTCCTCCTGCTCCTACATTATAAAGATATTTAAGATATTGTGCAGTATCATCGCGAGCAATTTGTTCTTCGTTTACTGATGCCATTGCTTGTGCCGACAAATTACGCAAACCTACATAATAATAATATGTGGAAGACACTATGCTAAATTCAGAATTAGCATAAACCATACGTTTACGTAAATGTTCTGTTAGTAAGTATTCTTCTTCAGCTATGCGTTTCTGTCTCCTTAACGCCTTTTCTCTAAAATCGTAAAATTCTTTGTTTCTCGATTCTCTTTGACATAGTCGCATTAGTTGTACATCGGCAACCAAAAGTTCTACCTGATTATTCGTGATGAAAAGAACACTATCTAACTTTTTGTAAGCACTTTTATAGTTCATTCTAACAATGTCCACAAAAGCTAAGTTATTTAATGCTTCTGCCTGCCCTGCATCGTAATCTTTTGATAAATGTAATGCTTTATTTGCATAGAAATATGCAGAATCTATATTGCGATAATGAAATGAATAAGACAAACTATTCAACTTATCCACTTTCTGTTTATCTACTTGTGAACAAGATGAGAAAAAAGAACATAAAACAAATATAAATATGTATATAAAGTATGTTCTAAACCGATTTCTTTTTACTTGTAAAATAGTTCCTATATTTATGACGATACAAAAATACAAAAGAAAATTGAATAAAAAACAAAACAAGTTTTATTTTTATCAACAATAGATATTAGAATGTCATAGTGAATAACAGTAACAACATTGTTGAGTGAAATATTAAAGTCATAATTTTCATCTAAATAAACATCTTCTATCTATTATAACATGGCATTATAACGGTTGTAGTTTTTTGTGATATCTAATTTGTAGTTGATAGATATCTGAGATGATCGTAGTAGATATATAAGACGCTCGTGATAGATATCTGAAATAAGAGTTGATATCGTTTAATATGGCTTTTCTTGATTTTGTTAGACACTTTTTGATTATATTAATTATCTTGGTAGACATTTTCCTGTTGTATCTGCAGGATAATTGAATGTAGAATTAGAATCTATATTGGACTAATAGATACTTGGTCTTACTAGACGTGCAAGAACCCATAATTTGCTTGCTTGGAAATCTGAATGTCCACTTCTTATTCTACTAAACCATCAATAATATAAACAAACCATTTTGAAGTTATGGTCTAATACCAATTCGTTAGAATATTCCAATCAAGCTTAAAAAAAACAGGATATTCTTGTTTTATAATCTATTTCCCAAATCGCGGAACCACAAAGCGAACAAAGAAAACAAACAAAAACAATTAGTGTAAAACTGATAATTATAAAAAACACCAGGAAGTTTTTGTATTATGAAAAGTTTTATTAACTTTGCGCTGAATTTAAATACTACGATTTATACAAATAGATAAAGGTATGGCAAAAGTTAAAACAATAGGTATTTTAACCTCGGGCGGAGATGCTCCAGGTATGAATGCTGCTGTTAGAGCTGTTACACGTGCTGGAATATATTATGGCTTTTCTATTAAAGGAATCTATCGTGGATATGACGGGCTGCTTTCAGGGGAGATACAACCATTTTCAACAGAAAATGTTAGTGGTATTATTTGTGAAGGTGGAACTATATTGAAGACCGCGCGCTCTAAAGAGTTTATGACCAAAGAAGGCAGAAAAAAGGCTTATGATAATATAGTAAAAGAAGGAATAGACGCATTGGTCGTAATTGGTGGTAACGGTTCTTTAACAGCTGCTATGCTTTTTGCTCAAGAATATGATTTTTGTTGTATAGGTTTGCCAGGCACTATAGATAATGATCTCTATGGAACCGATAGTACTATTGGTTACGATACAACATTGAATACCATTATTGAATGTGTAGATAGAATACGCGACACAGCAGAAAGCCATGAACGAATATTTTTTGTTGAAGTAATGGGTCGCGATGCAGGTTTTCTTGCACAAAACTCTGCAATAGCAAGTGGTGCTGAAGCAGCAATTATTCCAGAAGATTCTACAGATGTAGACCAGTTAGCCCAGTTTATGGAACGTGGCATTCGAAAATCTAAACGAAGTTGCATCGTTATTGTGTCAGAAAGTCCCAAGTGTGGAGCAATGTATTATGCAAATCGTGTAAAGAAGGAATTTCCAGGTTTCGATGTGCGGGTTTCAATACTTGGACATTTACAAAGAGGCGGACGACCATCTGCAAAAGATAGAATTTTGGCGAGTAGAACTGGTTATGGCGCAATAGAAGCTATTATGCAAGGGCAGCGAAATATAATGGTAGGAATTCATAACGATTCTATCGTATATATACCCCTTTCAGAAGCAATTCGTTCTGATAAACCATTTGATAAGAAACTAATAAAGGTTTTAGATGTACTTAGTATATAATACGTAGTAAAAAATAAAGCATTAAATAATAAAAAATTAAATATATGTCACAGATTAATGGACGCATTTCTCAGATTATTGGGCCTGTAATAGACGTCTACTTTGATGTTAAAGGTGAAGATCCAGAAAAAGTCCTCCCGAAGATTTACGATGCTCTTCGCGTAAAGAGACCGAATAATGAAGACGACCTGATAATAGAAGTGCACCAACACATCGGTGAAGATACAGTACGATGTGTAGCGATGGATAATACAGAGGGGTTGCAACGCGACTTAGAAGTTATTCCAACTGGAAGTCCAATTGTAATGCCTGCAGGCGAACAAATTAAGGGTAGAATGATGAATGTAATAGGTAAACCTATTGATGGTATGGATACTCTTAATATGCAAGGAGCTTATCCAATTCATCGCGAACCACCTAAGTTTGATGAATTGTCTACACAGAAAGAAATGTTAGCGACAGGTATCAAAGTGATTGATTTACTTGAACCATATATGAAAGGTGGAAAAATTGGTCTCTTTGGGGGTGCTGGTGTTGGTAAAACTGTGCTTATTATGGAGCTTATCAATAATATAGCAAAGGGACATAATGGATATTCTGTATTTGCAGGTGTAGGCGAACGAACTCGTGAAGGAAACGACTTGATACGCGATATGCTTGAATCTGGAGTTATTCGATATGGTGAGAAGTTCCTAAAAGCAATGGAAGAAGGAAAGTGGGATCTTTCTCTTATCGATAAGGAAGAACTAAAAAAATCACAGGCAACCCTTGTTTATGGTCAAATGAATGAACCTCCTGGGGCACGTGCATCAGTTGCACTTTCTGGATTAACAGTAGCAGAAGAGTTCCGCGATCATGGAGGAAAAGATGGTGAGGCAGCTGATATAATGTTCTTTATTGATAATATTTTCCGTTTTACACAAGCAGGTTCTGAAGTTTCAGCTCTTCTTGGGCGTATGCCTTCAGCTGTTGGATATCAACCTACGCTTGCTAGCGAAATGGGAACAATGCAAGAACGTATTACTTCTACAAAGAGAGGTTCTATTACTTCTGTTCAAGCGGTATATGTACCTGCAGATGACTTAACTGACCCTGCTCCAGCAACAACCTTTACACACTTGGACGCAACAACTGAGTTGAGTCGTAAGATAACAGAGTTAGGAATTTATCCAGCCGTAGATCCGTTAGGAAGTACATCACGTATTCTTGATCCATTAGTTGTTGGTAAAGAACATTATGAATGTGCACAACGAGTAAAGCAATTATTGCAACATTATAACGAGTTGCAAGATATAATTGCTATTTTGGGTATGGACGAATTGTCAGATGAAGACCGTTTAGTTGTAAATCGGGCACGTCGCGTACAACGTTTCCTATCTCAGCCATTTACTGTTGCTGAACAGTTTACAGGAATTCCAGGAGTAATGGTGCCAATTGAAGATACAATTAAAGGATTTAATGCTATCTTGAATGGCGAAGTAGACGATCTTCCTGAACAAGCATTCCTTAATGTTGGAACAATTGAAGATGCGAAAGAGAAAGCAAAGAAACTTCTTGATGCAGCTAAGAATAATTAATTGACAAATAGATATAGTTACAATGTTATTTTTAACAATTATATCACCCGAGAAAATCCTTTTTAAAGGCAATGTGGAGAATGTCTTAGTTCCTGGTGAATTGGGAGAGTTTGAAATTCTAATGAATCATGCACCAATTATTTCTACATTAATAAAAGGGCGCATCGTTTATACCATTGGTTCTGAAAAGAAGGAAATTACGATAAATGGAGGTTTTGTAGAAGTTAAGAAAAATGAAGTAAATCTTTGTGTAGAACTATAATTGTTAATAGAATAAACAATCTCAATGTCTCTTTAAGCATATTTAAATCTATGAGTATTACAGATATAGAAAAGAATTATAATAAGATTAATCTTTGGATTCTGGTAGCGATTACTTTGATAGGTTTGATAATGTCTCAGATATTGTTGCAGCAAACTCTAATAACCCCATTGATAATTAGTGCGATATTTTTCATTATAACAAATAAGATATATGGAAAATTATGGAAGTATTTTGCAACTAACTCTCCAATGGCTTTAGGGAAATTCTATCTTGTAGGTTCTATGCTGAGAATGTTTCTTGCAGTTATTATAACTTTTATTGGAATATTAGTTTTTCGAGGAGATAATGAAAAGATGCTTACGTATGTATTTGTATTTGCCTTTTACTATATTTCGATAATGTTTTTTGACTCTGTATATTTCTTCCGCATTGAGAAAAATAACAAAATAAATAATAAGACTATATGAAATTTACTAGACGAGTACTTCTCTTGTTGTTTCTATTTACTACACCTATATTGACATTCTCACGAGATATGTCGAAAAAAGAAAATATAGATGTGAAGGAAATCCTATGGGGACACATAAAAGACTCTTATGAATGGCATATTACAGATTTAGGAACTGAGGGAAATATTCACCCAGTAGTAATACATCTTCCCATAATAGTAAAGACATCTACTGGTTGGCATATCTTTAGTAGTGGTATGTTTGCTGAAGAAAGAGATGCAAATGGAGATAGACCTGGACCATACAATCTTGTTATAAAAAGTGGAGATGATAAAGTAAATCCAAACTTAATAGTTGAGAAAATTGGTAATAAAGAAGTACGTCCTATTGATCTTTCTATAACAAAAGTTGTTTGTACAGTCTTTATAGATGGAATATTGCTTCTTTTGGTTATTTTGATACCTGCCCATTGGTGTCGTAAACATAAGATAGATGATCCAGCTCCTAAAGGATTCACAGGACTAATGCACATGTTCATTATGAATATATATGACGAAGTTATAAAGCCTTGCTTGGGTGATGAAACTCCGAAGTATGCTCCTTGGCTACTTACGTGTTTCTTCTTTATTTTCTTCGCAAACCTTATGGGATTAGTTCCATTTCCTCCAGGTGGTGGTAATTTAACTGGTAATATAACCTGTACTTTCTTTTTAGGAATATGTACTTTCCTCATTACAAACTTTACAGGTACAAAAGAATATTGGAAAGAAATATTCTGGCCAGATGTTCCTGTTTGGATGAAATTTCCAATACCTCTAATGCCGATTATTGAACTCTTTGGTATATTCACAAAACCTTTAGCTTTGATAATCCGACTTTTTGCAAATATGTTTGCTGGGCATGCTATTGCATTATGTTTCTGTGCAATTATATTTATAATGTTTAGCATTTCTAATAATGCTTTAGTGAATTGGAGTGCTGGAACTAGTATGTCAATTATAGGTGTACTCTTAAGCGTCTTTATGATGCTACTTGAATTCCTTGTTAGTTATATTCAAGCATTAGTATTTACAATGTTGAGTGCAGTGTTTATAGCACAAGCACATGTAAAAGAGCATAAAGCCTAATATGTAAAATAGAATAGAACAAAATAAATATTAATAATAAATTAAAAAATTAAGATTATGTTATCATTATTATTAGCAGATGTTGCTATCGCAAAATTAGGAGCAGCCATTGGCGCAGGTTTAGTTGCAATTGGAACTGGTATGGGAATTGGACGCATTGGTGGACAAGCAATGGATGCAATCGCACGCCAACCAGAAAAAATTGGCGACCTTCGTTCATCTATGATTATTGCTGCAGCTTTGATAGAAGGTGTTGCGTTTTTGGCAGTAATCGTTTCAATCCTTGCAATTGTAATGTAATTATGGATACTACGTGTTAATCCACGTAATATCGATTAGTTTAGAAAGAATAAAACCAGCGTATGGATTTATTAGTCCCCAATAGTGGACTCCTTTTCTGGTTGACTCTTGTCTTCCTTATAGTAGCATTTATTGTTATTAAGTTTGGTTTTCCTGTTATTATTAATATGGTAAACGAACGTAAGGAGTTTATAGACGAAAGTCTTCGTAAGGCGCATATAGCCAATGAAAAGCTGTCTAATATTCAAAAAGAAGGTGAATCCGTCATACAACAAGCACGTGAAAAGCAAGCGCTTCTATTAAAAGAAGCGACTGCTACACATGATATTATAGTTGGGAAGGCACAGGATAAAGCGAATGAAGAAAGTTCACGAATTATTGCAGAGGCGAGATTAGAGATTGCCACTGAAAGGCAAAATGCCTTTAATGATATTCGTGGTCAAGTAGCGGAACTCAGTATAAAAGTAGCAGAGAAAATTCTCCACGAACAACTTTCTGACGATAAAAAGCAGATGGAGTTGATAGAAAAATTGCTGGATAATGTTTCTTCTCCCAGTAAATAATGAATTAAAATTAGTATTATGGATATTGGGATAGTCTCTGTTCGCTATGCACGTGCACTTTTAAAAGGAGCAACAATAGCAAAGCAAGAAGATAAAATTTATGCGGAGATGCAAACGTTATTCAGTAGCTATACTGAGTTTCCACAATTGCATTCTACAATGAATAACCCAATGCTATCTAAAGAGGCGAAGCAAGAGTTATTAGAAATTGCAAGTGGAGGCGATGTTAGTTCTCTCTTAAAATCATTTTTTGCTCTTGTTCTGAAGGAGAGACGCGAGGGATTTTTACAATTCATCGCAAACTCTTATATTACGTTATATAGGAAGCAAAAGGATATTATTCAAGGAAAGCTTATAACAGCAGTCCCAGTCTCGCCTATTATTGAAAAGAAAATGAAGACGTTGGTACATTCAAATGCAGGTGGAACTGTAGAATTTACCACAACAATAGATCCTGATATAATAGGAGGCTTCATTCTTGAATATGATACGTACAGAATGGATGCAAGTGTGAAGACAAAACTAAATTCACTCCTCACACAATTAAAGAAATAGAAATAAATATGTCGAATAAGATAAAACCAAGCGAAGTGTCTGATGTCCTTTTAAAGGCACTTCAGAGCGTAAATGCAGAAGAAAAATTCGATGAAGTTGGTACAGTACTAACAGTCAGCGATGGTGTTGCTCGTATTTATGGTCTTCGTAATGCTGAGGCAAATGAACTCTTAGAGTTTGATGATGGTACAATGGCTATTGTTATGAACTTAGAGGAGGATAATGTAGGTTGTATTCTTCTTGGTTCAACTACGGATATAAAAGAAGGACAAACAGTTAAACGTACACATCGTATTGCCTCTATTCGAGTTAATGATAATTTTTTAGGACGTGTTGTAAACCCACTTGGTCAAGCAATTGACGGTAAAGGAGATATTGATTTATCAGAAGCTTTTGAAATGCCTTTAGACCGTAAGGCTCCTGGAGTAATTTATCGTCAACCTGTAAAAGAACCACTACAAACAGGTTTAAAGGCTGTTGATTCTATGATCCCTATTGGGCGTGGACAACGTGAACTTATTATTGGCGACCGCCAAACGGGTAAAACAGCTATTGCTGTTGATACCATTATAAATCAAAAATCTTCATACGAAAAAGGAAATCCTGTATATTGTATTTATGTTGCGATAGGGCAGAAGGCTTCCACAGTGGCAAATCTTGTACAGATATTACGCGATAATGGTGCTTTACCTTATACGATTATTGTAAGTGCTACTGCTGCCGACCCTGCTGCAATGCAATATTACGCTCCTTTTGCAGGTGCTGCGATAGGAGAATATTTCCGCGATCGTGGATATTCTGCACTTGTTGTTTATGATGATTTATCTAAACAGGCTGTTGCTTATCGTGAAGTATCTTTAATTCTTCGACGTCCTTCTGGACGTGAGGCATATCCTGGCGATGTTTTCTATCTCCATTCTCGTTTATTAGAGCGTGCAGCACGTATTAATAATCAACAAGAAATTGCAGAAAAAATGAACGACCTGCCTGAATGTATGAAAGGCAAGGTAAAAGGTGGTGGATCGTTAACAGCACTTCCTATTATTGAGACACAAGCTGGCGATGTTTCTGCATATATTCCTACTAATGTTATCTCTATTACTGACGGACAGATATATTTGGAGAGCGATTTATTCAACCAAGGTTTCCGACCAGCAATTAATGTAGGTATTTCTGTTTCTCGTGTGGGTGGTTCTGCACAAGTAAAGAGTATGAAGAAAGTTGCAGGTACATTGAAAATAGATATGGCTCAATATCGCGAGTTGGAAGCATTCTCTAAGTTCTCTTCTGATATGGATAAGGTTACAGCAATGACTTTGGATAGAGGACGAAAGAATAACCAGTTGTTGATACAAGCACAATATTCACCAATGCCAGTTGGCGAGCAGATTGCTATTCTTTATTGTGGTGTTCATGGTTTACTATATGCAGTTCCTGTTGAAAAGGTTAGAGAATGTCAGGACCAATTCTTGGAAGCAATGCGTAATATGCATAAAGAAGTCTTAGATAACTTAGCATTAGGTAATCTTCTTGATAGCGATATTAAGGTTATTGAAGAAGTGATGAGTAATATAACTGCGCAATATAAATAAAACCAAATAAATGCCATCTTTAAAAGAAATAAAGAATCGAATTGCCAGTGTTAATAGTACTCGTAAAATTACGAGTGCTATGAAGATGGTAGCTTCCAGCAAACTTCATCATGCACAGGTTGCAATAGAAAATATGCTTCCTTATGAAAATTTGCTTGAACATATTCTGAAAGCATTTTTAGTGTCTACTCCTGATACAAATACTTCATTTAGTGAAGAAAGAGAAATAAAACGAGTAGCTTTGTTGGTTTTCTCTTCTAATAGTTCTTTGTGTGGCGGATTTAATACAAATATTATAAAGATGCTCCAAAGCACTTTAAATGATTATTTGGCAAAAGGTGTAACTAAAGATAACATTATTGTCTATCCAATTGGGCGTAAAGTTGCAGAAAAGGTTGCTAAAATGGGACTTAAAAGTGCAGGAACCTTCTTGGAACTTGCCGAAAAGCCTAATTCAGAAGAGTGCAGAAATATTGCTGTTGAGATTGAGAAACTGTGGCTTAATAATGATATTGATAGGGTAGAAATGATTTATCATCATTTTAAAAGTGCAGGAAGTCAGATTCTTACACGGAAAACTTATCTACCAATAGATTTAGATACAGAATTGAGTCTCGATAAAGAACGCGATTTAACCTCGAATATCACAACCAAAAAGGCTCAGGAGTATTTAAAGGAGCATAAACGGAATATGCAATCAAACGATAAAGACGAAATAATAAAACCACTGAACGATGATTTTATTGTTGAGCCTGATTTGAAAACCGTTCTAACTTCTTTAATTCCTAAATTACTTCATTTAATGGTGTATACGGCTTTATTAGATAATAATGCATCGGAACATGCTGCTAGAATGGTTGCAATGCAATCTGCAACCGACAATGCTGATGAATTGCTTCGTGGATTAAAGCTACAATATAACAAATCTCGTCAAGCAGCTATTACGTCAGAATTGTTAGATATTGTAGGTGGTTCTATTAATAACTAATTTTATCAACAATAATAAATAATTAGTTTCATTATTAATAGTGATAATAAATAAAAGGGGTGTCAGTTTTGGCACCCCTTTTATGTTTTGTTTATGTCGGCTATTATTATCCGACCTATACGCACCTATAATATCAAATCAATCGTTAGCTTATAATTTCTATTACTTTTAGCTACTACTGTTATTCTGATTGTAAATTTGATTTTAAAGGCTGTATATCATTTACATCTTCTAATCAAATATCTTTAATTTTAAACAAGATATTGGTTAGATATACTTTCGTTGTTTACTACACGACGAATAGTTTCAGCAAACATATCTGCAACCGAAATCTGCTTTACCTTAGAACATCTATCGGTATATGGAATAGAATCGGTAAATACTATCTCTTCTAATGCAGAAGCTTCAACACGTTCGTTAGCAGGACCACTCATAACACAGTGCGATGCACATGCACGAACACTTTTTGCTCCAGCTTCTTTCATAATATCAGCAGCTTTTGTCATTGTTCCTGCCGTATCAACCATATCGTCTACAATAACAACGTTTTTATCTTTTACATCACCAATTATCTGCATTGAAGCAACTTCGTTAGCACGAGCACGTGTTTTATTGCAAAGCACTAATGGGCAACCAAGATATTTTGCGTATGTATTTGCACGTTTTGAACCGCCAACATCAGGACTAGCAATTACCATATCTTTCAATCGTAGGCTCTGCAAATACGGAAGCAATACACCACTAGCATAAAGATGGTCCACAGGAACATCAAAGAAACCTTGAATTTGATCGGCATGTAGGTCCATTGTTATAAGTCTGTCAATTCCTGCCACACTTAGTAAGTCAGCAACCAATTTTGCACCAATACTTACACGTGGTTTATCTTTTCTGTCCTGGCGCGCCCAACCAAAATATGGCATAACTGCTATAATATTGCGAGCAGATGCACGTTTTGCAGCATCAATCATCAAGAGTAATTCCATCAGATTGTCTGAATTAGGAAATGTACTTTGCACAAGATACACATCTTTTCCACGAATACTTTGTTCGTAAGAAACAACAAATTCTCCATCAGAGAAGCGTGTCATTAAAGAGTTGCCTAATGGACAATCTAAACTTGCGCAGATTTTTTCTGCCAAATATCTCGTCTTTGTTCCCGAGAATACTAAAAAAGAGTTTTCTTCACTCATTTCTATTAGTTGTTAAATATAGGTGTTATTTGTTTATTCTATTGCCTTCTGAAGATTATAGAAGTATTTTATTATACCTTTATAATTAATATCATTGTACACATCAAAGTGCTTCCAAAATTCTTTTCCCACAACAATGCCACCGAAACCATATTGTTTTATATCAGGAATATGCTCTAAGGAAATTCCTCCCATTGCATATACTCGTTTTCCAAGCAATCCTTGGCTCTTCAGTTCTGTTAATTCTAAACTCGAAAATTTATGTTCGTCTGTAGCAACATTGTGTTTGTCATCGTATATATTGTCTAAAAAAACATAGTCCGAACTCTTTCTCATTTCTTTTAATCGCATAGAGTTCCTACATGTCCGTCCTATCTGACCTTTATACCCTATAGGTGGAACTGCGGTTTCTGTATCAAGATGAATACCTGCCAACTGTTTTTCTGCTTTAAGATAATAATGTTGATGAATAGTAATGTGTTTATGATAGGTTTTGGGAATAAGCGACAGTAAACGCTCCAAGTAAATGGCGGTACCATCGGTCTTTGAGATATGGAGATTCTCAAGTCCTTCCTCAAAGAGTGCTGTCAATATTTTATCCTCCTCCACAAAGTATGTGGATTTAGTCATAACGACCAGTTTCATACCCAATAATTTGTTGCAAAGGTAAATAATATTTCCGACTTTTACAAACTTTTCTGTATATTTGCAGCATGAAAATAAATGCAATAACATTCGAAGAGCTGCAGCGTCCAGCTTATATCTTAGACGAAACAAAACTACGTAGCAACTTGTCGCTTATAGCGAAAATAGCAAAAGAGGCTGATATCGAAATTATTTTGGCTTTCAAAGCATACGCCCTTTGGAAAACATTTCCAATTTTTCGTGAATATATTAATGCTACTACAGCTTCTTCGCTTAACGAAGCTAAATTAGGTTATTATGAATTTGGTGCTCCTACGCATACTTTCTCGCCAGCTTACACAGATTATGAGATAAACGAAATTGCCAAATGTTCATCGCATCTGGTTTTCAATTCTTTCTCACAATTCAACAACTTTCATTTAAAGGCTAAACAGGCTAACAATAAAATTAGTATTGGTTTACGTATTAATCCTGAATATTCGGAAGTAGAAACCTTACTTTACAATCCGTGCGCACCTGGCACGCGTTTTGGTGTTTCTGCTGATAAACTTCCTACACAATTGCCTACCGATATCGAAGGCTTTCATATTCATTGCCATTGCGAAAATGGAAGCGATGTTTTCGAACGCACATTGCAGCACGTCGAAAAGAAATTAGCTCCGTGGTTTAAACAAATTAAATGGATAAACTTTGGTGGCGGTCATTTAATGACACGTAAAAATTACGACACAAAACTGCTAATTAATATTCTTAGTGCATTTAAATCAAGGTATCCATGGCTTAAAGTAATATTAGAACCAGGTAGTGCTTTTGCTTGGCAAACAGGACCACTTGTATCGCAAGTTGTAGACATTGTGGAAGATAAAGGTATAACCACAGCAATTTTAAATGTTAGTTTCACTTGTCACATGCCCGATTGTCTAGAAATGCCATATTATCCTAATGTCAGGTTTGCAAAACATATTGAAAATAACAACCAACACACAGACCATATTTATCGTTTAGGAGGAAATAGTTGTTTGAGCGGAGATTGGATGGGTTATTGGATTTTTGATCACGAATTAAAAATAGGCGAAAATATTATTTTCGAAGATATGCTTCACTATACTACTGTTAAAACTAATATGTTTAATGGCATAACACACCCTGATATTGCTCTATTAAAACAGAATGGAGAAATAGAAACTTTGCGGAGTTTTAATTACAACGATTATAAACTTCGTATGGATTAAACCTTCTTTTACATACACTTATAAAATTATTTCAAAAAAGTAGTCTGACAATATGTGCTATTAAAACACTTATGGCACATATTTTGTATAAATAATTAGCAAAAAAGCAAATAGAAAAGGATTAAGAATATGGCATTCATAGACTATTATAAAATTTTAGGTGTAAAAAAAGATATACCACAAGACGAAGTTCGTGCGGCTTATCGGAAACGTGCAAAACAATTCCACCCCGATCTTCACCCAAACGACCCAAAAGCAAAAGCTAAATTTCAGGCACTTTCAGAAGCTTACGATGTAATTGGCGATCCAGATAAACGTGCAAAATACGATAAGTATGGAGAACAATGGCGAAACGCCGACGCTTTTGAACAGTCAGGAGGAGGAGAACAAGGTTTTAGCAACTATAATACAGCTTTCGACGGCTTCGATTTTAATGGAATGGGAGGCGGATTCAGCAGTTTCTTCCAAGATTTATTTGGCGGAGGAGCAAGAGGCGGATTTAAAAGAGGAACAACTTACCGAAAACCTGCTCCACAAGAAAGAGAAGTTGAACTTAGTATAGATATATATACAGCTTTATTAGGGGGAGAAGTTGTTGTAATGTTACCCGAAGGAAGAAAAATTAAACTGAAAGTAAAACCTTATACCCAAGACGGTACCAAAGTTAAGATTAAAGGAAAAGCCAATTCGGTTGATACAATATTAACGTATAGGGTAAAACTACCTACTTCGTTAACAGAAAACCAAAAAGAACACTTACGCAAAATGCGCGATAATGCTTAATATATATACAATTAAGTTCTATACAGTATAGAATATAATTAAAACTCATAGAAATTGTAATTACAAAATTAAAAAATGTAATTACAATTTTTTAATTTATAATTAAAAAATATGCCTTTAACCCAAACCATTCTTAGCACCTTAATAAAATTTGTTTTGTTGTTATGCAAAACAACAAACTTTGTTGCAAAGGTGTAGCCACTTTGTTTTGCAACCTCGTCAAGTTATCTCAAAAATTCAATTAATATCTGTTGCCATTATTAAATAAAATGTGTATCTTTGCAACCGATATATAAACGAATCTGACTAAATAACTCTGCGGGTAATAAAAAACCTATAGGCGGAGAGTGCGTTAGAGGGATAAATGTTCCAACCTTTTCAGAAAGGGAGGGAGAGTCCCTTTTATCAAATAACCACATCAAGTAAACATATAACACATTCTCAGAATAAGCAAAGTTATTTATACCAGATTGTAAAATTTCCTTTCGTAAGATTTCTAAAAAAGCAATACAAAGAAGAGTATTCCACTATTAAAATTCGAATACGGAAATTTTAAAGAAATACTATAAAAATAATCCATAAATAACACAGCATAAAGATGTTAGAAAAATCATCAAAAATATATATTGCTGGACATAAAGGTTTGGTAGGTTCTGCTATTTGGAACAATCTGAAAGCACGTGGATACACAAACCTTATAGGTTGTTCTCATCATGAATTAGACCTTACAGACCAGCAAGCTGTAGAAAATTTCTTCGCAAAAGAAAAACCAGATGCCGTTGTTTTAGCCGCTGCTTTTGTTGGTGGAATAATGGCAAATAGTCTTTATCGTGCCGATTTTATAATGCAAAATATGAAGATGCAATGCAACATCATTTCAACCGCATATAAATATAAGGTGAAAAAACTTCTTTTCTTAGGTTCTACCTGCATTTATCCTAAAAATGCACCACAACCAATGAAAGAAGATGCACTGCTTACATCTCCATTAGAATATAGCAACGAAGAATATGCCATAGCTAAAATTGCAGGATTAAAAATGTGCGAAAGCTATAATCTGCAATATGGAACAAATTATATTGCTGTAATGCCAACTAATCTTTATGGACCTAACGATAATTTCCATTTAGAGAATAGCCACGTAATGCCAGCAATGATGCGCAAAGTATATCTAGCAAAACTTATTCACGAAAATAATTGGGATGCCATAAAAGTAGATATGAATAAACGCCCCATTAACCCTGTTTCCAAACTTGCTAAACAAATTGGAACAGAAAATGTAGATGGTAATTCTTCAAAGGAACGTATCTTACAGGCTTTAGCTTTCTATGGAATAGAAAACAATAAAGTAACACTTTGGGGAACTGGCTCTCCATTGCGCGAATTTCTTTGGAGCGAAGATATGGCAGATGCTTCTGTTTACCTGTTGCTTAACGTAGACTTTAAGGACATCATTGGCATAGAAAAATATTCAAGCGTGTTTTATGGTGTAAAAACCAATGGCGAGGTAAACCGCAACAATAGCGAAGGGCGTGGTGGTGCAATACCAGAACTCGGAGAAATAAGAAATTGCCATATTAATATAGGTACGGGTAAAGAACTTACCATAAAAGAATTGTCTGCATTAGTAGCAAAAACTGCAAACTTTACGGGTGAAATAGTTTGGGACGAAACAAAACCAGATGGTACGCCACGAAAACTTATCAATGTAGATAAACTTCATTCGTTAGGGTGGAAACATAAAATAGAGATAGAAGAAGGGGTTGAGAAATTATATAAATGGTATCAACACTCTTTAGAAAACTAACACCTTATATAATATAATTAATATGATACCATCGAAACAACACACGATACTCTATAGCTGGAAAAATTTAAAACTACTTTTATTTTTCGTTTTATGTAATCTTGCATTTTGTAAATCTTATGCACAGTATTACAGTTTTAAAACAAATGATTTTTATAAAAATTGGAATCCAAAAGTCGTTCGTAAAAATAAAGTTTATACCAGTTGGGCAGATATAAATGGACGACGCTGGTATATAAAAACAGATGCTGAAATAAGAGATTTTGATGAATATACATATTGTCTTAAAGTTGGTACATCGTCAAGTGGAGCTTCTTATTTAGACTTAAAACCAGATATTAGTAAATCAAAAATAAGAAAAATAGTTATATCTTTACAAACCAGTACCGATGATAAACTCAGAAAGTTGTTGAATACTGTTATGGCTGTTGATGACAAAAGAATATCTCCTGTGGAAAAAGGTTATATTAATGATTCCATCATCTCTTTTACATTTGAGAATATAGTTATCAATGACATACCTAAGATAGAAATCTTCTACGATAAAAATAAAACCTATTTTATAGCAGTACAAAGTATTGAAGTTACAAACGAAATTGGTCAAAACGAAGATAATTCAACAACTATCACAAGTAACAAAGGCATAGAAAATAATATCATTCAGGTTACACGTACCCTTTCAAAAGATTATTGGAATACATTCTGTTTACCATTCAATGTTGATAAAGATTCTGTAAAATTGTATTTAAATGATCCAGAATTAAGAGAATTTACCGGAAAAGTAGATGGCACTACAATGCTATTTAAAGATGCAACAGAAATAAAAGCAGGAATTCCATATATCATAAAGCCAAAGAAAGATGTTGTAAATCCAATATTTCGTAATGTTACTATTACGGAAGTTGAGCCAAAAACAATAACAAACGAAACAGGAAACTATGCATTTGTAGGAGCATATAGTCCAACTGAATTAAAAACAGACGGGACAGAACTTTTTCTTGGCGACAAAGATAATCTCTATAAACCGTCTGCAAACGATAAAAAGATAAATGGAATGCGTGCATTCTTCAGAATAAAAAATGCATCGCACGCAAAACAATCACAATATAATATATCATTAGATGGAACAACCACTATTGTTTTATACAATACAAACGATATTCCATCTAAAACACACGAGAGAGTTTACACATTAGACGGTAGACAAGTATATTCTACCAGTAACTTAAAAACAGGAATATATATTAAAAACAGGAGGAAAATATATGTGAACTAATATGAAATAAAAACTTTAGCGTAAACTTTATACTACTCTGAAACAGAGTTTTAAAAGAAAAGATATAAAACCTATAATCTTTACTAAAAATGAAACACAAAAAAGTATACGAACAACCAATATTAAAAGTAATACATATTGAAAATTCAACATTCCTAACTGCAGGTTCTTCACACAATAGTGGAACTCTCCCCAGTGGAATGAATAATAACAGAAACATTGAATTTGGAACACAAATAGGAGATGGCAACGCTAGCGGAGCACACTCCAAACCATTTGAGTGGGAAGAAGAGTAAAATAAATAAATATGGATAACAAAATTATCACCGTAACATCGCCATTATTACCAAGCTTAGATGAGTTTCAAGAGAGTCTAAAAGATATTTGGGATAAGATATTAATTATATAACTGGATATAATTGCTACGCGATGACTGATAGTAGATTGTCTGATAAATGAATTTTATTTCTAAATAGATTCGTAATTTTCTAAGTTTTATAATTTATTTTGCAATCATAATTTACATTCTGAACTTGACATTTCTTCAATATTCTCTATATATATGAGAGCTTTTGTTAATAGCTTATCTATGTTATATATGTCATAAGTGTCGATTTCCTTAATATTTCATCGTTTTCATCTTTTTGTATGTCTATCTTGCTTAATAGCACTCGGGATCGGCTATTTTCTTCCTGATACTTATTCTCTTTTTACTCGCTTTATGATCTATACTTATGCCTATAATTCTCCGTTTCTTCTGGTAATGTCTATCTCTATTTTCTGCTTATTTAGAAATTTATCTTTCAAAAATAACTGGATTAACTATATGGCAAATTCTTCATTAGCCATTTATTTAATACATGAACACCCCTTAATGAGAGAGGTTATATATGTTCAACCTTTTATGAAACTAATACATTTGAATCAGTATCTTTTATTTATTTTGATAATTGTTTTTGCTATAATGGTCTCTGTATTATGTATGCTAACGGATAAGGTTAGAGTCTTACTTTTTGATTTAATAGATAAACCAATATCCCATTTTTCTAATAAAGTTGAAGAAAAACTCAAATTATGGATCTAGAATAGATTAAAATAATTGTCAGTGGCTTTGGTTTATTGATTTTGTGTCACTAGTATTGAGGAGTAGGAATGAAAGTCATGAAGATATAACGTAAACGAAGAGGAATATACGTTACGATATTATTTGAATGCTATGAATATAGTTTATAAGTCTGTATTTCAGCTAGTTGGATTCACCCATTTATAAATCAATGTTGCTGTTTATTTATCAAATTTATGACTTTGAATAATATTTATTTGGAATATTTGAATGAATATGAAGTATAATTATAGTATAATAATTCCCCATAAAAACATCCCAAAGCTTTTGCAGCGTTGTTTAGATTCTATTCCACAAAGAGATGATGTTCAAGTGATCATAGTTGATGATAATAGTGATCCCTCTATTGTTGATTTTGAGAAATTTCCAGGTCTTAAACGTAAAAATACAATAGTTGTTTTTGATAAGTCATCTAAAGGAGCTGGTCATGCAAGAAATATCGGTATAGAGCGCTCAAACAGCAAATGGCTGATATTCGCAGATGCAGATGATTTTTTTAATTATTGTATAAGAGAATGTCTGGATAAATATAAAGATGCACCTGAGGATATTATATATTTCTTTGCAAACTCTCTTGATAGTAATACTTATGAAAATAACAATCGAGGAGGTGCAATGAATGATCAACTACAGAAATATTTTTCCGATAAACAAAATAATGAATGGCTTGTTAGATATGAGTCTGGAGTACCTTGGGCAAAATTTTTCAAGTCTGATTTTGTAGAGGCAAATCATATTAGATTTGATGAAACGCGTATACATAATGATAACAGATTTTCTTATTTAGCAGGTTATTATGCTGGGCAGGTTAAAGGTGTTGGTATTGCAATATATTGTGTAACATACAGAGAAGGTTCTATTACTTATACAGAGATGGATTTGGATAAGTTCAGGGATAGGTGGACTGTTTTCGCAAAACGCGTAGCATTTATGGAACGACATAATTTGAAGTATTTTACTTATAATAGTTTCTTTATCACTTGTTTATTAGAGTTAAAGGAGAGGAAGAATAAAGCTCGATATCAAGAAGCCCTAAAAATATTTGAAAACAACAAAGTCCCTATTTCGTTGATAGAATCATTTATTAAGCAAAGAAAGAAGATGGACTTTACATATAAGATAAAACGCTTTGTTTACCGATTAATAAAATGGTAAAATTATGATACATATTGTTTGTACAACAGATACTAATTACGTAATGCCTACTGGCGTTATGATAAAGTCTTTATCAGTTAATAATAGTGAAGAACAAGTAATATTCCATATAGTAATAGATGGAAGTGTCACCTCAGAACAGAGAAAAGAATTGGAAGAAGTTATTTATGAGAATGTTCAGCACTATCTTTTTTTTCACCTTATAGATGATAGATTGTTCGATGATTTTCCTCAGCTTGGAACTTCTAATCCGAAGTTGTTTATAACAAAGGCAACTTATTATCGCCTATTATTTGCAGAGATATTACCAGATGACATTGACAAAGTAATTTATCTAGATTGTGATATGATTATAATGAGCTCCCTCTCAGAGCTATGGAACACAGATATTTCTCATTATGCTTTGGCTGCAGTAACCGATATGTCGGAAAGTAAGCATAACTTTGAACGGTTAGGTTATAATAAGGAGTTAGGATATTTTAATGCTGGGTTATTGCTGATTAATCTTGCATACTGGAGAGAAATAAATGCAAAATCTTTATTTTGGGATTTGATAAAGAGAAGCCCCGAACGAATTAAATTTCATGATCAAGATGTTTTAAATATTTGTTTTAAAGATGATAAAAAGATGTTGCCTTTCAAATGGAATTTTCAGGATGGCTTTATTTACAAGCCTGAATTGATGGAGTTAGATGAAAAAAAATATCATCAACAACTCATAGAAGCACGTCAAAATCCGATCATCATTCATTATACCTCAATGGCAAAACCTTGGCATGTAGAATGTTTAAATCCTTATAAAAAATATTTTCTTAAATATCTAAAGCAGACCCCATGGAAAACTTATAAGATAAAACGAAGGTTCGCATATAATCCTTTGAAACAACATTTAGGATTTTTTTTACGGATATTACATCTTCGTAAGCCTTTGCCACAACAGGTTTATCCTTATTCTATTATGAATAATGATATCTAAAGTATTTAAATCTAAATATTAATTTCTTATGGAAGAAAATATACGTGGAAAAGCTTTTTCAGGAATAATATGGGGAGGTATGGAGAAACTTTCTCTTCAAATTTTTGGTTTCGTGCAAGGTATTATTCTTGCACGTTTACTTTCCCCTGCTGATTATGGATTGGTTGCGATGGTAGGCATCTTTGTGATGCTTTCTTACACTTTCGTTGATGCTGGGTTTGGAACTGCTCTTATTCAAAAAAAGGATAGAACGGAGAAAGATTATTCTACGGTCTTTCTTATGAACCTTTCTTTGTCCTTTTTTATATCACTGATATTATTCCTATCTGCTCCTTTTATAGCTGACTTTTATAAAGAACAGATTTTAACAAAGATTGTCCGGACATACTCTTTTATTATTTTCCTTAGTTCTTTGGTTGCAATCCAAGATGTCAGGTTATCTATTTTTTTAGAATTCAAAAAAAAGAGTATAATTAACATGGTAATCACTGTAGTGTCAGGTGTTTTATCAATAATTCTTGCATTTTCAGGATACGGAGTGTGGTCATTAATTTATCCACAATTTGTAATGTTATTTGTAAAATGTTTACTTTATTGGCATTTTCAACATTGGATACCGAAGTTAACTTTCTCGCGTGAATCATTTTGTAAGTTATTTGGTTTTGGCTCAAAGATACTTATCTCATCTATTATGGCAACTTTTTCAGGGAATATTTATTCGCTGGTAATTGGAAAAATATTTTCTGCAAGTGCATTAGGATTTTATGGTCGAGCTGACGGTTATGCAGCACTTCCTGTAAAAACTATTACTGGTGTAGTTGATAGTGTAACATACCCAGTGTTGAGTGAATTACAGGATAATGATACACGGCTAATAGATTCTTTTAGACGAATGTTACGTATCTCAGCCTATATTATTTTTCCAATAATGATAGGATTAGCAGTTTTAGCTAAACCTCTTGTGATAGTATTAGTTACAGAGAAATGGTTACCTTGTGTTATTTATTTACAAGTGCTTTGTTTTGCAAGAATGTGGTGGCATGTACATATTTTAAATTTGAATCTTTTGAAGGCGAAAGGACGTTCTGATTTATTCTTAAAATTGGAAGTAATTAAACAAGTGACCATTATACTTTTTCTTGTTTCTACAGCCCCATTTGGTATTATGATTATATGTATAGGTAGTGTCTTTTCAGCAATTGTAAGTATGTGTATTAATTCTTTTTATACTGGAAAGTTACTACACTTTGGTATTATAAGGCAAATGAGAGAAATGTTACCATCTATCTTATACTCACTAGTAATGGGAGGGATAGTATATATATCAATACTTTTCTTAACAAGTATGTGGATAAAATTATTGGTTGGTACACTTGTCGGAATATCTTCATATATTTTAATTTCAGTAGTAACTAAGTCTCAGGATTTTAATTATCTTCTTGCGTTAGTTCGTGAGAAGATTGGAAGATAGAGTAATGATAGCGATTCTATATAGATTTATTGTAAAATAGACTAAGTCATTATCGACATCTATTATATCTATTTTTCTATAATAAGAACAAATATTTGTTTTTGATGTATTTTATAGTTTTAGTATAAAACTAACTTTCTTATAAAATTTATCGTTAAACGTTTTCGTATGTATGAAACATAGAGATTTTTATCTAGATAATATTTGTGGTATCTTAATTTTATACATGATATTCATTCTTCATTGTGGGGATATTGCAAAATCTCATAGTGTGCTAAGCAGTTTATTAGGTAAGCTGTTATTTAGTTTTATGATGCCTTGGTTTTTCTTTAAATCTGGAATGTTTGCTGATAAGGCAAAGTTTGATATAAAAAGAAATTTCAAAAAATTTATAAGGCCATATATTCTTTTTACTATTTATGGTTGGGTGATAATGCTATTGTATTATCTTTATCTTGGTATATTTTCTATGGAAAACCTTTTTATAAATCCAGTTAAACAGATTATTTTATATGGTGGCATTGAATGGAATATGCCTTTGTGGTTTCTTTTAGGTTTATTTTTAGTAAAGATGTTGTTCTCTTTCTTTAAAATATATAAATTTAAATGGAGTTTTTTGTATGTTGCACTTTGTTGTTATCTTTTGAGTAAGGTTATTACTATACCTTATTTTATAGGTTTTACTACTATAGGACTCTTCTATTTTATTTGTGGGGATTTACTTCGTAATAAGCAATTTAATAAATATATATTTCTAATAGCATTAATTTTCTTTGCTATAGCTCTTTTTACAAAATTGTATTCTTCTTTTGATATAAGATTAAATCAAGTGGGAATTTATGATATGTATTTGGTAGATTTAGTTGTAGCTCTTTCTGGAATAATTCTTTTTAATAATTTGAGTTTTGTTTTTTTAAATCGAAATATACCTGTTCTGTCGTTTGTTGGTAGAAATTCTATGATATTTTATACAATTCACTATCCAATGATGATATTAATATATAATTTGATAAATGAAAATGAACTATTAAATTCATATTTAATTTTATGTATTTTATTAGCAGGATATTTAATGATTGGTATTTTATTTAGCAAATCTTATATATATCAACGTATAATGAGTAACCATGCGTAGTCTTACATATATTATTCCTATCTACAATGTTTCTGCATATATAGAAAAGTCAGTGTGGAGTTTATTAGAGCAGAGTTATAGCAATATAGAGTATATATTTATTAATGATTGCTCTTCTGATGATAGTGAAATAAAGTTGCGTAGAATTATAGAGGAATTTCCAGAACGACGCAATAAGATTAAAGTCATTACAAACGAACAGAACCTAGGGTCTGCTACAACCCGTAATATAGGTTTAGATATGGCGCAGGGTGAGTATGTTATGTTTGCAGATAGTGATGATTGGATATCTTGCGATTATGTAGAATTTATGGTTCATAAAATGGAGTCGGAAGACGATGATATCGTATATTGTGACTACTTTGAAAGTTATGATAATAATGAGAAACTTATTAATCAAAATTACGGAATAGATAATATTGAATGTATCCGTTCAATGTTAGAGGGAGGTTTGCACGGTTCCACTTGTAATAAAATATATCGGAGGTCTTTCCTCTTAAAGTCCAAACAAAGATTTGTAAGGGGGGCTGATCTTTTTGAGGACGTAAGTTGGAATATCCGTTTATTTGCATGCACAACAAAAATTTCTTATATTCCAAAAGCTTTCTACCATTACGTACAGTATAACAGCAATTCTATTATTAAGAGTATGGCTTCATCTGAAAAAAAACGGAGCAGAGCTATGCAACGTATCGAAAATGTAAGAGTTGCTTGTGATTATCTAATTGCATTAGGATTTGAAGAAAAGTTAAGTAAGGAGATGAAAGAATGGAAGCTGATGGCAAAGAATGATTTGATTGATGAGGAGGACGACTCTTCTTTGCGGAGTTGGATAAAAACATTTCCTGAAGCAGATACTGCGATTATTAAATGCAATAAGATAACGTGGAACTATAAGTTCCTATTATTGCTTTTACATTATAAACTCTTATGGGTTTATAATCTTCAAAGAAGTATAATGCGTAAATTGAAATGAAAAAGATAGTTTTTTGGATGCCTCGAGCCTGTATGGAACCAGCTGGTGGATTTAAGATTGTTTTTGAATATGCCAATAGACTTGCCAAAGATGGTTTTCCTGTAGAAATTATATACCCAATGGTTCACTATGGGGCAAGATATGATTGGAAACATACAATAGTATACCGACTAATTTTTCTTTGGAGACTTATTTTTAGAACGTACAGACCAACCAAATGGTTTCGTATTGAGGATTCCATTCAGCAGAGATGGTTATGGAATCTTGAAAATTATCAGTTGAAAGAACCTGCTGTTATAGTCGCTACGGCTATTGAAACGGCATATAGTCTACAGAATTATCAAAGTAAATACTTAGGAGATAAATTTTACTTTATTCAAGATTTTGAGAATTGGAGTTTTACGGATGCCCAAGTAAATGAAAGTTATCATTTTTCGATAAAAAAGATTGTAATATCACAATGGCTTAAAGACATTATAGAAAAAAGTGGTGAGACAGCTATCTTGATACCCAATGGTTTCGATTTTAATTTCTTTAAAGTAAAGAAACCTATTACCGATAGGAACAGATATGAAATAATTTGCATGTATCACAAAGATCAACGTAAAGATTTTTCGACAGCATTTAAAGCTCTTGATATCGTTAAAAAGATAATTCCTCAATTACACGTGACACTATTTGGCGTGTATGATAAGCCAGACCTTCCTATATGGTTTGATTATTACCAACGACCGGAAAAAGAACTCTTTAACAAGTTGTATAATAATGCATCAATATATGTTGGTTCAAGCCAGATTGAAGGTTGGGGATTAACAGTGGGAGAAGCAATGCAATGTGGGTGCGCTGTTGCTTGTACAGATAATAAAGGTTATTTAGAAATGGGAAAAGATGGTGAAACTGCACTTGTCTCTCCAGTAAAAGATCCTCAAGCATTAGCTAAGAACATCATAAGATTGATAGAGGATGATCAGTTACGTCATACTATAGCACTGAATGGGAATAAATTTATTCATGAATTTGATATAGAGAAATCATATCTGAAACTAAAGAAGTATTTGAATGGAATTAACTAATCCTATAAATATATCTGTAAGCATAATTATTGTAAATTACAGAACACCTTCTTTAACATTGGCGTGTATAGACAGCATTTATGCTCATACAAAGGGAATTGATTTTGAAGTAATTGTTGTAGATAATCACTCAGAAGATGATTCTGTTGAACGTTTAAGCAAGGATAATCGGATTATACTTATTGAAAGTTTACGGAATGGTGGCTTTGGATATGGAAATAATCTTGGGATGAGAGTTGCGCATGGTAAATATTTTTTCCTATTAAACTCTGATACGCTTTTGGTAAACAATGCAATAAAAGAATTTTATGATTATGCCGAAAGTTATGAACCTAAAACTCTTTATGGTTGTTATCTTATAGGAGATGATGGTACATATCGTGGCTCTTTTCATTATTTCCCCGCATTAACTATTGGGGCTTTTTTCAGAAGACTATTTCGTAAACAAAATTATACGCCAGACTATACGGATAAAGAAGTGGAATGTATTTGCGGAGCTGATATGTTTATTCCTCGTACTGCGATAGAAGAATGTGGAGGTTTTGATGAGAATATTTTTCTTTATGGGGAAGAGGGAGAATTACAGTTTCGTATGGCGAAAGCTGGTTATAAGCGTATGCTACTTTCTGCGCCTAAAATTATTCATCTTGAGGGAAAAAGCTTAGAACAGTCAGATGAAAAAAGAAAAATAATGCTTAGGAGTCATTTCTATGTCCTAAAGAAGTATATGAATTATCCAACATATTTGTTGGCAAGAATGTATTATTACATACGGAAATGATAAAAATTTCATTTATTATCCCATTATACAACTGTGAACAATACATTCAGAGATGTATTGAATCTATATTATCACTACCCATAGTCCATTCTGGAAAAGAAATATTAGTGGTGGATGATGGAAGTAGAGATAAAGGTGCAGATATTATCCAGCAGATATCTCAAACTCATCCTGAAGTTAGATTGATTCAACAGACAAATAAAGGTGCTTCAACTGCTCGTAATCGTGGATTAGAAGAGGTCCAAGGCAAATGGATCTGGTTTGTAGATGCCGATGACCAGGTTATTTGGGATACAACAAATAGTTTCCCATTAGAAAGTCTATTAGAATTGGAAGATACAGAACTTATCTGCTTTAATTATAAAAAAGAATATTCCCAAGCTTTAATAGAACATACAGATTATCATTCTCAAGAAAAGATAGATGGGGTTAAATATTTGTTTCGACATCAGAGTCTGTATCTTTGGAATAAAATCTTTCGTCGAAATGCAATCCTTAAACATCGTTTCGTAGATGGTACTAAGAATATTGAGGATATGTATTTTGATATGAAAGCTATTGTTGATATGGAACATGTACTTTGTATTCCTGTTTATGGGTATATCTATAATCAGCTGAATGTTAATTCTACATCAAGAAGTAGATCTTTGTCTAATTTAAGGAAGTTGAGTGATGATACACATATAATACATTCTCTTATAAAGAAGGATATTGAGACGATGGCTGGTGAAAAGAAGAATGTCTTTCAGTTTCTTCTTAACATAAGCTCAGTCGGATATATTTATAGTTTAGTTACATTGTATCCAATAAAAGAAATTAGACAGAATCTGATAGAATATCGTGCAAAAGGATTGTACCCTATAAAGAAAACAGGCATAAAGAAATATGATCTTTTTCTTTTAATAGCTAACCGATTTTTGGGTGTTGTTGTTTGTCGAATTTTATCTCTAATACGACATCGGTAAAGAATTAATATAGATATTAGATAATTATTATATAGATAATATTGTAATGGCTTATTATTTTGTTTTATTTCTTGTAACAGCTATCTGTGCGTGGACTCATACGGGTTATACAAAAGTATCTAAACCTTTTTTCTTCATATTCTGTCTTTCTATTGGGTTGTTCGTTGGTTTAGCTGATATGTTAGGCGGGTATGATCGATACATATACTGTGAGGTTTTCCAAGAAATGCATGAGAGTATTACAAATGGTGTCTTATTCGATCAGAATTTTCTTCAATTCTTTGGAAAAGAACCGATATTTGGTTTGATTAATGATGCTATAGCTCTGTTTACTCCGAATAGATACATATTTATACTTGTTTATACTCTTCTTTTATATATTATATATGCAATCAATTTCTATAAGTATACGAAGAATCCTTTTTTTGCTCTTCTTATATTTGAAGGCTTAATGTTTTTCTTTACTTTTACCTATCTAAGGCAAGTATTAGCAGCTGGAATTATATGGTTTGCAGTAGATTATGTTGTTCAACGAAGAATTAAATATTATTTATTATTAGTTATAATAGCAACATTAATCCATAACTCTGCAGCATACATGCTATTTCTATATTTTATTCCAAGGCAGAAGTTCAGTAAAGATAAAATTATATTATTCATGTCAGTTTTACTCTTTATAGGAGTTAGTGGTGCGCCTAAATATGTCTTTGCTTTATCGGGAGATGCTATGAATAATGCAAGAATTGCTGGATATGCAAATACTGCTGAATATGGTTTTAGAATAGAGTATGTTATAGAGTCTATACTCTTTCTCCTTATTTTTCTAAAGAATTATCATAAGATTGATAAAGATACATATTCTTTAACAATGTCCAATGTTTATTTAATGTTTTGTGGTGTTTTACTTTTCTTTTGTAGATCATCTGATGGTGGTCGTATATCCTGGTATTGTCTAATTGGAATCATTGTTATATTAGAAAGACTTTGTAGACCTAAATCCGCAGTACCATTAAAGGGATTTATTACGGTGATGTGTTTTGTTCTTTTTTATCGAATACTTTCTGCATGGGGGATTTTACTTTACCCCTATAAAACATTTCTTACTCCAGGAATCAGAGAAGGAGACTTCATTGAGGAAATGTATGAATATGACCATTCTTACGATAATGATAAGCTTTACAATTTATGATAACTGTTTTTACACCTACTTATAATAGAGGAAATTTATTAAACAGACTTTATCAAAGCCTTTGCCAACAGATACACAAAGACTTTGAGTGGGTAGTTGTTGATGATGGTAGTACTGATGAAACAAGTTCCATCGTTAAAATGATACAGGATAAACACACTTATGAGAACTTCCCGATATACTACTTAAAAAAAGAAAATGGTGGAAAGCATACTGCTGTAAATAAGGGTGTGCAGAAAGCGAATGGAGATTTATTTTTTATTGCAGATTCTGATGATATTTTACCTCCTAATGCTCTTCACATAGTTGCAGAAGTCTGGGAGCAGACGAAATGTGATAATTCCATTGGAGGTATATGTGGTTTCGATGGAGATATGAATGGTGGTAGTATTATTGGTACAGGTTTTTCAAAAGAAGTTCATCTTTTGAATATAAAGTTATCTAATCATATTAATATTGGCTATATAGATGTAACAACAAGGGATGTTAGATTTAAATTAAAAGTAGATGGAGACATGAAAGAGGTATTCCGTACTTCTGTTCTTCGTGAATACCCTTTTCCAGAAATTAAGGGGGAAAGATTTTGTCCTGAAGTTTTAGTTTGGAACAGAATTGCATCTAAATATAAGCTGCGATATATAAATAAAATCATATATTTAGTTGAGTATCAGAAAGACGGAATAACCTCAGCAATTACAAGAAGTAGGATGAATAGCCCTATCACGTCTACAATGACTTATGCAGAGATGTTAGACTATGATATTTCATTAAAATGGAAGATAAGGTCAGCTATTAACTATTGGAGATTTAGATATTGTATTAAGAATAAAGCCTTAAAGGCACCAGATGTGAAGTGGTATTGGAGACTGTTTCAGATAATAGGCTTGTTAATGCACTTAAAGGATAATAGAGAGTAAGATATGAAACAGATAATCATAGATCCACGTTTGAAGTATAATTACGCTTCTTGGTATTTATTAGGAATAAAAAGACTTTTAAAGGGCTGGAAGATAACATATGAGATAGATCCCTTTAAAGGTATTAAGTATGAGAATACTGCTGATTATAACAGTGGATTTGCTTTTATTATTAGTAGCAAAGGTCAGGAAAAGAAAGTCTTTGTTGATACCGAAGATATAGCCAAGATTTTTGAAGACAGATATGAGTGGTGTGATGTCTATGGAATGGTAAACCCAACAACAGAACAGGTTGCGGAATATGATAAGTTGATTGCAATTGGACCAGAGTTTGGTGTTATGCTCGGTAGTCGTTTCTCAACTATTATTCGTTGTTTACGACTGTTTCTCAAAGTATAATAAGTTTGCTGCAACAGATACCAATATGTATCGTGGCGAATTTTTGAAAGCATGTAAGAAAGCTGGAATTAATATAGAAGGAGGATTGTTCTATGTTAATGGAGAATCAGTATTAAAGGAAATGCCTGATTATCCTAAGTATAAGGAGGAATATAAAGACTTTATTTATGAGAGTCGACTCTCTATGGATGATTATATTAGAAAGACAAAAGAGAGCGTTGTCGTTTTCAATACACCAAGTGTATGTGAATGTCATGGATGGAAACTTGCAGAATACCTTTGTATGGGAAAAGCAATTATTTCCACACCTTTAACACGAGAGATGCCTGCTACTCTGGAACATGGGAAGCATGTACATTTTGTAAATTCAGTAGATGAGATATATGATGCTGTGGTAAAGATTAATTCTGATGAACATTATCGCAAGAAGTTGCAAGAAGGAGCAAGACAGTATTATGAGAAGTGGATTGCTCCAGAGATTGTCATTCAACGGTTATTAAAAAAGGTTGGTGAACAGCTTTGAATCTGAAACGTAATTCAGTTCTGCTGTCATTCCTGTCATTCGAAAATAAAGCATAATCTGTTGAATATCATTTCCCTATGTTGAAATGTTAAAAGTGACAGCAAATAGTTTTTTAACTTATTGTAGTATTCTTATTTGGAATACGATTAAAACAGGATTATTATTGTAGAATAAACGCAGCTGATAATGAGAATATTACAAGTCATAACATCTTTGGATATGGGCGGGGCTGAAACGTTGGTTGTTAATTTGATACCAAGGTTGCAGGATTTAGGGAATACTGTGGATCTATGTATCTTTAATGGAAAAGAAACACCATTGACTCAGCGATTAAGAAAAGAGAGTCCACAGACAAAGATATTTGCATTAGGTCGTGGAGTGTATAATCCGCTCTATATATTAAAACTGGTAAAGATTATGAAGAATTATGATATTATTCATACGCATAATTCTTCACCACAACTATTTGTTGCTATTGCCAACTTATATTGCCATACAAAACTCGTATCTACAGAACATACAACTTCTAATCGCAAACGTGAATGGAAATGGTATGCACCTATTGAGAGTTGGATGTATGGGCAATATAATCATGTGATTTGTATAAGTCAGATTGCCGAAGAT
>QWBZ01000008.1_pt1 | contig 90563 bp, 77 predicted proteins | sample 1972441 | NCBI WGS metagenome assembly QWBZ01 (sample SAMN09866721, study PRJNA288562) | Human oral metagenome isolate term6_saliva, whole genome shotgun sequencing... | isolation source: mouth | host: Homo sapiens | place: USA: California
CATGACCACCCAAATTGTGGCAGGTTTGCCGTCAGCAGTCTTGCGGTCTTTTATGGCGAGTTCATATTGGCGTTTCATGCCTGCGCCCTTGCCTTTACCTATGTAAGAAAGGGAGCCTTCGTCATAGCCAGCCTTTTCTGCGAAGGCCGGAATGGCAGCTTTGAGCTTTTCTTCGCGTTCTTTCACAGCCGGCGACGGCTTTTTCTGCGCCGAACTCTGTTTATGAGCCGTTTTAAAATGGTCTATTTCCTGATTGATTTGATCCACCAAACGTTCAATCGGCGCTCGGTCGTCTTCAGTTGCTGCAAGCAGATAGCTGGCCTCTATATAGCGGCAAACCACACCAAAGACGGCATCGGTCATTGCGCGCACCTCTTTCAAGGCAGGCAGTTTCTCGTCTACGGCCTTCACTTGGCGCTCATTGTAGATAGTTTGGAACTTTTCGTTCACGGCCTTTAACTCTGCCATGACGGGCGCAAGACTCAAGGCGGTCATCTCGGCTGAGAAACGCTCCAAATCTTTCAGCAATCCACGCACTTCGGCCGTTTCGGCATCAGCTGCCTTACTCTGAATGCCCAGATAAACCGCAAGGGCCTTGTTGAGCTTTCGAGCTGACTCGGCCACAGCCTGCACAGGCGATTTCTGTTGCACGCGGATAACGCCAAAGAGGTTGGTCAACAGCGTGTCGCGCTGGCGGTCGAGCGCAGCCATTTGCTCGGCATGCAAGGTGGCATTTGCAACCTTATTGAGTTCGGTTTCCATGTCGATGCAATCGGCCCAACTCTTCAATAACTCGTCAGTGAGGTGCAACTTCAGTTTGTCGACAGCTTTCACCAATGCATAGACGTTGAACATGAATTGCAGGTGATGCGAATTGCTGTAATGCGTACTTAGGCTGGTTTTCACCAAGGCCATTTTAGGAACTGTAATTTTAAATTTTTCCATAGTAATAAATTTTTATTGATATTTGATATCAGCGACTATCTGTCACCTTTTTCTTTAATTCTTTTGTCCCGGAAATCGTTTTTTTAGTATTAGAACCATCGGTTCTAGCATGAAAATTTGATTTTTGATGTTAGAACCATCGGTTCTGGCATGAAATTTTGATTTTTGATGTTAGAACCATCGGTTCTGGCACTAAATTTTGTTTTTTGATGTTAGAACCGCCGTATCTCGCATGAAAATTTGATTTTTGGTGTTAGATACGCCGTATCTCGCATGGAATTTTGAATTTTGGCATTAGAACCACGCATTCTTATGTATATACCCATGCTAAATACACCTAAAATTTATTAGCACCAACACCTTTCTTTTAAGGGAGGATGTGCCTGTGCACATTCTCCCTTGTAGAAAAACATGCTTTAAGTTTTATTGTACAGTCCAAAGGGCACAACCAGAATTCCTATACTCTCTTTGGACACGAATCCAATTCTTTGAAAATAATAAAACCCATGCAAAATCATTATCTTTAGCATCTTTGGTCCAATACCAACCATAATATATAAACTGAATATATAGAGATCCACCACTCCAGTCGGAGAATTCCCCCAATTCTGGCAGAAAAAAGTATTTAGATGTATCAGCAGGTCTCCCTTTTTTTATAGTAGAGTTGGCACATCCATCATTACCCCACGTTACATCTGAAGGTAAACTCGTACTACTAAAACCTGGTATCTCTGATTTCTTTTTAATCCACATACCTCCTCTACAAATATATTTTCCGTTTGTCCAAACATAATTTTCATCATAATAAGGGTCACCATGCATAGCATACCAGGCAGCTTCTATTCTATTTGGGCAATCCTTTGTTGTCTTCGTACCAAGCAATGATGTCCGATCTTCCTGATAATCTGGATTATTTTTAAAAACGTCTTTTAGAACTATGCTGCTATGAGCATTCACTGAATCAGCATATATACCATAATCTTTTTTTGCATCCCAGCGAGTAAAAATGGCTTTATAAAACGGAAATGCAATAGACAAGTTCATTGGTGTCACAGTATTTTTTTCATAAGAATAGTGCGGAATGTTTTTTATAATTGTTGTATCAAAATCATCACCAAATCTCGCTGAAGAATAGTCATAACAGTTAAAAGCCCGATAACGGATGTTATATTCTATCTTTAGTTTACAATCTGCTGGTGCGATATGAAACAAATGAGAAGTAAAATCTCTATTTTTTTTACTTCCATCAACATTAACATAACCGGTTCCTACTCTATAGTTAGTGCCACTTAACTGTGTTGTGAGATTTGTCTTTACCATATTAGAACTACCAGTTCCTTTTAGACCCGTCGGAGTAATTGTATATTCACCAGCAATATTTTTATCTGCAATAATTTTACATCCAGTTACTGTTATTATCTTTCCTAATTCTTCTGTCTGACAATATGGAGTTAAATATAAAAACGCACATAGGTGTTCAAGCTCAAAATAATATTTTCCATCAGGCTTTCTTATCGCTTTTGCAAATCCACAATCTCCTGTTGGATAAGAATAAGCTTTCCCAGTACCCGCATAATCATACCAAGTAACACCATTATTCTCCGTATCAATAGTTAATTTATTATACGCAGTAGCATTTCTTCCAGGATAATAAATATCATAGGACGGAGCTGTAAAGTTTTTACCGCGAAAAACAAAGTCTGCTACATCAAATTTTTCGGCATAACCTCCAGTTAGAGGCTCGCTAACAGATCCATCTGCTAAGAAAATTCGATCTCCAACAGTCCAAACAAACTTTGAATTAGCCCCGATGCTTGGAATATAATCGAAAGCAGTTCTACTCTTTGCGCTGGCACTTGCGCTACTCTTTCCTCCAACAAACACAGTTCCGTCTATTTGTTTATTGTCCTTGATTTCACCATTCGTGAGGTCATCATTTGTACAACTTGCAGTTATGGCAAACAAACCAAACATTAGTGCTAAGCATTTGATATTAATTGTCTTTTTCATCTTCATTCTGTTCAAAAAAGTTATTATCGTAATCGCTAAATACATTCTTCTTTGCATCACCAATCGGTGGATTAACGATTGGTTTCTTATGTCCTCCCGAAATTGTTGAGGGTGTAGTAAGAAGGCTCTCTGTTAAGATGGGCACAACCTTAATTTGAGGCATAGAATACCTCTTTTTCTTGCAATTTGTTTCCATTATCTTTTTTGTTAAGTACTATATTTCCTATGTTTAAAGCGTTATAAGTATTGCTGTTGAGAGTTTATATACTTTTAGCCGTATTTTTGTCTTATTGCTGTCCACTTATTCATAAAAGGTGGACAACAAGAAAAAATGAAAAGTTTAAGGTAGATACAAACTTTCTGAGAATGCTTTATATAAAGGCTTTGAGAAAGCTACAAAGTAGATTTATGAGTAATTCATTCTGCATGATTATACCAATATTTACTGCAAAAAGACAATAAAATATTTGTTTGTTTCGCTTAAAAAACCTAATTTTGCAGGCGTTTACAAGGTTTTTGTCCACCTTTTATGAATAGGTGGACAATTTTATTTAATACCTTTCGATTTGCTTCAGCCACCATTTTAAGGTCTATCTCATGAATATAATTGAACGTAGTCTTCGAGGAAGAATGCCCCAAAGCTTGCGAGATGATAGACAACGCCACATTGTTTTCATAGGCGAGTGAAGCCCAAGTGTGGCGCGCAACATAAGAAGAGAGCGGAAAGTCGAGCCTTATCTCTTCGCCCAACGCATGGAGGGCGCGGTTGTATTGGCGCAGGAAGCTGTCATATTTCATGCAGGGCAAGATGGGGAATATATACTTGTTGTCGGGCTTCCCCCATCGGTCGATAATCGCTTGCATGCAGGGTTCAAGTTTCACAATCACTTTTCGATGCGTTTTCTGCCGTTGATAATGAATGAAGCCATGCTTGATTTGAGTCCACTTCAAATGCGCCATGTCTATCGGTGGCATTCCCATGGCATAACAAGAAAAGAGGAAGAGATCGCGCGCAAAAGCTTGAAAAGACCTGTCTTTCACATGGAGTTCACGCAGCTGTTGCAGTTGGATAGGCTTTAAAGCCACTTTCACCACCTTGTTGTTGCGCGTTTGAACCTTTTCAAAGGGCTTTATGTCTTTCACCAAGCGCCGTTTCACCGCTTTATTATATAACGCGCGAAGTGAACGGAGATAGCAAGTGGTTGTGTTGGCACTGATTGCCCGTTGCTGCAACCATTGTTGATAACGCACAATCTCAGCCTGCGTGATTGTTGAAAATAACACATCATCCTTTGCCTTGAACATGAGAAAAGAACACACGGCCGTTTGATAATTCAATTGCGTGGCCTTAGAAACACCTTTTGAGATAATGGAAACACCCTGCCTTAGACTTGTAACAGCACATTTCCTCCTTTGCTTTGAGTTATGTTTCCATGGAAATAAGAAATCAAAAATCTTCATTTTTTGAGATAAAGGTAATAAGGATTAATCGCAAAATGAATAGACGAAATACTGAACTTCGTTTCGATATTATGATTAACGCTTGAGGTTCGAGTAGTTTATCCTTGGAAATCAAGGCTAAGAAATAAAAAAATATTTCAAATTTATGTTTAAAGCACTCTACTTAATCTTTTCTTTTTATTATTTTTGTAACTCCATTAAGTTATAAAAGAATAATGAACAAAAGATCCTTATTGCTTGTCTTTGCATTTCTATTGGCACTACTACCGGCAAATGCGGTGCTGAAAGAAGAGAATTTGGAAAGCACACTATCCATACTCCGTACCGAACTCACCAATTATCGTGCTGAGCTCGATCGTCAATCGGGTTACCTGAGAGATCAGCAAACAGCTATCAGAGACAAGCTGTTTAGCATCATGGGACAAAGTAATCAGAATGCATTAATGCTCTATTCGCAGAAGCCTGAATATGTGTTTGACTTGGCCTATGCTTGCCATGAGGCTACAGAACAATATGCAGACTTCCAACAAAACGTGCAACCTTTCCGTTCGCTCATTGCACAAAACAAAGCAGAGATTGCGCGATACGACTACTTGATAAACTCGCTTAGCACAATGAACGTGAGTACGCTGAGCAAGAAGGCACAGATAGACAAGAGTGTATGTTTGACGTTGGCTGTGAATATCAGACACACACTGAGCGATAATAGTCAGCAATTCAAAGATTATATTGGTTATTATCAGGAAATTGAAGACCAGTTGAAAACGCTCAACGATTATGCCAATAAGAGATATAAGAACATCCAAGAGAACATATTTAAAAATGCAGGTGAAAACTATTTTGATATACTAACTAAGCTAAAGACAAACATTCAGGAAACCAAAGATGAAATAGCCACGAAGTATTTTGAAAAGACAAAGGTGCTATCTCAATGGGATGCATCTTATATCATCGGCCTGTTTATTCTCATTGCCTTTTATGCAGTTATTGCAGGAGCAATCAATATGGTTGTCATTCGTTTCTTGGTGCCGAAACGATTCCGCACACCAGCTTTTGTCAGTCGCCGCACTTGTATTATCATGACAACTTCTGTGATGACATTAGCATTAGTATTGGGCTTGATACGCATTGTGTTTATGGGTCAGAACTTCATTATCATGGCCTGTGGACTACTTGTGGGATATACGTGGCTGTTGAGTGTTATCTTGATATCGTTGCTATTGCGTTTAAGTGGCGAACAGATTAAAAGCGGATTCCGCATATATCTGCCATTGATGGCGATGGGCTTTATTGTGATTGCCTTCCGCATCGTTTTAGTACCCGATAACCTCGTGAACATTTCGCTTTGTCCAATACTTTTAGTGTGTTTGATATGGCAATGGGTGGTCATAAGGCGCAATAACACGAAGATACCTAAGAGTGATGTCACCTATACTTATATTTCTTTGGTGGTGTTTCTCATTTCATTTATCAGTGCATGGATGGGATACACGCTGCTTAGTGTGCAGTTATTGATATGGTGGACGATGCAGTTGACCTGTATTTTGACGATAACTTGTCTGCGTGGTTGGCTGAAGAAATTTGCTGAAAAGCGTGATTATGAACATCAAGGAATAACGAAGACGTGGCTGTTTTATGCGATTTATCAAGTGCTGTTGCCCGTGCTTTCAGTTGCATCTTTCTTACTTGCACTCTATTGGGCAGCAGATGTATTCAACCTAAGTGATAAGATATGGGAAATCTATCGTGAACCATTCATTAATACGAAATGGTTTAGAGCAAGTATCCTGTCGATTGCTGAGGTTGTGGCGCTATATTTCTTGTTTGCTTATCTCAATAGAACAATAAAAGCTTTGCTTAAGATCTACTTTGAAACCTCTGATAAGAGTACCGCCGCAAGTCGATTTATCATGGCAAAGAATGTTGTGCAGGTTGCTGTTTGGGGCTTCTGGATTATCATTTCTTTAGCAATGTTCCACATTGACAACACCTGGTTGGTTGTCGTTTCAGGTGGCTTCTCTACGGGTGTCGGCTTTGCCATGAAAGATATCTTAGAGAATATTTACTACGGCATATCGCTTATGGCTGGGCGAGTTAAGATTGGTGATTACATTGTGTGCGAGGGTACACGTGGGCGTGTGAGTTCAATCAACTATACTTCGACTATCGTTGAAGCGACGGATGGTTCTATCATCGCCTTCCAGAATAGTCAGCTATTCACCAAGAGCTATAAGAACATGACGAAGAATCATGGCTATGAATTAGACATATTAGAGGTTGGCGTAGCCTATGGCAGCGACATTAAGCAAGTGAAGAAGTTGCTTTATGATGCTATCACAGCCTTAAAGATTACTTCAAAGAAGAGAGAAGTTAAGATTGTGTTGAAAGAGTTTGGTGATAATGCCATTACATTGAAGATACTTGTGTGGGTATCTGTCATGACTCAATATGTTGATGATGGTAGAATCATGGAATGTATCTACGAGACATTGAATGCCAATAACATTGAGATTCCATTCCCACAACGTGACATACATATCATTCACCCAAAGCCAGAGCAAGTGGAGAAGATATTAAGTGAGGAAAAAGATGCATAACAGCACAACACCTACACCTTATAAATATATATAAGAAAGTTTGTCATTTTCCTCCTTTTTGTCTACCTTTGCATGGTAAGCAAAATGAAACGAATATGCAACCCATATTTATAGCAGGTCCCTGCGTTATAGAATCGGCAGATTTATTAAATACTGTTGCCGAAGAATTAGTAAGATTAAATCACAAATACGGCATTGATATTATCTTCAAAGCCTCATTTGATAAAGCCAATCGCACATCAATTCTCTCTTTTCGTGGACCAGGATTAGAGAAAGGATTAAAGATGCTTGCAGATGTAAAGGCCAAATATGGCTTGAAGATATTAACGGATATCCATGAAAGTTACCAAGCCAAGGCAGCAGGAGAAGTTTGTGATGTGTTGCAGATTCCAGCTTTCTTGTGTCGTCAAACAGATCTCTTGATTGCAGCAGCAAAGACAGGAAAGATTGTTAATATAAAGAAAGCACAGTTCTTAAGTGGTGCAGACATGCTCTATCCTGTGGAGAAAGCATTGCAAAGCGGAGCTAAAGAAGTGTGGTTAACAGAACGTGGTAACACTTTTGGATATAACAATCTGGTTGTTGATTTCCGTAATATTCCTGACATGAAAGAAATTGTTCCGACAGTGATTATGGACTGCACGCATAGTGTTCAGCGTCCAGGCGCAGGCAAAGGAAAGACTTCTGGGGATAGGAAATTTGTTCCTTCAATGGCATTAGCAGCTAAAGCTTTTGGTGCAACAGGCTATTTCTTTGAAGTTCATCCCAACCCCGATAAAGGACTAAGTGATGGTCCGAATATGCTGGAACTTGATAAATTAGAGAATTTAATAGGTCAATTATTAAAGTAAATGAATAATACTGATATTGATAACAGATTGGGAATGGTTTGCCAATGGGGCTGTCAGGCCTTGAAAGAAGAGGCACAAGCTATTCTTGATCTTATTCCACAACTCGATGAAAACTTCACAAAGGCTGTCGAAATGATGGCTCATTGTCATGGAAAGATTATCGTAACAGGTGTTGGAAAAAGTGGGAATATAGGTGCAAAGATAGCAGCTACATTAGCATCCACTGGCACTCCAGCTTTCTTTATCAATCCCTTGGACGTGTATCATGGTGACTTAGGGGTCATGACTCCAGATGATGTTGTGTTGGCATTAAGCAACTCTGGCCAGACGGATGAACTTCTTCGATTTATCCCTATGGTGCTACACATGAACATACCGATTATCTCTATGACGGCTAATTCCAATTCACTTTTGGCCAAATACAGTAAAGTTCATATAAAGGTTTATGTCAAGAAGGAAGCCTGTCCACTTAATCTTGCACCAACAAGCAGTACTACCGCAGCTCTCGCTATGGGCGATGCTTTGGCTATTGCACTAATGCAAGTGCGTGATTTCCGTCCACAAGACTTTGCTCAATTCCATCCAGGAGGAGAATTAGGGAAACGACTTCTTACCACGGCAGCAGACGTAATGCGAACCAACGACTTACCTATCATTCCACAAGACATGCACTTAGGGGAAGCCATTATTTGCGTAAGTAAAGGTCTATTGGGATTAGGCGTTTCATTAGGTGATGACAAACGAGTTGTCGGATTAATCACAGATGGAGACATCAGACGTGCAATGGAACGATGGCAAGCTAAATTTTTCGACCATACGGTTAGTGATATCATGACTAAGACACCAAAGTTCGTATTGCCAACAACAAAGATTACCGAGATACAACGCATTATGCATCGTCATAAGATACACACCGTTCTTGTAGTAGATGAAGAGAAACACCTCTTAGGTGTAGTTGATCATTATGCTTGTATGGTATGAAATAAAAAGGAATAGATTGAAACAGCTATTATTATATATAATTTTTTGGGTGCTCAGTATTGGGACATGCGTGGCTCAAACGACTGACTCCCTGGTAGCACACGACCTTAAACAATATGGGGTTAAATTCTCTTCTAACAACTCCGTGACTTTACTCACAACGGGACAAGAGAAGTTTGATGATATGTTTAAGGCTATTCAACAGGCCAAGAAAAATATACATCTCGAATATTTTAATTTTCGCAATGACTCCATAGCAGGTCTTTTATTTCATATTCTGGAACAAAAGGCAAAAGAAGGTGTTGAGGTTCGAGCGCTGTTTGATGCTTTCGGTAACTCTTCGAATAACCGTCCTTTGAAAGAGAAACATCTCAAAACTATTCGCGATTCGGGTGTAGAGATTTACAAATTTGACCCTATAACATTCCCTTGGGTCAATCATGTATTTTCACGAGATCACCGAAAGATTGTTGTTATTGATGGAAGAATAGCTTATACAGGAGGAATGAATGTCGCCGACTATTATATTAAAGGTACGGAAGTTGTCGGTGAATGGCATGACATGCACTGCCGAATTGAGGGAGATGCTGTCAACACTTTACAAGCCATTTTCCTTAAAATGTGGAATAAAGTGTCAAAACAAAATATTCATGGTGAGCAATATTATCATGGAGGGAATAAGACAGAATATATTAAAGGCTTAAAGGAAGATAGCTGCAAATCTGCATATCATAAAACTGTTGGTATCATAAATCGTGAGCCAAGGACTAGTAATGCTATCATTCGACAATTCTATCTATCTGCAATTAATCGTGCAAAAGACAGCATAAAGATAATAAATCCATATTTTACACTTAACCATCAGCTCAAAAAGGCCTTGAAAAGGGCTGTTCAACACGGCGTAAAAGTGGAAATCATGCTGAGTACAAAGAGTGATATTCCATTGACTCCAGACTGCGGTTTCTATAATGCACACAAACTGATGAAAGCTGGATGCAACATTTGGATGTACACACCAGGCTTCCACCATACAAAGATTATAATGGTAGATGGACAAGTTTGCACTGTTGGCAGTGCAAACTTAAATGCCCGAAGCCTTAATTGGGACTACGAAGAAAATGCTGTTATTCTCGATAAATGTACGACACGGCAATTAGACAATTTATTCGATGGCGAAAAGAAAGATTGTTTTTATCTCACCGAAAAGAAGTGGAAAGAATGGCGAACACCTTGGCAAAGAATGCGAGGCTGGTTTAGTCATCTGCTTGCTCCATTCCTCTAATTATCAAAAATATAAATTCTTAAGATATGGAAGAGAACGTTTTACATAACATGCCACATCATCCTATGGGCGAAAAGCCTACAGGAAGACCAAAGTTAGCTATCATAGACAATAATATGTTGGCTATGATTGGACTGAAAACCATGTTACAAAATGTCATGCCTATTGCCGATATAGAAACCTTTTGCTCGTTTAATGAGCTTGAGGCTGGTAACCCAGAGAAGTTCATGCACTATTTTGTTGCTATCAAATTTGTGCTTGAAAATCGTAACTTCTTTCTTGAACGCAAGTATAAGACAATAGTACTGACAACCTCTTCAAACCCAAATTCACAGCTTTCTGACTTCAAAAGTCTTTGCATAAACACGTCAGAAGAACAACTTGTGAAGGCTCTCCTTCAGTTAGAACAATATGGACATGCGGGTGGAAAGAATCTTCCCGCTATGCCCAAAGCATTGAAGACAAAGCTACTTAGCGACAGAGAGATTGAGGTCTTGTCTCTCATTGCACAGGGATTTATCAATAAAGAAATTGCAAACCAGCTGAATATAGGACTCACAACCGTTATCAGTCATCGGAAAAACATTGTAGAAAAGCTTGGAATGAAAAGCGTTAGCGCACTTACTATCTATGCCGTCATGCATGGATATGTAGACATCAATAAGATTTAAGATAACTATTTTCCCTATAAAGGTCATAAAAAAAGGATGCATTTAGATGCATCCTTTTTTATATATAAACTCAAATTATTATTTTGCATAGGCTATTGAGCGCGTCTCTCTGATAACAGTTATCTTCACTTGACCAGGATATGTCATCTCATTTTGAATCTTTGTAGCAATCTCATCACTGAGTTTGATGCTCTCTTCATCATTCATCTTATCCGCACCTACAATGACACGAAGCTCTCGACCAGCTTGAATTGCATAGGTCTTAGTTACTCCTGGATAACTCATTGCTATTGCCTCAAGGTCATTGAGGCGCTTGATATAGGCCTCAACTATCTCTCGACGAGCACCTGGACGAGCACCAGAGATGGCATCACAAACCTGTACTATCGGTGCAAGAAGTGTCGTCATCTCCTCTTCATCATGGTGAGCCGCGATGGCATTACAGATATCTGGTTTCTCCTTATACTTCTCTGCAATCTTCGCTCCATATAAAGCGTGCGGCAATTCGCTTTCTTCGTCTGGCACCTTTCCTATGTCGTGAAGCAAGCCAGCGCGCTTAGCCTTCTTTGGATTCAAGCCAAGTTCTGACGCCATTACTGCGCAAAGATTGGCTGTTTCGCGTGCATGCTGTAAAAGGTTCTGACCATAACTTGAACGATATTTCATCTTACCGATGATACGAATCAATTCTGGATGTAAGCCATGGATACCCAAATCAATTGCTGTACGCTTACCTGTTTCGATTACTTCATTGTCGAGTTGTTTTTTCACCTTAGCTACAACCTCTTCTATTCGAGCCGGATGTATACGCCCATCTGCTACTAACTGGTGCAATGCCAAACGACAAACTTCGCGACGAATTGGGTCGAAAGCACTAATCACGATAGCCTCAGGAGTGTCATCTACGACGATTTCCACTCCAGTAGCTGCCTCTAATGCCCGGATGTTTCGACCTTCTCTACCGATAATTCTGCCTTTAACTTCATCGTTATCTATATGGAAAACACTGACCGAATTCTCGATAGCTGTCTCCGTTGCTACACGCTGAATGGTTTGAATTACGATTTTCTTCGCCTGCTGGTTTGCATTGAGTTTCGCATCGTCCATAATCTCATTGATGTAACTTGCAGCATCAAGCTTTGCCTGATCTTTCAAGCTTTCAACCAGTCGTTTCTTTGCTTCTTCAGCACTAAGTCCAGAGAGTTCCTCAAGCTTTGCTTGCTCTTGCTTCTGCATTTTCTCAAGTTCTTGCTGCTTCACAGACAACAACTTCTTCTCATTATCAATCCGAACTTGTTCTTGATCAACATCCATCTTGCGACGACCAAGTTCTTCTTGACGCTGATTCAATGTGATTTCACGCTGCTTTAAGCGGTTTTCATTCTGCTGAAACTTTAGATTTCGTTGCTGTACTTCCTTTTCAAGTTCACTCTTCTTATTTAGGAACTTCTCCTTAACCTCTAAGAGTTTCTTTTCCTTAATGACCTCCGCCTCTTTGCTGGCAGCCTCAATTAAATCATTGTATTTTCCTTTAATAACATAACGGAAAATGGCATATCCAATCGCACATCCAGCCAAAAGGGCCACGATAGCAATTATGATAGTTACTACATTCATTATAATTTAGATTTTGATAATATTCTCGTTCGTTCATTTCAACGCATCCTCGATTTCAGAAGTAAGCTTTCCGAGAATATCCTTAAAAGGCTCAGTATCATTGCGCAAGGCTTCACGCTCATAGCGCAAAGCTATATCTATAAGGGCCATATACAATAAATCTTTATCTCCTTTGCGTCCTTTGAACACATTGGCATAATTATTTACTGTTGTTGTAATAAGCTTTGCAGCGTCCCGATAGAGTTTTTCATCTTCGCGAACAATGTTCACCGACAACTCCGTATCATAGACATGTAGCCTTATATGCAACTTATCTGTATTCTCATCTGCCATCGCTCTGTTATCTTTCACTCAGTAGCGTTATACATTTATTCACGTCCCTGATGAGCCGTTGCAGTCGTTTCTGGGCACTTTCTAAGTCACCATCAGTCACTTCTAACATCTTAGCCATCTTCAGACTATTGTAATCATTCTGTGCCTGAACAAGCTTTTTGTTGAGCATTTTGATTTGTTCGTCACGCTCATCTACCATAGAATAAAGCTCAAGATTCTCTTTCTTCAGCTCTTTATACTGAAGAATCATCTGCCTTACTCGCGTAGAAAACAAATTAAGAGCATGCTCAGTTGCATCCATAAATTTACAATTTGGTTACAAATTTAATTGATTTTATCGGAATAACCAAATTTTAATTTCACATTTTATCACATCCTTATGTACGATGTTAGCATCATGTGAAATTCTAAAAACCGTGCCGTTCAGCGACCTTTACTAAACCATTATAATGCAATCGCTACCAACATATATCAGTAGCGCAGTGCATTCTATTTTTGTTTTGCGTCACTATCAGCCTGACGAGGTTCTTTCTTAGCCAGCATAACTACTTGATAAACAAAGTCGGTAATCCATTTCTGACTGAAGCCTAAACGCTTGTCATACTGCCTTACAGCCATAACTGCTTTAATAACTCCAGGATCTGTATAATCATTCTTTGTGAATAAGTCAGACACGGTCTTCTCCGTCATTGTGTAGATAGCCTTTTTCATAAAAGAAGGCAGACGCAACTTGAACTTCATTAAATTACCAACGAGCATCATCAAGTCTTGAGAAAAGCCCTGGAACTGAACCATATAAGGTTGTACATCCTGTATTTTCCGACAGTTTTTCCGCATACTTTGATCAATCTCCTTAAAGAAATCATCCCCTAATCCATACATTTCTCGCATCATCTTTCGACATTGATTCTTCTCACCTAAGCCTAATTTGTTATTCAAAGTAGGTACACGTAGCGTTGTCTTAAACGTGCGAAGATCAGGCAACATGCCTAAATTATTGATGCCAAGATTAACTGCAAGTGAAGCCTCAAAATACACACGAATCAGTGTCATGAAGTCTTCCATGCCACCAACTTTAACTTCTGATTCCTTCTTTCCAAACAGTTTAGAAAAAAATCCCATATTGTTTAATATTCTTTGTTATTGAACTTTATTGTTAAAATGCTTTGCAAAGGTACGATATTCTTACCAATAAACCTAATTTTTACATGGAGAATATAGGTAGAATCAATTCAAAACTAACCAACAAACCTGGCATTTCAAAACAACAACTACGTATTCATTTACTCAGATAGTATACAAAATATGGTGCTTAAAGATATCTTCTCAGCCATCCCCTACTCCAATTCATAATACATATCTATACAAAACAATCCCAACAACAAATCCACCCAACACACCCAAACATTCCGATTATAGTATGTGTTAAATTCTATCATTACTTTTTACAAAACCCTTCACTATCTTCTTAAAATCTGATTACAACATCAATATTGTGGAAAATCAGACCGAATTTCATAGAATTGTAATACAATGAATATCAACACAATAGAAAATCAGCATCATTTTGCAGAATAAAATCAATGACAAAATCACCCATATTGACTCATAAAAGAAGCCAAATCATAATTATCCACGTAAGCAAACACAGACTTTCCCAATGTAAAACATCCCATTTAAGCAGACAAAACGACCCACTTTACAGAGTGAATAACATCATTTCATATTATAAAGTGACTGCAAGTATAATTCAAGACACTTGAAATCGAAGTAAAACTCCATTTTTATGGACTCAGAATTTCTCTTTTATGATTTCGAAAAATGTTAAAAATTATCATCAAACTTTACACAAAAAACAAGATTAACAATCTAAATTAATAACCAAAAGAATATCATTACAAAAATAAAAGAATTAACAAACAAAATGAATATAAATACAAACAAAACAATCTACTATTTTAATTTCATCAATCAAATGATTCTTTTCTAAAATAGAATCCAATGGAAACATTGAATAACACATCGTTTTTGATGAGATAAAGACAATGAATACAAAACTTTAGTACAATTAAAACAAAAAACAGAACAATTGTTTTTTTATTGTGTTTTTTTTATTATATTTGCACGTTACTATACAATATTAGTGATAACGAATTTATATTCAAATAAAAAATAGTGCACGATGAGTCAGAATCTTAGCAGGAACGACTTCGTACGCAGACTGGTAACCCTAAACGATTTTATGATTATCAATATCATTTTCGTTTGTTTCATTCTGCTAATCCCAAAGAATGTTCCTTCTTATTTCCATACTGCTACCAAGATAACTCTATTCGCTGCCAACGCAGCGATGGGCGTTGCACAATATTTTTTCCGTACGATTGTTCATGTTCGCAAGATAGATTTCGATAAAATCTTTGTCAGAACACTTCAACTTGTGACTACACATGTGATTCTAACTTATATATTTCTGAGTTTTATTTGCCCTGAAGAAAACTTCTTCCACATATCAGTTCTCTACGGAATCATAAGTTTTTTAGTGATTATGTTTAGTCGTTTTGCAGAACGTGGAATATTGAATTATTTCCGACAGAAGGGTTATAATTCACATAAAGTGATTTTCGTGGGCCATGATCCGGCACTCATCGGGCTCTACAAGACTATGGCGGGAGACGCTGCAATGGGCTATCACATAAAAGGTTATTATGCAAATAAAGAGATAGAAAATTGTCCGCAAGCACTTCAACACATAGGAACACTTGATGACTTTAACAACATCATACATCATGAAAACAAATCAATTGCAGACGAAATCTTTTGCTGTTTAAGTCATGATTTTAATGATTTTATTGCACAAATCATGAAGTTTTGTGATGCAAAAGTTATTCGTTTCTATTATATTCCACGAATGTTTGGTACCTATCGATTGCGCTTAAAGCCCGAGTTCATGGGCGAAACGCTGCTCTATACCAATCATGTTGAACCGCTTACAATTATGAGTAATCGCATTATTAAGCGGAGTTTTGATATTGCAGTGTCGCTCATCGCCTGCCTTTGTATGCTTCCATTAATCCCTATTATAGCCCTATTGATTAAGATTCAGAGTCCAGGTCCAATCTTCTTCACGCAAATGCGTACGGGATTTGAAGGCAAATCATTTAAGTGCTACAAATTCAGAAGCATGCATGTGAATAAGAATGCAGACACGATGCAAGCCACCTTGGATGACCCTCGCAAATTTGCTTTCGGAAAATTCATGCGTAAAACGAACATCGATGAATTGCCACAGTTTTGGAATGTGCTAAAAGGCGACATGAGTATTGTGGGTCCTCGCCCCCACATGTTGCGTCATACGGAGATATATAGTGACTTGATTGACAAGTACATGGTACGTCATTTCTGCAAACCAGGCATAACAGGTTGGGCACAAGTAACAGGCTATCGTGGCGAGACTAAAGAACTTTGGCAGATGCAGGAGCGTGTAGAACACGACATTTGGTATATTGAACACTGGACATTCTGGCTGGATTTACGAATCATTTTCAAAACAGCTTTCAGCATCATTAAACCAGATAAGCATGCATATTGATAGAAAGAAAGTTATATATATAAAATAGAAAGTTATGAAAGGTATTGTTTTGGCTGGTGGCTCAGGCACGCGTCTGTACCCCATTACAAAGGGCGTCAGTAAACAATTGATTCCTATTTTTGATAAACCGATGATTTACTATCCGATATCTGTATTGATGTTGGCTGGTATTAAAGATATCTTGATTATATCAACTCCTTTTGATTTGCCGGGATTTAAGCGCTTATTAGGTGATGGACATGAGCTTGGCGTGAGATTTGAATATGCAGAACAACCTTCGCCTGATGGTCTTGCACAAGCTTTTATCATTGGAGAGAAGTTTATTGGTGACGATGCTGTGAGCTTGGTTCTTGGCGATAATATCTTCCATGGGGCTGGCTTCACGGGACTACTCAAGGAGAGCGTCATTGATGCGGAACAGAAACAACAAGCCAGTGTCTTTGGATATTATGTCAATGATCCACAGCGTTATGGCGTAGCTGAATTTGATTCTCAGGGCAAATGCTTGAGCATAGAAGAAAAACCAGAGCATCCGAAGAGCAATTATGCCGTGGTTGGCCTGTATTTCTACCCCAATAGTGTGGTTGAAATTGCAAAAAACATAAAACCAAGTGCCCGCGGAGAATTAGAGATTACTACTGTTAATCAAGAGTATTTGAAGCGAGACAGCCTGAAAGTAAAACCACTTCAGCGTGGCTTTGCATGGTTGGACACGGGCACACATGATAGTCTTTCAGAGGCAAGTACATTCATTGAGGTTATAGAAAAGCGTCAAGGATTGAAGATAGCTTGCCTTGAAGAGATTGCTTATCAGCAAGGATGGATTAGCAAAGAGCAACTGATTGAAGATGCAAAACCTATGCTAAAGAATGCTTATGGGCAATATCTCATGGAGATTATAAACGAGAAACGAATATAAAATATAAAGTAATTAAACGTATTTAGAGGTAACACTACACGATTAAATGTAGACATATGGACGATAACAAAGTAAAAACAGCTGAGGTAAATCAGCAAGAAGGAACGAAAACAATCTTTGATGTGAGAGCGATATACACTTCGCTCATTTTGAACTGGACATGGTTTGTCGCATCAGCCCTTATCTGTTTGGCATGTGCTTACCTTTATTTAAGGTATACAACACCTGTTTATCAGGCGTATGCAAAACTCTTAATTAAGGAAGAACAGAGTGGAAGAAGAGGAAATTCTATCCAAAATTCCAGTAATCTTGGAGTGATTTCAAATTCTACCGGCATTGATAATGAGATGGAAATTCTTACTTCTCACACGCTGGCACAAAGTGTTGTAAGAGACTTAAAACTATATGTGACGTACACAACAGAAGGCAAATTTAAAGAAGTTTTGCTTTATAAAAACGAGCCGATAAAGATTGATCTTGACCCCGTTAATTTAGAAAAGATCAATAGTCCATTTGACATGCAGCTCACATATAGCGATGGAAAGTATCATCTAACAGGTACATACTCCGTACCAATTGATGATACTCACTCTAAAGGTCCATACACATTAAACAAGACTTTCAATAGATTTCCAACGATTATCTATACAAAGGCTGGTATAATGACCATCACAGAGAATCTTGCTCCCGATGCAGTAAAGATGACTCCTGACGTAAAAATACATATCGTCCTAACGTCTCCCAACATCGCTGCCTATCAATATCAACAGGCTTTAACCGTCTCTCAGACAGCAAAGTCTACAACAATAGCACAATTAACATTGAGAGATGTGAACCAACAAAGAGCAATAGACTACCTGAAACAACTTTCAATTTGCTATAATCGACAAGCAAATGAAGACAAAAATCAGATTGCTTTGCGTACGGATAAATTCATCAATTCTCGTTTAGAGAAGATAAGTGCAGAATTAGGACTTACAGAGGGACAGCTTGAGAGCTTCAAGAAGCGTAATAATATGGTTGAACTGACGATGAATGCAGGCAATGCTTTCAGCAATCAAAACGAGTTTAGTCAACGCCTCACGCAAGCAAACACGCAAATAGCTCTATTGAATGAGGTTACAAGCTATCAAAACAAAGTTATCAATCGCTATGAACCGATTCCGGAAAATATTGGACTTTCAGATCAGAGTACTTCTTCGTTAATTACAAAATACAATGAGATTGCCTTAGAAAGGAATCGTCTTCTTCGTAGTGCAAGCGAGAAAAGTCCAGTTATTCAACCACTAACTGCACAACTTGACGATTTAAACAATAGTATTCGTCGGGCCTCAATACAAGCCAAAAAGGGATTAGAGATACAAAGAGATGCTATATTAAATCAGTACAACAAGTACAGTGGACAGGTTGGAGAAACGCCAGAACAGGAACGTATTCTAACTCAAATAGGAAGACAACAAGAGGTAAAATCCGGACTACTTTTAATGTTATTACAGAAGAGAGAAGAGAATTCTATCTCACTTGCAGCAATAGCTGACAAAGGAAAATTAATTGATGAACCAGAATTCGGTGGTAAAGTTAGTCCGAATAATTCAATGATTTATCTTATTGCTTTAATCATTGGACTATCTATTCCTGCTGTTATCATCATTATTTTAGAATTCTTCCATTACAAGATTGAAGGTAGAAATGATGTACTTAAACTAACAAAACTGCCAATCTTAGGTGATGTTCCTATTGCAAGTGAACAAGCAAAAACGAAAGCAGATATTGTAGTTCATGAGAACAAGAATAACTTAATGGAAGAGATTTTCCGTGGAATGCGAACGAATCTACAGTTTATGCTCAAAGAGAACGAAAAGGTAATTGCGTTTACTTCGACTACATCAGGGGAAGGAAAAACATTTACTGCAGCTAACCTTGCTGTTAGTTTTGCACTCTTAGGAAAGAAAGTTATCCTTGTAGGTCTTGATATTCGTAGGCCTCGTTTGGCTGAGTTGTTTGAGATAAAAGACCACCATCATGGCATCACTCGACTCTTAACACATAGTCATTCTACACAAGAAGAGATAAAAGCTCAAATCTTACCATCGGGTGTAAACGAGCGTTTGGATCTGTTAATGTCAGGTCCTATCCCTCCCAACCCATCTGAATTGTTGGCAAGAGAAAGTCTCGATCACATCATAGATAACCTAAAGGAAATGTATGATTATATCATTATAGATACTGCCCCCGTAGGATTGGTTACGGATACACTACAGGTTTCTCGTATCATTAATGCCACAGTATATCTATGTAGAGCCGATTATACACCTAAAGATAGCTTCATTTTAGTAAATGATTTGGCTGCTGAAAAGAAACTTCCAAATATGTCTATCGTTATTAATGGACTCGATATGACGAAGAAAAAGTATGGTTACTACTATGGATATGGCCGATATGGGAAATATGGTAAATATGCTAAATATGGCTATGGAACTTATCATAACGGGTCATACATGGCTAAATCATATAACTCTTATAGCAGTTATGGTTCTTACGACAATAATGACGGGGCATACCGAGATAAAAATGATAATTCGATTAAACAGTAATGAAGATAGCAGTAGATTTTGATGGTACAATTGTTACACATGAATATCCAGCTATAGGAGAAGAGATTCCGTTTGCAATAGATACACTTCGCCAACTTATTGCAGACGGACATCAACTTATCCTATGGAGCGTCAGAGAGGGAAAAACCTTAGATGAAGCAGTTGAATGGTGCAAACAACGTGGTGTTGAGTTTTGGGCTATAAACCGAGATTATCCAGAAGAAAGAATTGAGAATAACAATCATTATTCAAGAAAGCTTAAAGTGGATATGTTTATTGATGATAGAAATGTAGGAGGTCTACCCGATTGGGGACAGATCTACAGAATGATTCATGATAGAGTTAGCTATTATCATCTTCTAAAAGATCAATTATCTCAAGGGCTTCCCCATCATAAACATCATAAAAAACATTGGTGGCAAGTTCTAAAATAAATATTTGTGGAGTCTGATGAAATTCAGACTCCATTTTTATTAGTTAGCTTAATTTCAACGCTATCAAGGCTATAATAGTCTTTTAGAGTATATCTCAATTTGACAGAACATATAATTCTCACTCCCACATTCAACTCTTAGTACATAGAACTACGCATTCTTGCACTAAAAATCTCTTTTTAGTATTAATCAATACGACATTCTATTATTCCCAGTTAAAATCAGATGCCTCCTCAAAAGACTTTGCATTTGGTTCAAACTTTTTAGGCAATCTATCTGCATTAGAAATGTCTATGTTTAATTCTTCTGTCGCATTACTTTGTGTTCCTCCACTTGTATGTAAATTTGTCCCTGTTAACAAAACTGCTTCATAAGCCAATGCGTACACTATAGATACAGGTTTTAGATAAGGTTTCTTCATGGTTTTAATTAAATGGTTTATTATTATTCAACGTTTAATCGCATAAATTATTTTCTTTGGGATGCCATAAATTAAAACAAAAAGATTTTCTTTGCGAGATAAAGTATAAAATCTTATATAATGATTCAACTTTATATAAAAGGTCTCTAAATAATAAAGAATTCCTGAACGCACCTTATTTCTACGTCCATACATACCGAAATTACCACGTTTAAATACAATATTTAAGATTGGCTTCCTATACGAATCTATATGTTTTGTTATTGGAAACGAATACTCAGATTTTGCTAATCCTAAGTCTTTTACACATATATTCCCAAAGGCATTGAAAGCATTATAGTACCCAAGCTGCCTAAGCCAATACGATAAATCATCTTTTTCTTTTCCTTCACATAAAAGATTTCGATATCCATATAATAATAATGTCATATCACAAATCTGACGCAATCCTATCCCAAGTTCTATGAAATGATGATATAAATGTAGGAAGGTAAAGACTATATTTTCTACAGGTGACAACGTTGGAACATTCGTTTTTCCCACCTTTATTGTATATGGAGTACACTCTTTAATCATTCTATCGAAACGTTCCTGTATCTTAGGCGAGGCAAAACGAAGCAAACAAAAATGCATTTCAAACATTATGTCTTTATATTCAAATGCTATATGCTGTTCATCATCACCTTCTTCATTTTCATGAAAGACAACATTCCACGCCTCAGAAATAACAATCCGTGCACGCTCGAAATCTTTTTCACTACAATAGAAATCTATATCTCCAGATTGTCTCATAAGAGGGTCCGGATAAAATTGTGCTAAAATCTGCCCTTTTACAATCAAAAATTCGATAGAATGTGACTTTAACAAATCACAAAGTTCTTCTAAAACAGCATTCGTCTTTATATTTTGTCTACGAATTTTATTTTGATATGCGATTATGTTAAAAACATCTTGTTTTGTTAGTTTAATATTATGATGCTCTACTAACAAACTTTGAACAAATAAACCTAAAACAGTTTGTCGTATTGCAGCACGCTGTATATCTTGAAAAACAAATTCCGACAAATCCTCATCTGCCAAGCTTCTTTTCCAAAGAGCAGATCGAACAATCTTCAGAAGAGCATCGTCTTTCTTTTCCATATCATTATTTATACAACTTAGTAAGCGAAATCAGTTTTATACTTCTTTAGGAGTATCAAGCATAGAATACACAGAATTCTGCGAAATATATTCTGGAACTATTTCTTTCATCTTTCGAACTATACTCATTTCATCAAAAGATTTTGCAAGTTCTATAAGCTGGTCAATCTCAGAACTAACTTGATTAAAGTCGTATTCCTTAACTTTTGCTATCCTAATCTTCTTGTGGAAACTTGGTAAAGTGTCTTCAGCATTACCCAAGACCTCTTCATATAGTTTCTCACCAGGGCGCAAACCTGTGTATACAATCTTCACATCTTTAGCTCCACTCAATTGAATCATGCGATGGGCCAGGTCAGCAATCCTCACAGGCTCACCCATATCAAAAACAAAGATCTCACCTCCTTTTCCATGAGTTCCTGCTTCAAGCACAAGTTTACAAGCTTCAGGAATCAACATAAAGAATCGAATGATGTTCGGATCTGTAACTGTTACTGGGCCACCTGCCTTTATTTGCTTCTCAAACAAAGGTATAACCGACCCCGTAGAACCCAATACATTGCCGAAGCGTGTAGTCACAAACTGAGTCGGAGCCTCTCCTTTCATGCCACCGTTATTATAATCGTTCAAAATCTTTTCATTCAAAGCTTGCGTATAAATCTCACAAATTCGCTTCGAACATCCCATTACATTGGTCGGATTTACAGCCTTATCTGTGCTAATCATGACGAATTTCTTCACACCATACTTCACACTTAAGTCTGCAACTACCTTTGTACCATATACATTATTCTGTATACTTTCGCTCGGATTATCCTCCATCATGGGCACATGTTTATAGGCTGCTGCATGAAAAACATAGTCTGGTCGGAACTCGCTGAATAGCTTTTCCATTCGCGATTGCTTAGTAATACTGGTGAGAACTATCGTGCATTTAATGTCTGGATACTTATTCTTCATCAAGAGTTTAATGTCATGTTGTGGAGTTTCTGCTTGATCAATCAGCAGCATACTACATGGCTTAAACGACGCAATCTGACGTACCATCTCACTTCCGATACTACCAGCTGACCCTGTGATTAAAATCTTCTTGTCTTTCAACATATCACCAACAGACTTCAAATCTACTGAAATCTCGCTCCGAGGTAACAGGTCATTAATGCTCACTGGCTGTAGATCCTTCACATCACTTTCAGCCCCCCACTCCTTCGTTTCAGGCAACATCAAAATCTTTATGCCTGCATCAATCAACATATCCTGCAAAAAATGGTCATTACGAAAACGCTCATTCTGCAATGGAGAGACGAGAACCGTAGAGATATGCCCCTTTTCTAAGAACGCACGTAACCCCTCGTTTACTTGATAAACGCGTTCACCCAGCAACAAATGCGACTTGTATTGCGGGTTATGACTGATAAAACCTTTCAACAAATAGCGTGATGGCTTCTCATTACGAATGCTCTTTGCCAAGCCGATTCCTCCATCTCTAACACCATAAATCAATGTTTTTGAGGCACCATCATTAGCAAATGAAATGTCATAGACCGATTTTATTAAAACACGTGCAGTCCACATAGCCATCGTTGCCACTACATACATGGCCACAAGTTGGCGTCCTTGTAGACGAACAAAATCTAAGTCCCAACTATAAATGACATAATGCATCACCTCAGCTACACCTAATGACACAACCATAGCATAGCCCACACGCTTTAAATCAACAAAACTTGAGTATCGAATGATGCCTGAATAGGTATGAAAAAGCTTAAAACCGATAAGGTTAAAGCACATATACATACATATCGTTTTCGACAATAGCTCGATATTTTTCAATGTTACTGCACCACGATAATACATCCAAAACACAAAGATTCCTGACAAATAGCAAATCAAGATATCCATAGCAAGGATGGCCCAATAAGGCAAAGAGCGCTTGGTAAAATACCAATTTGTTAATTTATTGAATACTATCATACGATAAAAGATTATAGGTTTAACAAAGAGAGTCCTTGATTGTGCTCACAATCCGTGCCACATCATCATCTGTAACCATAGGACCACTTGGCAAACAAAGGCCCTGACGAAACAAACTTTCACTCACTCCATTGATATATGCTGGTGCATCTTTATAAACAGGTTGCTTGTGCATAGGTTTCCAAAGCGGTCTACTCTCGATGTTGTTTGCATCAAGACAAACACGCATTGCCTCAACATTGTCGTTAGGTTCACAGTCGGTATGTGCTGTTAACGCCTGATGTACAACACCAGCAGCCCCACCAACAGCGCCTTTAACAATGGTTTTATAAGCATTTTCTTGTCCTTTGACTTTCACATCTGGAGCAATTGTAATTGTATTCAACCAGAAGTTACTACTCATTTTCACGTCTGGATTGTCATGAAACTCTATTCCATCAACTTGTTTAAAGGCTTCCCTATAAAGCTCAGCGATATGTTGATGATGTTTAATATGCTCGTCAAGTATCATCATTTGGCCTCTACCTATACCAGCACAGATATTACTCATGCGATAGTTATAACCGATTTCAGTGTGTTGATAATATGGATATGACTCACGAGCTTGCGTTGCAAAATACATTATTCTGTTATAGCTTTCTTCATCAGGACATACTAACGCGCCCCCACCCGATGTCGTAATCATCTTATTTCCATTGAAACTTAGCACGCCAAATCGCCCAAACGTGCCCACCATTTGACCATTATAACGTGAGCCAAATCCCTCTGCTGCATCTTCAATTACAGGGATATCATAACGTGAAGCAACGGCTAAAAGTTCTTCGATTTTACCCGGCATACCATATAAATAGACGGGAATAATGGCCTTAGGTTTACGTCCAGTCTTCGCTATTCTGTCTTTAATCGTCTCTTCAAGAAGTTCTGGAGACATGTTCCATGTTTCGCTTTCAGAGTCTACAAACACTGGAGTTGCACCCAAATATGTTATAGGATGGGAAGATGCACAGAAGGTAAATGTCTGCACAATGACCTCGTCTCCGGGGCCAACGCCACATGCTATCAGAGCCAAATGAACTGCAGCTGTACCAGCAGATAGGGCTACTACTCGTTTATTTTGCCCCATATATTGCTCTAAATCCTTTTCAAATCCATTTACATTTGGGCCTAATGGTACCACCCAGTTCGTATCAAAGGCTTCCTGAATAAACTTCATTTCATGGCCACTCATGTGGGCCAAACACAACAAAATACGTTTCTGTGTCATATTATAGAATTCTTATAATCAATAGAAAAATAACTATTAGTATAATTACTATTTCTTCTCTGTCACTACGCGAGATATTCATCGCGCTCAAAATACAAAATAATCAAGTCCTGACAAATTTAATATTGCGAAACGAAGACTTGTAATTTGCCTTTCGTGCGCACTGATATCCCACTTTCTAAACTTTCATATCTGAATCTTATATGATTTTACAAAGTTAGATTTTTTTAATGTAAAATGCAAATTTATACTTAGCTTTATCGAATTAAAAACATATTTTTAAACAAAAATTAGAATGGAATCATTAATTCAGCACTATCGAAACGCAATAAGAAAATAAGCTCACCATCATTTGATATTCATTCGACGAATGAAGAAAAGATATCCACACATCAACTAAATTCTGTAAAATTAAGGTCTAATATTTAACATTTTATTTTCTCCTGAAATAGAGAAATAAATATTGAAAAAAAGACTTTTAATTCCCCTTTCTTTGACTTTTATCAAAGAAAAGAATGTACCCTCGTTGCAATCTAAAGCAAATCACACTGCTAAATCTGTCATTCTACACGACAAAACCCATGCAATTAAACCCTCATTTGGCGCAAAACGCATGAATTTTTCATGTCATTTTACAATTTGTTTCAGCGTTAATCTTCTAACTTTCTGACTATAAATATCTTATAAAACACAAGAAAATAGGAATTCTTTTACCCAGCATAACTCCTCAACAAGAATGGGAGCATTCTATAAGATAGCTTGTAAAGTTTTATGATAAGATTTAACATATTATCTTTGAGCCCAAAAAACTCTGTAACGGCTATAAGGAAATACGATGAAACCATTATTCTAATAGAAAGTAAACCACTATCAACCACCCAATAAAACATTCACCAATGCTACTTTATCACAATCTTTCGACCCTGAGAAATGTATATTCCTTTGGGCAAAGCTCTTAGTGAAGTACCAACAAATAGTCCCTCGAGCGTATAGATTTTAGCAGACTCGGTCTTGAAAGTACTTGGGATTTTTATTATTGATAGTATCTCTTCCATAGAAAAAGCCTTAGCATTGAAGGTCTCACTACTTGTAAAACTCCATCGAAACGCTTTCATATTAATCTTCTCATCCGCTTCTTGCTTATACAATTTACTATCTCCAAAGAAATAAGTTCCTCTCTTTGGCCTATATTCATCAGCCTTATAAACGCCATGACACGTAATCCCTTGTCTCGGATATACTAAAGAAATATCCTGATTATAAGACAGTTTCACAAGCCCAAAATCATGGATATCATCTTCAACTACATCCAACTTACCACAAAGAAGATAAGGCGTGTTAGCCTCCAATGGACCATTCACTCTCTTAAAATGCAGCTTTCCGTCAGATATTCCCATTGGAAGATAGGCTAAAGCTCCCTCTCCAAACACCTTTTTATAATTCTCAACTTCAAATGGAAGTATTAAGGTGTTGAAGCAATCAGACTTAAAGTGGCGTTTCAAACGAACATGAGCAGTTGTATGAATGCTATAAATATCGAGTGTATCACACAGCAATAATGATGCATTTTCAAGTTGATAGAATGATACTGGCGATGTTGTTGCAACATTCTTTCCAAGCAAATAGCGACCTGAATTTTTATCATAACGGATTTTTTCTCCTCCAATTAGCGCCTCAAGCTTACCATTTTCTTTCTTAAATGAGAGAATATTACGGTTATTTGGCATATAATTGAGCTTCAGAAATCCCTTATAATCTTTATCAGCACATAAGTAACGACGATTAACCCCCATGCGTTCAGAGGTCAGATTCCGTACATACCAGCCATCTTCGTGACGTTCAAAACACAATAAATCACAATAAGGAAGAAGGTCACTAAGTTTAGTAGAGGGCCTATTTCCCTCTTTCATACCTGATGAGAAATAATAACTTGCATTGAATAATTTATATTGTGACCCAAAATATTGATTGTCTGCATAACCTGTCATAATATAGATTCCCCCATCTACCAGCTGACTTTCGTCTGTAAGTTCAGTCATTTTTACAGAAGAATCGTCTTGCCCCATCACATAGAAAGGACAAAAGCAAATCATGAGGAATAAGAGAAAATAGTGTTTCATGTTATAAATTTTTAAGTGATTGTTATAGCGCTTCGCAACACCAACGTGTTACTTTGAGCATGATTGCCATGCCAGGAATCTCTTTTAACAGATAGTATTTTTTGTTGGAACGCACCAATCGTCCTGTTAGCCCTTTCAAAGGACCATGTTTTACAAGTACTTTATCTCCCTTTTTCAAGTGTGCCTGCTGTTCACTAAGAAACTTTTTCATCGTTAATTCAGGGTTACACATTGCCTGAAACTCATACATTTGATGAGCAGGAATCTCTGAATAACGCCGGTCTTCGCGTGTTTTTGTGACAACACTCATCTTATATGACGACTCGGTAACAATCTTTTTGATTTCCTTTTCGTCTCTATCTTTCTTGATAAACAGCAAATTGCGCACAACAGGACGAAGCACATGTTTGATATGATGGTCGCTATCTTCGATATCAACATACTCTTCTGGGATGAAGACTTCAAACTGATTTTCCTTAAAAAATTCAGCAACTGCTTTCTGACGAACAGTAAAAAGTCTGATAGCATACCACGGACGATTATCTCGTTCGTCTTCTTCTGTTGACAAATCGGCACGCAACGACTCCTTGAGTGATGAGTTTTCTTCTAACATTGGCTTTCTAATCAAAAAAGATTAAAACTCACTTGTAAAGTGGAAACGAATGTTCTTGAAGTCTTGTTGCGCCATAGAGAGTACATAACTACTATCTGCAAGAAAGACATCCCGTCCCTCTGTATCTTTTGCCATGTACTGATACTTGCGCTTCTTAAAGTTATCTAACTCGGTCACATCATCGGCTTCAACCCAACAAGCCTTATAAAGGTGAACTGGTTCCCAACAACATTTTGCATTATATTCATGCTCAAGGCGATATTGTATAACTTCAAACTGCAACTGACCAACCGTTCCCACAACCTTGCGTCCATTGAATTGATTGACAAAAAGCTGTGCAACACCTTCGTCCATCACCTGGTCTAAGCCCTTCTGGAATTGCTTACTCTTCATTGGATCGTCGTTTTCGATATACTTAAACAACAGCGGAGAGAAGCTGGGAAGGCCACGGAAATGAAGCAATTCGCCCTCAGTGAGCGTGTCACCAATCTTGAAAATACCATTATCTGGCAGTCCAACAATGTCACCAGGATAGGCTTCTTCCACAGTACTTTTACGCTGTGCCATGAACTGAGTGGGGGAAGAGAAGCGCACTGTCTTGCCTTGTCTCACATGAAGATAAGGCTGATTACGTACAAATTTACCTGAACAAACCTTGCAGAAAGCAATACAACTGCGATGGTTTGGGTCGATATTGGCTGTTATCTTAAATATAAAACCTGTAAATTTGGGTTCTGTTGGTTCAACCATTCGCTCTTCAGCCTTCGTTGGTTTGGGGCTCGGCGCGATGTCAACAAAGCAGTCTAACAACTCCTGTACACCAAAGTTATTGAGAGCCGAACCAAAGAAAACGGGGGCAACCTCGGCACTTCGGTAGGTTTCTTTAACGAAAGCAGGATATACTCCATCAACCAACTCAAGATCATCTCTTAGTTGTTGTGCTTCACGTTCACCGACCTTTTCATCCAACTCTTTGGAATTGATGTCTACAGCAACCTTTTCCGTGACACGCTGCTTATTGGGTGTGAACAGGTTTAATTGCTGTTCATAGATATTATAGACACCTTTGAAACGCTGACCTTGCCCTATCGGCCATGAAAGAGGACGCACTTTAATCTGTAATTCCTCTTCAAGTTCGTCGAGTAAATCAAAGGGATCGCGCCCTTCTCGGTCCATTTTATTGATGAAGATGATAACAGGAGTGTTGCGCATTCGACACACTTCCATGAGTTTTCTCGTTTGAGCCTCAACACCTTTTGCCCCATCTACGACAATGATTGCAGAGTCAACAGCTGTCAAAGTGCGGTAAGTATCCTCTGCAAAGTCTTGGTGTCCCGGCGTATCAAGAATGTTAACCTTATATGGTTCCCCTGATTCTCCATCGGGAAGATAGTCGAATTCCATCACAGAAGTAGACACAGAGATACCACGTTGCTTCTCTATGTCCATCCAGTCTGACGTTGCTGTCTTGCGAATCTTATTGTTTTTAACTGCTCCGGCCACTTGAATCTGTCCACCGAAAAGCAGAAATTTTTCTGTTAACGTAGTCTTACCAGCATCCGGATGGGATATAATGGCGAATGTACGTCTTCTTTGTATCTCGTTCATATCAATTCTGTTACTTTGTATTACATGCTTTTCCGCATCATGATATTATTGCAAAGCAGCAATACATTTCTTCAAACTATCTGTCCAATAAGGAATAGTTATACCGAAAGTATCTTTTATTTTGGACTTATCAAGTACTGAATAGGCGGGACGTTTCACAGGACTTGGGAATTCATCACTGTGACAAGGATGGATGTCGCATGTCGTATGACCAGCCATTTGAGCGATAACTTTAGTGAAATCATACCAAGAACACACTCCTTCATTACTGAAATGGTAGATTCCTTCATTGTTATCAAACTTTCTGTTTTCTATGATATCATAAATCACATCGGCAAGATCTCCAGCGTAAGTTGGTGTGCCACACTGATCGAAAACAACCTTTAATTGAGGCTTTGTAGCTGTAAGTGAGAGCATAGTCTTAACGAAATTCTTTCCAAACTCAGAGTATAGCCATGCCGTTCTGATAATGATATGCTTTACTCCTGTAGCTAAGATACGCTGTTCTCCATGCAATTTAGTCTGCCCATACACCCCTGTCGGACTACCCTTTTGGTCTTCTCGGCATGGAGTATTATAAGGGTCGCCTCCGAAAACATAGTCTGTGCTGATGTGAACCAATAGGCCTCCAACCTCTTTCATAGCCATAGCAAGGTTCTCTGGAGCCTTAGCATTGAGCTGTTCTACGATATCTCCCGCTGTCTCGGCTGCGTCAACATTTGTCCAAGCAGCACAATTGATAATACACTTCACATCTAATTGAGCTACCATCTGACGAATAGCATCAAGATTTGTGATATCCAATTTCTCATAACCATCACATACATCTGTAAAGATATAATGGTCTTGACTATGCTTGGAAACCTTTTGTATTTCGTTACCCAACTGTCCGTTTGCACCCGTAACTAAGATATTCATATATTTTTCGGTCCTTTATGTCGTTTAGTATGATTTATTCTTCACCGAAATCCAAGCCTTCTGTTTCATTTTTCAGATAGTAATCGCTTAGCATTCCAATAAAAGTTGATATCTCTTTAATAGCATGTTCTGTTTCAGGAGATATCTCTTTTTTCTGCATTCTCAACATCATAATACCATAAAGTGCATCAAGACAAGTTTCGATTTCACTTATATTCTTGTCTCCTTTACCACGTAATTCAACGATAAAGGGTAACACTTTATAATACTCTGCGTTATAAATGGGAAACCTATTACTTTGTAATAAGCGTTGATGAAGGTCTACTAAATCACGAACAACGATATCATTGATATTGAGATGGCCCTGATCTCGCTTTCCTTCTTCATTCATCATGCGAACCAAATTACCAAACCAGTCAATCTCATCTTCCTTTTGTTCATCGGTATAATCGGTAAATTTACTGATATATGCCTTACGAATCAAAGGAAGAGAACAGCCCATTGCTCTGATGATATCTTCTATCTGCCACATATAAAGCAGGTATTCTGCGATAGATTTCTTTCTTAATTCTTTTGCTATAAACATGTTGAATAAATACTGTTTGAGTCGATTTTATTCCTAAATCAACGAAGCAAGTTCGGGAAGATGATACAAATTAAAGATTGTACCGACAAGTGCTATCAAAGAAAATATAATAACTATGCAGCCAATTACCTTGTTAATGATAACTATTCCGTTATCATCAAACTTACCACGAATCCTATCTACCAACCACGTTAGGCCGTACCACCAAAGCAATGCGCCAAATAACACGCTTATATATCCCACGCACATTTCAATCTTATGGGCTGGAGTAACGAATGCAAACAAGGCAAATAGCATCATAAAATAAGGCACAATAAGCAAATTACTGAATGTAACAACAAAGGCAGTCAAGGCATTATGCCATAAGGAACCACGGTTATTACCATTACTTGTATGTGCATTTTGCATAGGATTGCTACGGAAACTATAGATACCAAAAAGCAAAATAAGCACTGCTCCAAATATCTGCAGATAGAATTTTGTATTTGGATTTTTCACGAAATCAATTACAAAACTCATTCCAACACCTGTAAGAATAGCATAAATTAAATCACTTAATGCTGCTCCTACACCCGTTACAAACCCAAACCAGCGTCCTTTCTTAAGGGTACGATTAATACATAGAATACCAACTGGACCCATAGGAGCCGATGCTAATATTCCAATAACGATTCCCTTGAATATGAGTTCCAAGATATCTATTTGAAAAGGGAGTGACATATCCATACAGGGCACAAAGTTAAAAAAAAAAAAGCAGATTGCAAAAAGCAACCTGCTTAAATATGAAAAATTTATAATTCCCAACCAACGGCACTCGCTCCAAGCACTGCTGCACTTGAACCTTCGAGACCACTAATAAGGAACTTTGCCTTATTCTTAAACACAGGAAGCACATGTTTGTTATAACTTTCAAGCAAAGGTTTCATTAACAAGTTTCCCGCTTTCGTCAAACCACCAAAGAAGATAAAGGCTTCAGGACTTGAGAATGCTGTGAAATTAGCACATGCTTCGCCTAACATCTCTCCGGTAAACTCATATACTCGGTTGGCTAAAGCATCACCCTTTTCAGCAGCAATACTAACATCCAACGATGTAATATCATCTGCATTCATATCTCGAAGCAATGAAGGTTCATCACTCTTTGAAAGGAACTCACGTGCAGTACGAGCCACACCGGTTGCTGAACAATAAGCTTCAAGACAACCATTACGGCCACATCCACATGAACGTCCATCTGTCGGACGAACTATTACATGGCCAAGCTCACCGGCAAATCCATCACAACCATAGACCATTTGACCATTAACAACGATTCCAGAGCCTACACCTGTACCCAAAGTAATAACAATAAAGTTCTTCATTCCACGCGCAACACCATAGGTCATCTCACCAATGGCTGCCGCATTTGCGTCATTTGTCAAGCCAACAGGAATGCCTCCGAGTCGCTTACTGAACATATCAGCCAATGGAACTATACCACTTCGTCCCCAAGAAAGATTGGGAGCAAACTCTATTGTACCTGTATAGTAGTTGCCATTTGGTGCACCTATACCCATCGCTTTAATGGTATCAATGCCTCCAACCTGATCAATGATAATATTTAATGCCTCTACTGAAGCATCAACATAATCCTCTACATTAGGAAAACCCTGCGTTTTAATCGCAGTAGTAGCCTTGATTTCACCTCGTGAATCTACGATACCAAAGACAGAATTGGTTCCACCAAGATCAAGACCAATTACATACGGTTTCATTGTTTCGTTTGCGTTCATGTTCTATTATTTATATTGTTTATTATCAATCGTTAGTAGTTAAACTCTAAGCAAAGATATTATATTTCTCTGATTGTAGCAAATTTTTTGATAAAAACATTACTCTGAACTGAAATCTGCTACGAGATGACGATACATACTGTACATACGTGTGCGAGAAACATAGCCTTCTAAGTGCCCATTTACATCGACAACAGGAAGGAAATTGCAATTAGCTTTCTCAAATTTCCTCATTACATCTATCATCTTATCCTCTCTTACAAGTGTCGAAGGGACTGGAGTCATGATGTCTTTTACCGTGAACCGATTATATAATTCGGATCTAAACATGATGTGACGAATCTTTGTTATATCAATCTCTCCAAGCAAAGTACCTGCATTATCAAGTACAGGAAGGAAGCTCGTATGGCTTTTACTAATGGCATTAATCAATTCACCAAGCTGCATATCTGGGTCAACCGAGGTAAACTGTCGGTCGATAATACTGTCTAAACTCATTAAGGTTAGGATGGCTTGGTCGGTATGATGCGTCAACAACTTACCCTCTCTAGCCAATCGCATGCCGTAGATGCTGTGCTGTTCAAAGATATTTATGGTTAGATATGCACAGATACAAACAATCATTAAAGGGATAAACAGCTGATAACCTGCTGTTAGTTCGGCAATGAGGAATATGCCAGTAAGAGGCGCTTGCATTACTCCGGCCATAACACCAGCCATTCCCATGAGTGCAAAATTCTTCTCTGGAGCATACACTCCAAGTTGATATATATTCCAAATTCGAGCAAAGAAGAATCCCGAAAAGCCTCCGATAAACAATGCCGGGGCAAAGGTTCCTCCACAACCTCCTGCTCCATTAGTGGCCGATGTAGCGAAAACTTTTGTAAAAACGACAAGACCGACATAGACAACTAACAGATTACTATGTCCATAAAACATCGAACCATTCATCACTTGCTCCCAATCTGCAACGGTTTTCCCATCAAGGAAGATGTTAACCATATTGTAACCTTCTCCATAAAGCGAAGGAAAGAAGAAGATTAACACACTAAGTGTCAGACCACCCAATGCGAGTTTTAGATAAGGATGACGCTTCATGTTGGCAAACATATTTTCACATGCTGTCATAGTACGCATGAAATAAAGACCAACAATACCGCAAAACACACCTAATATAATATAAGGTGGGACACGCTGGATATCCCATGCACTATCCATATGATAGGAGAAGAGGGATTCACTGCCTACAAAGATATAGCTGAAACACGTTGCTGTGACACTCGCTATTAAGATAGGAAGCAATGAAGCCATTGTCAAGTCAAGCATTAACACCTCAAGTGTGAACACCAAACCAGCTATTGGAGCTTTAAAAATACCTGAAATCGCTGCAGTAGCACCACATCCTACGAGCAACATTGCAGTCCGGGCATCCATCTTAAAAAGCTTAGCCAGGTTACTACCAATGGCAGATCCCGTAAGCACAATAGGCGCTTCTGCTCCTACAGACCCACCAAACCCAATGGTAATACTTGATGCTACAACCGAAGACCAACAGTTATGACCCTTTAAACGCGATTGTTTCGTTGAGATAGCATAAAGTACACGCGTTATACCATGCGAGATATTGTCCTTTACAACATATTTAATAAAGAGCGAAGTCAAGTAGATTCCCATTATCGGGAAAAGCAGATAAAGCCAGTTAAAGGTTGTTCTATCAAAGCCAGCCGTTAGTAAATGCTGAATCTCTTTTATCATACTGTGCAGTACATAGCCTGCAACAGAAGCAAAAAAGCCTATGACAAAAGCAAGGATAAGGGTCATTTGTCGATCTGACAAATGTTCCTTACACCACTTTCTTAAATCTATTATCTTCAATTTTAATATAGCTTTGAGCGATAATTCTACTTTCGAATCACGGTAACCTCACCATCACGACCAAGTTTTATAATAGAACTTGGCACATGAGGCTTATGCTCCTGACGTCTACTCCAACATACATAGTCCACGGCATTCAATATCTCTTCACTGATATCTCCATAGTTTGCTGCTGCAGGTTCGCCACTAACATTTGCACTTGTACTAACAATCGGTTTCTGAAAACGAAAGCAAAGTTCCTTACTAAAAGGTTCATTTGTGATGCGAACAGCTAAACTTCCATCTTCAGCCACAAGGTTTTCAGCGACATTTACCGCATCATCAAGGATAACAGTCGTAGGCTTTACAGCCGCATCTAATAACTCCCAAGCCACTGCTGGCACGTTTCTGAAACAACGTTGCAGGCGTGCATCCGAATCAACAAGGCAGATAAGAGCCTTCGAATCATCTCGTTTCTTGATCGCATATACCTTAGCTACCGCCTCCTTATTGGTCGCATCACACCCTATTCCCCATACCGTGTCTGTGGGATATAATATGACTCCACCTTTTCTCATGCATTCAACTGCATTACGAATATCCTCTTCTTTTGTCATCTTCTTAGTTATTTTTTTTTTATATATATACTGTTATGAATTATCTTTTTACTATAACAGCTTACTCATTTTGACACAAATTTAAACTGCCTATCACGCATTCCATTTAAGAAATCACGTGCAGCCATACGTTTCTTGCCTACCGGTTGCAACTCCAATAGCTCCAACCAACCATCACTACACCTTACAAACAGACGGCCTTTCAACGTCCTTACACTCCCAAGTTCACCTTCCCAAGTCTCTGAAGTCTTTGCTGTCTTAAAGATTTTCAACACACTTCGCTGACCATTTTCATCGATTGTCGTCCAGGTTCCAGGATAAGGACTCAGTCCACGCACAAAATCATAGACACGTTTAACGGGTAGATGCCAATCAATCTCACACGTTTCCTTGAATATCTTTGGTGCAGGCAGTAACTCGTCTTCTTTGAATTGCATGAAGTTACTTTGTGCAATACTATCTATATTGCCATCGTTCTCGAGCATTTTATCAATAGTTTCCGTAGCAATATCTGCCCCAAGATTCATTAAGCCATTATAAACATACTCCACATCTGCATCATCTGGTATGCTAAAATGCTTCTGCATGATAATTCGTCCCGTATCAATATTCTTATCAAGAAAGAAAGTTGTCACCCCCGTTTCTGTCTCTCCATTAATCACTGCCCAATTGATTGGAGCAGCACCCCTATATTGTGGGAGCAAAGCGGCATGCACATTAAAGGTTCCAAAGCGTGGCATAGCCCAAACAATCTCGGGTAATATGCGAAAAGCTACAACCACTTGAAGGTCTGCTTTATATTGTGCCAACTGCTCAACAAATACAGGATCTTTCATCTTTACAGGCTGTAGAACTGGCAAACCATGTGCTTCTGCATATTGTTTAACAGGTGAAGCTTGCACTTGTTGTTGGTGGCGGCCCACTGGTTTGTCGGGTTGTGTCACCACAGCCACAACATTATATCCGCCTTCTACAAGTCGTTGAAGTGATGCAACGGCAAATTCGGGCGTACCCATGAAGACAATTCTCAGTTCTTCTTTTTTCATTCTGCAAATTGTTTATTACGCAAAAGTAATAAATTTCTTTGTAAAAGCCATGACAAGAACTATTGATTTTTGTCACATTTTGTATGTTTCATGCTCACTAATCCTGCTCGATTAGTAAATAATAAAATAAAAAAAGACCTTTGAATACGGCGACTATCCATATTCAAAGGACATAAAATGTCACCCCATTCAAAGGTCTTTATAAAATCATACCCAAGAGATTGAGCCATAAAACTCAGTCTCTGCGCATGTCAATGCTTATTTAATTTCAATATTTCGCTGTACTTTCTGTTCCTCTTTACGCACTCTTGGCAAAGCGATTTCAAGTACACCATCAAGCACTTTAGCGCTAACCTTCTCGCGATCTACATCATCAGGGAGAACATAACTCTGCTGATAGTTTGAATAAGAGAACTCTCTGCGAAGATAATGTTCTTTCTTTTCTTCTTCTTTATGCTCCAACTTATTCTCTATAGCGATTTCAAGGTTGCCCTTATCATCAATGTTTACACGACAAAACTCTTTCTTAATGCCAGGCACTGCGACTTCCATCACGTAACCATTCTCATTGACTTTCACGTTAACTGCTGGCGCAGTAGCGTTCATTCTCGATAGAGCGTTGTCACTAAAGAAATCATTAAAAGCATTGTCTAACCAATCATTATTAGTTCTAATTACTGGAAACAACATAATAAATACCTCCTATTTTTTATTCAACTTAATCTTTTTGTATTGGATTCTCAGACATTAGCTTCGAAATCCGCTACCTAAAATGCAACTAATATGCCGTTGAATAATTCGTGTCAAAATGGCAGTTTTAAGCCGTTTTTATAGCTTTTATCAGGAAATATCTGCAATTTTGACAGAAAATAGCTATGCTTTTAAAGAACAGAATCTGTTGGCTTATTCTATTAAAGAGATAAAACGATTGATTCCTTGGATATCTTTCACGCCCGGAGTCAGTTCAAACGCATGATTAATTTCTATGCCAACGCATTTCGAACAACGAATTGTTTGGAGAGCTTCAACATCATTAAGTCCAATATTTCCACTCAAAATAAAAGGCAGTTCGCCATGATAGGCCGCAAGCAAGGTTTCATTCCATGACGCAACTTCTTGATTTTGTCCTTCTCGTTTTATGCGAAAGCACAATAAATCAGCATGACCTTCAAAAGACTTGCACCTTTCAAAATCAGCCAAAGTAGCTATATCAAGAGTCTTAATAATTTTGATTCCACGCCTAATATCAGGGTCAACAGACCGCCTGAGATTATCAATCATCACAGGACTCTCGTCTCCTTGCAATTGCACATAATCAAGATCATAGTTATAAATGCGTGTGATGATATTCTGTGGCATGTCATCTGCAAAGATACCAAGACGCTTTACACGCTGAGTTTCTACATCACTTATCTCCTGACCGCGTTGTTGCAGATAACGATCCCGACTGTAATCTGGAATAAGTCCGGAATTACTGGGAATCATTTTCACAACTTGTGGCGAGTCAGAACAAAACACAAAACCCAGTATATCAATATCCGTTGCGAGCAGTTCTCTGATGTTTTCTCCATCACAAACACCGCAAACACTAATTAAAAATCTCTTTTTTGTGTTCATATTGATGTATTTTTAAGTTCATGAATAAATTGTTTCAGGGCTTCACCGGGGACAGGTTGTTTCATCAACACATCTGAAACAAGCAGCCCATCGTAGCCTGCCGACCGCAAACGTGCAGCAGTTGACGCATCAGGAATACCATTTTCACTCACCTTGCAGAGTTCTTTTGGAAGATGGTCTGCCAGGGTTAAACTGGTGTTTACATCCGAAACAAAGGTTCGAAGGTCGCAGTTATTCACACCACACAAGTCTGGTTCAAGCTCAAGATAGTCCAAACTACGCTCTTCATGCAGTTCAATCATCACCTCTAATTCCAACTGATGAGCCAGCGATATCATGCGTTTGCACTCGTCTTTCGATAGCACCTCTGCTATTAGTACTATCGCCGAAGCGCCACAAAAACGTGCTTGCAGAAGTTGATAATCGTCAATAATGAAGTTATTATAAAGGATAGGAAGCTGCACTCCAACCGCTCTTGCCTCTTGCACAAACTCATCATAGCCTGCAAAATAATCGATATCGGTGACTATACTCAATGCCGTAGCCCCACTCTTTTCATAGGCCAAGCACACATCCGAAGCCTTAGCGGCCTCGTTTATCCACCCTTTTACAGGCGATTTACGCTTAAATTCAGCTATGATTCCCATGTCCGAGTGCTGCAAAACAAATGACAAGCCTTCTTCTTTTAAAGGCTTATGTGAAAGATTATCCATCTGTTGAGCAACCAAAGCATATAGTTGACGCGGAGAAATAAAGCGTTTGCGTTGGTCAATTTCTATGTGTTTGTGAGCTATAATCTCTTCTAATAAATTCATCTCTAATCTATTCTATTCTGCACAACATCTCATTTTTTACCCTATTCCCAGTTTCTTTATGAATGGAAAATCATAGGGTGGCATCAGACTTCAAATGACATAACCTTATAATATATGTCGTTCGTTCATCTAAACACCGCTGAAATGAAACAGTTACAAATATACATTATTTTCTGAAATCTATCGACAAAATACATAAAAAAGTAGTTATAAGAAGATTTTTTGAACAAAGAAACTGCATAACAAAACACTTTCCTTATTCCAAAACAAGAGAGATTACATTCCACATTGATTGCATGAACCCTGCAAAGCGATACCAAAACTGAAGCAAAACGACGGAAAGATTTTGCCAAGTTCTATCAATTGAAGGCGCAAAGACGATGGTTCGTATACGCAAAGGCTATCACACGCTAAATAATTCGAAACAAACTGATCTACCAACACATTACATCTCCGAACACAATCACCGAACAAACTGATTATCAACCATATAGAAACGAACCATGTTTCCCTTCATTTTGCGTTATAAAGTGACTGAAATCACACGATAAAATAATGTAGATTACATGCTAAACTGACATAGATTGCAAAATATAATGATATGCATAGCGATAAACTTACCTTTTATTTCGTACAAAACCAGCTCTATTTATGGTGATGAAAAATAAAAGATAAAATTGTAACTTGAAATTTCTGATTTTGCACAATATATCCCATCATCCTACGTTCTAAGGGTAAATGTGGAATGTTTGACAACCGAACAACTCGAACAAAGTTGGAAATTGGTTGGCGATTATAAAAGAATCCACACAAAAAAGAACAAAAACGACGCCAAAACAGAATGCCTATGAAGTGTTTTTCGCCAAAAGAATCATTGCCGTCTGAAAAGACTTTGCAACTTATTAAACAGATAGCCTACACCTATCGGGTGGCTCGTGTGAACGGAAAGAATACGGCATTCTGTCTCAATTAAAATCAAAAATCAAATACAAATGAAAACTTTAGTTTCGCCATCTCTATTGGCAGCCGACTTTCTTCATCTGAAAGATGAGATTGAAATGATTAACAATAGTGAGGCAGACTGGTTACATCTTGACGTAATGGATGGAGTTTTTGTGCCCAACATATCGTTTGGCTTCCCTATTCTTGAGGCAGTTAGCAAGGTTTGTAAAAAGCCTTTGGACGTTCATTTCATGATTGTTCATCCCGAACAATACATCGAACAGACAGCTAAGATTGGTGCAATGATGATGAATGTACATTATGAAGCATGTACCCATTTGCATCGAACTATCCAACAAATTCATGCTGCCGGGATGAAAGCGGGAGTTACCTTAAACCCTTCAACGCCTGTGTTCATGCTCGAAGACATTATCCGTGACGTTGACATGGTACTGCTAATGAGTGTCAATCCCGGTTTCGGTGGACAGAAATTCATAGAGAACACCATCCGAAAGGTAGAGAGATTGCGTCGCATAATCAATGAAACAGGGTCGCATGCACTCATAGAAGTAGATGGTGGAGTGCAAGCCGAAACAGCCCCACGACTCGTGAAAGCTGGAGTCGATGTATTGGTAAGTGGAAGTTATGTATTCAAAAGCACAGACCCTTATGCCACTATCGAAGCCTTGAAAAAGCTGAAATAACAGGATGCAATTGGTTGGATTATTAAATGACACGTAATAATCCAATGCATTTTCTGTGTTAAACCATCTGCAAGGTGATTTCATTTTCCTTCACCATGCGACGCAAATTTAGGATTGCATAGCGCATACGACCGAGACTGGTATTTATACTTACGTTTGTCATCTCAGCGATTTCTTTGAACGAAAGTTGCTGATAGTAGCGCATATAAACCACTTCTCGTTGTGAAGCAGGCAAGAAATTCATCAGTTTTTTCACATCTTTCAACACCTGCGCATTGACATATTGACTCTCAATGTCCATCGAATAAAAGTCGTTTGTGCTGATGTTTGAGAGGTCGTTATCATCAGAAGTGTCTACAATCTTTTGCACTTTCAGTCCACGATAAAGGTCCATGATGACGTTATGTGCAATGCGCATCATCCAAGCGCTAAACTTTCCGCTTGGTGAATACTTCCCTTCTTGCAGCTTAGTGATAACCTTTACAAACGTCTCTTGAAAGAGATCATCAGCAATTTCGCGGTCGCGCACTACGAAAAGGATGTAGGAAAACAATTTTGATTGATGCCGAAACAGTAATTCATCAAATGCCCGATTGTTGCCATTCACATAGTCCATGGCCAACTCTTCATCAGTCATTACATTTAGATTCTTCATTCCTTAAAACTTTAATTCTAAGTAAAATTGTTCTATAGGCGCAGTTGTTATAATGTGAATATACGAATTTGTGCTGATGTAGTTCAAGACTTTTTCAACTAAGAAGAACGCAGTCATCTCGTCAAAAGTAAAGGGCTACACGATGCAAAGATAGATTAAATTTCACGTTCTGCCAAATTTTTCAAATAAAAAAGAGGTTGGAGCAGGAAGCACCCAACCTCGAAAGCGATTTAGAAAAGCTCTAAATCATTAAAAAAATATGTGACAAATATAAGTTATATGAATGAGAAAAACAAATTTTTCGACTGGAAAATCACTTTTTTAACATCTTCATGGCGAAATTATATATATATAATGACTTTATAAGGAAATTTAGATAAAAACTCAAAAGATTAACAATTAGAGGTAGAAGTGGTTTCTTGAATCACATAAAATCATGAAAGCTTACGGATGTCCTATATCAAAGAAGGAGATAACTGAACTAAAAGAATGAAATGTAACGCTATAAAATAAGGTGAAGAATAAGGCAATGAAGCATATGATTGATTTTGTTTTAAAAGACATAAATCACGTAACGAACTCACGAAATGAAGAAAAAATCGTTTTAATATTAAATATTTTAACGTTTAATATTGTTCGATATAAATTAATTTATTAACTTTGTAATCGTAATATTATACTAATCTAATAAAACAAAAAAGTATGCTTATTCAATTGAAACCAATTCGGATTGCGCTAATTGGCTTCCTATTGCTACTTGTAGGGAATCTATCTGCGCAGACAATCAAGGGAACCGTGAGTGAGAAGTCTGGCGAACCTGTCATCGGAGCGACGGTGATGGAAACTGGAAGTCACGGAAATGGTGTTACCACCGACCTTGAAGGAAACTTTGTTCTCACGTTGAAAGGGAACACAAAGAAAATCACAGTATCTTATGTCGGCATGAAAACGCAGACATTAAGTGTTGCTGGAAAGACTACTGTTGACGTTGTTCTTGAAGATGAAGCCACGAGTTTGAATGACGTAGTTGTCATTGGTTATGGCTCTGTAAAGCGTAAAGACATCACAGGTTCAGTGTCTACAGTGGGTAGTGAAGCGCTTGCTTCGGTACCAGTTGCCTCTGCTTCTGAAGCTTTAACAGGTAAATTGGCCGGTGTTCAGGTAAGCACCTCCGAAGGATCTCCTGATGCTACGGTAAAGATTCGTGTGCGTGGAGGTGGTTCTATCACACAAAGCAATGCCCCACTTTTTATTGTTGACGGCTTCCCTGTTGATGATATTAGCAACATTCCGGCTACAGATATAGAGGATATCACCGTGTTAAAGGATGCTTCTTCGACTGCTATCTATGGAAGTCGAGGTGCAAATGGTGTCATACTTGTTACCACAAAAAATGGTAAATCGGGTAAAGTTAATGTGAGTTATAACACATATTATAGTTGGAAGAAGATTGCAAAGAAGATGAATGTGTTATCTCCTGCTGACTATGCTAAGTGGCAATACGAGCTGGCTTTACTCAAAAATGATAATAACCCAAGTAAAATCTCCTCTTATACAGATTATTTTGGCAATTATCAAGATATTGATTTGTACGACAATGTGAAAGGAAATGACTGGCAAGATATGACATATGGGCGCATAGGTCATACCTACAACCATAACTTAAGCATTACAGGCGGTACAGAAAACATAAAGTATTCTTTCAGCTATGCACACATAAATGACAAAGCTATCATGATAGGCTCAAACTTTAAGCGTGATAACTTCAGTCTGAAACTAAACACTAAACCTTCAAAAAGAACTACCATCGACTTGCAAGTACGCTTTAGCGATACTAAAGTTCGAGGCGGAGGAGCCAATGATGCAAAGGGAAGTTACAATACAGATAAACGCTTAAAGGATGCTGTTATCTATCCCGTTATTCCACTAAAAGGATTGGATGAGGCCAACACTTCATTCGATGATAGCGACATGAACATATTTGATCCTATCACTTCTGCAGCAGATAACGACGAAAAAAAGCAGAATAAGAATTTCAATATGGCTGGAGCTTTTGGCTGGGAAATTATGAAAAACCTCACGCTGAAAACTGAATTTGGATATGATTACTACACGATGTATGATCAACGCTACTATGGTTTGACTTCATATCAAGCCAGAAACTATGCCGATCAAGCTTTCGCTGATCATCCATTAATTAGCCTTGACAACGATGTTCGTGAGAGATTCCGTAATACAAACACAATAAATTACGACTTCAAGAACCTCATTAAGAACAAAGATCACAGCCTAAACATGTTACTTGGACATGAATATATCATCACAAAAGAACATGAGAACATCAATCAAATTGTAGGCTTCCCCAAGACATATGATGCCGCAACAGCATGGCGTTTGTCTTCACAAGGTACAGCTTCTGGTACAAGTGACTTCTATTCTCCAGACGACAAACTACTCTCTTTCTTCTCCCGTGCGAACTATAGTTATAAAGATAAGTACTTAGCGAGCGTCACTTTCCGCGCTGATGCCTCTTCAAAGTTCTCTAAAGAAAACCGCTGGGGGTACTTCCCTTCAGCCGCTTTAGCATGGAGAATCACGAGTGAAAAGTTCATGAATAGCACGAAAAAGTGGCTTGATGACCTTAAACTTCGCTTGAGTTTTGGTACAGCTGGTAACAACAATATACCCTCTGGACAACTCATTCAGGAGTATATGACCTACTCAGCTACGTCATCTCAGCGTACTTGGGTGAATGGTTTTACGACCTTGTTAAGACCATCTAACTTCATGGCTAACCCCAATTTGAAGTGGGAAACAACGATAACTCGCAACATAGGATTAGACTGGACGTTGTTCAATGGCAAGCTAAATGGAAGCTTTGAGTTCTATAAGAATACCACAAAAGACCTGCTAATAGCTTTCCCTGTGTCTGGAACTGGCTACGAATTCCAGTATAGGAATCTCGGAAAAACACAGAATTCAGGCTTTGAAACGACGTTCACTTGGCACGTTGTTAATAAGAAAAATTGGGGTATTGACCTAAGCGGTAACATCAATTTCAACCGAAACAAGATTATACAACTTGGCATAAAGGACTACTATAACGATACACATTGGGCATCAAGTGAAATCGATCCCGAGTATGTTGTAGCCGTTGGAGGCCGTGTTGGTGAAATCGTTGGTTATCAAAATGCTGGCCGTTACGAGGTTTCTGACTTCACAGGATATAATGCATCAACTGACAAGTGGACATTGAAAGATGGTGTTGATGATGCAACCGCTATCATAGGGAAACTTCGTCCAGGTGCTTTGAAACTGAAAGATCAAGATGGTGACCATAAGGTTACAGCGAGTGATAAAGTAAAAATAGGTGATGTCACCCCCGATTGCTTTGGTGGTTTCAACATCAATGCACGCGTTTACAACTTTGATTTGTCTGCACAGTTCAATTATTCTATTGGTAATCAGGAATACAATGCCAACAAAATAGAATATACAACAACTGGAAAATACATCTACCGAAACATGATTGACGTGATGAAAGAAGGTAAACGATGGACCAATCTCGACCCAGAAACAGGACTCTTATCTAATGATCCAGACCGTCTTGCTAAGCTAAATGAGCATACAACGATGTGGTCTCCCTATATGTCTAAAATGGTTTTAACTGATTGGGCAATAGAAGATGCTTCATTCTTACGCTTGAATACGCTTACCATTGGTTACACCTTACCTAACCATCTGACGCATCGTGTTGGCATAAACAGCCTTCGTGTTTATTGCACTGGCTATAATCTGTTTACTATAACAGGTTATTCGGGTTTCGATCCTGAAGCAGATACCTTCAGAAAGACAGCGCTTACACCAAACGTAGACTATTCAGCTTATCCAAAGAGTCGTTCATTTGTTATCGGCTTAAATCTCAATTTCTAAACGAATCTCTATGAAAAGATATATCAATTACACATTATTGTCGGTTGTGCTTACAGGCATTACATTCTCTTCTTGCGATTTAGATGCTCCCACACAATCATCACTTGATGAATCAACGACATTCTCTACATACGCTCTTGCAGAAGCCGAGCTCATGTCAGTAAACGTTTCTTTCGGCGAAACTAACTCCTATCGAGGTCGCTTTTTGCCTTATTATGGCCTCAATAATGATGTGGAAGTAGGAAGTGGAACGCCGCCATCCAAGTCCAACGCTACAAACGAAAAGCAAAGCCTTTGGAACTTTGACACACCGGCAAACAATTCATTAATGAATACCGATAATAACGCTTATTCTAAGTTTTACGAGGGAATTGAGCGTGCAAACCTTGCAATTGCCGGTATCAGAAAGTACGGAAACATAGACAAAAACCCTGATATGGCGCAGCTGTTGGGTGAAGCTTTAACGCTAAGAGCAGTCATTTATACCGACTTAACAAAGGCTTGGGGCGATGTGCCTGCTCGCTTTTCACCAAACAACAACGATAACATCTATTTGCCACGCACAAATCGTGACTCCATCTATAAGGTGCTTTTAAGCGATCTAAAAGAGGCAGAACGTTATTGTTATTGGCCAAATCAGAATGCAATTACAAAGACAACAGAACGCGTAAGCAAGAGCTTTGTGAAGGCTTTACGTGCCAGAATCGCTCTTTACGCCGGTGGATATGGCCTACGTGGTGATGGATATCGCCTTTCAAAAGACCCAGAACTGGCTCCTGAAAAGATGTATGAGATTGCACGCAAAGAATGTGAAGATGTCATCAACTCTGGCAAAAACGAACTTGGTTCATTCAAAGAGAACTTCACAAAACTTTGCCAAGACAACGTCACTGCAGGCGGAGAGAGCCTTTGGGAAATACCTTTCTCAGCAGGACGCGGCCGTGTTCTCTACACATTGGGTGTCAAACATAATGCTAAAGATCAATATACAGGACAGGCACAAGGTGGTGTCAATGGCCCCACTCCTACCCTTTACTACGATTATGACACAGAAGATGTGCGCCGAGATATTACTTGTGTACCTTACGAATGGGGTAAAGATCTTGACAGTAAGGGTAAAGCGTCAGTGCAGTTAAGGTCTATCAATAAATGGTGCTTTGGCAAATTACGCTATGAATGGATGAATCGTATCGTCACTTCTACTAATGACGACGGTGTCAACTGGCAGTATATGCGTCTTGCCGATGTTTATTTGATGGCAGCAGAAGCCGAGAATGCACTTGGAAACACAGCGAAAGCATGGACCTATATGGAACCCGTTCTTGCACGAGTACTTCCTTCTGCCAAGGTAATGGCACTCAAAACAAAGTACACAGCAAGTAAGAATGCATTCTTTGAAGGCATTGTTGAGCAACGTGCTTTGGAGTTCGCAGGCGAGTCATTACGCAAGGCTGACCTCGTTAGATGGGGCATTATCGACAGCAAAATGGCTGAAGAGGTTGAGAAACTCAACGCACTTTCTAACCGCACCGGACGTTATGCAGGCCTGCCTGATAAGGTTTATATCAATGCCACTACCGATGCAAATAACATCCAAGTCTATGGACTTAATAAGGGAGAAGATAATAACACCAAGATTCAGGAACTGAAAAATGCCGGTTGGACATCGAAAAACTGGTTCGTAGATAATAAGACTGGCCTCAATCTTCTTACCGAAGACTACATCCAAGGCTTATATGTTGTCAAACCAAGCACCCATTGTCTATGGCCCATCTGGCAAACATTCATCAACAATAGCAATGGAATGCTCAATAATAATGGCATCTATGGCCAATTGTCTGACTAATAACAAGAAACAAAATGAAAACAAATCATATCATCACCACATGTTTGTTAGGCCTTTCTTTTGGCCTAACAGCCTGTGAAAGTCCTATGGAGGAGATTAAGAATATCATCTTCGATAGAGCCTTCTCTCCTATAGATCTCGAAGCAAAAAACATCGGAGAAAGTAATGCAACCCTAAATTGGACAGCCTCATCAGGCGTGAAAAACTATCAGGTTGAAGTCTATGCAGACGATAGTCTCACGTTTACTGGTAAGCCAACGCTTACCTTAAAAGTCAATAACCCAACGGTTAAGTTAGAGAATCTTGTATATGATACGAAATATTCTGCACGCGTAATGGCCCTTGATAGCGCTGATGTTTCACGCAATTCTAAGTGGAGTGAGGTCTATTTCCGCACCAGTGCACAACAGATTCTCACCTCATTCTCGCTTGAAGATGTTGGTGATAGAGATGTCGTTGCCCATTGGCCAGCAGGCGAAGAGGTTGATAACATCACTGTGTTTAACAAGACAACTGGCAATAAAGTAACTCAATACACACTGACAGAAAGCGACAAAACTAATGGTCGTGCGCATGTAACTGGATTGCAACCCGAAACAGATTACACGCTCAAACTATATCGAAATAGCAAAGAACGCGGTTCAAAAAGCTTCAAAACCATTATTGATCTCGCGGGCGCAACTATCGTTCGCTCTACCGATAACTTTAGTGAGATGTTAGAAAATGCCACAACTAATCAGGTGTTTGCTTTGTATAATGGTACCTATAAGATTAGTGGTGGGTCTGGAGAAGATGGCGCAGGCAGTGCCGTTATCAATAAAGACATCGTCATTAAGGGTATATATCAGACTGCAAAACCAAAGATTCAGGGACGCTTCCAATTGGAGAATGGAGCCGGATTGACATTAACCAACGTCATTGTTGATGGCACAAAGAATGCTTCTAACGACCAGTTCTTCAATTATAAGACGGCAACTAACTACAAGAAACTCGACATAAATAATTGTGAGTTCTATGGAGCCGTTTCGTCAGGTACAGTGATGAAGGGATTCTATTACATCAATGTAGGTGCTACTATCGAAGCCATCAATATTCAAAACTCATTCATCCACGACATCGTTTGTGATGGAGGTGACCTCTTTGACTGCCGAAAAGGCTATATAAAGAGCTTGAACATCAACAACAACGTTATCTATAATTGCGCTACTGAGCGTGATTTCATACGCTATGATGATGCTTCTAACAGCTTTGGCAACCCCATTCCAGAGATCAATATCACACAAAACACGATTGATAATTGTATGAATGGCGCCAATGGTAAACGTATCCTCTATGTGCGGTTTAATGGAAAGAAAGGTGGTCAACGAATCAAAGTAGCCAACAATCTCATTACCAATACGCAGGCGGTATATACGAATCAGGCTACAACTTCTACGCCTGAATATCGTAACAACTATTATTTTAACTGCAATAATGCCAATATTTTTGCAGCAAGCGACAAAGATAATAGCCTCTATTGGAATGGAGATGTTTCTGGTAAGAATGGCGATAACCCCAACTATCAGAATCCAGCAAAGGGTCAGTTCACTGTGATGAACAAAGACATTAGCAAGTTGAAAGTGGGTGCACAGCGATAAAATCCGACACATTTCAAATCAAATTAAATACAAAAGGCAGTCCACGCGAGGACTGCCTTTTTTTATTTCTCATGATGAGTGGAATGTAAATGGGAAATAACAATGAGAGAATTAGAAAATATTTTCAGCCATTTTAATGCGTGAAACCATTCATTTTACTTCATCATTTGACGCATATCACGCCGTAAAATGACACACTTTGCAAAACACCTCCTATGCTATTGATTACCAACAAGCTACATCTATACGACAAACCGAGTCCAAAAAAACTTGCAAATGCCCCTGCAATAGCCAACGCATAGGCCTTATCAAACTAATGCTTAACACTAACTCTTAAACAAACTTGCGTAGAAAACTTCGATAAAAGCCCAAGAGAAACAACGTCTTTCCTACTTAACCTATAACACATAAAATGCAACCAATCTTGCGAAATGACGAAAAAAAAATGATAAAGAAAGAATATCTATGAAATTATTTGTAATTTTGCAATGTCAAGATAACAATATAAAGTAAAATCCTATGATAATAACGATTGCACGACAATGCGGCTGTGGCGCGTTACACATTGGCGAACAGCTGTCTGCTTTCTATGGTATTCCATTCTATACCCGTAAGAATCTATTAGAGATGGCACGTCAAAAAGGAGTCTTAGAAGAGATGGATGACTTCTTTGAAGAGCGCCCGGTAGACGAACTTATGTTTGCAATTTCCCAGTTTGATGACGAACCTAAGGTTGCAAATTGTAAGGCGTTTGAGATTCTTTACGATTTAATTGGTTCGCAAGATTGTATTATCATCGGCCGATGTGGTAACTACATATTCAGAAATCGCAAGGATCTTGTCTCGGTATTCCTAAAAGGTAGTCTTCAAGGTCGCATCTCTGCAATAGTAAAAGAGGAGCATATAAGTCATGAAGAAGCCAAGCAATTTGTGCATGATTTGGATGAAAGCAGAGTGCGTTATCATAAGTATTACACAGGGATGAAATGGGGAGAAGCCAACGACTACGACCTATGTTTCGACAGTATACGCTTGGGTACGGAGAACTCTGCAGACTTTATAGAACAATATATACGTGAGATTAATCTAAAGTAAACGTGCAAAGATGAAGTTCATCAAACAATTTATCATCATCATCGCATTCACATTTATTGGAGAGCTTTTACATTTTCTGATTCCATTGCCCATCCCTGCCAGCATCTACGGCATTGTATTGCTCTTTATTGCGCTATTGATGAAGTGGGTAAAAGTAAATGATGTGCGCGAAACAAGCATCTTTTTAATAGCTATTATGCCCGTGATGTTCATTCCGGCAGCTGTCGGTTTGATTGATTCTTGGGCTGAAATACGTTCAAATCTCCTGCAATACGTTGTTGTAACTACCGTGAGTACGTTCACCGTTATGGGCGCAGCGGGCTATGTTACCCAACGAATCATTCGTAGAAATAAGAAAGAAAAGAAAGCTACAAAATAGGATAACAATAATAATATGCTAACAGATTCAATTTATTTCGGCGTATTAATCAGCCTTGGTTCATACGTAATAGGTATGTATCTCAGGAAAAAGACGGGATGGAGTTTCATGAATCCTCTGCTGATTGCAATCATTTTAGTCATTGCCTGCTTGCTTTTGACCGGCGTAAGTTATGAAGATTATAACGTAGATTCAAACTGGTTGAGTTACCTTCTCACACCAGCAACAATATGTCTTGCCGTGCCATTGTATCAACAAGTGGAGCTTTTGAAGAAGAATTATAAGGCAATTATATCGGGTATTACGGCTGGAGTGGCGTCGAGTTTACTAACAGTTTTGCTCCTCGCCCTACTCTTTCGATTTGATCATGCCACGTATGCAACCTTCCTCCCTAAGTCCATAACGACTGCTATTGGCATGGGCGTTTCAGAGGAATTAGGTGGTTATGTATCTGTTACAGTGGTAGTAATCATTGTGTCAGGTGTATTGGGTAACATCTTCGCGGAGAAGTTTTTATCACTCCTTAAGATAGAGGAACCCATTGCAAAAGGTATTGCAATAGGAAGTGCTTCGCATGCAATTGGTACTGCAAAAGCAATGGAAATCGGAACCATTGAAGGCGCTACGAGCGGTCTTTCGATTGTTGTCAGCGGTATATTGACGGTAATCGGTGCCTCGTTATTTGCATTAATCATGTAAATTTTACTTGATTTTTGGTATAAACAAGCCCGGATTGCTAACAACCCCTTATTTATGATAGACTATCGACACACGTATTTTGAACACAAAGCTGTTTAATCATCAACAACACAGACTTAGACGATATCATAAAGAGAAATTAGTTATACAAACAAAAGCGCTCGGCGGACAACCACCAAGCGCTTTTATATGATGTAGTTAAATTGTGATAACTACCTATTTCTTATCTTTTTTCTGTTCTTCTACAGACTTTTTAGACTTTGTTGTAGGCTTTTTTGCCACCGGTTTCTTGCTGGTTGACGGCTTCTTAGCCTTGGGTTCCTTCACTCCTTCTTTCTTATTTGCATCCTCTATCTTTTCTATTTTGGCCTGCAATCGAACGATTTCTTTATCCTTCATGGCCAATTCATCACCTTGATTCTTTATGGTTGTCAACAAACTCTCAAGTTCCTCATTTCCTATTTCGGCTGGATAGAGGTTATTGACACGAGTGATAAAGTCGCCCAAAATATTCATATAGTTGGTGAAAGCATCAAAAGGACTGCTGTAAATACCAAGATCTATGCCAATACGCGAAGGCTTTGTTGTCATAAATCTAAAGTTATTGCTGGCCTGAAGATAGTCCCAGTCTTGATTGATTCGTGCATCATTGGCAATTCTAACACGGTCAGCTACGCTATAAAGTTTATTGAAAGCTTCACGCTGCATAGGGTTCCCAAGCCATGAACTAACATCACGTTCTTCGTCAACCCAGCTTAAAGTGTCGGGAACACTTAATGTATCGACAGGTTTAAACGTACTACAGATTTCGGAAGGAGTAGAGAATGTGACATCCTTTTCCTTTGCACAAACAGGTAAAGCCTTAAAGAATTCGAGGATATTGCTGGACAAAGGTTGTGCAATTCCTAAGGCTGAAAGTTCCATAAAGATATTAATAACCTTCTCTTGCTCGGGCAATGACGCAATCTCATCAATGTAACGATCGGCAAACAATGGATATCCTGGCCAATCACGATTATTGAAACGCAAAGAAATATCATCGCTAAGTTGGATATCTCTCAGTAATAACTTCAACTGAGGAGCCATTGCACTGCTATAAATATAATGTGGAGACTTCCATCCTAAGACATGCTTTGCGCCTTCAGTAAGCATACCTTTGAATCCCATTTGAGCTACTTGGAAGCCAATCTCATCGCTATAGATGAGTGAAGAGTTGCGAAGCACCTTCGGAGATTGGCCAAAATACTCTTTGATTTTAGTGCATTGCCGTTTTACTTCATCTGCAAAGCTTTCTTCGTTCACTAAAGATGCAAGTCCATGTGAATAGGGTTCAGCCAAAAATTCCACACACCCCGTCTCGTTAAGCTCTTGTAATTTCTCCAACACTTGAGGGGCATGCATCTCTAATTGCTCCATACCCACACCGCTAAGTGAGAATGCTACCTTGAAATAATTACCATTATTCTTAATCATTTCGAGTAGGGTGTTGAGTGCAGGCATATAGGAACTTTCTGCAATATCTGTTATACTATGCTCATTTTCATAGTCATCGTAATAGTAATGGTCGGTTCCTATATCAAAGAAACGATAGCGTCTAAGATGTATAATCTGATGTATCTCGAAATATAAACAAATTGTTTTCATATTCTTTATTTGATGATTATTTGGTCAAACATTATATTATATAATTTATTTCCAGCCTAACGTACGCTCATAAAGCTCGTAAATCCATTGTCCTACCTTATCCCATGTGATTTGATCAACCTCTTTTTTCCCTTCAACGGCAAGGTAATCGAAAAGACTTTCATTGCAACAGATACTGTAAATTGCATCAGCAAGTGCATGAATATCCCAGTAATCCATCTTTATACAATTGGTAAGAATCTCGGCACAACCACTCTGTTTCGAAATAATCGATGGCGTTCCACATTGCATTGCCTCAAGTGGAGAGATACCAAAAGGCTCACTTACCGAAGGCATTACATAGACATCAGAATCTTTTAAGCATTCATAAACCTCCTTTCCTCGCATGAAACCAGGGAAATGGAAACGGTCTGCAATACCGCGTTCTGCTGCTAAATAAATCATCTGATCAAGCATATCACCTGATCCCGCCATACAAAAACGAATGTTTCGTGTGCGATGGAGCACCATGTTGGCAGCCTCAATGAAATACTCTGGGCCTTTCTGCATCGTGATACGCCCTAAGAATGTCACAACCTTCTCTTTTCCTCTATGGTCTGGACGAGGTATATCTTGCCATTCCTTCTTTAACGGATAAACGGCATTATGCACAGTAAACACCTTGCGAGGATCTTGATAATACTGATGGATTACAGTCTGACGTGTCAATTCACTAACACACATGATGCAGTCAGCATTATCCATTCCATCCTTCTCTATGCCGTAAACAGTGGGATTAACTTGGCCTCTACTGCGATCAAAATCAGTGGCATGAACGTGTATACACAATGGTTTCCCAGTTACTTGCTTAGCATGTATGCCAGCAGGATAAGTCAACCAATCGTGTGCATGAATAATATCGAAGTCTAAAGTCCTGGCAACTACGCCTGCAATAACAGAGTAGTTATTAATCTCTTCATGCAGGTTTGAAGGATAACCTCCTGCAAAATCCATGCAGCCAAGGTCGTTAACATGCATATAATTGAAGTCACCATAGATGTGATCACGTAGTTGATAGTAGAGTTCAGGACTCATAACATGCCCTACTCTATCTTTAACATAATCGTAATTCACGTCACGCCATGCAATGGGAACACAATTCATTGCAAGAATGTTTGCCGGTGTTCGGTCTTCATCTCCAAATGGTTTGGGGAGACAAAGCGTAATTTCCGCATTACCATGTGCGTGCAAACCTTCTGTGATACCATAATTAGCCGTGGCTAAACCACCATAAACATGAGGGGGATATTCCCATCCAAACATCAAGATCTTCATTTTCTTTCCTCCCCAGAATTAAAGTTATAGCGTTCCAAGAGTTCGAGTGTACGCAGTATCTCGGCCACATTCATAGCAAAAGAAATAGCTCCACGTCCATGGAAAGGCGGGTTCCCATCAAATAGTTCAGGAATAGTTCCGATGCAATGCTGGAACATTTCATCTTCATATCCAACCATTTGGCGTTCAACAAAGCTTTGCCTTGTGCGCTTATATAGTTTCAAACATGCTTCCATGTAAAAGCCTCCAAGCCATGGCCAAGCTGTACCTTGATGATAGGCATAGTCTCTTTGCACCTGTGGACCAGTATAGATTGGGTTGTAACCACTACTCTTTGGAGATAGTGAACGCAAGCCTTTTGGGGTCAAAAGTTCACGGGTACATACATCAAGTACACTCTTCTTTTGCTCTTGAGACAATGGAGAGTAATCGAGAGCTACGGCAAAAATCATGTTCGGTCGAACGCTATAATCTTGCGAACCACCATTAACATAGTCAAACAAATAGCCGTATTCATTATAGAAAACCTTACTAAATGATTGCTGACAACGCTCTGCTAACGCTTCTAAATGAGCTACTTCTTTATGGTTATTGTTTAATTCTGCCAAAGAAGAACAGAACTTTAATGCGTTATACCATAATGCATTGAACTCTACTATGTATCCCGTTCGAACAACAACAGGGCTGCCATTCACACTGGAGTTCATCCAAGTAACAGATTTTCCACGTCCATCAGTATATAGAAGTCCATTTTCCTTTACTTCCAAATTAGGATGCTTACCTTCTTCTATGAACTGAAGTACTTGCTTCATAAACTTTCCATAGCATTTCAAACAAGCTTCAAGACCGACCTCTTTGGCATATTGCTGTAGACACCAGATAAGCCAAAGCAAGACATCGGGTTGCTCAATCTCAGTGATTTTCACACTAAGTGGCTTGCCTTCCATAAACTCTTTTATCCCTCGTTCAGCAGTTTTGATTACGAGTTCAAAGTATTCTTGTTCCTCAATGGATAATGTTAGCCCAGGCAATGCGATAAACATGTCACGCGCACGGCACTTAAACCAAGGATAGCCTGCAAGGATATAACGATCATCATTCTTTTCATGAATGTGGAATTGGTGGGCAGCATTGACAAGACAATGAAAGAAATTATCACGCGGTGTACGTTCTTCAACCTCCTCATCAAAAAGCTTTTTTAATGTCGTTGTTTTGATTTCAGAAGTAGAAGCCGCAAAAACAATACTCTCACCTTTCTTTATATTCACTTCAAAATAACCTGGAACATAAAGGTCTTCGTTAGAAGCATAACCGCGTTCTTGCTCTTTTGAATATTCAATCCCACGGTACCAATCGGGTTGGAAGATAAACTCGTTGGACTTACTCAATTGCATAAAGAGTTCAGGATAACTCGGATACATTCGTGTTTTGATTCCATTATCAACCGATTGGAAGTCTCGGCTCGCAACAGAATTCTCGTGTGTAAACTCCCGAACGCTTCGAAAAGCCAAGAAAGGACGTAGTCGTAAGGTTGTATCTGAATGAGCATCGACCAACGTATAGCGTATAAGGATTCGATCTTCGTAGTGTTGAAACACTATCTCTCGCTTCAAAATAACTCCGCCTACACGGTAAATAATTGTTGGAACCTTATCACAAACAAGCTCACGGATATACTTATGTCCATTAGGACTATAGGTATCACCATGGTATTTGTGTAGACCAAGGTTAAATTCTGCTCCATGTTGCACGACAGTGACATCCAAAGAAGACAATAAAACATGGTTTTCGTCATCGATTTCCGGCACGGGAACCACCAACAAGCCATGATATTTCCTCGTATTGCAGTCTACAATCGTAGAACAAGCGTATGCACCTGAACGATTCGTTCGAAGCAACTCGCGTTGCAACGACTCTTGTAAGTTCGTCATCAATGCCTTTTCAAACTTTAGATAGCTCATAGTTCTGTACTAAGGTTTATTATGTTCTATATGCTTTGGTTAATGTAAAGAGTCAGCGTCTTCACTTGTTCTCAAAGTTAATCAATTTCAATAAATGCACCAATAAAATGCATATCTTTTTTAAAGAAAACTACTTTTAAATCAACAAATAGCATAATTTTGTCAAAAATGAGGATGATATTGAGAGTTTTTTATTATATTTGTAATCGCTAATAACAAAGATTGTAATTAATAATTAATGCAAGATGCTAAATCAAGATAACACAAGGAACGAGGTTATCAAGGCCCTCATACATCTATGGGGACCTATATCTGAAGGCCAACAGAAGGCATTCCTCGACAATGTTCAAATTAAAAGAATCATAAAAGGCCAATATATATATAGGGATATAGATAATCCAAACTGTATGAAACTACTCATACATGGTAAGGTTAAGGTATCAAAGATGGGTATAGGCGGGCGTAATCAGATTATACGTATAGTCAAACCAATGGAGTTTTTCGGCTTCAGAGCCTACTTTGCAGACGAATCTTATACAACTGAGGCAATGGCATTGGAAGACTCTACCATTGCTTATATAGACATGTATATTATCATTCAGATGATGAAAGAAAACTTCAATATCAATCTTTTCTTTCTAAAGAACTTGTCAAAAGAGTTGGGACATTTCGCAAATCGTATCGTTAATCTAACCCAAAAGCATATCCGTGCACGATTAGCCGAAGCACTTCTTCTATTGAAGGATAATTATGGATTAGAAGAAGACGGTTATACATTGAGCATATATCTTAGCCGTGAAGACTTGGCAAACCTCTCAAATATGACTACAAGCAATGCTATCCGCACGCTATCTGCCTTTGCTAATGAGAAACTTATAGCGATTGATGGACGTAAAATCAAATTCCTCAATAGCGAAGAACTTAAGAAAATTAATAAGATGGGATAACTTTTAATGACTAAAATATCAGCATCCTATATATAAATAAGGTGGAGGAGTCTTTTGAAATGATTTTTTAACTGTGATGATAGGAATCTAAAAGCTCCTCAACCTGTTTTAATTTATCTTCCATTGGCAATGAGGCATCTATCCAATGGATATCAAACCCTCGCCTTTCCATACCTCTAAACCATGTCATTTGGCGTTTAGCAAACTGATGAATTGCTATTTCAAGGCTCGCAAACATAGTCTTATAATCCATCTTTTCCATGAGATATTCGGTCACAAACTTATATTCAAGACCATAATAAATAAGATCTTCCGCAGCAATACCACGCTCAAGCAGTCCTTTGATTTCTTCTATCATACCTGATTCTAAGCGCTGTTTCAACCTATCAGTGATTTTCTTTCTCCGGGCATCTCGGTCTATATCAATTCCTATTATCAGTGACTTAATTGGAGGAAAGAGCCTATTCTCAGTTGGATTTTCAAGGTTATAACTTTCTATTTCGATAGCACGTATAGCACGTTGACACGAGTCAACATCCGTCTTATTGTGCATTTTTGCTCCATTTTTCAACTTTAACTCCTCTAAGATTAAGGTCAATTCTTCAAGTGACTTACCTGAAAGTCTATCACGAAGCGCCTGATTTTGAGGTACAGGAGAAAGCTGATAACCTTTCAAAACAGATTCAACATAAAGTCCAGTTCCACCGCAAAGGATTGCTTGTTTGCCTCGCTTCACGATATCCGAATAAGCATTTAAGAAGTCTTCTTGATATCTAAAAAGGTTATATTTTGTACCGGCATTGCAGATATCTATTAAGTGGTATGGAATCTTTTGGCCATCAACAATATAGTCATCTAAATCTTTTCCTGTACCAATCGTCATATCACGATATACCTGTCTGCTATCGGCGCTGATGATTTCTGCATCAAGACGGGCTGCAAGATGGGCTGCAAAATTTGTCTTTCCAGAAGCTGTTGGCCCCACGATAGCAATTAAAGGATGTGAATCTGCAAGCATATTGTCATTAGATTTATTGTTCATAAAGACAAAGTTAATAAAAAAAATCCCTGTCAGCAAGCCGACAGGGATTATATTTTATCATTCTGTTACGCTCTTATATGAGTGCAACAATTAAATGACTCATTATTGTATTACTTCAGTTCTGCGAAGAACTTGATTGTACGTACCATCTGAGAGGTGTAAGAGTTCTCGTTATCATACCAAGAAACAACTTGTACCTGATAGGTGTCATCGTCGATTTTGCTAACCATTGTCTGTGTTGCATCGAACAAAGAACCAAAGCGCATACCGATGATATCAGAAGAAACAATCTGATCTTCATTGTAACCAAAGCTCTCGTTTGCAGCAGCCTTCATAGCAGCATTGATGCCTTCTACAGTAACATCCTTACCCTTTACAACAGCAACAAGAATAGTTGTTGAACCTGTTGGAGTTGGAACGCGCTGTGCTGAACCGATAAGTTTACCATTCAACTCAGGAATTACAAGACCGATAGCCTTAGCTGCACCTGTTGAGTTAGGCACAATGTTGCATGCACCAGCACGAGAACGGCGAAGATCACCCTTACGCTGAGGACCATCAAGAATCATTTGATCACCTGTATAAGCGTGGATTGTTGACATAATACCACTCTGGATAGGAGCATAACCATTCAAAGCTGCAGCCATAGGAGCCAAGCAGTTTGTTGTACAAGAAGCTGCAGAGATAACTGTATCAGCTGGAGTCAGAGTCTTGTGGTTAGTATTAAATACAATAGTTGGAAGATCGTTACCAGCTGGAGCAGAAATAACAACCTTCTTTGCACCTGCCTTCAAGTGAGCAGAAGCCTTCTCTTTAGAAGTATAGAAACCTGTACATTCGAGAACAACATCTACATTGTTAGCAGCCCATGGGCAGTTAGCAGCGTCCTTCTCAGCAGAAATCTTAATCTCCTTACCATCAACGATGATTGAGTCTTCAGTTGCTTCTACTGTGTGTTTGCCTTCACCATACTTGCCAGCAAAGCCACCCTGTGCTGTATCATACTTCAAAAGGTGAGCAAGCATCTTAGGACTTGTCAAGTCATTGATAGCAACAACCTCATAACCTTCTGCCTCAAACATCTGACGGAATGCGAGACGACCAATACGACCAAAGCCGTTAATAGCTACATTTACCATTTTTAATTTACTTTTTATAAAGGTTTATAAAACAATATTTTTATTTTTTATATCGCAACATTTCTCTTGTTACGATTGCAAAGATACAATATTTTTTTTATTTTTGCAGGCGCAAGTTATATTAAATATTATAAAAAATAGTGTCACTCCCTATATATCACGGATTAACAAGATTGTATGAGGGGGATTGCAAAGCCGATATGACAAAAGAACGGCATGCAATTTAAAAAACTAAACATTATCTTAAATATTACAGACATGGGTAAATTCATTCAAGAGTTCAAAGACTTTGCGGTTAAAGGCAATGCAGTTGACATGGCAGTCGGTGTTATCATCGGCGGTGCTTTCGGTAAAATCGTCACTTCAATCGTTGATGATATCATCATGCCTCCTATTGGTTGGCTCATCGGTGGAGTGCAGTTCAGCGACCTAAAGATTCAATTGCCCGAGGTACAACTACCGGGTGTGGAGCACATGCAAAGCGTAACAATCAACTATGGAAACTTCTTGCAGAATGTTTTCAACTTTATCATTATCGCCTTCTGTGTGTTCTTGCTTGTAAAAGCCATTAACAAGTTGTCACAAAAGAAGAAAGAAGAGCCTGCAGCTCCTGCTCCTGAGCCAGAACCAACAGCTGAAGAGAAGTTATTATCTGAAATTCGTGATTTGCTGAAAAATAAATAAGCAATCGTTAATTCTATAGGAAATAAAGGAAGTTTGACGTGAAAAACACGTTCAAACTTCCTTTTTTCGTCTCTTGAAATATTGTTAAGGCAAACCCTCTTAAAGTCCTATCAGCATTTCACTCCTCTCTATATATCGTTGTTTTCTTCACAACATGCAAGGTATTTCCATCATATTCAATACATAAAAATGTAATGATTAAATACCAATTTTTAGTCCTTCATAAATCAATGAAATAGAAAAAGAGAGTGAGAAAAAACCAAGTAATTGGCAGTTAAGAAGCAAAACATAAACAAAAACAAAGCTGAATTGTAAACGAAATCAGTCAAATTACAACGCAATTCCTGCTATTTCATGACGTATTCTGTACTATATCATCCCACAATATGGGCTATTTTACAATACCATTGACGTGAAACAAGGTTTTATTCTACCACAAATTTGTCGATTCTTCCTTCTCTTTTTCGTAACCATTTGATATACAATATCTTTTGAAAGCCTTAAAAAACGAGTGTTTTTTGAAAGAAACCTGCCTCTGTTTCAAATACGCGAGTTATGAGAAGGCAATTGTAAAGTTTCTTAACGGAATAGACTTAAGAATATAAAAGGGTAAAAAGAGAGGAATAACTAAAGCTGAGAAGAGAAATGATTTACACGAATATAAATTGCAAAACGATTTCTCTTTATGCGCCTTTATTCTTCTATTTTTACCCTTTTAGAATTCTATCTTTTTATGGTTCCTTTACTCCCACTCGATTGTCGAAGGTGGTTTTGAGGATATGTCATAACAAACGCGGTTAACTCCCTTTACCTTTCGGATGATTTCATTAGACACTTCGGCCATGAAATCATAAGGAAGGTGTGCCCAGTCTGCTGTCATTGCATCCATAGAAGTCACTGCACGCAGTGCCACAGGATGCTCATAAGTGCGTTCATCTCCCATCACTCCAACCGACCGAATGGTAGAAAGCAGTACGGTACCAGCTTGCCAAACATTGTCATAGAGCGTCGTTCCATCTGGCAATTTATAGTGATGCATCTTCTCAATATAGATGTCATCAGCGTCTTGAAGGATGCAAACTTTCTCACGAGTAATGTCACCAAGGATGCGAACGGCTAAGCCTGGACCTGGGAATGGATGGCGTTTTATGAGACGTTCTGGCATGCCTAACTCATAGCCTACACGTCGAACCTCATCCTTAAATAGCCATTGCAAGGGTTCACAAAGCTTGAGTTTCATCTCTTCTGGAAGTCCACCTACATTGTGATGACTCTTGATTGTCATGCCCGTGATACTCAAACTTTCTATACGATCAGGATAGATTGTTCCCTGAGCCAACCATTTTGCATCAGTAATCTTCTTTGCTTCTGCATTGAAAACCTCAACAAAATCACGACCAATAATCTTGCGTTTCTGTTCAGGATCAGTCACTCCTTCTAAGTCTTTGAAGAATTTCTCACTGGCATCTACGCCAATCACATGAAGACCAAGCCCCTCATAAGCTTCCATTACCTTAGAAAACTCGTTCTTACGAAGCATTCCATGATCTACAAAGATACAGGTGAGATGATCTCCAATGGCTTTATTGAGCAAGGTAGCACATACAGATGAGTCTACACCTCCTGACAAGCCGAGGATTACTCTGTCGTTACCTAACTGTGCTTTTAACTCTGCAACAGTGCTCTCTACGAATGAAGCTGCACTCCATTCTTGCTTACTTTTACAAATGTCTACAACGAAATTGCGCAGTAATTGCATACCTTGCAGTGAATGGAACACCTCTGGATGGAACTGAACACACCATACATTCTTGTCTTCATTGGCAAAAGCTGCATACTTAACATCGGAAGTTGAGCCCGTAATATGGAAATCTTTAGGAATCGAAGTAATCGTATCGCCATGACTCATCCATACTTGTGAGCCTTTCTCAAAGCCCTTAAAGATGCGGCAATTGCAGTCAATCATCTCAAGATTTGCACGGCCATATTCGCGCGTTCCAGTCTGTTCAACGGTTCCTCCGCCAGCATAAGAGATGTATTGTGCTCCATAGCAGATACCCAAAACAGGGTATTTACCAATAAACTGGCTTAATTCCACCTTAAAAGCCTCCTCATCATGCACCGAATAAGGACTTCCGCTTAAGATTACACCAATGATATTTGGGTCGTCTTTTGGAAACTTGTTGTAAGGTAAAATCTCGCAGAAGGTATCCAGTTCACGCACACGTCGGCCAATCAGCTGTGTGGTTTGTGAACCGAAATCAAGAATTATTATCTTCTGTTGCATAGTAAATGGATATTATTTGTGATATTTCTTATCAATCAATCAGCTGCTGAGCAAAGGCTTCTGCCTGGTCAAGCGTGTCAAGTTTTCCCACATCCATCAGTTTAAGATCAGGCTTTATATACCCTTTAATGGCTACTTTGTCGCAATTTTGCAAGTAGAAATCCATGATGGGGAAACGTTCAGGATAGTCGTTCATCAAGGGAAAGAGTTGTGGAGAAAACGTGTGAATACCAGAAAAAGCATACATTTGATAATGCTTCTTCAAGTCATCTACTGACGCCTTTTGTATTTCTTTATAAGGGCTTTTCACCTGACCTGTCTCTATATTTACCCATCCTACGAGGCGCATTTCCTGGTTAAACAGCAGATAGCGCTTGGTTTCTCGCCAACTAACAAGCAACACAGCACCAGCCATTTCGTGAGGAACACCACAAGAAGGGCACATTATTTTTCGGTCTGAAGTATAGAACTTCTTGAGGTCAACATTACTTAAAATGTCGACATTATGAATCAAAATGGGTTCATTTTTGGTAAAAAGAGAGTGGGCAAACTTTATTCCTCCGCCAGTTTCGAGTAAGCCATTAGTTTCATCACTGATGCGAATATCGAGATGAAAATTGTCATTTTCCCTTAGATAGTCAATGATTTGGTCGGCAAAATGATGCACATTGATGACTATTCTCTCAAAACCTGCCGCCTTTAATCTTAGGACTACACGCTTGAGCAGTGGCTCTCCACCCACCCTTACCAATGCTTTTGGCATACTATCGGTAAGTGGTTTCAGGCGAGTTCCCATTCCTGCGGCGAATATCATTGCTTGCATCATGCTGAATTTTATGTCTACAAATTTAGTGATTTCTATTGAATCACCCAAATTTATTTATCTTGTTTACTCGTTATTTCTTTGCTTCGAACACCTGTTCTATACCTTGTTCACGATGACAAACAATCACTTTGACACCAAATTTATCGTGAAGATGCTCGGCAAGATGCTGCGCACTATACACAGATCGATGCTGGCCACCAGTACATCCAAACGAAAACATCAAACTCGTAAAGCCACGTTGTATATAGCGAGCTACGTGATGATCGGCTAATTTGTAAACACTTTCAAGGAAAGTAAGTATTTCTCCGTCATCTTCAAGAAAGCGAATGACAGGTTCATCCAATCCTGTCAGCTTCTTATAAGGCTCATATCGCCCGGGATTATGTGTACTTCGACAGTCGAAAACATATCCACCACCATTACCAGAAGGGTCTTCTGGAATTCCTTTTCGATAAGAAAAGCTATATATTCTAAGCACCAATGGTCCCTTATCATCATATTTTGAGAATGTCGCCGGGCCGTCTTGAGGATGTGATTCATACACATTATTGTCACTAATCTTAAAGCCATCGGAACGTGTCATGACGGGTTTTTCAACCTGAGCAAACTGGGGAAGCTCCGTCAATCGTTGCAACATGTTCATCAAATAAGGGTAAGGGAACGTCTCTTGTGGCATCTTTAACAACTCCCGAAGATTATCAATTGCAGGAGGAATGGAGTCAATGAAGTGTTTCTTTCGTTCGAAATAGCCCCGAAAACCGTATGCTCCGAGCACCTGAAGTAAGCGGAACAATACAAATAAACTCAATCGATTGACAAAATGGCGCACGCTGGGTACTTCTACATATTGCTGCAAAGCATCATAGTATTCATACGTTAATGTGCGGCGAAGTTTAAAGGAATATTTCGCAGAAGCTTGCCAAAGGAATGATGCAAGGTCATAATAGAAAGGACCCTTTCGCCCACCCTGAAAGTCAATGAAATAGGGATTACCCTCTTGATCAAGCATAACATTACGCGCTTGGAAGTCACGATAGAGGAAGCAATCAGACGTTTCAGACGTCAAATCTTGGGCAAACATGTGAAAGTTTGCTTCAAGTTTCAACTCATGAAAGTCGAGTCCAGTGGCTTTTAAGAAGCAATATTTGAAATAATTGAGATCGAAGAGCACACTCTCTTCATCAAATTCAGGCTGCGGATAACAATTCTTCCAATCAAGACCACGCGCTCCACGTATTTGGAAATTTGGCAAAGCACGAATAGTTTTAATGAGCAACTGCTGCTCATTTTGATTGTAACGACCTCCTGCTTCGCGTCCCCCGCGAATGGCATCGAATAAAGATGTATGCCCCAAGTCTGTCTGCAAGTAACACAATTCATCTTCACTCACGGCCAATATATGCGGAACCGGTAATTGACGTAACTGAAAATGGCGATCCAAATAAATGAAAGCATGGTTTTCATCACGGCTCGTTCCAATCACACCAACAACACTTTCTCCATCTTTTCCTATGAAACGATAGTATTGTCTGTTACTTCCTGCACCAGGAATCTTCTCTATTTCTGCAGGTTCTTCACCCTTATATTGTATATAAAGTGCGGTTAATTTCTCCATGACTATTTGAATCTATCTTTGTTTTTCCGATTATTTTCCCATTGTACTATTAGTGCATCAATAAGCAAAATAATCATCATGATACCCAAAGACATAAAAAACGACTTTGTAATATATAGCAGAAGGCAAGCCACAAAGGCTAACAACCCAACATGTTTCCAATCAAATTTTACTTTCATCTTGCAAAGATAGGAATAAAGGTATAAACATCAAAGCGAATAACTAAAAAAATCGGATGTCATCACGACAACCGATTTTCAAAAACAAACTACTTAAAAACTAATCTACTAAAACAAATCAAAAAATATCATTTTCGGCACATTGTCCGATGATTTTATATTTCTGTTTACGACAAAGATAGGAAAAATCCGAATAGATTCAAAGAGTAAATAGTCTTTTTTTATTTTTATTAACCTACGAACGCCAAATCATTAGAATCTCATTTGATAGAAATTACCATTCAATATGCCTGAAAACGTTGTATAAAGAGGGTGTAATTATATGGTAAAACCATAGAAAACAAAAAACCGGTTCACTCGCTTTACGAATGAACCGGTTATATTTTTTGTGTACTTTCAGCTTCTACAATGATGAAGCTAAATACACTTTAAGGATTCAAATGAATTACATCATACCACCCATACCTGGTTGTGCCATAGGCATTGCAGGTGCTTGAGGTTCAGGTTTGTCTGTTATCAAGCATTCTGTTGTTAGGAACAATCCTGCAATAGAAGCTGCATTTTCAAGTGCAACACGTGCAACCTTAGCAGGATCAATGATACCTGCCTTTCTCAAATCTTCGAATTCATCAGTCCGTGCATTATATCCGAAGTCGCCTTTTCCTTCAGCAACCTTGTTCACTACAACCGATCCTTCACCTCCGGCATTAGCAACAATCTGACGAAGTGGCTCTTCGATAGCACGCTCTACAATCTTAATACCTGTTTGTTCATCGGCATTATCGCCTTTAAGACCCTTCAAAGCTTCGAGTGCTCGGATATAAGTTGTACCACCACCAGCAACAACTCCTTCTTCCATTGCAGCGCGAGTAGCACATAAAGCATCGTCAACACGATCTTTCTTCTCTTTCATTTCAACCTCTGAGTTAGCACCAACATAGAGCACAGCTACGCCACCTGCCAACTTCGCAAGACGCTCCTGGAGTTTCTCTTTGTCGTAAGAACTCTTTGTATTTGCAATCTCGTTTTTAATTTGAGCCACACGTTCTGCGATGTTTTCTTTTGTGCCTCCGCCGTCAACGATAGTCGTATTATCTTTTGAAACAGTGACTTTCTTTGCAGAACCACACATCTCAAGTGTTGCTTGTTCAAGCTTCAAGCCCTTCTCTTCACTAATAACTACACCACCTGTTAATACGGCAATATCTTCCAACATGGCTTTACGTCGGTCGCCAAATCCTGGAGCTTTGACTGCACATATCTTCAAACCACCACGCAAACGGTTTACAACCAAAGTGGTAAGTGCCTCAGAATCTACATCCTCTGCAATAACCATTAATGGACGACCAGACTCTGCTGCGGGCTGAAGTATAGGCAAAAAGTCTTTCAAATTGCTAATCTTCTTGTCGTAAATAAGGATATATGGGTTGTCCATTACACATTCCATCTTATCGGCATCTGTTACAAAATAGCCACTCAAATAACCGCGATCGAATTGCATTCCTTCTACAACACCGATGCTGGTCTCACGAGTTTTGCTCTCCTCGATAGTGATAACACCATCCTTTGAGACTTTACGCATTGCATCAGCAAGCAGCTTTCCAATCTCAGGATCATTGTTTGCAGAAACCGTAGCAACTTGTTCTATCTTGTCATAGTTGTCACCTACGAGTTCAGCATGCTCCTTAATATAGTCTACAACAGCCTTTACTGCCTTATCAATACCGCGTTTCAAATCCATAGGATTAGCGCCGGCAGTTACATTTTTCAATCCTTCTGTAGCAATAGACTGGGTTAAGATTGTTGCAGTTGTTGTTCCGTCACCGGCATCATCGCCTGTCTTGCTGGCAACACTCTTAACAAGTTGTGCACCAGTATTCTCAAAACGATCCTCAAGTTCAACCTCTTTAGCAACGGTTACACCGTCTTTTGTGATTTGAGGAGCACCAAATTTCTTCTCAATAACAACGTTACGACCTTTAGGACCCAATGTAACCTTCACTGCATCTGCCAATTGATCAACGCCTCTTTTCAAGAGTTCGCGTGCTTCAACATTATATTTTATCTCTTTTGCCATAATATTTTCTGTCTAAAAATCTTTGATTTTGAATTATAATCTTTATGATTTCGCAAATTATCCAACTACTGCCAAGACATCACTTTGACGCATAATCAGATACTTTTCACCTTCATATTCCAATTCGGTTCCGGCGTATTTGCCATAGAGAACGACATCATTCTCTTTCAGAACCATAGCTTCATCCTTTGTACCTTGACCTACTGCAACTACCTTTCCACGTTGAGGTTTCTCCTTTGCTGTGTCAGGAATGATGATTCCGCCTACTTTTTCTTCAGCTGGTGCAGGTACAACCAGCACTCTGTCTGCTAATGGTTTAATGTTCATAATCATTATATATTTAATATTTCTATTTTATTTTGACAACCGATGTTATGCTAAAAACGTGCCAATAAAAATGATATGACAAATTTGTCAGTGTGATATGACACAACTGACAAACTCATTAAAGGAGTCACTTAGTCTTTATATACTTCTTATTCTGACATTTTCTGCTACGCTAAATAATAGTAGCCTTGATATCAAAGCTATCATTTAACGTTGATTTTCAGTGAATATTCTTGTTCAAACAAAATCAAAAGTCTTATAGAAAACTCTTGAATTTGTTTGAGAATAACACTCCTTATTTTATGAAAAATCATTTTTTCACGTCACATTTAGACAAATCTTCGGCAATGATTTCAGCCATTTTTGCAGCTCCTTCAGCTGTTGGATGAATGCCATCAGCCTGCATTAACTCGCCATATGGTGCATATTTTGTGTGCAAATCAATGATTTTACAATGTCGTTTGCGTGCAACCTTACGTATAATCGGCATAATCGCATTTGCAATCACCGAGTCATTAATATTCCAAGTGGGTTTGAATGCAGGAATAGGTGTGGCAAGATATACCTTTGGATGGGCTGGAAGAGCCTGCAAAGTGTCAACCATTGCCAACAAATCTCGTTCAAAGCCGTCATTAAAACGCCAGTTTTCAGGCTTTGAATCATTTGTTCCGAGCTTTAATACCACTATATTAGGATTGAAAGCCAGTGCATCTCGCCACGCCAACTCATTGACATAGGGCAAATCTCCACGTCGAAGTAGAGTGCGTGCCGACACTCCAAAGTTTCTTACCGCAAAGCCTTTGCCAAGCCGTTTCTGCAACACCGCGGGATAACCTTTTTCACTTGACAGGTCAATTCCGGCTCCATCTGTAATACTATTGCCTATACACGCCACGCGAATAGATTGTGGAGTCGCAATCGGTTGATGGTTTTCAAGCCATGAATTAACATCATCAATCAGCTGCTTTCGACAAACATCATCTGCCAACAAACCAAAATCGTGCCCGCCCTTAGGATAAATAAAGAGCGAACAATTATTGCCGTTGCCTCGCATTGCAGCATAATAAGCCACACCATTCTGTACTGGATTGACAACAACATCATCGTTTGTCAGAAACAAAGCAGCTTCGGGGGTGAGATGACGTCTCACAAATGATGTGACAGACCAAGTTTCATTAACTGACTGAACAGCGTCTTTTGAAGGCAAAGCGACATCTGACAATAAGCCATTTCTTTTCAAATCAATTCCTGAAATTACAGGATTGAATAACAAACTAAAGTTGGGTCGCTCTGCAAACGAAGCCTTACAAGACACCATAGCAGCGACATATCCGCCAACTCCAAAGCCCATTATACCTATATCATAAGGGTTAAGATGCCAGCAAGAAGCACTATCACGCAATAGCTTTATAGTCTCTTCGGCCTCTGTTGTCAATTGAAACATGTTACGACCTGACGACTTATCCTTCAAAACAAAGAAGGAAACGCCTTGTTCGATGAATGACTTCTTCAGTGCATTGAGCAGTGAAGATTGGCACGTTTGTTCTTGATTGTCATAACACAACGCTACAATTGCCCGTCCATATGACTGATGAACAAGCTCCCCTTCTAAGTTTTTGTTTATAATTTTGTGATGCACAACCTGCTTTTTTGCCTTGTTATGTTGGGCATAGAGGGGGATTACAGACAGCGACAACACTAAGACAAACAGATACTTAATAATGGATTTCATTTTTATTGCTATTAGAATATCACCCACAAAGATAAAGATTTTTATTTAGATTCAATGGACTTAACGCGTAGAAAAATATTCATCAGTTTGTAAACTGAGGCAAAAGGTTGCATTATTAGACCTATTTCACTCGATAAAATGACGCATTTTAGGCGGTAAAACAATACAAATCAGAACACATCATGAAGGCTAACATAATAAAGAATATCCGACTTTATCATGTAATCCAACATTCCAGCCAGCCCCATCTAAAATAACACAGCTTGTGACTATCTAAGGAATCAAAAAAGAAGGCTGATATCTTCCCAAATATTTTCAAAGGAAAAAGCAAGTTAAAAAAGACCTTACAAACCCATAAAACTAAATTATTTTTTTTATCTTTGCATCTATATATATAATAATGTGTTGTAAGAGATTCTCAGCAACCACGCAAATGACAAATGAAAACAACACATATTAACTACGGATTGATAAATAACAAGCAAATAAGAATAAACATATGAAAGATTTCTTCAAGAATGTTCTCGCCACAATGTTGGGCATTTTCCTCTTTGGATGTGTAATGAGTATCATTGGATTCCTTTGTCTCATTGGACTAATTGCCACTTCATCAACAACCACAAAGATTGATAAGAATTCGGTTTTAGTGCTGAAACTTGATGGCAATATGACTGAACAGAACGAAGAAAATATGATGAACAGCTTGCAAGGAGTGTCGACTTTGAGCTTTGAAGGCACAATGAATGCCATTAAAAAAGCCAAGGAAAACGACAAGGTTGCAGGCATTTATCTCGAAGCCGGGCAATTCGGCGCAGACTTAGCTCAAGCAGAAGAAATTGAGAAAGCACTGCAAGATTTCCGTAAATCGGGGAAATGGATTATTTCTTATGGTGAAGATTACAGCACACTTAGCTACTACTTAGCCTCTGCAGCGAATAAAATCTATATGAATAAGCAAGGAGGTGTTGAGTGGGCCGGTATCGGAGGAGAGAAGGTTTACTATAAGAATGCGTTGGCAAAATTTGGCATTAAGTATATCACTACAAAGGTAGGTAAATACAAAAGTGCCGTAGAACAGATGACCGCTGATAGCATAAGTGATGCTGATCGCGAACAAACGCAACGCTATCTTGATGGTTGGTGGAACACGATTCTTACGACAGTAGCGCAAAATCGGCACTTAAACAAGGATAGCCTCAACGCATACGCCGACCGCGTTATCAGCTTAGAACCGGCTGAAAACATATTGAAATATAAGATGGTCGATGGACTTATCTACAACGATGATATCTCGGGAGTTGTCAAAAAGCAATTAGGCATTGATCAAGATGACGATATCAACAAGATAACTGTTGATGATTTGAACGACGATGAAGAGCAAGTTTCAGGCAAACACATTGCAGTTTATTATGCGTATGGAGACATTGTTGACAAAGCTTCGCCTCAAAGTATCTTCCAAGATGCACGCCAAATTGTAGGAAATGACATGTGTAAGGACCTAAAAGACCTTGCTGATGACGATGATGTGGAAGCCGTTGTGATCAGAGTAAATTCAGGTGGTGGCTCAGCTTATGCATCTGAGCAGATATGGCACCAGATAAGTGAGCTCAGAAAGGTTAAACCTGTCGTTGTTTCGATGGGGGGTGCAGCAGCTTCTGGTGGATATTACCTCAGCTGTAATGCCGATTGGATTGTTGCCGACCCTACAACCATCACTGGAAGCATAGGAATCTTTGGACTGTTCCCTGATTGGAGCGAACTACGTACCAAGAAACTTGGAATCAAATACGCTGAGGTGAAAACCAATCGCAATGCCGTTTTCGGTGCATCTGGTCATCCATTTACTCCCGAACAGCTTTCATTGTTACAGCGAAATATAAACAGAGGCTATATGCTTTTCAAAAAACGAGTTGCTGAAGGGCGTCAGCTGACAATGGATCAGGTAGAGAAAATTGCGCAGGGTCGCGTGTGGTTAGGCCAAGATGCCATAAATTTGAAACTGATAGATCAGCTTGGTGGCTTAGACGATGCTATCGAAAAAGCTGCAAAATTGGCTAATCTCACAGACTATAAAACAGCTTCTTATCCATCACAACTAAGCAGTTGGGAGCAACTAATTGGCAGTTATACAGGAAGCGATGACTTGCTTGATAGTAAGATGCAAAGCTATTTGGGTGAATTCTACGAGCCATTCAAGATTATGAATGACATTAAAACCATAGATAAAGTACAGGCACGTATGCCTTATATCATCAAAATTAAATAGGAGATGAGAACAGAAGGTGACTTCATACATATAAATGAATGGTTGATTCCATTGAGTTGGCTTTATGGAATAGGAGTCGGCTTTCGTAATCAACTATTCAATATTGGGCTGTTAAAGCAACATGACTATGACATTCCCATCATTTCGGTGGGCAATATCACTGTTGGCGGTGCAGGAAAGACCCCTCATGTGGAATATTTAATTCGCTTGTTGAAAGACAAAGTAAAAGTGGCTGTGCTTTCACGTGGCTATAAACGCAAGACTCATGGTTATGTTTTAGCCAATGATAGTTCGACAGTGACTGACATTGGAGATGAACCTTACCAGATGAAACAGAAGTATCAAGACGTACACATCGCCGTAGATAAGAAACGTGTTGACGGGATTGCCCATATCACGGGTGATGCAGAGACCAATGATACCGATGTGATTTTGTTAGATGATGCTTTCCAACATCGTTATGTTAAACCTGGAATTAATATCCTTCTTGTAGACTATCATCGGTTAATCATCTATGATAAGCTGCTTCCGGCTGGGAGATTACGTGAGCCTCAATCGGGAAAGAATCGTGCAGACATAGTAATCATTACGAAATGTCCTAAAGATTTAAAGCCCATGGAGTTTAGAGTACTCACAAAAGCCATGAATCTCTATCCATATCAGAGTTTGTATTTCACCACGATTGAATATGAATCACTGACACCCCTCTTTGCAAAAGAGAAGTCTACGATAGAAAAAGAGGCCTTAGAAGACAAGCATGTTATGCTAATTACTGGGATAGCTTCGCCCAAACAAATTATCATCGACTTGAAACCACATGTGAAAGAGATGACAACATTGGCTTTTTCAGACCATCATCAGTTTAAGAGCAAAGACATCATGAAGATTAACGAGACTTTTAATGCTATCAAAGGAGAAAAGATTATCGTTACAACGGAAAAAGATGCTACGCGACTTGAGCAGCTCGAAGGACTCAGTGAAGAGGTGAAACAAAATCTATATGTACTTCCAATTAAGGTGAAGTTCATGATCAACCAAGAAGAAGAATTTAATGATAAAATTATAGACTATGTACGAAAGAATTCAAGAAACAGCATCCTGGTTAAAGGAAAGGATGGTCACAAGTCCAAAGACAGCCATAATTCTGGGAACAGGCCTCGGACAATTAGCTTCAGAGATAACTGAAAGTTATGAATTCCCATATAGTGAAATACCCAACTTTCCAGTGTCTACCGTTGAAGGTCATGCCGGGAAACTAATCTTTGGAAAGTTAGGAGGTAAAGACATCATGGCTATGGAAGGTCGTTTCCATTACTATGAAGGCTATAACATGAAGGAAGTTACATTCCCGGAACGCGTCATGTACGAGCTGGGAATAGAGACTTTGTTTGTTAGTAATGCATCAGGAGGCATGAATCCTGAATTTAAGATTGGTGATCTAATGGTTATAAAAGACCATATCAATTTCTTCCCAGAGCATCCGTTGCATGGTAAGAACTTTCCAACGGGTCCACGTTTCCCAGATATGCACGAGGCCTATGACCATCAACTCATTGCGTTAGCTGATGAAATTGGTAAGGAAAAAGGAATTCGATTAATGCATGGAGTCTATATGGGAGTACAAGGACCTACGTTTGAAACACCGGCAGAATATCGCATGTATCACTTTATGGGGGCTGATGCTGTTGGCATGAGTACCGTTCCAGAGGTAATCGTTGCACGCCATTGTGGCATAAAAGTATTTGGAATAAGCATCATTACTGACTTAGGAGGTTTCGATGTTCCAGTTGAAGTGAGTCATGAAGAAGTGCAGAAAGCGGCTAATGAAGCCCAACCAAAGATGACAGAAATTATGCGCGAGATGATTCGTCGCTCATAAAAAGAAAGATAATAGGATGACAGAAATATCAAAACTTGGTGAGTTTGGACTTATTGAACGACTCACCAAAGACATTAAAATAAAAAACAAAAGTACTCATTATGGCGTAGGAGACGACTGCGCCGTTATGAGTTATCCCAATAGCGAGGTGCTTATCACGACAGATATGCTAATGGAAGGTATTCATTTTGACCTCACTTATACAGACATGCGCACGTTAGGTTACAAAGCGGCAATGGTCAATATCAGTGATGTTTTCGCAATGAATGGAAGACCACATCAGCTTATTGTCAGTATTGCATTAGGCAAAAGATTCAGTATAGAAGACATAGATGACTTCTATACAGGAATGAAAGAAGCATGTAGCAAATGGGATATTGATATAGTAGGTGGTGATACTACATCTTCAAGAACAGGCTTAGCTATTAGTATAACTTGTGTAGGTGATGCGCCAAAAGAACAGATAACCTACCGTAATGGGGCTAAGGAAACAGACTTAATCTGTGTGACTGGTGACCTTGGTGCCGCTTATATGGGCTTGCAAATCCTTGAGCGTGAGAAAGCTGTTTACTATTCTCAGATTGACGATTACAATAAAAAAGTGCGCGAAGCACAAACAAACCATGATGAAGCCAAGCTCAAAATATTACGTGAGCAACGACAATCTGTAGAGGATTTTCAACCAGACTTTGCAGGAAAGGAATATCTACTTGATCGTCAATTAAAACCAGAAGCGCGTGGAGATATCATAGAAAAATTACGCGAAGCAAATATTAAGCCCACAGCAATGATGGATATTTCGGATGGATTGAGTAGCGAATTACTACACATCTGTAAACAAAGTAAATGTGGATGCCGTATATATGAAAAAGAGATTCCTATTGATTATCAAACAGCTGTCACTGCAGAACAATTCAATATGAATCTAACAACATGTGCACTCAATGGCGGAGAAGACTATGAACTACTCTTTACAGTTCCTATCGGGGACCATGAGAAAATCAAAAATATAGAGGGTGTGCGCCAGATAGGCTACATAACAAAACAAAATCTCGGCTGTATGCTTGTTACACGAGACAACAATGAGTTTGAACTTCAGGCCCAAGGTTGGAATCCTCTACGCGACAATCAATGATAAAAAGAATGTAGATATAAAGAAACTATAAACAATAAAGAGAAAATAGGTACGCCCTTCTTTTTGTTAACAAAATCTAATTACGTGTAGTTTCTTTATATCTCTTTTCGTTCTTTCAGAAAAAACGTTTACCTTTGCATCCGCAAATAAGCAACATGGTGCCATAGCTCAGTTGGTAGAGCAAAGGACTGAAAATCCTTGTGTCCCCGGTTCGATTCCTGGTGGTACCACAAAAAAAGCAGTCACTCGTGACTGCTTTTTTTGTTTTTTGATTATCATCCTAAATTTGTTCGCCTGCATATTCCATCTGTTTTCCTAAAACTGTACAGACGATCATTTGTATATCCTTACGAAAGGAATAGTGGTGCAAATAATAAAGATTAAGCCTAACCTTATCAGGAAAGATTACTTCATCGTTATATTTGGTTGGATTCGATACAGAGGATAGGATTTCTTCTTCATTTCTATATTTCAAACTGGCCGGTCCTGTTATGCCAGGCTTTAACTTCAGAATATCTCTTTCATCTCCTTGTAGCTGGTCAGCATATCCTGGAACATCTGGTCTTGGGCCAACAAAACTCATATCTCCTTTAAGAACATTCCAGAGTTCAGGAAGCTCATCCAACTTATAACGTCTAAGTTTCTCACCAAGTGGCGTTATCCTACTTTGTTCTGTAGAAGCTATAGATGTAGCTTCAGAATCCTTACTTGCCACAGAAGCCTCTGCCTTGACAGTCATTGATCTAAATTTATAAACTGTAAAAAGTTTCCCATATTGCCCTACCCGCTTCTGACAAAATAAGATTGGACCAGGCATCTTCACCTTGATAAGTAACGAAACTATCACCAAAATTGGACTTAAAACAATAAGTCCTATAAGTGATACGACCTTATCGAAAAGAACTTTAAGTATCATGATTTTGGTAAATATTCAACTAAATAATCTCCATTACGTAGTGTCTCGATGATTTTAACATCGTTAGCAGCCTGTGCAGACTTCATGCTTGCTATATTTTCTGGGGCTATTGTTCCATATACATGCAGCCCAAGGAAAGAAGAAATCTCTGTAGCACACTGATTCATGAGTTTATTAATTCCTTTTCTTCGCCATCGAAAGTCCGTCATATATCCACGAAAGGACTTGCCCCAAAAGAAACTCCTCTGAAAGAAATAGCCGACACAGACAGGCTGATTATCATCATTGTTGACTGTAACTATATACGCAAGGAAACTCTTATCCTTTATCAGCTTTGATAAAGATTTACCATCAAAGCCATGAGGTTTAAAGAAGTCAAAAGCTGACGCAGGCTGTTCAGCAAACATTCTACTTAATAATGAAACATTCTCTTTTGTTAAAGCCTCTATATTAAATAATGACGATTTACTTGTTTCCTCTGATGTTTGGTTCGAGGATAAAGAAAAAGCTTTTAGAATTCCCTTTATCTTCTTCATTCTCTTACCATATATTAAGACAAAGAAAAAAGAATTAATCACACCTATAGACTCCCAAATCCAAGGAAACTTATCACGCAATATGTGAGCAATCCTATAAAGCATCGTAATATTCTTTTAATGCTGTCCAAACATACCTCTGTTCATAACGCTCTTGTATCATAGGACGAGCATTGTTTCCCATGCGTTTAGCTTCCCCCCTATGGTCAATAAACCATTGCATCGTATTCAGTAATGATTGCTCCATCATTTTGGTTCCTTCCTTTAATGGGGCTGCGATTATCTTTCCATTTAATCCATCTTTGATTATCTCATTACAACCATTGATGTTAGTAACAATACAAGGAAGTCCCATTGCACCCGCTTGCATAGGGACATTAGGAAAGCCTTCACGATAACTTGGGAATACTAATACATCCGCTTGCTCTAAATATGGGCGCACATCGGTTTGCCATCCAACAAATTTAACCTTTTCAGAAGTTAATAGGAATTTCTTATCATCTTCATCAACAGGGTCACCATCTTCAAACGAGCCAACCAAAATTAAATTACAATCCAACTTTCGTATACATTCTGTCAACTCATGAATACCCTTATCTCTAACGATTCTACCAATAAAGACAAAGGTAAAAGTATCATTCTTACGCTCCGTGAAAGATTCTGTAGACTTAAAATATTCTGTATCTATCCCATTGATATTACCATTCCATATTACACGCAAAGATTTCTTCGTTATATTATCTTCTTGCAAAGCATGTAAAACCCCTTGTCCTTCGGGAATAACATTCGTAGCAAAAAGACATGACAAGCATTCCATCGTCTTAAGAATCGTTCTCAACATGCCATGAGCACCCTGATAACGTAAGCCAGTAACCGTATAAACACGATGTGGAACACGAGCTATCCAAGCTGCAATCATTGCCAACAAACTTCCCTTAGGGGTATTAGCATGTACACACCATGGCTTCTCCTTACGGAACAGACGATACAAGAACCATAAACCCTTAATATCTTTCACTAAACTAATAGGCCGTTCTAAAGGTGCATCAATAACTCGAATTCCTTCACGCTCACTGACCTCCTTCAGAACACCAGTATCTTTTGCAACACCAATAACTTCAAAGTATTGGTTCAAGAACTTTAGTTGCCCCCTCAATAGACTATCTAAAGATATATCAGCTGTTGTTACTCTAATTAATTTCTTTCTCATGAATTAGAATTCTATTCGTTCAAAAGGCACACCACCTATCAATGCTGCATATTCAGGAAAAGCACTCTTCCACATACCTTCATGCCGCAAACTATACACCTTCTGAGCACCACTTATGAGATAATAATCTGTAAACATCTTAATATTTTCAGCATCATCCGTTTCCCCGGCCGTATCTATGTGTTTAACTTCACCAGGTACAATATAAACATTCGGAACTTCAAGCTTTATACGATTAATAAACACCATTGAATCCGATGCTATCATAACTCGTACATGAGGATGTGAAGAAGAAATATTTCTAACAGCACTTATTGCTAATTCAACTAACTTTTCTTTTTCTTTATCTGAAGCTAATTCTGGATTTATAGCTGTTTCAACCTTATCACCGAGAAGATTTAAGAACCGAGCATGAATAGCTACATATTTCTGTCCAATCTCTGCACTATAACAATCTAAATATCGCTGGAGATAGGGTGTCGGCTGAAACAATTCTCGATATAATTCTCCCCATGAATAATTCGTCCCAAAAGCCTTATTGACTTCATTTAGAGAATTATAACCATAGTAAAAGTGAGTTTCCTTAGTTCGACTCTTCATCAAACAATTAGGACTTACGTATTCTCCATAAGCAATAACATTATGATATGAAAAAATGCCAAAATTCATTTGAGACTCATCAATCAGCCAATTATATTTTGAAGGAATCAAATACTTACTCAACGTAAATGGATAAGTCCAGTTTATACGGAAATCTTTTCCCAATGTCTTTGCGACGGCATAAATGGTAATCAGACCTTTTAGTCTGTCAAACATTCCACCATGGGGAATTCTACCATCTACCATGAATATATAGGGTTTACTTTCCTTCTTATCCTTAAGCACAAGGCCTTTTTCTTTGGCTATCCTCAATTTCATCAAAGGCTCACGATAAAAGTAATCTATGAGCTTCACTAAGTAAATTCTACCTTTCATATTTTAATAGTTCAACCCTCCATAAAAGAGAGTATTCATTAACTTTATCTGCTTCGTTAACTTAACAATATAGTAACATACAACACAAACCATAAACCCTATAATGGGCACAACTATATAATCCATCAAATAAGGTTTTATTTCAACTATTGGAAGTATAGGGAAACTCCGTTCTAAAAGAAACGTCTGTACAACATATATCCCTAAAGTGAATCGTCCAACAACACTTAGATACGCGATATATTTATGTATTGTCTCCTTTTGTTTTACCAGATAATCTATTATTTCACACACACCTACAACAACTATGGAACCACTCAACCCCACAAACAACTGCCTTACAAAAGACGTGGGAGAATGGAGCAAGAAATAAAGATCAACCTTTACGCATGGAACAGCCCAATGTAAACTTACGGAACAAATAAAAAAAAGTACAGAACAAATAAAGAGGGATAATCTATACCTATATATCGTGTCTTGCCACTTATGAAGTAAATAACCTATAATAAAATAGCTATATAAAAAGTTTATTTGTAGTGTTCCTCCATAAGGAACAACCAATAAGACGAGCCACGAAATAAAAAAATTTAATGCTATTGGCATTCTACACCATCTACAAATTCGGGCTATCAAGTAACAAATAAAAAGAGTCTTAAGAAACCAAACACAACCAACAATCTCATCACTAATATGCCCACCATACAATAAAAAAGATAGCATCGTACAAGATAAGGCAGGAAGGAGCAACTGCTTTCCTTTCTTCAACAGAAGTTCTTTTATTGGAAGTTCTAAACTATGAACAGAGAAATAGCCACAAACCAACATAAAGAGTGGCATATGGAAAGAATAAATAATTGGACAAAGCGAGCTTTCTAAAGTAGGAACTTTCGCATAACTATGTCCTATACAAACTAAACAGATTGCGAAGAACTTAACTAAATCTAAATATTCAATCCTTTTATTTGCCATGAGCTATCACATTTTGATACACTTCATTATATCCTTTCACCATATTTGAGATATCAAACTCTAAGGCTCGCTGATAACAATTATTGGCTATCTCTTCATAATACACCTTATCATCTGCGAGATGTTGTATTTCACGGGCTAAAGCGACAGCATCCTCATGAGGAAAAAGGATTCCATAGCCTTTAGTTACTTCACGCAATCCGTTTACATCCGAAGCAATAAAGGGTTTATGCGCACTCATGCCTTCCACATTACTTAAACTCAAACCTTCCCAATGCGAAGACATCACAATGATATCTGCTGCCTTCAACACATTCGGTATATCTGTACGCAACCCAAGAAATCTAACATTGTTTAATACACCCAATGATTCAGCTAACTGTTTTACAGCATCTTGTCGCACACCGACGCCAGCAAACCATACTTCAAACTTTTCTTTATCTAAAAGATTTAATGCCCTAACTATCGTATCCTGATCTTTTGCATCTCTAAACCCCGCAACCATTAAGATTGCCATTCGACTTTCTTTCAACGAAACGAGTTCTACGCATGGCTCCGCACAACTAATTCCTAAAACATCTACTCCATTATTTATTGTTGATATTTGCTTATAGCGTTCCTTTGTTTTGTCTGTCCAATCGCCTCCCATATATTCCCTTAGCTTCTGTTCAGCAATTTTACTAATACAGATAACATGGGCATATTGGCCATACATCCAACTTTCTATCGGAGCATACCATTTCCACTCACGTTTGCGATTGGATGTAGTATGTTCTGTGGAAACAAGTTTTACCGAACACAATACTTTGGCCATTGCAACAAAAAGCTGTGGAGAAGAGTTGTGTGTATGTACAATATCATACCCTCGCATGAGCTTTGCCAATTTCAACACATAAAAAGGATTATAGACTCCATACCCTAACGCATATATCTTCGTCTGTGGACTCTCCCTTCGTAATCTTTGCATCAAAGGAGTTTCGATACCATTGAACACACACAAATCAACAGTGTGCCCCATCGCTTGCAACCTTGGTATGAGGTTAACAACCAAAGTTTCGGCACCCCCCATTTGCAAAGATGTTATAACTTGTAATATCCTCATCAAACAATCCTATATTCAATCTTCGTCATTGATTAGAAAAACACCTCTCTTATCAATAATATTTTGTGTCAGTATTCCTCACTACACTTTCAACATCAAATATCCTTTTTAGAATTAGAATCGCGCATTCTCCCTCTTAAATTCTATTTTTAGCGCTTCATACATCGTATCTAACTCCAAAATTCTATTTTTAGCACTTTATACATCGTATCTAACACCAAAATTCTATTTTTAGCACAATATACATCGTATCTAACACCAAAATTCTCTTTTTAATACAATATACGTTGTATCTAACACCAAAATTCTCTTTTTAGTACAATATACATCGTATCAATACAGACTAACAACTTATAAGGACAGTCAAAAATCTCTCCTAATGATTTTTTCCCAAACAAAGAATATACGATATATAATAGCGTTTCTTTCATTCGTATCTTAAAAGAGAACTCTTTCGACATGGTCATCAATGAGCCGTATGCCATGAGGTGAGGACATTTGAATCGCAGTGCCCGTCCTGAATCAGACAAACCACCTACAAGATATTCTGTAATATAGATAATCTTATTTACAAAGAGCATATCATATTGTTTGGCTAACCATATCCATGCTACAGATTCTGAAATAAATCTTTCACCCTTGACTTCTGGATATTGAAAATCTCGTAATTTCTCTGTGACCCAAACCTCTGCTTTATCACCATCTACACCTTTATTATATCGTTCTGTGATAAAATTACTAATTACAAGATTCTGAGTATAAGCATCCCCTATCCGATGATTGGTAGAATAGCCTCGAAGATAACCTATACCGCAAAGCTTTTCTCGATTATGCGTTTGCTTCCAATCTTGGCTAATTGTATTTATCGCATCTGGTATTAAAACATCATCTGAATCGACAATAAAAAGAAGCTCTGTCTGAACTTTTTTAAAAGCAACATTCAACGCAGAATGTTTTCCCCCATTTTCTTTTTTGATATATTGAATAGAGAATGGTGATTCTGAGTCCTTTTGCTCATGGATATAGGTAGAGATTAAATCCTGAGTATTATCTGTACTTCCGTCGTCAATGCATAGCCAAATAAAATCTTTTGATGTCTGATTACAAAGACTTTCATACAACCAGGGTAACTTATCCGCACGATTGTATGTGGGAGTAACAATAGTAACAAGCTTATTTTCCATCTTTTAACTTCAGTCTTAGTTTTGGTAGAATATAGTTAGAGATGATACCATTAAAGAGCCAGCTTGCAGGTTTATAAAAGATGTAATATCTAACCGCTAAATTCATCAACCGAGTTATCAAACGATTTTTTAAACTACCATTCAAACATCGCATTGGAAAGAATTGATATTGAAAAGCTAATTTACGAATATTACAAAACGAGTGATAATCATAATCCGCAGACAAGATGCGACTAAAGCCAAACATTTTCTTTCCCTCTAATGCTTTACGCATTGCTGTTTGTGTATCCGCATCAGTAGCCAGCCTTTTTGTAAGTAGCATAATATCATGGTAAGAAGCCAAATAGTCATTGACGCATCGTCTTGTATGCATCACGTCTCGTTTTGTTGTTGCACTATTTTCATGCACTACATATCGATAGATATCTGTAGCTACAACCGCGGTCCGCGGATTATGGAGAAACACATTTGCAACAAACAACTGATCTTCACCAACAATATATTTATCATTAAAAATAATATGATTTCTCTGAAGAAATTCGTTCCGATAAAAGCACAACCAACAGAAAGAGACAAAACCGGATTGTCTGATTAACTCATGTCCATCCCCTTTAAATGTAACTTCGGTGGAAAGAGGTAGCTTTTCCCAAAAATCATAACTACTTTTATATTGGATAACATCATAACTACTTAGATTATCGACAGAAGCAAGTACGGTTTTCAGTCCATTATCCAGCAAATAATCATCTGCATCTATCAAAACAATCCACTCACCAGAGGCACACCGCATTCCGTAATTTCGTGCAGCACAAACCCCCGAATTACTTTGGTTTAATATCTTTATATGCTCATATTGAGCTGCATACGATTGACAGATTGATAAAGAACTATCAGTGCTACCATCATTCACTAACAACAGCTCATAATTCTCTAATCCCTGCCGAAGAAGAGAATCTACACACTTTTGCAGATACTTTTCTGCATTATAAATAGGAACAATTATACTTAATTGCAGGTTCCCCATACGCTACTTCTTTTCAAACACGAAACGTGGGACTTTCTGATAAGCCTCACTATGAACAAACTTCCTTGCATCAACATTCCCTTTTACATGTGCTGTAAGAAATCTTGGCGAACAATGTAAAAGTGAATAAACCAATCGGACACTGCAACTCAAAAAGAAACGGTAGCCATAAGCCAAACAATCTTTTATTTTATCTACTTTTGTATTGCGCGGCAGATTGTAGACACAGCGATACCAAGTTAGATATTGTGCCATAGCTCGATAATAAATCTTATCATATGTCTTCTGACTGGCTTTATTGGTATTAGCATCTAAATGAAGAACACCTGAATCATACCACATTAAAAGTTTATAACCATTTTCTATCATCTTCTGATACATCAGCTGGTCTTCGCCAAATGTACCAGCAGGAAACTGGTCTATCCAAACTTCCTCCTCGTAATGAATAGCTTTCCAAACAGAAGTCTTCATAAAGACCGCAGTTCCAGCAGCACTCTCTGTTGGATAAATAGCCTCCTTTTCTGGTTTTCCATTAAAAGAAAATGCTCCAGAACGTTGTATACGGATTGCCCAACCATCATTCTTTCGCTCTCTGACAGTATTTGAGACATAAGCACCTATTTTTGAGATCAAACTTAAATCCTGCGAGGGGAAAGTATCTGGAGCTATTCCATCGGCATTGTATTCCACTAACGCTCGATGCATCTTTTCTACAGCATCCTTTGGGAAATATACATCATCATCTATAATCAAGACATACTCTTCTTCTACCATGTTGGCTGCAGCCCGTTGATGCACTAAACCTTTCGGAGTATCAATATACTCTTCTATACCAACTTGTACATTAGGTCTCTCAAAACCATGTGCCAAATGCACATATATGTGACTCGGTTTTATCGTCTGTGCATGAAGCGATTCTAACTCTTGAATATATTTCTCCCCCGCTTTTCCCACTGTTCGGATAGCAACAGAGTATTGAAAGTTATTTTTATTATTCATAATACATTATGTTTGGGCCTTTTTAGAAGAATAACTATCTGTTCTAATAAATGACATCTGTATTACTTCTTTGAGAAAGATTTAGTATAACACCATAAAAGTGCAATAAAATGCTTTACTTTTACAATACACTTTGCGAAATGATAAAAATATAAAGAAAATCTTACGTCCCAACGAATAGAGGGAACTCTTTTAAGCACTCCAAACATTTCTTTATACTCCTTTGCTGTCAAAGTTCCATGATATAAAACAAGAAATGAAAGCCAAGACATTTCGTTCTCAACAAAAATTTTCCAATATTTCGTCTTTAATAACAACGATCTAAAAGCAACACAGGCTTTATATGCGTTATCACCAATAGCTGGATTGTTAAAATTTGTAAGGTTTGACTTGGCTGCATGATGAATATAATGATAATAAGCTTCATCTATATAAGAGAACTTTATCGGGAACAAAGCTAAACTCACGTTAACATAAAGATCTTCACAAAAGTTAATATGTGGAAAATGAATGTCTAAATTAAACCACGTTGAACACTTTACTAATTTATTACAACAAGAACCATGTAGATTTCCTCGTAAATAAGACTCTAAGATAGCCTCATGCTCTAAATTACACACAAATTGGGAGACAAGTTGACGACTACTATCATCTTCCTCATAAAAATTACAAATCAACACATCTATATCGCCCTCAACTGCTTCGTCATAAAGTTCTTCCAACATTGTACTTTCAATCCAATCGTCAGGGTCGACATGAACCATATACTGCCCTAAAGCTTTACGTGTACCAAATTCTCGAGTTAAACCAACCCCCTCGTTCGATTTATGAAATACACGAAAGCGACTATCATGTGCTGCGAAATCATCACACAACTTCCCAGAAGAGTCTGTGCTGCCATCATCCACAAGAATTACCTCAATATTCTTTAATGTTTGATTAGCTATAGAATTTAGACATCGCGTTAGATGCAATTCAGCATTATAGACAGCAACTATTACGGAAACGGATATAGGCATATCTGTATTATAAATAATTTATATAAATGACCTTACACCAAAATTATTATGGTATATAAATATTAATTGCTGGTCTATAAAACTTGTCAACATTATATCTATCATCATATTCAAACTCCTGGTATACAGGATCATTCTCTCGATGACCATTTGTGAGAAATGTTTTATATGGACTAATCAGTATACCCCAATTAATAACAAAACGCAGGAAAAGTATTGTTACTAACAGATATATAGCTTTTGAATAATTATCAAAAGACATATTTTGGCCTGATAAAAAAGAAAGAATATAAATCATACCTAACATATAATACCAACTTTGTCTACCTGCATTAGAAGAATGAAGGAAAACAAGTAAGATAATACAAAACATCAAAGCACCATTTAGATAAACCAAATGTTCTTCATCCTCAGGAATCTTTTCATAACGTTTAAATATCAAAGTTATCATAACTATCACTTCGACAATATAATCATATCTTACTCCAGGTAAATCTATAGCATAACTAGAAGCTCTCTGGGTATCTAATGCATCATCATATAAATGATAAATGGTCATTGGAACACCAGAAACACCTAAAATGAATGCTACTATTAATATTAAAACAATCGTTGATTTTGCCCATTTTTTTTGTGGTAGGAAATAAAAAATAAAAAAAATAATTGCTGAATTATGGAATTTATAGGCAATAAACCAAAGAATAAAAAAAGGGACGAATTCTCTTTTCATCACATATTTATAAGACAACCAAGCACAACAAACTGCTAAAGCCTGTCTCAAATATGTAAAAGTAAAAAAGAACCATAACCCCATAAAAACAAGAATTGAAATAGGGTATTTCCTGAAAACATCTCTAAGAGAAATAAATAACAGAGTATATATAAAAAAAGTTGTAATTAATATATAGAGATATCGATTAGGAGTTATATAAGCAACTAAACTATTCCATATTACATATGCCAATTCTTTATGATATCCCCAAAGAGTAATTTGGGTATTAAAAAAAGGACCGCCCGAGCGAATACTATCAGCATTTCCATCAAACAATTCACAATAAATATACCGATCGTAACCACCTAACATATCTGCCATACCAACTATTAGAGCAAGTAATAAAAAAATACCGATAAGCCATCCATCTTTACCTTCCTTATTTGAGGAAATCAAATGATAACAAATAGTAGAAATCAACAGATATAAAAAAATATATAGCATAATAAAACTCTACTTATCTTTACTAAAAGTCCTAACTTTGGTTAATATTTTATTTAATAAAAGTAATCGATACAAACGAATTGATAATACATACAAACATGTATGATTTACAATACTTAGAAACACATTAAATTTTCGAATGCCAGTATCTCCAGCAGGATAAACACCTTTTTCCCTAAAGATATTTACATCATTTTTTACCTCATCTATTGAATAATCTAGAGGAAATAAACTATAAAGATAACCTGCTACTGAAAAATTCAACCATTGTTCATAAGTCTCTGCATAAGGTTCTTGCCATATATCATTTAAAAAATCCTTAAACTTGCAAATTGTTTCTCGAGAATCTGCAATAAGTTTTCTCTTATGTTCCATTCCAAGTCCTCGCATAACAGATTGTCCATTATCATCACAATATAAATATGCTTTTAAAGTAATTTGCTTCACATAATTCAAATGAGGATAAACATGCATCAAGAAAAACCAATCTTCTTGAGAGCACCTCTCGCTGTCAAAACGAATATTAGTATCATTTATGATTTTACGTCTAATTATCTTTGACCATAGATAGCCATTTATCAGACGCATTTTGATAAACTCAAGGCCTGTACCTTCAAAAGGATTTAGATTTACTTCATTATAACTTACACTTAATAAGTCTAAAGTTTCAGAAAGTTCATTCAAGAGCAAAGAAAGGCAACCTTCCACAATATAATCATCAGAATCTACAAACCAGATAAACTCACCCCGAGCTTTATCTAATAGGAAATTACGAGCAGCACCAACCCCTTCATTCTTTTTTGTAAACACTTCTATACAACTCCATTTTTCAGCAAATTCACGAGCACATTGCAATGTCCTATCCGTTGAACCATCATCCACGATAATAACCTCAACTTCATCCTTAATTTGACTTAAAATAGAAGTTAAACACCGAGGAAGCCAACGTTCCGAATTATAAGCAGGAATCAATATAGAAAGTTTCTTCATTATACAAATATTTCATTTAGACACTTCAAAAAAAGTATAGTTCTAAATATTTTTTAGGGGCATAGTAATTGATTATAAAGACTAATCCACTCTGAGGCAATATTTTCTAGTTTGAACCTTTTTGATAATTCAAAAGAGCTGCATCCCATTTTTTTTCGTAATGTTCTATCTGACATCAATTGCATGAGATAATTAGCCATCAACTTTACATTTCCAACTGGACTGACTAAAAAACCATTGTAACCATGCTTAACTATTTCATTTGGCCCATTCGGACAATTAAATGAGACAATTGGCAGACCACATGAACCACCCTCTATAAGAACTAAAGGGAAACCTTCATTTCGTGAGGTCATCACATAAATAGAATGATTTTGATACTCTGCAACAATATCATTTGTGATTCCCTTTAATTTAATAACAGCAGATAGGCCTATTTCGTTTATTCTATTTTGTAGTTCCATCTTTAAAGCTCCTTCTCCATATATATCTAACGTCCAATCAGGGAAACGATGATAAATAACCTTCCACACATCAATGAGATAATCAAATCCTTTTTCATAACTCAAACGCCCCACTGCAATAACAGATTTATTTTCACTTGTTGAGATGTGATCACATGCAACTGTAGATGGATTATAGATATAGGAAACTTTAGATATCCATTTTTTCCATTTTATACAATCAGTTTTGGTCAAAACAACTACATGATCATAATGGTTTGCAATATATATACGTCTAAACTTTTGAATTTCCGTCCAAATCTTTCTTTTAAAAGGATTTGAGATATTACGCATCCATACTTTGGATATATCATAAGAGAAATGAAACTCAAATACTTTTTTACTTCCATCTTTAATTTTATAAAGGAAATAAAATTCTGCCCCACCTGTAGAAACAGTAATATCATAGTGGCTTTTCAGTAGGAAATCTTTTACACCCGTAAAATAAGATTTTTTATCATCAATATCAACTCTCTTAATTCGTTTGTCTAAAGGAAAATAATCAGGCCGTTCCCCTTGAGCATAGGTTATGAAAGTTATATCATAAAACTCACAAAGATAATTTGCACGTATTGTCAAAACACGCTCCATCCCAGCAGGATTATATAAACCATTAATAATATATGCTATTTTCATTTAGTTAGCCTTATAAAAATAATGTTGGAATTTTGCTAAAATATAATTCTTACAGAAAGCCTTTGTATTCAGATCTAATAGATACTTATATGCTATAGCACATGTGAAAGTTGTACAAACTAACAAGGATAAAAGTAATTGTAATAAAGGATGTATTGGACATAATGCTATCATCCAAGATAATATAACTGAACATACACCAACTAATAACAGAGGGCAAATAGTATAAAAGATAAATGCTCGTATATCAAATGCTACTAAATTCTTTTTGAGAATAAAAACATAAATCAAAGTAGATATAGAAGATACTAAAATGTTCATCACATATGTAAGAACATAAGAATCTGTCAATTTAAGTGTTATATAAAACAAAACAACAGAAATAAGATTTAGAATACCTAACGCAAGATTTATATTTTTGACACGCCCTGTTGCAATAATGCCATAAGATACAAATGAGCTAAAACAAAAGAATATCGTATTAATTAATAACACTTGACATAAAGCAACTGCACCAGGCGGTACAATATCCAACCAAATATTCATTAAAAAATTAAGATTAAAAAATACCGGACCAATACTTAGAATACAAACTAAAGCCTGGAATTTGGTTCCCATACATATAAGATAATTAAATCGAGAATAATTACCTACAGCATATTCCTTTACTATCTGTGGATGAAATGCTAATGTTATATTTCCAGCAAAAGCAGATATAATTGCCATGACCTGTCCTGCAACTCCAGCAGCTGCATTTAATAATGTTCCAAAAAAACGATTCAATAATATATTTAATCCTTGATCACGAAACGTATTTGCAATGTTGCCAAACATGTTCCATACAGAAAATGATAGCATTCGCTTAAAGAGCACTTTCTTAAAGACTAATATTAAACTACACTCAGAAAAATTTGTTTTACAATAATAGCGATAATAAAGCAAGAAAGCTATTGACAACGCAACATAAAGAATACTATATAGAATCAGATGATCAACCATAGTTATTAAGACTATAAAAGCAATACCTAATTTTAGGAGTCCTTTAAAGACTTGCAAATAGGCAAAAGCTCCCATTCTTTCATGTGCATTAATTGCAGCGTCATAAGGAACCTGTGTAATACTTAAGACTGTACTCAGCACGGCAGATTGATACACCCAATTTGCAGCAACCATCCTCTCTGCTGGAATAACAAGTTGTGTATTAACGAACCACAAACCTACAGTCTCTGATAATAACAAAAAAACAAAAGCTAATGATAGGTGAATATAATATGCAGTAGAGAAAGTGATTTTAAGATTACGCAAACTATCTCTCCCTAAAGAATATGTTAAAAAACGAGAAGTCGCAGAATCTAATGAATTAGTCAAAACATTTATCATCGAAATTACGCCACCTACAACATTATAGATTCCATAATCAGAAACACCTAATGCTTTTAAAACTATTCTTGAACTATAAAAACTAATTGCTAACGTAAAAAACATGCGGACATATAGCATAGTCGCATTCTTTGCAATTAATTTGTTTCCTGAAATATCTTGTGACATTAAACTGACCTTAATGAAAAAACTAATGCTATCTTTTAGAAATGTCCATATATGAACTTATTTATAAAATCACTTTGCCTTAGCAATTTAGCTGAATAGATACATAATATTGATATAAAAGATGCAAACAAAATTAACAAAACCGTCTCTATCAGAAAATTTCCAGTATTTTTAACCCATAAAGAGAAGTCACGAAGATTAAGGATACGGAGAAAGAAATATTGAAGTACATATACATCTAAAGAATTTTTCCCTATAAATGCTAAGAACCTCTCAACATAAGAATCCTCTTGTTCTCGTCGTTTAAAAACAAACAGAATAACAACAAGAATAAGTAATATTAATATTTGAATAAAATGATTGAATATTCCATTATGGAACAGCAAATAAACAGGAATGAATGATAATAATGCAACTGTAAAAAACCAGTTATTTTTCATTAATAAATCTAACCAATTATATTTCCTTGTAAAATATCCAAGCATAAAAAAAGGATACAATGTTCTACATAATCCCAAGCTAAATAAATCTATCAAATATCGTGGTAAAAAAAATATAGCAAAATTTAAAAGACCATAAATAATAAGAGAAACTATAAATTCTTGAGTTTTTGTCTTAGTTAATTTCTGCAAAGAAATTAGACAATAAAAAATTATAAGCACAAACAAATACCAATATCCTAACTTAAATTCACTGATAAAGATTCTTTCTAACCTTTCATGAATGACAAATGAATATATTCCTCCAAATACAATAAAGGGGAGTAAAAAGCTGTAACATTTCTTTATTAGTTTCTTATAATCTGGAATTGCATGAATAACAAAACCTGATAGAAACATAAATAAAGGCATATGGAAAGTTGTCACAAAAGCAAGATTAAAGTCCTGCACGGCAATATCCCATGAGTCATACATTGTTAGATATATAAGATGACCTAATACAACACAAAGCATTGCAAAACCTTTTAAACGATCAATATACTTAAAATGTAATATCATTATTTTCCTTAAGACATAAGATTATTTACTTAATTTAATCTCTCTGATCTCATCAATCGTTAATCTCCGATGGAAATCAACAAAATATCGGGCATGATGACTTGGGCGTTTTTCTATAGGAGGAGGAGTCATATAATCACCATAAACACGAGTAAGATATGCATCATAATTATTTGGCATACGAACCTCAATATTTTCAAACGCCATCATTTTTCCTTCTCCAAACCATTCTATCGGCATTGGAAAACTCTCACAAGAAATAATTGAATAAAGCCAAAAATAATTAGATTTAGGCGCGTTCATTAGCCGATTCTGAAATTTATCTATCAAATAACGCGCTGGCAATTGTAATAACTTAAATACTGATATATCTAAAAATGCTGTAAAATTAATATGAAAATGTTCTTTCCCAGATCTTACAATATGAAATAAACTATAAATAGAATGTTTACGAGCCCCATGTCCATATATTAACCACAAATAACGATAAAGTTCATTATACCTAATCAAAGACTTACAATATTTATCATCATAATAGTCTAAAGGGAAGATATCAACATAAATGCCTAAAGAAGGTTCTCCCGGCTTTTCTATCAAAGTAGAATTACGCTGACACCATTTTGCGAAATATAAATAATATCCTTTATTTTCAATATCTATAATTTCATAATCTGATTTTTCTAATTCACAACGAAGTTCCAATAACTTGTTATAATCCTTACGAGGCATATAAACATCTACATCATCATCCCATGGTATATAACCTTGATGCCGAATGGCTCCCAATGCTGTCCCATAAGCAGCATAATAGGTTAAGCCATGCTGCTGACAAAATTCTATAAAAGCCTTAAATGTTTCTAACAAATAGCACTTGAATTCATTTAAATTATAATCACTTACCATATATGCGTATAACTTTCAACGAGATATTTTGTACATAGAAATTATTTATTGTAAATCTTAAATAACAATTTCTCAACAAAGAGTAAAATTATTATTTCCAATTTAAAATAACTTACTATAAGCATTTATCCTTTATTACTTTCAAACATCCTCATCACATGTTCCACTATAGGAGCCATATCATAATATTTATATTCTGCAAGACGACCACCAAAGACAACTCCTGCCTCCTGTGCTGCTAA